>Ga0209273_10002071_pt1 | contig 16101 bp, 12 predicted proteins | sample tdAd471_FD_187126 | JGI IMG/M metagenome (GOLD analysis project Ga0209273, IMG submission 187126) | Marine sediment microbial communities from the Atlantic coast under amendment with organic carbon and nitrate - tdAd47.1 (SPAdes)... | ecosystem: Environmental > Aquatic > Marine > Coastal >...
AGGTGACCACAGAACTCGAGCTCTGCGGAGAGATGCCGGAGTGGTCGAACGGGGCGGTCTCGAAAACCGTTGTGCGCGCGAGCGTACCCAGGGTTCGAATCCCTGTCTCTCCGCCAAGCAGTCCGTCAAACCCGTCTCTGCACGACTGTCAGTCGATAACAGTCCCAAAAATCAAAGCCTTGGCTGGCATTTGGTGTCACTTGGGCTAGGCCGAGTCGCTCCAATTGTGGGCCCATAGAGCGCCATTTCGGGTGGATTCTCTGGCGGGTTTCCGGGAGGTCCGTTTGCGGCGGGAGAGACGGGTTCAGGGGGTGAGTTCCGGCGCGATGAGCCGTCTTTGAGCGGACCAATCGAGCGGCAAGTCCTTGGTTTTGAGACAGCTGAGTGGGATTGCCGGTCGGATGGAGCCCTCAAGGATACCTTCGATGAGATCGGGCGCCATCCAGCCGAGCGGGATCAGCTGGGCGATGTATCGCTGGCCAATGCACAATTGGTCAGCGATTTCCGAGATCGTTGTTATCTCACCTTTCTCCAATTGGCGCCGCCAACCGTAGGCTCGAGCAATTGCTTTCACCCAGGCCTGATCTGGACCGTTGTTTCTGTTCCTTGGCGGCCGTCCCGGTACGGATAGTTTGGTCTGGGCCGGCGAGGGAATGCTGATGGTTTCAACTTGATCCTTGAGCGTAATCTCTACGGTTTCATAGGAGAGTCGTATACGGAGGATATCAGAGAAGTTACTGCTTTCACCAAAAGCCTTGTGGACGCATTCTTCGATTTCAGCCGCGCCAATGCGTCCCAATACGCCGGCGGGCAGCTTGCCGCCTCTCACCAGCGACTGGGAGACATAGTAGCGATAGCGCACTTTGTTCTTCTTTTGGGCAAAGGAAGGGACCATCGGGTTGCCGAGACTGTCAAAGAGCTTCCCCTTGAGAGGATTGACCTCAGAGCATTTGGCAGAGATTTCAGCCCGCTTGTGCGAGTTTCCGGCCATGGTGGTTTGGGCTTTGTTGAAGGTTTCCTCATCCAGGACGGGCTCATGGAGGCCGTCGTAGACCTTCACCCCATGCCTGATCTTGCCGATGTAAATGGGGTTCTTGAGAAGCGCGATGAGGGCGCCTCGGCCAATGGGTCCTCCTCCACGCCAGCTCCCGCGTCGCGATTGCCAACGTTTTGATTTGATGCCTTCGCGTGTGAGCCGTTCAAGCACAGCTGTTGTGGATTTGAGGTTCAGGTAACAATCGAAGATGTGGCGAACAGTTTTGGCTTCTGCCTCGTTGATGACGAGCTTTCGATCGATGGCGTCGTAGCCGAGGGGAAGGTTTCCGCCCATCCACATGCCCTTGGCCTTGGACGCAGCGATCTTGTCGCGGATCCGCTCGCCGGTAACTTCACGCTCGAACTGCGCGAAGGAGAGCAGCACATTGAGAGTGAGCCTTCCCATTGAAGTTGTTGTGTTGAAAGCCTGGGTGATCGAGACAAAGGATGCGCCCGCACCGTCCAGCTGTTCCACGATACGACCGAAGTCGGTAATGGATCGCGTGAGCCGGTCTACTTTGTAGACAACGACGATGTCGACCTTGCCTGCTTCAATATCCTTGAGCAGCGCCGTGAGCCCGGGCCGATCTATATTGCCGCCGGAGCAGCCACCGTCGTCGTACTCCGCATCGAGACAGATCCAGCCCTCGCCGGCTTGAGAAAGGATATAGGCCTCGCATGCCTCCCGCTGAGCCGCCAAGGAGTTGAAGTCCTGCTTGAGACCCTCTTCGGATGATTTGCGGGTATAAATGGCGCAACGGATGGGCGCCATGCTCATTACCTTGACTTGAGCCCGAAGAAGCGAGGGCCCGACCATCTTGTGCCGGTAATCATCCGCGCGATTTCTGAAAGGCTTTCGTATTCACTACCCTTGAAGCGATAGGTACCGGTCCCGGTCACCCGCACCTCGTAGCGCACGCCTTTCCAGATACGAGTGAGCGCGGTCCCGGGCTTGAGGCTCGGCACATCAGTCGGCACATACTCTGGATTTTCGGCGTATTTCTCGGCGAGGCGGCGGAGCTTCCCACGGGCTGAGACCGCAATGCCGCCATGAGACTGTTCCTGTATCCGTCCTGCCAACATTATCTTCATAAGCCGTTTTGAGCCGATCGCAGGGCAGGGTTCCCGCAAGAGTTCACCCCAGGTAAGACGCAGCCCTGAGTGGGTCATACCCTCGAGTCTCGCGATAGTTGCCTCAACCCTCTGCATACGGACAGTACCGCTCAAAAGTGAGCAAGAGTCCAGTTAGCATTTCCACGGACTTGAAGCTTCAAAGACCCTTTTCTGACTCAAAGATCCGGAACACGATTTGTTGTTTCTGTGCTAGTTCTTCGTGGGTGTAGTACTCCATAAACGCGCGGAATGCGGATGGGTTCCCTTTGATGGCAGCGTTCAAGACACCTCGAAAGGCCAACTCCAGTTGGGTAGCCACTGTTGGCTCACCGAACACGGTGACTTCAACCTTTTCATTTGCCACTTCTCTCATCAGCTTACCAACCTGCCGCCGGCCACTTCCTTTCGGCCGACCCTTTGGGTTGCCGGATTGTCCCTTCTTCCACCGCGAGCTTTTGGGTGGGCGTTTGTAGCCAACTGGATACTTGTCATCGTTGGGCATCGCTTCGGTCCTTCCCAAGCTCGTCGTAGGTCTTGCCACTTTCCAGATGGATCGCTGCCTTGCCGGTTTCTGCCAGCCAGCGCTCGATTGTGAGATCCACGTAGATAGGATCGATTTCGATAAGACGCGCTCGCCGCTTTGTTCGCTCCGCGGCGAGGAGCGTGGTTCCACTTCCGGCGAAGGGGTCAAGAACAAGCTCATTCGGCGCAGATGCATCGAGGATTGCGTCCACAACCAGCTCTACGGGCTTTACGGTTGGGTGCATTTCCCGCTCCGCCATCCGCGTCCGGTTGAATGTATTGACACCGGGGTACTCCCACACATTTGTCCGATTACGGCCGTGGCGACCGAGCTGAACATTATTACGGTGTTGAGTGCGCCCGTTGCGGTAGACAAACACCAGTTCATGGCGAGATCGGTAAAAGCTTCCCATACCCCCGTTGGTTTTGACCCAGACACAAAGATTGATGAATTGATCAAAACAGGCCTTCGCCGCCCTTTGAAGTTCGTCGATGTGCCTCCAATCCATACAGATATACTGGAGAGCGTCGGCTCTCGAATGTTCCGCGCAAAAGCCGAGGGACTTGCTTAAGAACGCGGTGAACTGTTCGGAACTCAATTCACCGCAAGCCATAGCGAACTCACGATGCCGCACGGCTCCGTTGCCCGAAACATGGCCATCGATCGGAACATTGAAGGGCGGATCGGCAAAGACCATGGCTGCCTGTGAGTCGCCCACTATGCACTGGTAGGATTCCTCCTCGAGCGCATTGCCACAGACAACCATGTGGTTTCCGAGTTCCCAAAGATCGCCAGGGCGTGACACAGGAGGACCGCAAGGTAGCTCAAGGACCTCCGATTTAGCCCGGTCCTGCGTTTTTCGAGCCTGATGGAGGAGAAAGTCAACTTCGGGGACTTCGAATCCTGTGACATCAAGATCAAAGTCGAGATCGAGCTCAAACAGATCCGTGAGTTCGACCGCGAGCAGCTGATCGTCCCAACCACCGCGCTCGGTCAGGCGGTTATCTGCAATCATGAAAGCCCGAATCTGAGGCTCAGTTAAGTGCTCGATGCTGATGGTGGGGATCTCCTTGAGCCCGACCAGTTTTGCAGCGGCCCGGCGAGCGTGGCCAGAGATTATGAGGTTGTTCTCGTCAACAAGTACGGGGCAATTAAAGCCAAAGGTCTGAATGCTTTCGGCAATGAGCTCAATCTGCCGTTTCGAATGTGTACGAACGTTCTTATGGTTCGGCACAAGTTCTTCGACTCGTTTCATTCCGATTTTGAGCGAGTTCATCAGACGGTTCCTCTCCGCAAGTTGAGTCTGACTAAACGGTTATCGAAAAAGTGTTGGACGAATGTTGGGTGCCCATATTTTTCTGAATTCAACACAAATACTCTCCGCCTCAGAAACAGCGCAGAACGACCTTTTGGGGAGTGGGGCGTAAGTGCCTACAGCCTCATAACCTCAAGGTCGCAGGTTCAAATCCTGCCTCCGCAACCAATAAAGGCCTCTAGGGTCGTTACCTTAACAGGCCTTTGTTTCTTCATTGGATTGCTTAACCCACGACTGGCAAGCGCATGGGAAGCAGTTAATCTGCAACCGACTCGGGCTTTTTTTGCCTCTTTGGATGCTACCCGCCAGAGTGCCCCTGATGGCATAGCTCAAGAATAGATTGAGGTGTTTCATCTCCATGCGATAGACTTTGAGTGGGTAATGGGATTGGGGACATCGGGGGCATGCCGTATGGCAGCGGCTCGAGGCAACTGCACCTTAGTTGAGTCTTCCATTGCGACGCCTTCGATTCGGGGTGTGGCGAAACGCTGGTTTGCGCCTAAATCGCAACTCTTGGCTGTTTTACTTTTCATTGGTTCGCTTGTCGGAGCAAACGCTTAATCCGACACCACTCCACCGACGCTCGTGGATTTCTCACGTAGCCCCGCTGCGATAGATGTAGCTAGTTCTGATCAGATAGTTACAGTTTCCTTTGAGGAAACGGATGACTTGTCGGGAATTCGGACGTTTATTGCTACCCTTCGAGGCCCAACCAGATCCTATGATTGTAGTCGTTCAACAAAATCAAAGGGAAGATATGCAACTTGTTCAATTTTCATCTTCCAAGAGAGATTCTGGCGAGCCTGGGCTAAGATTCCATTTGCGGGAAGACGGGTCATAGACCGCTCCTTGGTTACGAAGCGCAGTTGAAACTGCAAGTGGTTTGCAGTGTCTCTGAAGCTGAGCCTCTACCTCGCTTCTAATTTGTTCGATCGTTAGAGGTTGGACTTCATACGCAATGACATCGGCAACTGCTTCTGCAACAGATTTTCGTCGTGGCGTTCCCCATTCCTCCAGATAGACATAGCGTCCTTGCGATATTCTCAGTCGTGGATCCTGGGCTGCCATTGAAAAGAGGGCTTCCGCAGGACACTCCTGCAGATCAATTAGGTCTGGTACCTCACTTGTATGGAGGCCGGTATTTCGCTCTTCCAATAACTGCGCTAGCTCGTTTAGTCGACCCTGCATCTCAGAGCGTGAAAGTGGCAAATCTCGATCAGCCAAGCCCCATTTGCCCGATTCTATTCGAACCAAGTCTTCCGTTGGCTGTATCTGAAAGACTTCGTTTATCCCGCGTACTGCTGTTAGTCTCTCTTTTATCTCGGCAGTAGACAGGGGGCGGCCTGCACCTTTCAATATTGATAGAATTGCCTGATAAATGTCTACACGAGGCTGCGTCGCACTTGGTTGAGCTAAAGCCCACGTCATTTTGCCCAACGGTATGACGATTTGAGATTTTTTTAGAATGACGCCAAGAACATACTTGTCCAGATTTTTTGCCTCATCATCAAGCCGTTCAGATATCTCCCCTAACAACTCTGATGAATGCCATTGTTTGCCGGGGGCCTGGACTGCGATAATCTCTTCTGCCTCAGTCAGAATTCTCTGCATTTGTTCCTGGGTAACAGGTAGGTGTTTATCCAGGCCGTAAGTCCCTGGACCAAAGAGATGCCCAAGATCTGCAGCCAATTTGTGGATTGTTCTAACATCAAGGTCTTCCCTTTTTAGAGAGCCGACCCGTTGGGCAATCTCCTTGAAGTGGAGCGGAGTCTCTGAGCTTTCCAAAACCGTCGAAACGAGGTCTTTTGTCTTGTTCCCAAAACCAGAAAGCTCACGAACTCCATCTGGCGAAACGGTAAAGTAGCAATTGACTGAACAGATATCCCAGAGCATTTCCCTGAATTCTTTGGATTTGTCAGGCAATAATCCTTGCACCAACGACCGAGCATACTCTTCTTCCCAATGTCTTTCCGCGCCTAGCGCGAGTAGCCTTGAACCCTCCTTCACCGTACTATTCCACGTTTCCTGATCGATTGTGCTGATGTAATGAATGCCCTCAACTTCTATTACGTGAATTCGTCCCTTGCATATGATTTCTACGGCGCGTGCAAAGAACTCTACGTGCGCTGACAATCCCTCAAACCAAGGATCTAAAGCTTCAATCCCCGCCACCGGAAGCGGGAAACTCCGACCCGCAAGCATATATCCCACTTTATGTTGCAGAATATCGTCCCAAAGAGATACCCGCATCCACTTTTCAATTGCGCGCTTTTCAATCTGCCGAATGCGTTCGCGTGTTACGTCGTAGCTTTTGGCGAGTTCTTCAAGTGTTCGGCGGCGCGTGCCAAAACCAAGGCGACAAACCAATATGTCTCGGTCCCGTTCTTTGAACTGCATAAGTGAACTTCGGATTCTCGATAGAAGCGATTCTGTGTCTTGCAGTAATTGTCCTGGACCCGTATCCATCTGGTGCACCACATCGGGAGCCGGGCCTTCATCGAGAGCTGTTCTAAGCCCCGTAAGAATATCCCTTATCGATTTCTGGCCAACGTTCTTTTGTTGAAGTAACTCATTTGAAGAGAGTCGTGAGAGGTCTTGAACTGTGCGCGCATCGAGACGGTGCAATGCGTTCCTCGATCTGACTGATAGTTCTAAGTTAGCAATGGCACGGTCTGCCAACCAGGGCGGTGCGCATCTCGCAAATTCACAAGGATCATCAAACTTCGCCCCAATGAAGTAATGGCACCTAAACATCCCGATTTTGTGTCGAGAGTCGCGATTTAGTAGTTTCTCGGATTCTAAATAGGTGGCATCGTCATATATATTCGCGTTTTGAAGCCTGTCTTTGTAAACCGGATGTTCCCGGAGAAATAAGGCAATCCATTCGCGTGCTACATATTCTGTTGGCGCGGCATCATTGAGATCGTTACCATTTTCGTCCTTGCTAGGGTCCTCATCACTATATCCCCAGCCTTGTAAAGCTAGGAACACGTCATGAGACTCGGCTATACCAACCGGAGATCTCGAAGACACATACGTGCTTGGCAAAGCGTATTTTGCTGCGTCAGTCAGTAGCATTCGGCCCGGAAAGGCTTTCGCAACTTCGTAGAAAGTCTGTGATGTGGGTCGGTCAAAGCCTATATGCAGAATACCGGTAGAGCTAAGTTGATCGTCTCGCGAACTCCATGCCGAAAGAGCCTCGCTTAAACTTCGACATACTTGTACTTTCCACTCATCATTGCTGGAAAGTTCAATATAGTAGGCTCGAAGAGGTGATAATGTCATCCGTCCGATTCGTTTTGAGCATCTGCCTGATCAAGGATTTTGATAACATCGATCGAGCCGGTTTCCGCTTGACTGGTTAACTCTCGGACTCCCCAATCCGCCAACCGCTCCGCAATTCGATAGATAGGCACGTCCTGCAACTTGTTGCCTAGCAAAACTTCGATTGATATTTTTATAGACTGATCAGGATCGAACGTATGCACGTTAAAAACCGTGGTACGCTTTTGAACCTCTGGGGGCTCAATGCCTTGCGCCAGGGCTAATCCTACCGCAAGCCGATATCCATCAAGCAATTCGGCGAAGTGCCCATCATCACGCATTGACTTAAGCTTTTCATGAGCGCTTTCAGAAAGACCAATTGTGGTTGGCTCTTCGGGTCTCATAGCGTTACCCTTTCTAGCCGCGAATGGGTTGCACTAACTTCAGAAATTTCATAGGTGGCCCCGATCCTATCGGAGATCGACACAAGATCTGTTTCCCTTCTAATCTCTCCGCTATGCACCAAAAGTACGAACTGACAGGTCACTTTGGGTAGATACTCGAGTACGTTATCGCGGTGATTCTGGTCCAATCTACCAAACGGGGTATCCATTATGATGGGCCCGGCGGCTCGGCCAGTGCGATTGAGCCCATCGATTAATGAAAGCGCTACTATCTGTTCTGCTCCTGCACTTCGTACAGCAACATGCTGCCCGGAGGAATCGATAATCTGGAGCCCATAATTCTCATTGATCTCAAGTCCTCTATAACTCTTTTGCGTCGTCATATCTTTAAACGCTTCATTGGCGAGGCTCTCAACACGCTGCCTCAATCGATCTCTCAGCTTTTCAATGCTTCGCGAAAAAAGTTCTTCGAGTTTTGTGCAAACAGAAACCTTGACCGTGCTCTTCTGTGTCCGCTCTTTGGTCAACCCTTCGATAGCTTTTTGTGATACGGCCAGTTCGTCTGTTAGGTCCTTACGAACCTTTTGCTGTGCTTGTATATCAGCTTGTAGCTTTCCTTCTTCCTTGATCTTTTCATCATGCATAACGCGTTTGCGAGCGAGCTCAGCAGTATCATAACCCTCAATTTCATCTCTCAATCTCTCAATGTCATTTTCAATTTGCGTTAGGCGAACCTGATTAGAGCCCAGAGCTTTATCAAGCTGCGTCAGTCTTTCTTTTGCGTTTGTATGTCGAACTTTTGATAACTGCTCGAGCTGAGCTGCGATTCTTTGGATCTTGTGGCTGCTGTCATCCAGTCTATCTAGCTCGACTTCCGCCTCACCTAACAACTTCCCAAAATGATCTCTATGCTCTTGACCGACATCTTGCTCACACGTTGGACACACTTTCGTATCGAGCAAATCTTTTAGATCCGCAACTCGCTTTTCTAACTTGCTCCGCGTATCAATTGACTGCAACAGGTCCTTCTGAGTCTGCTCAAGCTGCAATCTTTTGGCCGCAAGCTGACCATCAATCAGATCTCTCCAGGCATCGGAAATCAGATCCAGCCGCTCTTCCTCTTTCTTCTCGCATTCCTGAATTAGATAGGCCCGATCATCCTTTTTCGCATCCAATGTCGCTGACGCGTGGATCACTTTCTCCGCGGCTTCAAGTTCGTCCTGCAGGTTTGTTCTTGCGTCCCTAACCTCTGCGAGCTGCCGCTGTAGGTCATCGAGGTCGCGGTCGATAGAATCTCGCCTCTCTGTAAGCTCGTCCAAACGCTCGGCCTGTTTCTCCAACCCTGCAACTTGTTTGAGATCTGCATTCTGACGCTTCTGCGCTTGCTTAAGGATTGTCTGAATATCAATTCGCCCGTTAGAGAGCGCGGGCACGCCGAGCACATCCTCTATTGCTTCCTTAATTTGCTCGCCCTGCTGGCTATCCTCAATGAGAAGCGTTTCATACTCTTGTAGGAGTTCGCCATCGAACAAAAAGAAGCGCGATACCTGTTCTGGGGCAATTCTGCCTATTTCTGGCTCAATTTGATCGCCGGGAACCGCTGCTCCATCTTTGATTAGATGAACTGTTTGTTCAAAATCTTGTTCTTTCGACGGCGTAACAACAAGATTTCGACGATTAGCTATACGCCGTAAATCATAATCATGGCCATTCGCCTCGAACCTGATATGGACAGAAAGCGTCCAATCGTCTTCTAGAGTTGCCTCTCTGTTTACAATTTTTTGAAGAGGTATTGGCCTGGAGTGACGGCCAAGAGCAGTGCCATAAAATCCCCACCTAATGGCGTTCAAAATACTTGTTTTCCCGCGCATGTTATCTCCGAAGATAATAACAACATTGCGCTGTTCATCTTGAGGAAATTCAAGATTCAATTCGCCCTTGTAGGGCATAAAATTGTAAGCTTTTAGACTCTGCAACTTCATCGTCAAGACCGTGTTTTCTCAGTATCGCCCACTAACTTCTCGACGTAATCATCTATCAGCCGTTCCATAGCTACTGTTGAAAGAGTGCGATCATGGCTAAATTGATGCTTTCTCTGAATTTCAAAGCACGATTGTAGTAACTGATCCTGCAAGTCACTTTGCAATTCATCACGCACGCCTAACAAGGTATCTAATCCAAGTTCAATTTCTTCTGACATCAATCTTCACCTTCATTGTCCTCTTCAACGCCCGATTCTGTTAACTCATCAGGATTGATCCCTAAGTCGATTGCGATGTTACGCAGTTCAGCCCCTGCGCTTCGATTGACAGCATGATTTGAGAATTCGACTGCCCTCACCAATTCTGATCTTAGCAAGCTAATCTGTTCTGGTTCTCCTATTGCACTTACCGGAACGACAATAGCATCATGTACAAACGCCGTGTGCTTGCCATCTGCCTTTCGCAAAACGCGCCCGCGCCTTTGTATGAATTGGCGAGGATTTTGGGACGATGCGAGGATCAGAGCATGAGATACATCAGGTATGTCTACCCCCTCATCCAGACATCGTATAGATAACAGAATCCCTCCAAATGACCTAAACCAAGACATTGTGGCTTTCCGATCTCCGGCCATCTTCGAGTGATATTCGACCGGGCTCATTCCTCGGCCCTTAAGTTCTAGCATCAATTCGGATAACTGATTTTCGTCTTCACAATACACCAACCAACTCTGACCATCTTTGTAGGACCTAGAAAGAACGGAGCACGCCAACTGAATCTTATTTTGAGCTTTCTTCGCAATTCGCGAACGGTGGATTAAGAGCATCTTGGCTCTTCTGGTGAGCCTTTGATTTCCAGCTTCATCAGTACCGCCACGCGCAATTTCGCGGCTGATACGCTTGGTGTAATCTCTCCATTCATCGGCCTCTTCCATAGTAAGAGATACGGGGTGGGGATAATACTCATATGGGACAAGGCGGCCTGCTTTAATTGCATCCGCTAATGAGATTCGCGGCGGAATTACTTTGCCGAAATATTCGAAAATTTTTTCGGTCCCATCAGGATCACCATACCTGGTCGGTGTTGCACTTAGCCCCAGTCTTTTACCAGATTCTAATTCTAAAATTTTTGAGTTCTCAGGACTTCCGATTTGATGCACTTCATCTGCGACAACTAGAAGATGGTCCCCCCCAGTAACTTGCTTTCTGAAATTGTCAGAGGAAGCGGTGCTCATAGTTGCGACAATGATACGCCCTACAGTTGAATCATCTCTATCAGTCATAGCAGAGAGGCGATGGGATTTTTTCCATGTGTTATGACCACCACCGGCAAGTAGAACCACAGCTTTAGGAATCTCTTTCTCAATCTCTGAAGACCATTGCTCGAGCAACAACTTGCTTGGAACGACAACGAGTGAGGCTCCCCCTTGCGAAGTGTGTCGCTGGAGTATCATCAAGGCTGTGAATGTCTTGCCGCTCCCGGTCGCATGCTCAAAAATGCCCCGTTCACCTGCTGCAATCCAAGAGTCAACTGCACTAAGTTGGTGCTTCATTGGATTTCGCCCGGAAGGAGATGCGCTCGTGCTTTCTAACTCAATCTTCTCAAGGCTATCGAATGCTACTTCGCGTAATCGTTCGGCTGCATTCTCGGGGAACGCGAAGACTTGTATATCGGGATCTCTTTCCGACCATAAACTTTCGAAGTGAGCAACGTGGTTTCTCACACGTTCCGCCTCAGACCCGCCATGCCAGTTACAAAACACTTCAATCGATTCAAAATTCCCTTGTTCGTGCCACCCACCCCAAGTCTCATTAGCGGAGCCTTTAAAACTTACAGAGTTACCCAAACCATCTGAGAAAATCCCAATCTTCTCGTGGTACAGGCCCCTGCCATCTGCGCGTATGGCGACCTTAATCTCCATTGCGCCAACTGCAATAAGCGTGGCCAAAAGGCGTGTGTTGAAGGAAGTGCGATCTTCCCTCAACAGATTATCAACTTCCTGAATGAGGGCCCGTTCTACGACGTCGCCTTTTTTATCGTACCCAAGAGTAATGCTCTCGATATCTTTGCTAGTCAGCTCCGGTGAACAGATAAGTCTAACTTGTCCCCCGCGACGGACAAATTCCAATAGGTATGTTCCAACAACACTAAAAACGGTTGATCTAAAATAGCCAGACGCACGCTGGTAAAGAATGGAATTCAACAGACAGGGCCGATAAAAATCTCTAACCGGATCATCCTTTAATGACCGGTACTCCATCTTCAATTGGAGCACAGATAGATCGCCGAGGAACCTAGGTGTTTCTTCTGAAGTCACACTTCGCTCATTATTGAACATCACATCCTTGAGCGTAGAAAACTAACACCCTAGTTTGCCTCTGAAAATTTCTTATTCGGAACTGATGCCATCAGTTGAAATCGGACCAGTTATCTGGCCATTCGGCTGCCCACAAAAAAGGCTGTAGATCTCCGGTGAAGTGCCTTTCGAGCAACCTAAGCGGCCAAACTATCTTATATTTGTGCCCGTGAGTATTTCAATTAAAAATTGCAGGCGCTCGAATCGGATTGACTAAAGCAAGGCATTCCCAGCGTGACGGTCGAGTGACGTTAAACATCGAAAGCTCGAGAGTGCTTTGATTCTCATGTCTTTGTTCGCCGATTGCAAAGAATCGGAGTATCCAAGGATGAAACAGCAAACGCTTTAGAATCATGCACTTGAGGAGATAGCTCCACGTTCGAGCCGTCCGCTCCGGTAGGTAGGAGGTGCAACTAGATGGGAAAGAACCAGTCGTTGACTGTTTTCCACAAAACTCGTTTAGGGCGCATGTATCACGCTAATAGCTTGGAGGTTATGAAGCGCCGAAAAGCTTGCAGCGTAGATCTAATAATGACCAGCCCGCCGTTTGCGCTGACAAGAAAGAAAGACTACGGCAACAAGCAGGAGCACGAATACATTCAGTGGTTCCGAGACTTTGCGCGTCAATTCCACCGAATTCTGAAGGATGATGGCAGTTTAGTAATTGACCTAGGGGGCGCGTGGAAACCGGGCCTGCCTGTGCGGAGCCTTTATCAGTTCAAGCTCTTGATAATGTTATGCGAAGAATACGGATTTCATCTCGCACAGGAGTTTTACTGGTGGAATCCATCCAAATTGCCGACGCCAGCTGAATGGGTAAATGTGCGCCGAATTCGTGTTAAGGATGCTGTCAATTCGATTTGGTGGCTTTCAAAATCACCATGGCCGCGTGCGAACAATCGACGAGTGCTGCAGCCATATAGTGATAGTATGCATGCCCTATTTCGTAATGGATACGATGCCAAGCTAAGGCCCTCTGGGCATGATATCAGTGAGAAATTCGCTACAAATAATGGGGCGTCTATTCCTCCCAATCTCATTGCTGTCCCCAATACGGCTAGCAACGGCGTTTATATGCGATACTGCAAAGAGAAGGGCATCAAGGTCCATCCGGCGAGGTTCCCATCTGCCCTGCCTGAGTACTTTATTCGATTGACAACCGACCCCGGCGATATTGTTTTCGATCCATTCGCAGGGAGTTGTGTAACGGGTGAAGTTTCAGAACGATTGGGCCGCCGATGGGTGTGTGCTGAAACAATTGAAGAATATCTCGAGGGGGCCATTGGGCGGTTTCAGAGCTACGATGAAGACAGCGCAGCTGCTGACGAACACCCAAAAGACGAAAGCAAAATTAAATCTTCGAAGTGCTACCGAATACCGCATCCCGGGGCGCTGTGGAATGGGAGTGACCAGAGAGAATCTGCTCCTTTGCCACAAGATGGTGGAAAGATACGGCCAAAGAGACCCTCTCCTGGCGAAAGAGGGCCCGACGAGACAATTGCGATTGTTCCGGTCGATTAGAATGCAGGCAGCTTTGGCATAGAAACAGAGGTGGCCTATCTCTATGCCATAAACATCCAAACTTGACCCTACCAAAAACTCTATCCGTGCTGGGGCAGTGGAGAGAGTTTTGGTATCAGCAGAGTCAATTTGCTAAGCGCTTGTAGAACATCGGGAAAGAGAGGGATGTGCTGCGGTGCAGCGAATGCGCATAACTGGTGTTATGGGGCCAATAACTGCGTTATCGAGCGTTTTCTTGTGAACAACAAATCCCCCAAAACCCTGTGTTCCCCCCGTTCAACCGTGCGTCATTGTGAAATCGACTGCACGCCTAGCTTGCACCCAAATCATAGGGTTTATCGGAGGTTAAGAATTGGTTAGTATTTGTTAACGGGAGTGCATGCGCCCCTTGTGACTGAATATCCGAGACGTGCTGGAGGGGAGCGTGTCGAGACATTTTCTTTACAGCAACTTTCCGACACCATTCCTCGGTCGATTTCGCGAAGTCGATCATCGCACTGCCAATGACTTCGGGTTGCCTTTGCGGCTTTCTCTGCCTGAGTCTGAATTCAGGATTGACGCAATTGATTGGCTTACTCATCAAGCGACAAGCAGTGCTCAATCGTTAGACCCTGAACCGCAGTACATCCCTGGCGACAATCTGTTCGACAGCCAGTGGTATCTCAACTCAATCAATATCACCGGTGCTTGGGACGACTATACAGGTGCCGGCGTCATCGTTGGCATTTTCGATTCGGGCGTGGATTATTTCCACCCAGATCTCAATGGGAATTACGATACATCCATCGATCTCGACTGGGCAGCTGGTGACCTAGACGCTATCGCGGAAGGAGATGGCAGCCACGGAACATTTGTCGCAGGCTTAATCGCTGCGGAGAATGACGGCAGCGGTATTGTCGGTGCAGCTTTTGAGTCGACCATCTTCGGGATTCGGGCAATTACCGATCCGCCCCCAAACCCGACCTGGTCCTGGAATACAACTGCACTACTGCAGACGGGTGTCGATGTTCTCAACAATTCGTGGGGAAGGCCATATATATACTACGGCTTTTTGGAAGATCCTCTCGCGCCGCGTGTTGTTGGGAACGGCTTCATATCAGATTTAAACAACGATGAAGCGGCATTTGAGATCCTCGCAGATGCAGGCAGATCGGGCCTAGGTACCATAATTGTCTTTTCTTCGGGGAATTCCTCCAACATCAATAACGAAGATGAATTCTGGTCTCAGAAACTCGGCAGCAACGGAGCGTTTGAAGTTGATGCGAATTATTCTGCACTGAATTCTTCCCGGTATACAATTGTCGTAGGCGCAACTGACCAAGATGGGTCGATTTCCTATTTCTCTAATGTGGGCGCGTCGGTTCTTGTTGTAGCCCCAGGGTCTGACATTCTATCGACGGATATCTCAGGTTCAGCAGGCGGGACTACTGGCAACTATGACACCGGTGATGGAACCTCTTTTTCAGCGCCGCTCGTTTCTGGTGTTGTCGCTCTTGTGCTGGAAGCAAATCCTGATCTTGGCTGGCGTGATGTTCAAGAAATCCTTGCTTACTCTGCCTCTGCGGTACTAACAGGTGGTCAATTAGTCAGTACCGTTACCACTCTCGATCAGTATCAGTTCAACAGTGCAAACAATTGGAACGGGGGCGGTCTCCATACCAGCTACTATTATGGCTTTGGTATGGTGGATGCACTCGCAGCAGTTCGTTTAGCAGAAACTTGGAGCACTCAACATACCTCCTCAAACGAGATGCAAGCTTCTGGTTCGGTTGGTAGTGCGCTCGCAATCCCTGACGCGGGCCAAGCTTCAAGCAGCATCTATATTGGTACGGACATCGACATAGACCATGTCGTGGTCACGCTCAATGTCTCTCACGACTATCATGCCCAGTTGGAGTTTGTTCTTCGGTCTCCTGATGGTACAGAGTCTATTATTGCCAACAAAATAGGCGAAGAAACTCTCTATTTGGACCCCCTTACCGGCGCGGTAATTGGGATTGTGGGGTTTGGAGGTCAGATTGTTGTCGATGTTTCCAGCACGGAGTTTTGGGGTGAGTCCAGCGACGGTACCTGGACACTCATTGTCCGGGACCTTACCGGTGGTTTTACTGGTACGCTGAATAGTTGGTCGCTGACCGTCTATGGCGACACAGCGAGTGCCGATGATGTCTATATCTTCACAAATGAATACGCCGAGATGGTTGCTGTCGATGGAGCATCTCGGCAAACCATTGCGGACAGTTCTGGTGCGAATGTAATCAACGCAGCTGCGGTTACCTCCGATTCCATCATTGATCTCTCACCAGCGAACACCAGCATAATTGACGGGGTGTACCTGGATCTGTCGCATCCCAGCACTTTTGTTGGTGCGTTTGGCGGTGATGGGAATGACGAAATCATCGCCAATAGCCTTGACAATGAACTCTGGGGCGGCCGCGGTAATGACACTATTGACGGAGGTGTTGGCTATGACACAGCTGTCTTCAATACACCGCACTCCCAATACACATTCATCATTAGCGGTCCAGACGAAGTTCAGGTCATCTATACCGGCAGTGTCGGTATCGATACGGGTACAGATACTTTTA
>Ga0209273_10002073_pt1 | contig 16090 bp, 10 predicted proteins | sample tdAd471_FD_187126 | JGI IMG/M metagenome (GOLD analysis project Ga0209273, IMG submission 187126) | Marine sediment microbial communities from the Atlantic coast under amendment with organic carbon and nitrate - tdAd47.1 (SPAdes)... | ecosystem: Environmental > Aquatic > Marine > Coastal >...
AATCCTCGATGAATCTCGCTCGCTCGTCCACTGGACAGGTCTCCTTCCATGGCATCTCGCCATGGTGCTACCTATCCGTCCGGTCTGATCTGTTACCCATCCGTCCGGTCTGTACCTCCATATCGGGCACGAGAGCAATTTGCGGCTGCGTCGGCTTGAGCGCTCAACGCCTGAGCCTAAGCCGCGACGTCCATCAACTCTTCGCCCAGAACACTCGGGCACCAGTGCCGCTCAATATGCTCAATCACCAACTCCGTCCCGCGCTCATGACTAACATACGGCTCGTCCCGAGGATCATAGAGCGCGTCCGTCAAATCCCGAACCAGCACCACATCCATTCCCAGCTTCACCATCTGCCGAATTCCGAACGACCGTCCCAGCACGCACATGTTCGTATGCACGCCCATCAGCGCTACGTTCTTCACCCCTTGCTGAGCGAAGTAACTGTAGATCTCGACGCCACTGTCGCTGACCACGTCCTCGCCCTTCATCTCAATCGCCGGATGCTGCCGAGTCCATACGGCCTCGGACTCGGACGGCGGATCATCGTCGCAGCCGCCGTCTGAATCGTCGATCGGCAGCGCACCTTCGTTGCCCTCTTCCAGGTAGCACCAAGCCTCAATCGGCACGGGAGGCTCGACCTTCGGAGCCGCCAGAATCCGCTTCCGGAACTCCGTGTCCGCGTAGTAATCGATCGTCGAACTCGGCGCGTGGACGATCCGGACCCCAAGCGCCCGCGCCGCCTCAATGGTGCGATTGATCGCCGGAGCCATCTCCGCTACCCGGTCGCTCGCGCTGAGGCACCAGTGCCGGTCCCACATGTCGCAGATGATGATCGCCGTCTGTGCGGGTTCCCAGAGGAGTTCCTGCTCTTGCGCGGCCGCTTCCGGCCCCGAGCGCCGACGCGCTTGCAAGCGCAACAACTCTCCGGCTTCCGGCTCCAGCTGGCCGGTCCCGCACGCGACCAGAACCTGCGACGCAACGCCTCCGCCAAGAACGGTCAGGCTGTCGCGACGGGTCATCATGATGGCGCCAGCTTACCATTGGACTAGGCGACAACCTAAGGCGCTGTGCAATTGGCGTCGGGCTGATCCAATCCAGGCCGATCCATTAGAGTGAATCCTGAGGGACTTCAGGCGTCCGGTCCCCTCTGGAGCCCCGCCGGCGGAATCGATGAACAGGCTGACGCAGTTCGGACTCAAGCTCGCTCGCCCCATTGCCTACCCGTTCGCCCGGACGGCGAGGAATCTGACGCGTCGGTTCTATCCAGACACCGCGTTCATCGCGATTACCGGAAGCGGCGGCAAAACGTCCACCAAGCAGCTACTGGCGCCCATTCTGCGGGCGCAGGGGACGGTGTGGAGCCCCGACTACATCATGAACGGGCCGGAGGCCATTGCGAAGACGGTCGTCTTCTTGCGACCCAAGACCCGCTACTGCCTCCAGGAACTCGCCACGGCCAGGCCTGGCATGCTGGCTGAATCGGCGGCGATGTTTCAGCCCGAGGTCAGCATCGTGACCAAGGTCGAGCGCGATCATTACACGGCTTTTCGCGGCCTGGAGAACACGGCGCGAGAGAAGGGAACGCTCGTCGAGGCGCTACCCGCTGCCGGGGTCGCCGTACTCAACCGCGACGATCCGCACGTGTGGGCGATGCGTGAGAGAACCGACGCTCGCGTGATCTCGTTTGGCCTGGAGAACCGCGCGGACGTCAGGGGGCACAGCCTCAGCAGCGCTTGGCCCGAGCGGTTCTCGATGACTGTGGAGTACGAGGAACGCACGGTGCGTGTCCAGACTCGTTTGTTGGGCGAGCACTGGGCGATGGTCGTGCTCGCGGCGCTTGCCGGGGCGGTCGCCCTTGGCGTCCCGCTGGAGGAGGCCGCCGACGTTCTCCGGACTGTCGAGCCCGCCCCGCGTCGGATGAGTCCCGTGGAGACGGCGGACGGCATCACCTTTATCCGCGACGACTGGAAGGCGCCGCTCTGGACCGTTCCCGCTGGGCTCGAATTCTTGCGCGAGGCTAGGGCGCCCCGTACCGTGGCTGTGATTGGCACGATCTCCGATTTTCCCGGCGACGGCGGTCGCCGCTACCGCCAAGTGGCACGAAAGGCGTTGGCGTCGGCCGACCACGTGTTCTTCGTTGGACGCCAATCACACAGCAGTCGCAAAGTCGCGCTGGAGGCCGATACGGATCGCCTGAAAGCTTTTGATACCGTATATGAACTCGATCAGCATCTTCAAACCTTCCTGCGGTCCGGCGATCTGGTGCTGATTAAGGGGTCCGGCCCTGCCGATCATCTAGAGCGCTTGGTCCTGTCACGGACGGGTGAGATCGCGTGCTGGCATCCCCGCTGCCAGAGAATTCCGCCGTGCAACGAATGCAGGCTCCAAATGAAGCCGCACGCTTCCACTTCGTCGTAGCCGACGACTAAACGTTCTCCGGCGCCACGGCGTTCCACGTTGCCGCGTCTTGCTCGAATGACCCAAGGTAGTTCCCCTCGGCGTAGTTCTTGAACGCGACGGACTTGTTGGCTCCTAAGGTCGTCCTGCCGCCTCCATATTCGTGACTGACGTGGAGCACCTGACCGAAGGTCCGGCGCTCTAGGCCCAGTCCGAGCTGCACGCGAATTTGAAAGTCGTAGTCCTCGAACCCCCAGCCGACTAGCTGGGAGTTGAATCCGCCAATCTCCAAGTAGTCTTTCCTTCGGATCACGATGTCGCCAGGGCCCGTTCTGATTCCTTCTCGACGGTCAGAGTACTCGTAGGTTGCGGATCGCCCGTTCTCGGCCGCCAGCCGGTAAATGGAGCTTTGTTCCGTCACTTTGGATTCCGGATTCCAACGCTCGCCCTGTTTGCTCGGATCGCTCTCCAGCCTTTCTGCCGCGCTGACGAAGCAGGGGCCGCTTTTTACCGCCTCGATCGCGTCCTCCAGAAAGGAAGTATTCAGCACGACGTCCGCATCGAGGGTGAACAGGATCTCCCCGGTCGCGTAGATCGCTCCAACGTTGAGGCAGGCCGATTTGTTGAAGGGCTCCATGCCCTCCAGATCGAGGAGAGAGACTCCCTGCCGCCCTGAATCCTCGATCAGCTTGCGCACCAGGTTGATGTCGCCGCCGCCGCTGACGACGAGGATTTCCGCGCCGGCCGCCGCCAACTTTTCACTGTTTTTCCGCAGCGTCATGGCCAGTTCCGGCCGGCCGCGCCAGGGAATGATGACTGATACCTGCTTCAAACCTATTCCTCCGAATTCGGCAGCCTCTCGTCCTCGCGTCGTCCATCGAAATGGAATCAACTGCAGAGTGCAGCGCCGATCATCTCCACAATCGATCGCAATGGTCAGCTACGGCAGGGCGAGGCGCGACCGGAAGATCCGATCAATTGGCCAATCGGCTGCGGTACCTCGCCGGGTCGAAGAGCGGAGACAGCCCATACCGGGTCTGCCTGCTTTGCGCGCGTGGATGAAAATACTTGGGGGCTCGTCTCCGGCATCGGCCCTTCAGGGCCAGGGGCCCACGGGTTCCAGGGCTGCGCCCCGGCTGTCTTCTCGTTGGCACAATCCTACCATCCGGGGCGCGCCCGCCTCGGCCGCCAGCGTAGGCCGCTCTTCTACGCTAGGCTAAATCGCAGTGCGTATCTTTCTTTCTGCTTTGCTGTTCGTTTCATTGGCTGCTGCTCAAGAGGAGGAGCTGCCCAACCGCGTGAAGAGCCAGGAGGCCTCCAAGGCTCAGCCGGCGACGGCGGGATCTGGAATTCTGTGGCTCGACCCCAAGGAGTGGACCTGGGTCGAGGGCGGATCGGAGAACGTGCAGACCTTTCTCTACCTCAAAGGCCAAGCCCAAGCGCGCTGGATCGCCAAAGCGGAAGGCGGCTCTGTGGAGGCGCTCCTGAACAGCACGCTCGAACGAATTCGGAATATCGATCACGAGGCTCGTCCGGTATTCTCTGAGATGCGCATGGTCAACGGAACCAAGGTCATGTGCGTCCAGATCCGAGCTCATCAGCAAGACGCCGAGGTGATCTATTTCGGCTATCTGTTTGCCGACGATGAACGGAGTCACCAGCTCTATACGGTTTCCACCGGCTGGACGCTCTCGGAGAACTACGCGGAGTTCAACAAACTGTTGGACGGACTCGTGCTCGCCGGTCCGGAATCGGTTCTCGGACGCTAGCCTGCTCTCTCTCTAAAATATTTCGTTCGCGGGCTGCGCCGACGCCTGCCCAGCGGTATTACAATAGGGGCGATACAACACGAAGTTCCCGGGCTAATATAACCCGTCCAGGGCGAGAGGAGAAATACTCATGAGACTCCTTCCTCTGCTTTCCGCAGCGTGCCTGCTGCTGTTGCTCCCGCCCCCTTCGTTTGCTCAAGCCGGCGACGCGGAATATGGCCGCGAGATGCTGGACAAGCGCCAATGCGCGAGCTGCCACGTAATCGACGGTGAAGGCGACGGTTCGGCGCCTGACCTAGCTCACCCCGAATCCGAGACGCTCTCCCCGGCTGCGCTCGCGGCCAAGCTGTGGAACCACGCCCCGGCGATGTTCGAGGGCATGGACGCTGCGGGCATGCAACTCACCTCCCTCAGCGAGTACGACATCGCGAACTACTACGCTTGGCTCTACTCCATCCGCTATTTCGATCCGCCTGCCGATATCGCCGCCGGAGGAGAAATCTTCGGCGAGAAGGGCTGTTCCGGTTGTCACAACCTGAAGGTCGACGCCAACGAACCCGGCGCCGGTCCGGCCGTCGAGAAATGGTCCGCCATGGCGGATCCGGTGTTGTGGGCTCAGAGCCTCTGGAACCATGCCGGAGCCATGGAAGCCGCCGGAGCGGCCGCCAATGGCTGGCCCACTTTCGAGTTACAGCAGATGGTCGACCTGCTCGCCTTTGTGGAGTCCCAACCAGCCCACGTCGGTCAACTGCCCTACCTGCGTCTCGGCGATTGGATTTCAGGCAAGCGCGATTTCGACAACCTGCAGTGTTCCCAATGCCACGCCCTCGGTGAGGACGAGGCCGGCAAGGTAGATCTGGCCGCCGCCGCTCGGCGTCAGCCGCTGCTGAGCGGGCTGGCCGTTGAGATGTGGAACCACCGTCCCGCCATGGCCAACGCGGCTGCGGACAAGGGCATCGAGCTTCCGGTCTTCGAGGTCGACCAGATGGCCGACATCGCCTCCTATCTTTTCCGCGAGGGCTATTTCCAGGCCTCGGGTGATGCTGCCCGCGGTCAGAGCGTCTATGAGGAGAAGGGCTGCGCCTCCTGCCACGACACCGGCGAAGCGGATGCTCCTTTGCTGGGCGGCTGGGACGGAGAATACACGGGCGTGCGGTTCGCATCCTCTGTGTGGATGCACGCTCCCAATATGTCGGTTCAGATCAACTTCCTTGAGAAGGAATGGCCTGAACTCAGCGAGCAGGACGTCGTCGACCTGATCGCGCTCATCAACAGTAAGTAGGAGCCATCGGGGAGGCCTTCACGTGCTACTGCGTGGAGGCCTTCTCTTCTTCGAGCGCTTTCTGCTTTTCTCGCTCGATGAACTTCTTCAAGAACTCGGGCATCTCCCGAGCGGACGGCTGACCGCTGATCAGGTCCGCGTAGAGCTGTCGCAGTGCCTCGGAGTTGGACGAGGCCAAGCCGAGGCGGCGATGGCGACCCTCGGCGGTCGGTTCAAACGAGAGCGCGCCGTCCGCGCCGACGGAGACTAGGCCTGGCTCCGATTCCTGGTAGTAGCCTGCCTTTGGCCGCACAGCGTAGAGAGCCGCGGCGGCCTCTCGAGTGGAGACGGTCGACGAACTTGACGGACCCGCGCGATGGGCGTCCACAATCGGATGTCTCTCCGCCCACTTGACGTCTGTCGCGAGAGTCTTGCGATCCAGCGTCAGAGCCTCGCCCGCGGCCCGTCCTATCGTCACGATCGGCGTCGGCCACTCCGCGAAGAGTTTGCGCGCCGCTTCGACGTCCGCGGCTACGTGTGGGTCGATTGTGTTCGAGGCCAGGTCCCCCAGCGCCGCCGCCAGCAGAGTCACCTTGGACTTGATCAGTTCACGGCCGCCGTTCAATCCGAGCACGCGCGCCAGATTCGTCGCCGGGCCGGTCAGGACGACGGCAACGCTCTGGTCTTCCCTGGTCGTCAGCCCGTTGCGGATCAATGCCGCCGGGTCGGCCGTGTCGGTCAGCGTGTGCACCTCGTTCGGATAGAGCGGCTCTCCCTCGGAGTCTTTGGCGGCGAGCGGTCCGGTAACTGCCGGGCTCGCTGGCCCCGGGCCCTCCGAGAGCCCGACCGGCAGTCCTCGGTATCGCTGGAAGCGTTCCGGAAAATCGCGCAGCCATTCCTTGGAATAGAAGCGCGCCGCGGCGTCCACAAACGCCGCGCCCTCGACTGCGGATCCCGTCAAGCTCAAGGTCAGAATGCTTGCCTCCGCCGGGTCCAGGTAGCCCAATCCGAAGACTGTTGCCAGCGCCGCTAGGTCGTTCGCGTCGCCGCGCATCTCACCGTCGACGATCAGTCCGATCGGCTTCGCCTTTTCTGGTCCCGCTTGCATCGTCGGCTCAGCTCAGGTCGAGTCCGCCCAGGCGTCCGGTCGAATCCGCGAAATTGTCGATCTCCACGCCCATGCGGTTCATCAGTGATAGATGCAAATTCGCAAGCGGCGTCTCGCGTCGGTGAACGATTCTGCGTCCCGGCTTGATCGTGCCTCCGCCCCTGCCGACGATCATCGTCGGCAGATCGTGGTGTAGGTGCATGTTGCCGTCCGACAATCCGGCCCCGTAGACGATCATCGAATTGTCCAGCAGGCTGCCGTCGCCTTCTTCAATGGACTTGAGCTTCTCGATCCAGGCCGAGAATTGCTCCATGTGATAGGTGTTGATCCGGATTACCTTCTCGATCCAGTCGTCCTGGTTGCGGTGATGCGTCAACGGGTGGTGGCCGTCGGGAATTCCGATCTCGCGGTAGGGCCGCGACGACCCTTCGCGCGTCACCAGGAACGTGAACACGCGCGTCATGTCCGATTGCAGGGCGACCGTCAGCATGTCGGTCATTAGCCGGAAGTGTTCGGCGAAGTCGGCGGGTACGCCGTACGGCTTATCCAGTCCCGGATCGATCTCCGCGTTCTCAAACTCGGCCTTCTCCAACTGCTGCTCGATCGAGCGGATCGACGAAAGGTACTCGTCGAGTTTTCGCTTGTCGGTCGGTCCCAACTCGCGTTGCAGACTGCGCGTGTCCGCGCTGACGAAGTCCAGGATGCTCGACCGAAAGCGAGCTCGCTGGGCGCGCTGTTCCGGAGTCAGATGCGCATCCTTGCCGAATAGACGCTCAAAGACGTCTCGTGGATTGAGCGTCGGCGGCATCGGCGAAGTCTCACTGCGCCAGGCCATGTTGTTCGTGTAGGCGCAGGAGTATCCGGAATCGCAATTGCCCGCCTGGCGCGCGTCTTCCAGACCGAGTTCTAGAGAAGGGAAGCGGGTATGTTCGCCCACCTGGTTGGCCACGATTTGATCCGCCGACACGCCCGCTTGAATGTCCACGGCCGATTTGCGCACGTGGACGCCGGTCAAGTACGCGCCGCAGCAACGGCCGTGGTCGCCGGCGCCGTCGAGCCACGCTCGCCCGGCGTTGCTCGTCAGGTTCGCCAGCAGGGTCATCTCCTGCTTGTGCGGCTCCATGGGCTTCAAGACCCGCGGCAGTGCATCCAAAGCGCCGGAGTAGGTCGGGTTCCAGCTCTTCATGTCGATGCCGTTGGGCACGTAGACGTAGCCCATCCGGCGCGGTGCGGCATCGGGCGTCGTCGACGCGAAGGCGGGCGTCATCGCATCTAAGAACGGCAGCGCCACGGCTGCACCCGCCCCCCGCAGCAACGCTCGTCTCGAAAGCTTCTTTCGCATCATGGCTCTCTATCTCCCGCCTGCATTCGCCGTGCGCACCGCTTCGCCCCGGCGCATCTGGAACGGCATGCTCTCGACGACGGCCCGTATCAACGTCTGGAAGCGATAGTCGTCGCCCTCCAGCTGCTCGACGATGTCCTTCATTGTCCGTCGATCATACGCCTCCAGGCCGCGGCCGAGCGCGTAGATCAGCATCTTCTCGGTCACCGCGTGAGCGAAGGCCTCGCGATCCCCCACTAGAATCTTGCGCAACTCCGCCGGCGTCTCGAACGATTCGCCGCTGGGCAGCGTGCCGCTGGCGTCCACTGGGGCCTCGTTGTCTTCCGCGCGCCAGCGTCCGATCGCGTCGTAGTTCTCTAGTCCGAATCCCAGTGCGTCCATCCGGTCGTGGCAGGTCGCGCAAGCGGGGTTCGCGCGATGCGCTTCCAATTGTTTGCGGACCGTCATCCCCGCGTCGGCTCCCGACTCGCCCAAGGCCGGGACGTTCGCAGGCGGTGCGGGCGGCGGCGCTCCCAGGATGTTCTCTAGGACGTACTTTCCGCGAATGACCGGCGATGTCCGCGTCGGATAACTCGTAACCGTCAGCACGCCCGCGTGACTCAGAATACCCCCGCGCTGAGACGACTCCAACTCCACTCGCCGGAAGTCCGGCCCCTTCACGCCGGCGATGCCGTAGTGCCTGGCCAGTCGCTCGTTCAAGAACGTGAAGTCGGCGTCGAGGAACTCGGTGAGCGGTCGGTCCTCCCGTAAGACTGCGTCAAAGAAGAGCGTCGTCTCTTGCTTCATCGCCTCGCGCAATTCCGGGCCCCACTCGGGGAACAGTTCCGGGTCTGGATTCACCGAATCCAGGTTGCGCGTCTCCAGCCACTGACCGGCGAAGTTCGCCGCCAACTGTTGGGCGCGCTTGTCGTCGAGCATGCGTGCGAGCTGTTGCTTGAACGCCGCGGGTTCCGAGAGTTCTCCTTGTTCCGCCAGCGTCAGCAACTCCTCGTCGGGCATCGACGACCACAGAAAGTAGCTCAGCCGCGACGCCAACTCTAGTTCGGAGATCCGGTGCATCGCCGTCGGGTCCGTCGGGTCGGCGTCGCGCTCAATCCGGAATAGGAAGTGCGGGGAAGCCAACATCGCCTGGATGGAAAGTTGGACGCCTTGCTCGACGGACAGGCCTTCCGCCTTGGCCAGGTCCACGAAGTTCAGCAAGTCGTCGACTTCCCTCTCCGTCACCGGTCGCCGGTAGGCCCGCCGAGCCAACCGCGAAATGATGCGTTCCACGCAGGCGGCGCCGCTCTCCGGATCGCAGATCAAGATCTTCTTGCGCGAAGGCGGCTCCCGGTCGCTGGGAAACGGGCCGACGAAGGTGACCTCGCCCACGAACTTATTTTTGTCGCGGTCGTAGACGTCCTTCTCGTCCATCCCGTCGGTGAACGTATCGCCGATGAATCCGACTCGAAACGTCGAATCCCCCGCGCCTAGGTAGACGCGCATCTCTTCCATCGAGAAGGGATTGAAGTAGACCAGCCCGGAAGGTTCGGTCTCGGCCAAAATTTCCTCCAGCTTCTCGCCGTCGCGCCAGAGAGCCAGTCGAACCGGGGCCGATCCCTCGGGGCGTTCGCCTTGCAGTCCGATTCGGACAACGTATTCGCCGTCCCAGTCGAGACGGTGGCGCATTTGGACGAGTCCGGGGCCAAGTTTCTCGAAGCGGCCCATGTTGCCCGCGCCTCGATTGTCGTACGTCGCCTCCACCGGCTTCTCCGGCAACGGGTCAGCGCCCACGGCGCGCCGCGAGATGTCTTCGGCCGCGGATACGTACTTTTCCATCAGGATCGGCGAGATCGTCAGCACGTCGCCGATGTTGTCGAATCCATAGCCCGAGTCGTCGGACGGGAACTCGTCCCGCGCGTTGAAGCGGACGCCGAGCAGGTCATAGACCGTATTCGAGTACTCTGCCCGGTTGAGTCGCCGCGCGGTCACCCGCCCCGGATCCGGCGGCGTCAGCTTGTCCAGCCTCTCTAATTCCCCGCGAGCCGCGTTCAGCAGCGTGGTCTTCGCGGTCTCGTCCAGCGCTGGAAAACCTCGTGGAGGCATCTCGCCGGAGACGACTTTCTGAATGATGCGCTCCCACTCTTCCCGATGCGTCGCTGCCGACGTCACCTCGTCGAACCCGCCCACGTCCAACTTGCCCGAGGCGAGTTGCGCGTTGTGGCAGACCGAACAGCTCGTTAGAGCCGGGCCCACGGCGGCCTTGAACGCGGCTGCATCCGGCTCGGCGGCGTTCAATTGCGTCGCCAGCAAGGCGATTACGGGAATGGCTCGGTAGTTGCGCATGGGCGGCGACTTACAAGGGCGCAAGCACGTCGATTCTAGGTTACGTCTCTTCGCCCCGTGAGTCTAACCCCCGAGCAACTCTACGTGGAGGCTCCAGCCTCTCAGTTTTTCCCGTAACCTGAACGGACCTGGCAGCCGAACATACACTTAGAACGAGTTCCAAGGAAAGCGAATGAGCAAGATAGCCGCCGAAACCGAAGTCCGCAAAGAGATCGACCGCTTCATGCGCGGTCTACGCCGCCGCAACCCGGGGCAGAAGGAGTTTCATCAGGCGGTGGAAGAGGTCGCTGAGACGATCATTCCCTTCACCAAGGAACACCCCAAGTACCGCAAGGACCAGATTCTTGAACGGATGACCGAGCCCGACCGGATCGTCATCTTCCGTGTGACGTGGGAGAACGACCAGGGCCACATCCGCGCCAACCGTGCCTGGCGCGTCCAGTTCAACAACTCGATCGGACCGTACAAGGGCGGCCTGCGTTTCCACCCCTCGGTCAATCAGAGCATTCTTAAGTTCCTCGGCTTTGAGCAGACCTTCAAGAACTCACTCACCACGCTGCCCATGGGCGGGGCCAAGGGCGGATCGAACTTCAACCCCAAGGGCAAGTCCGACCGCGAGGTGATGCGCTTCTGCCACTCGATGATGATCGAGTTGGCGCGCCACATCGGCGAGGACACCGACGTTCCGGCAGGCGACATCGGCGTCGGGGCGCGAGAGATCTCGTACATGTTCGGTATGTACAAGCGCCTGTCCAACCGCTTCACCGGCATCCTCACCGGCAAGGGACTCGCCTTCGGCGGGAGCCTGGTGCGGACGGAGGCCACCGGCTACGGCGCCGTCTACTTTATGCGCGACATGCTCGCTCACAAGGGCGACGACATCAAGGGCAAGACCGCGGTCGTCTCCGGCTCCGGCAATGTCGCGCTCTACGCCATTGAGAAACTCAACCAGCTGGGCGGGAAGGCGGTCACAGCCTCCGATTCGTCCGGCTACATCTACGACCCCGACGGCATTCGGGATGAGAAGTTCGAGTTCCTCAAGGAACTCAAAGAGGTTCGGCGCGGACGGATCCACGAGTATGCGGACAAGTTTGGATGCGAGTTTTTCGAGGGCGAGCGTCCCTGGAACGTTCCTTGCCAACTCGCCCTTCCTTGCGCCACCCAGAACGAACTTGACGGAGCCAATGCGGAGGCGTTGCTTGCAAACGGGTGTATCGCGGTGGCCGAAGGCGCGAACATGCCGTCGAATCCCGACGCGGTCCACCGCTTTCTGGCCCGCAAGATCCTGTTCGCCCCGGGGAAGGCGGCCAACGCCGGCGGGGTCGCCGTATCGGGCCTGGAGCAGTCGCAGAACGCCCTGCGTATCTCTTGGACTCGGGAAGAGGTCAACGCCAAGCTCGAAGACATCATGAGTCAAATCCACGCCAAGTGCGTCGAGCACGGCAGAGACGGCGACGATTGGATCAACTACGTGCAGGGCGCCAACATCGCCGGCTTCCGCAAGGTCGCGGACGCGATGCTGGCGTATGGGGCGGTGTAGCCGGGCTTCGCGAGGTACGCTGAACGATTGTCGGCTGTCGAGGTCTGGTAGCGGTTCACTCCATGCCCTGCGCGGATGGGGCAAGAAGGGGTCCTCTCGACCACTTGCGTAGCGTGTCGCCAGGGGCGAGAAACGATTTTTCTCACAATTTATTGCCCTTTTTCGCGAGTGCCCTCGCTGCATCGGAAGGCCTTCATGAGGCGAAATCAGCACATTGCGAACCCCAAAACGTCGCTATTCAACACAAGGGTTGTTTTAGCTAGGAATCTGAATCGCGATACAATTCGCCGTGTCGTGAGCAGCCAACGGTCTCGCACTTGATCAACGAGAATCCCGGTGAAGGCGGGATCGGCATCGCGTCCATGGAGACCAGAACAATGATGCAGACTCAAACGAACCGGAGGCGGGCCCTTGGATTCGCTTTGCTGCTCCTGACGGGGTGCGGGGCTCAGGTGAGTGAGCCACAGGCGGCAAGCGTCGCGCACCCGCTGGACCCGCTGACCTCGGACGAGTATTCCCAGACCCTGGAGCTGCTTCGCGCGGCCGGGCACGTGGACGAGGCGTCCCGCTTCACGAACCTCGAGCTTCACGACCCCGACAAGGTGACCGTCTTGGCCTGGCGTCCCGGCGAACCCGTTTCCCGATCGGCGTTCGTGGCCGTCAAGCAGGGGCCTCGCACCTATGAGGGTGTCGTCGATCTCACCGATGGGTCTGTGAGGTCCTGGAAGGAGATCGAGGGAGTTCAGCCGAGCATCCTACTGGAAGAGTTTGTGGGCATGGGCGAGATTCTGGCGGCGGATGAGACGTTCGTGGCCGCGCTCGCCGCGCGCGGCTTCGCCATGGAGGAGGTGAGGTGCGCGCCCCTGTCGCTGGGGAACTACAACATCCCCGGGCACAAGGGCCGCCGCCTGCTGAAGAGCCCGTGCTTCGCGTTAGGCGACGTCAATCGGTTCAATAGGCCGATCGAAGGACTATGGGCTGTTGTGGACCTGAATGCTCGCGAGGTGGTGGAGGTCGTCGACGAAGCCGTGATCCCGGTTTCGGACGCCCCAGCCGCGCTCGACGAAGCCTCGATCGCCTCAGACCGCGCAGCGCTCAAGCCGGTGGTTTTTCATCAGCCCGATGGGGCGAACTTCAAGATCCGGGGTCACGTCGTGGAGTGGGACAACTGGAGTCTCCACTACCGCTTGGAAAAGCGGTCGGGCCTCGTGATCTCGATGGTTGGTTATCGCGACGGCGACGTCGTTCGACCGGTGCTTTACCAGGGCGCGGTGTCCGAGCTCTTCGTCCCATACATGGACCCTAACGGGAACTGGTATTCCCGCACGTTCATGGACGGCGGTGAATACGGCCTCGGTGGGAGCGCTACGCCGCTCGCCCTGGGTTACGACTGCCCCGAGACCGGAGTGCTGCTCGACGCTGTCGTTACCAACGACTTGGGCGAACCGGTCGTGGCTACAGACTCCATCTGCATCTTCGAGCGCAATCAAGGCGACCCTGCATGGCGTCACTTTGAAGCGATCGCCGGGACCGGCTTCGAGGGACGCCGTGCCGTAGAACTAGTCCTGCGCATGGGTGCCGCTATCGGCAACTACGACTACTTCCTTGATTGGGTGTTTACGCAGGATGGCCGCATTCGCGCGCGGGTCGGTGCCACGGGCTTCGATGGGCTTAAGGGCGTGAATGCCAAATCGATGAGCGATCCAACCGCAGAAGCCGAAACGGCCTATGGAACCCTGGTCGCCCCCGGCCTGGTCGCCCCGAACCACGATCACTTCTTCAGCTTCCGCCTCGACGTAGACGCCGGTGGCGCCGAGAACAGCGTATCGGTAGACCGGCTGGAGACCGTTGCGTTCGAGGGGCCGCGCAAAAGCGGGTGGGCGATCCGATCGCGAGTGCCCGCGAACGAACGCGCAGCGCTGCTTGACTACGACCCCTCACACCCCGCCTACTGGAGGGTCATCAACCCCAATGTCGATGGCCCTCTGGGGCACGCGCCGGGCTATGTTCTCAAGCCCGGGAACAGCGTCGCCTACAGCCTGCTCTCGAGCGATGACTCACCTGCGCAGCGGGCCGGATTCACGCAGCACCAGCTCTGGGTTACGCCACATGACCCGGGCGAACGCTACGCCGCAGGAATGTACGTAAACCAGAGCGAGCCAGGGCATGGACTTCCGGCATGGACGGCTGCGGACCGCTCGATCGAGAACACGGATATCGTGCTCTGGTATACGGCGGGGTTCCACCACGTTCCGCGCACCGAGGACTTCCCGATCATGCCTAGCGCGTGGCACGAGTTCGAGTTGGCGCCGTTCAATTTCTTCGATCGGAACCCGGCCCTGGACATCCCTACAGAATGGCGGGGTGGCGCGACTGAGGGCGGGAGATAGGCGGCGGGCGCCGCCGTTTTTCGAATATAAGCTTTCAGCGGATCTCTGACGCGTTCAAGGCCAATGGCGTACGCGTGATCTCCGAGGAAAAGCGCTCAGCGTTCGCAAGGTTCAAAGGCTAGCCATCTCGTCCACATCGGCCTTACGCCAAACACCTAGGCGAACTAGTATCACTGCAAGCCCCGCCAAAACAAGGGCGAGCTTTGCGGCAGTAGCTAACTGCTTGAATCGGTTCCGAGGATAGATGTTGGGAAATCGCGTTTGCACTCTCGATGCGAGTCTCCGCTCTGAACCGGGTCCGAGTGGGCCGAGATAGCAGGCTTCCAAGAAGGCGAACACTTTACTGGCAAACTGCCCACTCGGCACGGTCCGCGAACGCGACGTCCGGCCGGGACCTTGCACGCCGGTAGTGGCTTCCCGTCTTACGGAATATCGGGGACTAAGGAGCGGAGTAAGAGTTCTCCAGTCGAGCGATCTGTTTTCTCGACCGATTTCGCTCGATCACTGAGTCCTCGCAGCGGACCGCTCAAACGGTGGTGGTTCCCCGAAAGGCCTGCATCCCTATACTCGCTACTCAGCCCGTCCGAACCTATCGCGCTTGCGCCCGGAACTTCGGCAGCCCTTCCCAGCCGCCCGCTAACACCGGGCACGTATCGCAGCGGTTTGAACGCAGGTCGCAGTACTGCAAGTCGCAGCCGACCTCACGCCCTTGGAGGGCCAGCATTACTCGCTCCATCCGTTGCACGTCGCGGCCCTTGAGCAGGATCAAGTCGCCCGGCTGGACTCTCTTCTGAATTTCTCCGATGGCTGCGAGCACGCTCTTCCCTAGATGCTCGATGCGCTCTTTCGGGAAGCCGCTCTTGATCGCGCCCGCTCGTAGGCGCCGATAGTCCCGGCCCACATGCAGTATGTATGCATCGTCGACCCGGGCGAAGTGTTCGCCCAAGTCGAGATAGGCCTGCGTTTGACTGACGGGGGGTTCGGAGATGTCCGCAACCACCAGTAGCCGCCGCTTCGCCGGTATCGCCGCCACCTGATCCAGCGCCGTCGCGAACGTCTCGTACGAGGACTTGAACGCGTCGTTCAAGACCGTCACGCCGCGGCCCACATCGACCGGCTCCATTCTGCCCGGCGTTGGCGGCAACGCTTCCAAGCGAGCCTTGGCTTCGTCGAGGTCTAGGCCTTCCGTCCATGCTGCGGCGAGACCCGCCAGGACTGGGAACAGCATTTGCCAACCGGCGAAGCGCGTCTGTAGCTCGATCTCCCGTCCGCCGACCGACACCCGCATCCAGTTGCCGTGCGGCCAGTTCAACTTCCACGCGAGCAACCGCACGTCGGCGTCTTCTTGCTCCCCGCACAACACGGCCCGCGCCCGGGTCATGGGGATCATCTCCCGGACCAGCGGCAAGTCGGCGTTGAAGATCGCCGTCCCATCTTCGGGCAGCGCCCGCAGCAACTCGCCCTTTTCCCGCTGCGTCGTCTCCGTGGAGCCCAACGACCGTCGATGCTCGGTCCCGATCCCGGAGATCACTCCAATTTGCGGACGCACCATCGCGGAGAATCCCGCCATCTGGCCCGGCCCGTCGATGCCGAGCTCCAGCACGCCGAACGCCCCCTGCCGCAGGCGCAGCATTCTGCGTGCGATCCCGCTCGAGTTGTTTCCTCCACGGTCATAGAGAAACGGAGCGTCTAACGCGGCGCCGAGGGCGCGGCAGGTCGTCGTTTTGCCGAACGAGCCGGTGACCCCGGCTAAGCGCATTCTTGCCAATGCCGTCCTGCGGTAGATTCCGGCCAAGGGGCGTACTAGCGGCCAGGCCGCCGTCCAGATCCCCGGCACGATGATCTTCCAGCGGAACGGGCTCGCCACAATCGCCGACAAATCCTTGAGCGTATAGCGGACCAAACCGCGATCTTCGCACAGGCCCGCCGTGCGAGCTGCTCCGTTGCTAGCCTGG
>Ga0209273_10002077_pt1 | contig 16045 bp, 15 predicted proteins | sample tdAd471_FD_187126 | JGI IMG/M metagenome (GOLD analysis project Ga0209273, IMG submission 187126) | Marine sediment microbial communities from the Atlantic coast under amendment with organic carbon and nitrate - tdAd47.1 (SPAdes)... | ecosystem: Environmental > Aquatic > Marine > Coastal >...
GAAGATGCCGTATCCTCGGCCGACATCTTTATTACCACCACCGGCAACAAGGACGTGATCCGCATCGAGCATATGCGCGAGATGAAGGATATGGCGATCGTTGGCAACATTGGCCATTTCGACAATGAGATCCAGATCGCAGCCTTGAAGAACCACAAATGGACCAACATCAAGGACCAGGTGGACATGATCGAGATGCCGTCAGGCAACCGGATGATCCTTTTGTCCGAAGGTCGTCTCCTGAACCTCGGCAACGCCACTGGTCACCCGAGCTTTGTGATGTCGGCCTCGTTCACCAACCAGGTTCTGGCCCAGATCGAGCTGTGGACCAAGGGCGAGGAGTATGACAACGAGGTCTTTATCCTCCCGAAGCATCTGGATGAAAAAGTGGCACGGCTGCATCTTGCCAAAATCGGCGTGAAGCTGACGACACTTTCGGATGAACAGGCGGATTATATTGGCGTGGCTGCGGATGGGCCGTTCAAGCCAGACCATTACCGGTATTGAATTGCGCATAGTCGTTCATGGTGTTGGCGCGGTCGGGGGGATCCTTCTGGCCGCGCTTTCTCGTTGTGGTGCCGACTGTGTCGGGATCGGGCGCGGGGCCATGCTGGACGCGATCACGGCGGGGGGATTGCGGCTCCGGACGCCGGAACTGGATGTGACCGAGAAGGTGGCCTGTGTGGAGCATCCGTCCGAGATAGGATTTCGCGATGATGACGTGATCCTTATGACCATGAAGGGTCAGCATACCCAGGCCGCTCTGGAGGATTTGCGCGCTGCCGGTTTGCGGGATCAGGCGATCTATTGCTTTCAGAACGGCGTGGCAAATGAACGGGCAGCGCTTCGGATCCTGCCAAATGTTCATGGCGGAACGGTCATGATGCCGTCGAACATGGTTGCGCCGGGTGTCGTGGCCAGCCATGCGGGCCCACGACTTGGGATGTTTGATATCGGCCGATATCCCGGTGGATCGGACGAAACGGATCAGGTTTTGGCCCAGCTGTTGGAAAAGGCCGGGTTTGCCGCATTCGTGACCGATGATGTGATGCCCAGCAAGTACGGTAAACTATTGATGAACCTCGGAAACATCGTTCAAGCCGCCCTAGGCGTCGGTGTCGATACAAGGGATATCCGAACCTGTCTGGAGAAGGAGGCCGAAGCAGTGTTCCGTGCCGCGGGTATTGCCTGGCAGGATGTTTCGATGGCCGACCCCCGACGGGAAGAGTTCATGCATTTCACGCCGGTGCCAGATGTCCCTTATCGCGGCGGATCAACCACGCAGAGTTTCGCCCGCGCCACAGGCTCGGCTGAAACGGATTACCTGAACGGTGAGGTGGTCTTGCTGGGGCGGCTTCATGATATTCCAACGCCGGCCAATGCCTATTTCTGCGCGCTTGCCGCACGGATGCTGCGCGACCGCACCGCACCTGGGGCATTTGAGCGTGACGCTCTTCTGGCTGACCTTGCCGCCATTTCGGACCTGCGCCTTTAACTCAAATTGTTGGTTTAGAATGTTTGTGGCAAGGGCCGAAATCGCCTAATGTCCAGACACGGGCCAGGATGGCCGGGACTTTTCATGAGGAGCGTGCGGGTGTGCACGCGGGGTGGTGGAGGGTCCCGACGGGTCGGGGCCCTCCGTCTATTCTTCCGGCATGTTCCCGAAAATCAGCCAGGCATCACGGTCAGGACGAGTCCCATGATCGCACAGCCAAGCGTGGCATAACCGCTGTCGATGAGGGTCAATTTGAACGGCCGCCCGCCAAAGGCGTTGTTGAGCATGATCCAGGGGCTGGCGATGAAAAGGCCAAGCCCGATCCCGGTGATGACCCCTTTGCTCATATCGCCAATACCGGCTTGCATGAAAACGTGGCGCATCATTCCGGCCACCAGCAAAGCCGAGACAAACGCCAGAACATAAGTGCCCATTCCGCCTTTGGGACGCCCGGTTTCATCGACCTCAACGCCCGAGGCTTCGACCCAGGGTTTTGACAGGACCATGTACCACAAGGCGCCAAAAATATAACTCGCCGCGGCGGCGACGATCACTGCAAGATATCCCATGACTTCTCTCCACCTGTTGTTTCGTGGACGAAATATGACGCAAGATGTAGGAAATTGCTAACTTTTTCGGTGCCCCGCCAGGTCCAGAACGGCGGCCCATTCCAACTCGGTGACGGGTTGCACAGACAGGCGGGTGTTGTTGACCAGGACCATATCGGCCAGACGCGGGTCGGCCTTGCACATGGCGAGCGTGACCGGGTTTGGCAGGCTTTCCACCGCTTCGATATCGACACATTCCCAACGCGGGTCGTCGGTGGTGCTGTCGGGATGGGCCTCGGCCTTGACCCGGACGATGCCGACACAGGCTTTTTCTTTCAGTGAGTGATAGAAAAACCCGAGATCGCCGACCTTCATCAGCCGCATATTGTTGCGTGCCTGGTAGTTGCGGACCCCGTCCCATTCCTCACCTGCGGTGCCCTTGTCGATCTGGTTCTGCCAGCTCCAGGTGTTGGGTTCGGACTTGAACAGCCAATAGGCCATGGGCGTCTCCTTATTCTTTGGTCAGCGGGCGGGACATCAGCGCCTCGACCGCCTCGTTGATTGTGATCGCCCTATCCAGGACCGCCGCGACGATGGCGGCAATGGGCATTTCAATTCCGCGCGGCTCGGCAAGGGTCAGGGTGGCGCGGGCTGTCGCGGCGCCTTCGATTGTGACCCCTTCCGTCCGACCCTTGCCCTGGCCCAGCGCCAGACCTTGCGTATAGTTCCGCGATTGCGCCGATGTGCAGGTAAGGGCGAGGTCGCCAAACCCGCTGAGGCCCGCAAGGGTCGCCGGGTTGGCGCCCATATCTGTGGCCAGGCGCATCATCTCGGCATAGCCACGTGTCATCAGGGCGGCGCGGGCGCTTTCGCCGAGACCCGCGCCAATGGCGATGCCTGACGCGATCGCAACCACGTTTTTCAGCGCCCCGCCCAGCTGTGCGCCAATGGGATCGTCGGAAAGATACAGCCGCAGGTCAGGGGTCGACAATTGCGTTTGCAGCAGCGATGCCGTGCCGAGCGTGGCCGCAAAGGTCAGCGCGGTCGGCAGGCCTTTCGCGATGTCATTGGCAAATCCCGGCCCGGTCAGAACGGCGGTTTGCGCGGTGGGGCAAATGTCCTCGACAATACCTGTCGGCAACAGGCCGGTATCCCGCTCAATCCCTTTGCAACACAGAACATAGGTCGCCGTATCCATCGGGGCCGATTGTGACAGGAAGTCCCGCAGGCTTTGCGTCGGTACGCAGAGCAACACCGTTTCCGCCCCAGACAGGGCGCTTGCTTCGGATGTCGGGATGAGCTTGTCGGGCAAGGCGATGCCCGGCAAATAGCGCGGATTTTGCCGATGCCTGGCCATGTCGCCTGCCAGATCGCGGCTCCGGGCCCAAAGCACAACTTCATTTCCAGCCCGTGCCAGGGCGATGGCCAGAGCGGTTCCGAATGCGCCTGCGCCGACGACGGCGATGTTGCTCATGCTTTGGCCCCTTTTTTTCCCGATCCGAGCATGGGGGCGCTGGATTGGTCAAGAGGCCATCGCGGGCGCGCCGCCAATGTCATGTCGTCGATGTGACCGGCACGGAACTTCTCCAGCCCGGCCCAGGCGATCATCGCGGCATTGTCGGTGCAAAGTGCCATCGGCGGGGCCAGAAACGCCACCCCCTGCTCCTGGCTGAGCGCGACCAGCCGGTTTCGGATCGACTGATTGGCGGCAACTCCGCCCGCAACGGCAAAATGGCTGGCATCTGAGGTCGCAAGGGCGCGGCGGGATTTTTCAACCAATACATCCGTCACCGCAAGCTGGAAGGCCGCGCAAAGATCGGCGATGTCCTGTTCATACAGCCCTCCCTGAGCGGCCGTCAGCGTGTCGCGGGCGCGCAGCAGGGCGGTTTTGAGGCCGGAAAAGCTCATGTCACAGCCCTCCCGGTCCAAAAGCGGGCGGGGCAATGGAATACGCGCGGCATCGCCGGTTCTCGCCGCCGCCTCGACTGCGGGGCCGCCGGGCTGGGCAAGACCCAGGATCTTGGCGGTTTTGTCAAATGCCTCACCCGGAGCGTCGTCGATCGTGCCTCCCAGTCGTTGAAACCGATCAATCCCCTCGACTTTCAGGAACTGGCAATGCCCGCCAGAAACCAGCAGCATGAGATAGGGAAATGCGATCTGGTCGGTGAGGCGCGGTGTCAGCGCGTGACCGGCCAAATGGTTCACACCGACCAGCGGCACACCCGCGCCCGCGGCTAGGCCTTTGGCACACATGACACCGCTCAGCACCCCTCCGATCAGGCCCGGACCGGCCGTCACCGCAATTGCGTCCATCTCTGTTATCCGAAGGCCGGCGGTCGTCAGCGCCTGCTCGACCGCAAGATCCAGTTTCTCGGCATGGGCGCGCGCGGCAATCTCGGGTACGACGCCACCGAAATCGGCATGCAATTCGGTCTGGCCATAGATGATCGAAGCCAAAATCTCGGGCGCGGCGTCGCCGGTTTGGCGCAAAATGGCAGCGGCCGTGTCATCACAGCTGCTCTCCAGTCCCAATATGGTTGTCGTCTTGGTCATGCGTCCGGCTTGTGCGAGGGCTTTTGGGCAGGTAACACCTGACCTCATGGCAAGCAATCCCGTCTCCGTCATTCTGTTGACCCGTGCCTGGCCTCAGGCCGTGCGGTACCGGGATGAGCTCGGCCGTGATTTGCCGGGCGCGCAAGTCGAAATTTCACCCCTTGTTCGGATTGAACGGACGGATCAGGCGCAGATTCCACCCGAAGCGTCCTGTGTGGTGTTCACCTCGGTCAACGCTGTTTCCGCGACGCCGCCCGCCGGTCTGACGGCCTATTGCGTTGGCGCGCGCACTGCCCAGGCCGCCCGAGATGCCGGGTTCCGCGCGATTTCAGCGGATGGCGACGCGGTGGATTTGGCGGCGCGGATCCTTGCGGATCAGGTGGTTGGGGCGGTCTATTACCCGCGTGGAGAACAGGCCGCTGTCGATCTGGCGAGCCTGCTGGGGAAAAATGGCCTGCATGTGTTGGATCAGGTGGTCTATCGGCAGGTGGCGGTCCCCTTGACGGCGGCAGCGGCCGCGCTGTTTCGTGCGGGAAAGCCGTTGGTTGTGCCGGTCTTTTCAGTGAATGCCGCCGCGCGTCTTCTGGCCGAAACGGCGGGTTTGCCGCGCGGTTGCGCCGATCTCTGCGCGATCAGTCCGAATGTGGCCGCCGCTTTGACCGGAAAAGGGTTCCGCGCGGTGCGTATCGCCACCCGACCCACCGCCGAGGCCGTTACGCGAGAAATCGCCGCATTGCTGTGACAGTCGGTCCTTGTCCCTTGTGGGGGATTGGGCGCTCACCTATCTTTTGATGCAAAGGGTCAGGTTTGGCCCGAATTGGGAAAGGTGGAACAGTGGCGACCAAGAAAACCTCCAGCGAGACATCGTCGCCGGGCACGTCGTCAGGCAAGGCGAAGGCCACGCCCGATCCCGTCATCATCGAACCACCCAAGAAAAAGCCAGCAACGGGGAAAGCTGCTGATACGATTGACGCGAAAGCCGTCGATGTGTCTGAAACCCCAAAGCCGAAAAAACCCAGGCCCGCGCCAGCCAAGGCCGCGACGGAAAAGCCTTCCGATCAGAAGACGCCACCGCCTCCAGAACCGCCTGCCAAGGATCGAAAAGGGTCGCCTGCCGCGGGCTTGTTGGCGGCGGCGCTGGTTGGGGGCATCATCGCCGGGGCGATCGGCTGGTATATTGGTCGCGCCGATCTTCCGGTCGCCGTGCCGGACTTACGTCCCGAATTGGCCGAGATGGAGCAAAATTTCCAAAGTGAGATTTCGGCGCTGAAAGCGGATATCGAGGACCTGCGCCGCGACGCCGAGAAGCCCGTCGCAACACAAGTCGGCGATGACCTGCGCGATCTCGCAGCGGGGCTGGAAGCGCGGACCGTGTCCCTGTCGGCCCGGATGGACGGCTATGAGGCCGAGTTTCAATCGCTGTTGGAAACGCTGGAATCCTCGCGCAGCCGTCTTTCTGACCGGGTCGCCGAGGCGGGCGGGGATCTTGGGGATGTGACGCAGGAACTGTTGGCGGATCTTGAAGCCGAAATTGAGGTTTTGAAACAGGAATTGGCCCAGCAGGCCGCCGCCAGCCAGGGCTATCGTGATGGTCTGAACCAGCGGGTCGATGAGATTGCCGCCAAAGCGACCGAGCAACTGTCCGAAGCCCGTCAAAAAGTCAGCGACCTGTCGGCCCAGGCGGTTGAAGCGGCGAAGAACATCGATCTCGCGGATGCGCGGGCGCGACTAAACGCGGCGCTGGAGACCGGTAATTCCTATTCCGATCACCTGCGCAATATCGTGACGGGCACTTCGTTGGATGTGCCGGAGGTTCTGCAATCCAACGCAGCGTCCGGTCTTGCCACACTGGCGGAATTACAGGCCGATTATCCGGCCTCTGCGCGCGCGGCCTTGAAAGCTTCGATCGCGGCCAGCGCCGATGACAATATTGGCGGGCGCGTCACCGCGTTTCTGAAATCCCAGCTTGGGGCACGGTCTTTGGAGCCGCGCGAAGGAGATGATCCAGACGCTGTTTTGTCCCGCGCCGAGGCGGCATTGGGCCGGGGTGAGTTGCAATCAGCGCTGGAAATCCTGAACGATCTGCCCGAGGCCGGCCGGGCCGAGATGGCCAGTTGGATGGACCGGGCCATGGCCCGATTGGCTGCTGAACAGGCTCTGCAAGAGTTTAATGCCGCGATTGACGGTCAGGGACAGGATAGCCAATGATCCTTTCGCTTGTCAGAATTGCGATCTTCATGACACTGGTGGCGGCGCTGACCTTCGGCGTCACATGGCTTGCCGATATCGGCGACGAGGTCCGCATTGCCTTCGGTACACAGGAATTCTCACTAACACCGGTGGCGGCGACCATTGGCGTTGCGCTGTTTCTTTTGGCGGCTTGGCTGGTCCTGAAACTCGCGGGTCTTCTTGTTGCCGTCGTGCGGTTTTTCAATGGCGACGAAACTGCGCTTAGCCGGTATTTCGACCGGAACCGGGAACGCCGTGGGTTCGAGGCGTTGGCCGATGGCCTTATGGCGCTCGCCTCGGGGGAGGGTCGTTTGGCCATGACCAAGGCGCAAAAGGCCGAACGGTATTTGCAGCGCCCTGAACTGACCCTCTTGATTTCTGCCCAGGCCGCCGAAATGACCGGCGAAACCAAGAAGGCGCAAGGGTATTACAAGGAACTGTTGAAGGATGACCGAACCCGGTTTGTCGGGGTCCATGGCATCATGAAACAAAAGCTGTCCGAGGGCGACACAGACACCGCCTTGAAGTTGGCGCAAAAGGCCTTTTCGCTACGGCCTCGGCACGAGAATACGTTGAACACCCTGTTCGCCCTGCAATCGGACAAGTCCGACTGGAAAGGTGCGCGCGAAACGCTTTTGGCCAAACTCAAGGCCAAAACTCTGCCGAAAGACGTCCATCTGCGCCGCGACGCGGTTCTGGCCCTGGCCGATGCGCGGGATAAGGCCGAGGCCGGCAAGATCAGCGACAGTCAGATTGCAGCGTTTGAAGCCAATCGCCTGTCGCCCGATTTGATCCCGGCGGCAGTTCTGGCGGCGGAAATGCACATCCTGGGAAACGCCCCGAAAAAAGCGGTGGCCGTCCTGAAAAAGGCCTGGACCGCGCAGCCCCATCCCGACCTGGCCGCAGCCTTTGCCGAGATTGTACCGGACGAATCCCCGGCCGAACGTCTGAAGCGGTTCCAACCCCTGTTGAAACTGAAACCTGACGACCCAGAAACCCGGCTTCTGGCCGCCGAGCTGAACATCGTTGCCGAAGATTTCGCGGCGGCGCGCAGCGCGCTGGGGGATCTGGCGGACGCCGCGCCCACGACCCGGTCCCTGACCATAATGGCCGCGATTGAACGGGGCGAGGGCGCACCGGACAATGTCGTTCGCGGCTACCTTACCAAAGCCATCGACGCCCGATTGGGGGCGCAATGGGTGTGCAGCGCGTGCCATCACATCCACGGAAACTGGGCACCGGTCTGCGAACATTGCGCGGCGTTTGATACGCTTAGCTGGCAAGAAGCACCAGAGACCGCCCGATCCCGGCGCAGCTCAGCCGATATGCTGCCGTTGCTTGTTGGCGCCCTGGATGCGCCTGCTGACATGCCTCCCGCCGACGGGCCCGAGGCTTCGGCAAGTGAAACCGGCCCGGCGCCCAGTTTTCTGGCCAGCGCCCCACCCCCCCCAGACGCCATCATCGCCAAGGCCGAAGCGGCATCCGATGATATGGACGGAATTTTGGGCGATCCGCATACGATCCCGGAAGAGGTCGAAAAAACCTGAATTGGGGTTGGGCGGACTGTTCGTCAGTTGTGTCACGTCCTGAGATTAGTGCCGATTATTGATCTCAAACATCGGATGGCCCGTAAGAATTCTGAAAGCACACAGTTGCGGAGCCATCGCTTGTCATTTTGGCGGGAATGCCCGTTCCGCATCGAGTCCCGTTTGGAGTTTGGTTGATATGAGTACCCGTTCGAAACACCGGATCGTTCTTGTTCTTGGGAGTGCTCCTGACGTGGTGCAATGCCAGTCCTGGCCCAAACCCCCGAACTTGCAGAGCGTGGCGATCAACAATGCCTGGCGCATTCGAAAGGACTGGGATTTTCTGATCTCGCCGGATGATTTTCCAGTTGAGCGGATGCCGGGGTCTTTTGATCAACAGCAGACCCATATCACGTCCGATGATTATGTCCCCGCAAACAATCAATATGGCGGGGTTTATTATGCTGGCGGGACAATGGCCTTTACGGCAGGTTACTGGGCACTCGCCGCGCTTCGACCAACGGTGCTGGCGTTTCTTGGATGCGACATGGTGTATCCCCAGAGCGGCAACACGCATTTCTACGGGCGTGGGCAGCCCGATCCGCTTCGCGAAGACCCGAGCTTGCGCAACCTGGAGGCCAAATCCGCCCGGTTGATGATGCACGCACGACGGCAGGGGTGCAGTTGTGTCCGCCTGTCCTCCGGCGAAAGCCGGCTTGTCTTTCCCAGCGTCGACTTTGATGCGTTGCCGGATTTGCGGGCTGTTTCTGATTTTTCTGGCGGATCTGTCTTCGACGACGCTTTGAACAAGGAAGATCGGTTGGGCTATTACGCGCCCGACGGGCGATACTGGAAGGCCTTTGACCATTTCGACTTTGACGAAATAGACGAAATCGACCGGCTTTGGCTGAAAGCTGCTGGCTTTCAATAGCATGTTGCCAGTGAGATTTCGCGTCGCGAAACGCTTAGCAGGAATTGCCCAGGCACCATTGTCGGATCAAAGCCCGCCGGGGGATATCAGGTCCCGTCCCCTTTCGCGGTGATGAGTTGGTCAACCAGCAACCGGAAATGACCGCGCTTCTTGTTTGGCTGGCCTTTTGCGTTCTGGATCGTTTCGGGGGCGCCGAACTTGTCCGCTGGCAAAACCAGACCTCGTAAGAACTTGGCATGCATGGTCTTGGAACCCCAAGCGATGACCAACTGTTCACCGCATTCCCACCACGGCTCGCCTGGAAGGATGTTGCGCGCGTTTTCCACATCCTGTTGAACATTGAACGTGCCCTCGACCATGCAGCGTATCCCTGGGCCGGGATGCTTGTGCGGGTCGGATACTCTTCCCTTTGGGGCGGTGATCTGATCAAGGCGGAAGCACCATTCGGTACCGTCTTCCATGGCGAGCATGGTGATAACGCGCGACATGCGATGCTGGCTTAGAACGCCCATCCCAGGCAAGAGCGTCTTTTCTGAATTGGGAAGATCGACCTCCCAGCGCCAGATCTGGCTCCAGTCGGATATGCCCTCCACGGTCAGTTTGTCGCCAACATATCGGGCGTCTCCGGCCAGAAGGACTTCTCCGTTCACCCTCACCTCACCGAAACGGCAAAAGAGGATGCGGTCACAGCCTTTGATGGGTTCAGATGCGCCGCCGGCCAACACCTGATCCTGATAGAAGTGAATTGAACTGGGCATTTGCGGCCTCCCCTATGTGCGGTTTGGGATTTCGGGACAATCGGATGCATATCTTTGCACCCGAAACATCCGGTTCATTGGGCCCAAGACCGCGCGCCCGTGAACCTTCCCCTTGTGAACGGTTTCCCCGCTCTTGGTGACGAGATAGACGGGATCACTTTGAACCGGTGAAAAATGCGTAAAGCCGGGCGAAGAAGAAGCCCTGCCGTGATGCGTGACACCGGATTGATCACGGTACATTTTCAGGCCCCTTTTGCGCTGTCAGGCTGTGTGTCAAACCCGGCGCGAGATCGCCGCAAGCCTTGGCATTTTTGCAGCAAGAATCAATCCCATCCCCTTTGGACTTTGCGCCAGAAACCTTTCAGGGAATTATTTCAGAATCAAGAAAATTGTTGTTGTTACCACAATAATTTGTGGTGTTGACCCTAAATATGTTGAGATTGGTCTTCCGCTGTAATAGGGTTTTCTAGGGGACCCAATGCTAAAGAAATGGACCAAGACATGACCCGAAAAAGCCGCGAGGACATTGTTTTTAATGACTTTGCTAATATTGCAATCAATCGCGCAACCGCATCGCTTCAACGGGTCTTTCTGAAGGAGACGCTGGAGCCGGAAAACATCTCCATTCAGGAATGGCGTGCGCTGTTGAATCTCTCCCGATTCGGTGACTGCCATCTGCGAGAGCTGTCACGACTGGCCAGCATGGACGCATCAAACACCAGCAAAGCGGCGGCAATTCTGGAAGAACGTGGACTGATCGTGCGTTACGACGACAAAAACGACAGCCGTCGCAAACGGTTGGCCGTGACCGACAAGGGGGATGCCCTGGTGGACAGAGTGTGGGCGCAGGCCCTTGCGTTGGATCAACGCGCAAAAGACCGGCTTGGCAAAACCAAATACAACGCCCTCAAGGCGTCGCTCGCTATCTTGCAGGAGTTTGGCAAAGCAGCGCTTGAAGAGCTCGACTCGGTCCAAACCGCAGCATGACACGGGAAACGGAGACATCATGACCACGACTGTAGCCAATCTGGCAGTTGAAACGCTGATCGCCAATGGCATCACCGAATTCTATTGCCTTCCGGGTATTCAAAGCGATCCGCTTTTTGATGCGCTCTATGATCGGACCGACGCCCTGACCCCAATCCACACCCGCCATGAACAGGGCGCGGCATATATGGCCATGGGTGCCGCTCTGGCAACCGGCAAAAAGCAGGTATTCTGTGTCGTTCCCGGTCCGGGATTCCTGAACGCCTCTGCTGCCCTATGTACAGCTTACGCGACCAATGCGCCTGTCCTTGCCTTGGTGGGTGAGATCCCGCTTGGCGCCATTGGAAAGGGGCGTGGTCTCTTGCATGAAATTCCCGATCAGCTTGGGGTGCTGTCGGGACTTACGAAACAAGCCGAACGTATCGCCGACCCACAAAACGCCCACAGAATTCTGCAAGAGGCCATGGAGGCGCTTGGCACCGGTCGGCCACGTCCCGTTGGTGTTGAGGTCCCGACCAATATCTGGAAAGGCGCTGTTGAAGACCTGCCCAATACGCTTGTTGCCGCAGCACCAAATGCGCCGGAAGGCGACATAGAGGCCGTCAAAGAAGCGGCCAAGATCCTTTCGAACGCCAGATCACCAATGATTGTTGTCGGAGGAGGAGCCCACGCGTCCAGCGAACAGATTACGCGGCTGGCAGAAATGACCGGCGCCGCTGTGGTTGCCTTTCGCACGGGTCATGGCGCGGTTTCGTCCGACAATCCGTTGCGGATTGGAATGCCTGCTGCTCACAGCCTGTGGCCTGAAGTTGATGTCGTCGTTGGCCTCGGAACTCGGCTGTCCGCGCAACAGATGCAGTGGGGAATCGATAGCGATCTCAAAATCATCCATATCGATATTGACGAAGAGGAACTTGGCCGGTTCAACCCACCGACCGTCGGTATTCATGCGGATCTAAAAGATGCATTGCCCAAATTGATTTCCGAAATTGAAGGTTTCGAGCCTGATACAAAACAATGGCGTACCCGGATTTCCGAGGAGGAGGCCAGATTTCAAAAGCTTTACCGCGAAAGACTTGGCCCCCAGATGGCCTGGCTTGGCGCCATTCGTGCCGAGCTTCCGAGGGATGGTATCTTCGTGGACGAGTTGACCCAATGCGCCTATGTCGCTCGCTTTGCCTTCCCGACCTATGTGCCGCGTGGGTTCATTTCCACCGGCTACCAGGGCACGCTGGGATATGGCTATGCAACGGCATTGGGGGTTGCGCATGCCCGTCGTGATGTTCCTGTGGTGAATATTTGCGGTGACGGTGGCGCCCTTTTCACGATGAACGAACTTGCAACGGCGGTGCAGCACGACATCCCATTGACCACAGTTGTCTTTAACGACAATGCCTACGGAAACGTGCGTCTCTTGCAGAAACAAGAATACGATGAACGCTACATCGCCAGCAACCTGACCAGCCCGGATTTCGTGAAATACGCCGAGGCGTTTGGCGCGCAGGGTCTGCGCGCAACCAGCCCGGACGAGCTCCGCAACTGCTTGAAAACCGGCATGGCGCACAAAGGTCCAACCGTCATCGAGGTGCCTGTAGGAGAAATGCCAAGCCCCTGGGAGTTCATTTTGATGCCAAAAGTCCGGGGTAACTGAAAGGCTGAAGCGGAAGATATCTGATGCGCCGCGTCCAGAGGTCCTGACAACGCGGCGGAAAACATCCCCCCGTTAGCAATAGATTGGTGTGGCCAAATTGAATGTCTTTTGGTTACGAAGATACCATTTGAACTTAACGAAATAGTTCAATCTGATCTGCCAAGAACACTCTCCTATCAAATACCGCTATTTGGATCTATAGGCGCTGATGTCAGACATAGATTGCCAAAGCAAAACCGCAGAAATTATTTAGGGTGGTTATAGGGGTGGATAAAATTAAGAAAATCCAACTAAAGCAATTGTTTCATAATGATTTTAGAAAAATGAGTGGTGCCTCAAGAGGGACTCGAACCCCCGACCTTGTCCTTACGAAGGACCTGCTCTACCAGCTGAGCTATTGAGGCGACGCGAGCGTTCGTTTAACCGCAACGGGCGATCCGTTCAAGCCGATTCAGAACAAGAACCTGCCTGGCGAGACACATCGGATTGATGCGATCCGGCCTGACATTATCACCGAGGGTAACAATTCGTGCGACCGGATCGTCGTCGCGGAATGGTTTTCTATGGCACGACCTTTTGTCGTGACAGAAGGATGTTCAAAAGTGCGGAACAGGACTGTGGTTTTGGGGTGAGTGCTCAGCACCCTCGCCATGCACGATTGCAGACACGATGCACCACCCGGAGTTTGCAACAACACAACAGGTGAAGAGCCGTCGATACCGCCCCTGTCAAACCCGCGCCTCTGCGATTGCCAAGCTGGTATGCACATACTAGGAATGCCCGCGGGGATTGTCCCTATGTCACTGAGAGAAGGCAATTCTGATGCGCACCGTTCTCGTCACAGGCTCGGCCGGGTTTATCGGCTATCACCTGTCGGACCTGCTTTTGAAAGAAGGGTTTCGGGTCGTCGGTTTTGACGCCATGACCGATTATTATGACGTGTCACTGAAAGAACGCCGGCACCAGATGCTGATGCAGAACGAGAACTTCTCGTGCAAGATCGCACGGCTGGAAGACTTCGACACGCTGCGGGAATTTGCGCTGGCGGAGAAACCAGACGTGATCGTCCACCTCGCAGCCCAGGCCGGGGTGCGCTATTCGCTCGAAAACCCTCGCGCTTATATCGACACCAATATCGTCGGGACGTTCAACGTGATGGAGGTGGCGCGGGAACTGGAGGTGGAACATCTGCTGATGGCCTCGACCTCGTCGGTTTATGGCGCCAATGAAGAGATGCCGTTCACCGAGACCGAAAAGGCCGACACGCAGCTGACGATTTACGCCGCCACCAAGAAGGCGGGCGAAAGCATGGGGCATTCCTATGCCCATTTGTGGAACCTGCCGGTCACCATGTTCCGGTTCTTCACTGTCTATGGCCCCTGGGGCCGGCCCGACATGGCGCTGTTCAAGTTCACCAAGGGGATCCTGGAAGGCACGCCGATCGACATTTATAATCACGGCGAGATGTATCGCGATTTCACCTATGTGAGTGATCTGGTGCAGGGCATCCGCCTGCTGATCGATGCCGTGCCCGAGCGGCCTGAAGACGGAGTCTTGCCCGAAGGCGACAGCTTGTCACCAGTGGCCCCGTTCCGGGTGGTGAATATCGGCAATTCCGACAAGGTGCGGCTGTTGGACTATATTGACGCCGCCGAAAAGGCCTTGGGTAAGGCGGCGATCCGGAATTACATGGGGATGCAAATGGGCGATGTTCCGGCAACCTGGGCCGATGCATCGTTGCTACAACGCTTGACAGGGTATCGTCCGGAAACCCACGTGAGCGAAGGGGTGGCGCGGTTTGTTGAGTGGTATCGGGGGTATTATGGAAAGGCGTAACTCCAATTTGGGTTCAAAAGAAAAAGCATTAATCCGGTTCCCGGTTGACAAAGTAGACAATGTCGTACTTCGCAAGGCTAAGATTCTATACGCAAGCCTCGATGAACAGAATGAGCGGCGTCGTGCAATACAAAGCAACATTGGGAACATATTAAGCTATGCAGTTGTTGGTTGTATTGACGGTCGCGGTTGGAGCGATTCTGATGCCGAAACTTTTCTTAGCACTGAAATGCGTGAAACTAGGCGGAATGAATTTGCAGCGGGTAAAACGTGGCTTGCAACTGGGGCAATTGCTTGCGCAATTACCCATCGGGATCACATGATTGCTCAATGTCATCCAATTGGGAAAGTACTTTGTGAAGATGATGCCTTAATCCAGGAAGATTTTGTTGGCCATATTGCATCCGGTGAAGTTGCGAATGTTTTGGATGCGTTGCCAGGAGTAACCCTTCTGAATTATAGGGCACGTTCACAAATATCCGCTGACCAAGCTCCCATAGCGAAAATTGGGCGCTATTCGATACATCGGTCGACATCTCAAGGTATCGCCTCTGCGGCGGCATATTTTGTTCCAGCATCTGTTGCATCAAAAATTGTTAAAGAACAAACACCATTACGCTGGCCCGTCGACGCCTGGCTTGCAATGCGAGACGCGGGAGTATTCGGAGAGGTTTTTCTTGTGCATCCTAGTCCAGCTCGAGTTGGTGACTTTGCTTCAACCATCAATTACGGACGTGACGGTGGCCGGATCCTACAAGCTTTGCGGCATACCCGGGTGTTGCGTCGTCTGCGATGGTGGTTGTTAGAGCGCCAAGGCAAAACCTACACTCGGATAAATTTTTGGACTTGAGGAGCGTACGATGTGTCTGACGTCAGCACTTGTGGGACAGAATTGAGGTTTATCAAAACAAACCGCGATCTAATTGAGGCGAGTGATTTGGCTTCTTATACGTATTCAGGCCTGCAAGGCATTGGGTTCGGTAGTGAGATTGAAGATGCGGCATGAGACCTAATTTGCAGATGTCAAAAAATTGGTTTGGAGGCAGCAGTTCACGCACATGCAAGAAGGGCAAAGGTTCAAGAATGGAGGGTGTTGCGGCGGCGGATTAAAAGGGCTTTTGGACGGATTATAAAACCATTATAGAAAAGCCAAAATGAAGGAGGGAGAGTGAAAATGAGTATTGACAACATCCATCTTCCCCTTGCCATCATCGGCCTCGGCTATGTCGGCCTGCCGTTGGCCGTCGAGTTTGGCAAATCTCGCCCCGTGATCGGTTTTGACATCAACGCCGCCCGCATCACCGACCTGCAAAAGGGACATGACCAGACGCTGGAAGTGGAGGCCGAAGAACTGGCCGAGGCGGAGCATCTGACCTTTTCCTCCGATCCAGCGGATCTGACAATGTGCCCGAGCGGCCTGAAGACGGAGTCTTGCCCGAAGGCGACAGCTTGTCACCAGTGGCCCCGTTCCGGGTGGTGAATATCGGCAATTCCGACAAGGTGCGGCTGTTGGACTATATTGACGCCGCCG
>Ga0209273_10002080_pt1 | contig 16028 bp, 12 predicted proteins | sample tdAd471_FD_187126 | JGI IMG/M metagenome (GOLD analysis project Ga0209273, IMG submission 187126) | Marine sediment microbial communities from the Atlantic coast under amendment with organic carbon and nitrate - tdAd47.1 (SPAdes)... | ecosystem: Environmental > Aquatic > Marine > Coastal >...
AGTCACTTCTGTTTCTGGTGCTTCGACTTCAGGCGTACTGCGCAGCAGAAGGCGTGAGCGATTGGCCGAAATATCGAATGTTCCTTCCGGTTCTTTATTTGAATCAATGAGTTAAAAATATGAAATCAGAGTGCGCTAAGAAGTGTGCTAAAAATAAGGCGATTAGACGAGGTTTGAAGATGTAGTTGTAAATACCGGATTTACTGCTGTGAGGAACATCTATAGGTAGTAAATATGAGACTAGTGCTGCTGTTATTGTTTTTCATGCGTAAGTTTGAAATGTGATCTTGCTATAGCAATTGGAGAATTTCTGTCTGATTGCCAAGCTTCAACCTGTATATTCGCGATCCGTTTGCCAATTTTTCTTACACTACAAAGTGCATAGGTGTCTTGAGGTCGTCCGGGAAAAATATAATCAATTGTGAAATCAATGTTCTTGGGGATTCCGAGTGGGATTATTGTCCACATTAAGTGCATTATGGCTGCGTTCTCCATGAACCCACCAATAACTCCGCCATGAATTGCAGGGATGTTTGGATTTCCAATTTTGTCCGCAGTGAATGGTAGAGTAAAAATCAGTCCATTGGGCGTCTCCTTGAATGTAACTCCTAAAAATTTAGCATAGGGTACAAATTCAATTGCTTGGTCATAATTTTTTTGTTCTATAAGTGCCTTGAAAAAATCCAGCTTATTCATTGACATTACTCTATATGACCGCGGGAAATAGCTCGGTTGCCTGATCGGAAAAAAGACGCAACACAGCTCGCAATTTGACTTTCTGGGTTGTGGTGATAAATGCTACCTCGAATAAAGGCAACTGTTTCTGTTAAACAGTAACATTCAGCCATCGCATAGATGTCTTGTTCTGGAGTCGACGGTCTAAAGCTATCTAGACGTAAATCTAAGGTCGCAATTTCTTCCACTTCTGGAAGAGCACAAAATACAGCTAGACCAGCTACTGTATCTATGAGAGACAGTAAAACACCAGTATGTAGTGCGCCATTTTCAACGTTGCCAACAAACATTTTTTGATATGGAAGTCTTCCTATTGCTTTGTTTCTCTCAAACGACACGATCTCCACACCCAATGCTTTTGTGTGAGGGATAGAAGAGAACATCTGATCGACTAATCGTTGCATATATGTCTGATTATCAACTAAAAATTCACGTTTTATTTTAGCCATAGGCCTCCCTTTTAGTCTGCGATCAGTGCAATCAATAATCATGGGTTAGTCGAGCGATTTTTTTCGAGGTGGTTTTAGTAGTAAAACGAAAGGAACCGACGCGATAACTATCCACATCATGAGTTTAAAATCGTTAACATAGGCAATTGTTGCTGCTTGGCGATTTATTTCCCCGTTCAACATTCCTAATGTGCCAGAAGTTATACCTATTAAACTGTCCGGAACTTGCTTCCAGGACACGCCAAAGGTGAATGGCGTAACGTGCTCCACCAATATAGCATGATTGATCTGCAGATTTCGGCTAAGCACTGTCATCACAATTGAAATCCCTATGCTGCTCCCCAAGTTGCGCGTTAAGTTGAAAACACTTGCAGCTTCAGCGCGGTACTGCGGATTCAATGTTGAAAAAGCGATGGTGCTGAGTGGCACAAATATGAATCCAAGTCCAAATCCCTGAATGAAGCCAGTCCACAAAATCGTTTCGGCAGGAACAAATGTTGTGAAACCGGTCATCATATAGAGAGACATAGTCATGAAACTTAAGCCGGTAAGAATCAGTGCTCTGGGGTCAACATAATTTAGAAGCTTTCCAACCATTCCCATGGCAATCATTGTTCCAATCCCGCGCGGAGCCATCAACGTGCCAACATCCAGAACTGTGTAGCCCATAAGGTTTTGCATATACGGTGGAAGAAGCGCCACTGTAGCGAGAAGGATCAATCCGACAAAGAACATAAAGGTCATACAGGTGGTAAAATTTTGATTTAGAAACATTGCTGGTGGGAGAATGGGGTTCTTGGTATTGAGTGTGTGAATTATGTACATCCAGATAGCGGAACCAGAAATGGCAATGTAAGTGGGCAACTCGATTGAATTAAACCAGTCTACTTGTTCTCCGCGATCCAGGATGAGTTGTATACACCCAATGATTACCGCAAGTGTGAGAAAGCCGATCCAGTCAAAGCGACGTTGTTGGGATTGCGCCGATGGCATAAAAAGAAAAACACCCACTATCGTCAATATGCCTAGGGGCAGATTTATAAAGAATACCCAACGCCAGTTATAAACTTCGGTCAGGTAGCCGCCGAGTGTTGGGCCAATTATCGGCCCAATCATGATTCCGGCCCCCCAAATCGCCATAGCGCTGGCGTGTTTTTCACGGGGATTAATGTCCAATAAAATTGCTTGTGAGATCGGAATCAAAGTAGCTCCACTCAGGCCTTGAAGTATACGAAAAGCAACCATTTGCTCGATTGATGTGGCTACGCCACACAACACAGAACTTAAAGTGAAAGCTGAAACAGAAAGAAGAAAAACTTTTTTTGCACCAAACCTCTGGGCCAACCACCCAGAAGGCATCGTCATAATCGCTGATGCCACAATGTATGAAGTCAGAACCCAAGCTATTTGATCTTGAGTGGCCGATAACGAGCCTTGCATGTGAGGAAGGGCGACATTGGCGATTGTTGTATCTATCACCTGCATGATAGTTCCAAGCATGATCGAGATGGTGATCAGTCCTCGGTATCTTACTTCAGTTGCAGGCTTTTCAGAATTCACGAATTGTAGTGGTTAGTTTTTCGCCTAACCAAGGAATTGTTCTAACATGATCGGTATCAATACTTATTTCTGCGCTCATGCCAGCAGAAAGAGGAACGGATGAGCGCTTCTCGTCGAATACAATCTCGACCTTAATCCGTTGAACTACTTTCACCCAATTCCCCGAACTATTTTGTGCTGGTAAAAGTGCGAATTCAGAACCGGTTGCCGGTGTTATGCTTTCAACGTGAGCCACCCACTCAACATCAGGATAGGTATCGATATAAACTATTGCAGGCTGTCCGGTTCTCACATAGGTTAGATCAGTTTCTTTAAGATTTGCTTCAATCCATATCTTGTCGTCTCGGATCAGGCTCATCAAGTTCATTCCGGATATAATATTTTCTCCAACTCGGGCAGCTATGTTAGTTGCGATGCCACTTATTGGAGCCTTAACCTTTGTATAACTTAACTCAAGTTTCGCATTATCAACATCAGACTGTGCCCGCAAATAGCGTGGATGATGTTCGACTGGTGCATTTGGGTTAATTAACTGTATGGCAGTAATTTCAAGTGCTTGTTTTTTCGATTGTAGTTCGTGTGCAGCGTTATTTCTGGCAAACTCTGCCTGTTCAAACTGTGATGCTGAAATTGACTCTTCTATCAGCAATCGCTGTAACCTTCCCAGCTCTCGTTCCCGAAACTGAAAATTTGTTTCTGCGCTGTTTACATCGAGCTGTTTGCTTGTGTATTCGGCTTGGAGGCTTTTAAGCTCGCTATGCACCGTAGCCATATTTGCTTCCGCTCTGGCCAATGAAATGAGTTGAGGGTAATCATTAAGTTCGATAAGAACATCACCCCGCTCAACCCTTTGGTTGTCTTTCACATACATTCCCGACACTTGTCCCGAAATCTCGCTACTCAGGGTTACAATTTCCGCTTTTACGTAAGCGTTATCCGTTGTTATGTGGCGACCGCCTAATAAATAAACCCACACACTAAGTACACCAATGACCAAGGGCCCGACAAGCATCATAATAGTTCGTCTGAAAATCGCTGACTTTCGCACTTAGGCTACTCTTGGGGTTGAGTTCATTGGTCAAAGTTTGTGAGATTTTTCCGAATTTTTTTCAGAGCTGACTTTAAAGTTTCTCTGTCTTTAGCGTTAACACCTACTAAAGCCTTTTCTTGAACCTGATGTCCCAATGTGCTCAATTTATCGAGCATGGGTTTCGCTTTAGGTGTTAGGTAAATATTTTTCGCGCGGCGGTCACTGGGGTCATTTCTTCTTTCAATCCAGGAATCGGCTTCAAGCCGATCTAACTGGCGAGTCAGGCTTATGGGCTTTATTTCCAATAATTTGGCTAGAGAATTTTGCTGTATACCGTCGCGTCGATACAAATGAGCGAGTACAGACCATTGCGCCCGCGTTAAGCCTAAATCCTGCGACTGGAGATCAAAACTCCAGCGAAACAGTCTGGCAACGTCGTGAATTATAAATCCCAAATTCTCATCTAATTTCGTATGCATAGCTTGGTCAACATCCAATCCGTGTCGGTTTACAGTTCAATAGTGACTTTCAAGGAAATTCCTACAAATTCACTCCTTTCACTGTGAGCCGCAGCGTACAACAATTCAATATAATAAGTAACCATATAATATCATGTGAATCCATTGCCTCGTAGTGAGATTGGCTCCAAATTTGCTGCTTGGATTCAGAATTGCCAAGAACAAACAATTAAATAACTCATTTGTTCGGCTGTTGACAAGTACTGAGGCAAGTATATTATATGGATACTTACTTTAAGTAGCAGACAGAAAGTGATGGATGTTGCGGAGTGCTGCTTAGCTTCAGTAAAGCTAGCCAAATAAGTGGTTGCATCTCACAATTGGTGTAAGTCGTTCCTGCAATAGTAAAGGGGAGCGTAATGCGAAGCTATCTGGCATCTGACTACGTGGCTTTTATTGCCGTCAATTCCTACCCGTGAATTGACCATTACGGTGTTTCTCATAGAGAGCTTATTCCAGAGACAATTCACGATACATCACAGTATGCCAACAATCGAGCTGAGTTGTCGCACGAACCGACACGAGTTAGAGAGCGGGGCATACGTAAGTTCAAATCGATAGAGCAGGCCCAGCGGTTTCTGAATGCTCACGCCGCCGTGTACAATTTGTTCAATCTTGGCCCGCATTTGGTTTCTGCGGAGAACTATCGATATTTCCGGCTGCGTGCCTTTTCTACTTGGGGAAAGGCAGTGGCAATATAGAACGCCAATTTCCAAGTAATTCTCAATATGGCAGGTCAATTTGGCAGTACCGTCTGTCCGGCTCCATCACATAATAAGAGGTACCGATGATGATTAGAATTCAATCTATGAAACCGAGCCGAGCACCTGGAGCCGCTGTTCTTTTAAGCGGTATCCTGGGCCTTCTGCTCAGTCTTTCTGTTCCAGCCTATGCCCAGAACACTGTCGAGTGGACTACCCTCGGTAGCGACTGGGCTCACACCCGTTACTCCCCTGCCGATCAGATCACGGCGGAGAATTTCACCGACCTGGAAGTTGCCTGGGTCTGGGATGGCGCAAGTTTTGAAGCACAGAGTGGCCGTTCAACTCCAAGCTATATTAACGGTAGACTCTATACGGTGGCGGGCGCGCGGCGGCATGTTATCGCTATCGATCCCAAGACTGGTGCGACCATCTGGTCCTATCGCGAGCCTGATACCGGTCGCTGGGAGTACTCCATGCGGGCGGACTACGGCAAGGGTGTTGGTTATGCCAACATCGATGGCAAGGACGTCATCTATATTGTGTCCCCCGGCTTTTTTCTGACCGCCCTGGATGCCGAAACCGGCGCCCCTCTCGAAGGGTTCGGCAATCCGGTTCCAATCGATGGCTTTCCCGACACCGGGGTAGTGGATTTATTGGCGGATCTTGGTCATCCCTACGACCCCAATGAAGGGATTCCTCTGGAGCGGGGTTACATCACTTCGTCATCGCCACCGATCGTCGTCAACGGCGTGGTGGTCGTCGGTAACTCAGCCGAGCAGGGCTACCACCAGTCACGCATCGAAAACGTTCCGGGCGACATCCTGGCCTATGACGCCAAGACTGGAGAATTCCTGTGGAAATTCAATGTGATTCCGCAACCCGGCGAGTACGGTCATGAAACCTGGGAAAACGATGCCTGGAAGACGACCGGCGATATTTCTTCCTGGGCCCCCATATCGGCAGATCCGGAATTGGGCGTGGTATACATCCCTACCAATGGGGTCACCATCGATTTTTATGGCGGTCATAGTCCAGGCGACAATCTTTATGGGACCAGCCTGATTGCCCTGGATGTCAGGACCGGCGAGAGGCGCTGGCATTTTCAGATGGTGCACCACGACATCTGGAACTTCGATACACCCACGGCGCCGATACTGTTAGACGTAAACGTCAACGGCCGCCAGACCCCGATAGTGGCGCAAGCGACGAAGCAGGGCATGGTCTATACCTTCAACCGGGATACCGGTGAGCCAGTCTGGCCAATCGAAGAAGTGCCGCAGCCACAGTCGACCGTACCGGGTGAGAAGTTGTCACCTACTCAGCCAATCCCGACCAAGCCGGCCCCGTTTGATATGCAAGGCCTTAGCATCGATACGCTAGCGGATTTCACGCCTGAGATTCGACAACAGGCGATCAATGCCGTAGCTGATTTCCAGCTCGGCCCGGTGTTCAATCCGCCCATCCAGCGCGACCACCCCTCGGGCAAACTGGCCTCGCTGGTATGCCCGGCTGGCTCGGTGAATATCACGCACCCGCCGGTGGCCGATCCGGTATCCGGAATCATGTACATTATTTCAAGTTTCGGGTGCGGCCAACGTCAGCTGGTTTCTGGTGCAGAAGCAGATACTTATTACGAAGCGCCTACGGGAACTACGCTGTCACAGTTTGCGGCGGCAAACGGTGGCCCCACGGCTCGACACCCACTGGGTATTCCGTTGTGGAAACCACCTTATAGCCGAATTACCGCTATAGACATGAACACTGGCGACCATCTTTGGATGATTCCTACCGGGGAAACACCGGAGCGGATATTGAATCTGCCTGAGTTGGCAGGGGTAGATATAGGCAACACCGGATCCGGTGCAGCGGGGCCAATGGTCGCGACTGAAACCCTGCTGATCTATGGCAATCCGGTAAGCGATGGCACCCATTACCTATTCGCGATAGACAAGGCAACGGGCCGAGAGGTTGGGCGAATTGAAGCACCCGCCCAAAGCCGTTATGGCATGAGCTCCTGGGTTGATGACGGCAAGCAGTATCTGATACTGCAAACCGGCAGCACCTTGACGGCAATGGCACTACCTAATTAGATCGAACTCGATTATTTGATCAGGATTTAACGAGTCGGTTCTAATTTAACAGGCATTTGCCGCCTGGTTGGAGAGTTGCCGAGTAAAGTAGATCGTATCGGTCCTGCTGGAACGATACGGTTTGCTCAGTACGAAATGGTTTCAGAAAAAGTAATAATTAATACATAAACGAGGAGTACACATGAAGAAGTCTACTCCTTTGATGTCAGCAGCACTGAATACGGCGAGCGACCATCACAACAATCAGCGCGCAAGACAATGCTATGAGTTTTTTCATTACCAGCGTTGGTTCTGGTGACGGCGCCGTTGACCAGTCCTGACTGCGACTGGTAGGTGTACAGTATAAAGTTGGGAGAAAAGAATGGGTGTTTGTGGTAACTATGCTCGGCACTTGTCGCTAGCTGACGGGCTGATATAAATACTAACTATTGATAATAATGACTTGGAAAGTTACGGGGGGCAAAACATGACTAGGTTCAGATACAAATATCACAGTTTCACATTAGCGCATCTTTTGCTGATGTTGCAAGAAAATCACGCACAGGCGCAGGCAATTGACGTGGAACTGGCTTGTGACCATTGTATTGCAAAAATTACCGTTCTATTCTGTTGATCTGCGGGTCTGTTAGGGATGGTTCGCGCTGTGACTTAGAAGGCTGGACCTTGTGCTGCAGGGTGGTTAATTCGAATTAAGAATTACCAATTTGAAACTGAAACTGAAATTAAAATTAAAATCAAAACATCAAGAGAGTCGACATGTCGTTCATCAAGTTTTTACCAAAAATTCTCATCTTAGTTGCTGGCTTACTGTTGACCGGCGGTGTGCTGGCGCAGCTGGAGCCAATTAATAATGCACCTAATCCGTATACCAGTGTTGATAACTGGGTAAACCTACCTGATGGTCGAACCTGGGGTTCTACCGCCGGTGTAGATATCGATCCGGATGGTGTCCATTTATGGGCGATTGATCGTTGTGGTTCAAATACCTGCGCCGGCGCAGAAATGGATCCCATCCTGAAGATCGATCAAAACGGCAGGGTAGTGGCTACTTTAGGCGGTGGCGGTCGGATACTTTTCCCCCATGGCTTACATGTAGACCGCAACGGGAACGTCTGGGTGACAGACGCACAGGGGCCAAATCCAGAAAACCCAGCCACTGCGGGTAAGGGACATGCAGTATACAAATTCAGCCCCACTGGCGAATTGCTTCTTACTTTAGGAACTCCTGGAGTAGAGGGCAACGGGCAGGGGCCATTGCTTAATACTCCCTGCGATATCGTTACTGATGCCGATGGCAATATCTACGTAGGTGATGGACACAGCGGACAGAATCCCGATGCGCCACCGGACACCGTAGCTCGAATCGTTAAATACGACCGTAACGGTAATTTTATTAAGTCCTGGGGCCGACTGGGGTCCGGACCAGGTGAGTTAAAAACTCCCCACGCGCTTGATATAGACTCCTTCAACCGTCTGGTGGTGGGCGACCGAGGTAACAACCGTCTGCAGATCTTTGATCTTGAGGGTAACTATATCGGTGAGTTCAAACAATTCAGTCGGCCCAGCGGGATCTATATCACTGATGACAACACAATTTATGTTGCCGACTCTGAGTCTGAGTTTGACGAAATTCGAAATCCTGGCTGGCGCGCAGCGATCAGGGTAGGTAGTCTGCTTACAGGTATAGTTGATTATTTAATCGAAGGTACAGTTGACGCTTATCCCAATGGATCCAATCCTGAAGGGGTCGCGGTCGATAGTTACGGTAACGTATACGGTGCGGTAGTGTCCGGTGGTGGCGCTATGGTCAAATCCTCTCGATAACAAAACGCAAGGGCATATTTCGGTCCGAATTTGTTACACCAAAGGCGAATGGCCTCATAGCTGACAGTCACGCCTCTCTCGGCCAGTAGGTCCTCCGCGTCACGGTGACTCAGATTGAAACGATGGTAAAGCCACACCGCATATTGAATGATTTCAGGTGGGAAGCGATGGCGTTTGTACATCTTTGATTGAGTCATGCGTCGGATACTGGCAGATTGAGAGTTATTTTGTCAGTACCGAACAAACAATTCGATAATTCATTTGTGCGGCTGTTGACAAGTGCTAAGGCAAGTATATTATATGGATACTTACTTTTAGTATCAAACAATAAGCGATGGATGTTGCGGAGTGACGCTTAGCTTCGGTAATGCTAGCCACATAAGTGGTTGCATCTCACAATTGCTGTAAGTCGTTCCTACAATAGTAAAGGGGAGCGTAATGCGAAGCTATCTGGCATCTGACCACGTGGCTTCTATTGCCGTTAATTCCTATCCGTGAATTGACCATTACGGTGTTGGATCACGACCCTGACACATTTTGACTACTTGGTTATTCAGTGGGAGTACTGATTTAAATGTCAAAATCCTATGACATCGGCGCCTAAACCAGAGAACCTGGAACTATACAAGTTAGAGAGAACGTAATATTTATATATCAACGAGATAGAGCTTAGTTTCCGAACGTCACTAATCTTATGAGGGGTAACTATCATGCACCGATCATTTCGCGCTTTACTAAAACCCGTTAACTTTTCGCAGAAAGCTGGCTTCTTCTGCTTTATCGGCCTCATGGGAGCTACTCAAGGTCTCAGCGCTCAGGAAGCAGCGGGCCAAGGCAACGTCACTTTCGCTGACGTGGCCCCAATCCTCTACGATAATTGCGTTCAGTGTCACAACCCGGAGGGTGGTGCGCCAATGTCGCTTACGGATTACGATACTGCAAAGACATACGCCGCGCTAATCAAGTATAAAACAGGCATTCGAGACCGCATGGGCGCTATGCCCCCATGGTATGTTGAGAAAGATATCGGCATTCAATCGTTCAAAGGGGATATGTCCCTGTCGGACGATGAAATTGCAATATTGGCGGCTTGGGCCGATGCCGGTGCGCCCCAGGGAGACCCTGATTTGGTTCCGCAGGCTCCAGAAATCACGTCAGGCTGGGCAATAGAGCCCGATTTTATTGTGCGCGGCCCGACCATTTCATTCGGCGCGAATGACCCCGATTGGTGGGGCATGATCGATGGAGCAGTCGATATTCCTCTGGATGAGGAGCGGTATGTAAAGGCAGTCCAGGTGAGAGAAGTGAATGATATTGAGTCTGGGTCTCACTCAGGTCGTCATACGGTTGGCGGCCGTTATATTGTCCACCATGCAGCCTATACTATCAGAGCCCCCAGCGACATGTTCCAGCTTGCAGGTGAAGGGGGTGGGTTATGGCCGGTTCACGAAGTTGGTCGAAACGAGGATCGCTTTGACGACCAGGCCGGTCCGCTCATCAAGCCTGGCTCGAAGCTCATTCTCCCCAGTGTGCATTTGCATTCTCCTGGTGTCGACGCTACTGCTTACCTGGAGTTTGGCTTTGAACTCTTCCCGCCGGGTTTTAAACCTAAATACGAGCGCGTGTCGGTCAGTATTGGCGATCTCGGCGATGGCGTAGATATTGACATCGCGCCCGGGGAAGGCCTGAAGGAACTACACACCTACTCGGTGCTTGAAGAGCACACGAAAATAATCGCTTTCGAGCCGCACCTGCATGCGCCGGGCGACAGGATGTGTCTGGAAGCCATTTGGGGCTCACACCAGGAGACCCTGAGCTGCGTTGGCTATGATCATAACTGGGTGCGTAAATACACATTCAATAGCGATGCACAGCCTCTCCTGCCGAAGGGCACAGTGGTCCATATGATCGGCTGGATGAACAACTCGGAGTCGAATCCCAATATCGCGGATGCGCGAAACTGGCAAGGGTCAGGTAATCGTTCTGTGGCCAATATGTTTCTGGAACTCGGCCTTGAGGTGCAGCTGACCGATGACGAGTTCTTACAAGAGATGGCCGACAGGGTGGAAACGCTAGGGGTGACCAAGAACGATTATGTTTGGGGATGTCCACTCTGTCTGGCGGGAATCCCTACACCTGGTGCGAAGCCAGATGATGAGGGTACGCAGAATATCTCACGTTCTGTAAGTGGCATAAGTAATACAGCGTTATCTGACCAATAAGAGGAGTTGATCGATGCTACTGGCCGTAATCAAATTGAAATCAATCTTGTGGCGAGGAGAAAGGTTCAGCGTAGTGGCTTTGATGCTCACTACATTGCTACTCTTTATTGCCCCAACACTTCAAGCGCAGGAACTCTCTTACCTGGAAGGTCAGACAATCTCCGCCGCTTATGAAGGATGGATAGAAAAAGCGGACGGTTCGAGGGCGTTTCTTTTCGGCTATTTTAATAGGAACTGGGAGGAAACGCCTGATTTGCCAATCGGTCCGGCGAACTTCTTCGCGCCGGGCTCTGAGGACCAGGGTCAGCCTACGCGATTTTTGCCCCGTCGCAACCGCTACGTATTTGAAGTCCCGGTCCCCGCTGGCTTTTCCGAGAGTGACGAACTGATATGGTCACTGGAGGTGCGAGGTGAAGTAAGCAGAGCCTTTGCCTCATTGCGTGCGGATTACTTCCTGGATAACGTCACAATAATGTCAGAGACAGGCGCTCTCGGCGGTGGTTTGAGTACACCTGAAATTCGTGCAAACATCCCGCCACAAGTCGAGCCGGAAGGTTTGGTTGAACGAATGGAAACTAGGGTGGGCGAGCCTGTAACCCTTTCAGTTTTTGTTACAGACGACGGTCAGCCAATATCTCTGCGCGGGTTACTAACCTCGACCGGTAATCAACCTGAATACCCTATTAATGAAGACGGTTCACTGAAGCTGGAAGAGGCAATTAAAAAACCCACTCAGGGTACAGTTGGCAAACAGAATGGGCTACATCATTCATGGTTTGTGTATAGGGGGCCTGAGGGCGGTGAAGCGACTTTCAATCCACCACAGACCGCGGTCTGGGAAGATGTCCGGCCCTGGACGAACTCGCCATGGTCCAATTTCTGGGAGCCTCCTCAATTGCCAGACGATAACAAGTGGGTTGCGCGGGTTACTTTCGACAAGCCGGGTACCTATGTTCTTCGAGGGCGAGCCGACGATGGAGGTCTCTGGACTGATATTGATGTCATCGTTGAAGTGAGGCCACTGGATAGGTAGTGCGTGTGGTGCAGTGCGTTGCTTATAGGAAGCAATGACCTGTTGACGGGGAGCAGGAAAATTTCCGATTACAGCCTCGGCATAGGCCGAGGCCAATCGAGCCATTACGGGATAGCCACCGTCCACCCCGATATTGGAACGAAGAGGTACGCGAGATAACGCGAATATCACTGAGCTGAGCCAACTTATGTAGCAAGGTATCGGCCAGCCCATCGGCGAAAAACTGCTCCTCCGGATTGGAAGAGAATGCAGTAAAAGGCAGCACTGCGATGGATTTTTCAAGATCAACTGGCGTGATCGAATCGCTCGCCTGCTCGGTTTCATTGACTTGGCGTGTGCCGTCCGGCGAGTTATAGATGTAAAGCCCACTGCCCGCTAACGCAATTAACAGTACGAACAGGCCAGCATTCAGATTGTTTGCAGACGATGACGCAGCAGCCCCTCCTGAGTCTGTCTTGATGCCATCCGGAGTAATCTCATAAGCCCAAGCCAGAAACAGCGCCAAAGGAAATACTATTATTAGTATAAACTAGATTAGGCGGGGCGCAAATTCTGGCAGGCTCATCATCGGTGCGATGGTATCGGACACCTGGATCAGCACCCAGGCCACCACGGCATACACTGCGGCTACACGGAAGACCTTGCGCCTTTTCAACTCTTCGAACAGCTTGCCCATGAAGGATTCCGGTTTAATTCTTGTTATTGGCTGGGGAGTCTAGCATAGAAGGATTATCGGCCTAAATGTCTACTAAGGAGAACTAAATTCTCAGTAAATCTAGAGAATGCCCAATGTCTGCAATGGGTCGGCTCCAGCCCCTCAGTTATTGCTGAAATTAAGCTCCACGATAGGCGGCTGTCGGCCAACAGCAGACGTTTACCAACACTTACATTCTTACTCTATCCCTAATGATTCCGAGATGAAGTTGTCAACTCTCTGCTCCAATATCGCCAGGGGAACAATGCCCACTTCCAGCACCTGGTTGTGATAATCTCGCAGTGAAAATCGCGCGCCCAGTTCTTCCATGGCACGATCGCGTAGTTCTATGATTTTTAGCTGACCGATCATATATGAACAAGCCTGGCCGGGCATTACAACATAGCGCTCAATTTCGCTGGCCTCGATACCAAAATCGATCGCCTGTTGACGTGTCCAGCCCATCGCATGAAGCCCGGTGTCCACAACCAGCCTTCGTGCTCGAAAAAGTTCGCTATTTAATTGTCCCAATCTTCCGACTATATCATCTTCATACCAGTTGTCTTCAGCAGCAAAACGCTCGGCATAGAGCCCCCACCCCTCGCTGCTTGCCGACAACCCACCAAGTGCTCGTATCTGTCTGAAGGCTGGCAGCTCTGCATTTTCGATTGTCAATGCAACCTGGAAATGATGTCCTGGTACGGTTTCATGATAGACGAGTGAACGTAGACCGAACTGAGTTAGCCGACTCGGCCTCAGGGGCATCTGAAAAATGCCGGGACGGCTTCCATCCGCTGGAGGTCCATTATAGCTGGCGGCTGCATTCGCCCACCGGAATTCAGGATAGGGCTGGGCGATCACCTTAGCTTTCGGACGTATATCGAACGAACTCTCGGTCCTTTGCAAAGCGTCAGACAAATAATCTTGAATATCGCTCATGATAAGCGCACGTCCCTCATCGGTATCAGGATAGCTGGTAGCAGCGCGTAGCTGTTCTACCCTCTCGACTATTGAGCCATCGGTATAGCCAATTCCCTGAAACAACCGATCCATCTCCAGCTCGATTCGTGCCACTTCTCGCAAGCCTATGTCATGAATTTCCTCTGCAGAAAGGTCGGTAGTTGTAAAAGCACGCAAGCGTTGTGCGTAAAGAACATCCCCACCTTCGAACCGCCAAAGCCCGGCATCTTCAGTGGCATCCGCCCGTTGCGAAGATAGCGTCCCCAGAGCAGAGCGCCAGGCTGGATAAACTTCCGATTCCACAATTTCAATGGCTTCGTTGACCAGTTGCGTACGGCGAGATTGTTCTATCTCACTGACGGATTCCATCTTGGTGGCCAATGCAGTGACAAGCGGATTATCTGCTGGGGCCGAGCTGACGAATAGCTCCATCGAAGCAATAGTCGCGTCGAGAATAAAGTCGGGGGGAATTATTCCACTCGCTGCTTGAAGCTCACTTTCCCTGCGCGCCTCTTCTATCCGCTCATCCACCTGTCTTAACCGCGCAATATAATTTTCGGCATCGCGCTGTGTGCGGATTGGGTGTACTACAGCAAGTTCATTAGTCAGGGTGACATTAACACCGTTCATCTGCTGCAATGGAAAGTCATAATCTAGGAATGATTCACTATCGATTACACTCTGCAATTGCCATTGCATGATATCAGCGGAAAGCTGCTGGTCGTCAGACATCAAGTCCTTGTCGAAGCTTGCAAGCTGTTCGAGGCCTTTGCGGGCAAGTAGAATTCTCCCTTCCTTCCACTCTCTAGTGACAGGTGTCAGCTCCCGACTAAGTTGGTCCTGCTCGTCTCCTTGGAAGTATTGGTAACGAACAGCTTGATTTGGATTCCGCCTAACCCACTCGTCCGTGAAGTCGCTGAAGAATTGATCCACTGACACCGACGTTGAGGGAGTATCTCCGCAGGTAGTCAAAATCAAAGACGCTACTACCACGACAACAGTCGAGTAATGCTTAAAGTTATTTCTAGTCATTAGCTTATCTTCCATTGAGAAGTGTCAGATTTTTCCTGGTCGGCTCTCGGCCAACAGCCGACCTTAATTTGTTTTTGGCGCTCTACCAGTCGCCCTTGCCATCTTCCGGCCCAATCAGAACATTGAATCGCCCCGGGTTTACCGGAGGGTCTAATTCTTGAGAGGATAGACCCTCCGGTAAACCCGGGGCGATTCAATATTGCCAGCCTGCGTCTATCGCAAAAGCGAGGAGGATTGAGAAGACAATAACAATTGCTTCAATTGAAAATCTTTTCCAAGGAATATCTTGATTCATTTTTTGGCTAATCTATGTGTAGAGCAGGTTTCGGCCAAGAGCGGTCTTAGCTTAGAGAGCTCAGATAACAATGAAGCATTCCGTTCGTTGCTCAATTATCAATAGCAAGTAACTGTCGTAGTTCAACTAACTTTTCTTCACTTTCCGGCAAGCGTTCCGTACCTTTTTTTGCACTGGCCGTGAATGTGTTCTCTAATACTCGCTCTCCGAAAACCAAGTATCTCTCGTCAATCCTAAATTGAACCCCGCATGAACCAAAATCCTTAATAATCCATGTAATTATCGGAGCATCGCCACTTAATGTCCCATCACTATCTTTAAGCACTTCAATTACTTCGAGCGCGATCACATTCGGACCCGCAACCGTTTTACGAAGTAATTGCCCATCTTGAGCGTTTGTCGTTACACCACGTGCGCGATAAGTTGATTCAACGACCTGTGCAATGAAAACCGCATCGGCTTGACCAAATTGATACTCTAATTCCAGCTCCTTTGGAGTAAGCAGAAGTGTGCACGCTGCAGCTGAATAGGGCAGAAAGCAGATCGCCAAAGAAGTCAACATTTTCTTCATGAGTAGGTCCATTTTCACGCCGTGGACTTCCGTTTCATAATTACATTTAGTTGGTAACTTGATCGAATTTACTTCCCAAAACGGCCAAAACCGGAACTGTCACTCTGGGTCAGGCGGTGCCAAACGTTTGAGCTCCGCGAACCAGTTATCCACTGCAATCAGCAAAGTCACTTCTGTTTCCTGGGCGGTGACATCAGGTTCTCTGCGAAGCAAAATACGTGATCCATCAGTCGAAATGTCGAACGTTCCTTCTTCGCTAACAACCGCATCGCTACCGGTGAATGCTCGAGCAGGCGCAGAAAACTGCGCCA
>Ga0209273_10002081_pt1 | contig 16027 bp, 8 predicted proteins | sample tdAd471_FD_187126 | JGI IMG/M metagenome (GOLD analysis project Ga0209273, IMG submission 187126) | Marine sediment microbial communities from the Atlantic coast under amendment with organic carbon and nitrate - tdAd47.1 (SPAdes)... | ecosystem: Environmental > Aquatic > Marine > Coastal >...
AAGAAGGGGCTGCGGATCGGGATCCGCAAGCAGGCGGACGCGAACACCGTCGAGGTCTCGCAGAACATCCTGGCCGAGATCGAGGAGGTCAACCGCGACTTCCCCCAGATCCAGGTCGTGCCCGTGGTCAACCAGGGCAACTTCATCGAGCGCTCGATCAGCAACGTCGCCCGCTCGGTGCTCTACGGCGGCGGCCTGGCGATCCTCGTACTCCTGCTGCTCCTGCGCGACCTGCGGAGCACGGCGGTGATCGCGGTCTCGATCCCGATCTCGATCGTGGCGACCTTCGCCCTCGTCTACTTCGGCGGGTTCACGATCAACCTGATGACCCTCGGCGGCCTCGCGCTGGGGGTCGGAATGATGGTCGACAACTCGATCGTGGTCCTGGAGAACATCTTCCGCCGCCGCGACGAGGACGCCGAGACCGCCCGGGTGGCCGCGGTGGCCGGCGCGGGCGAGGTCGCCCAGGCGATCGTGGCCAGCACCCTGACCACCCTCGTGATCTTCTTGCCCCTGGTGTTCGTGCGCGGGGTCTCGGGGATCCTGTTCCAGGAGCTGGCCTACGTCATCGTGTTCGCGCTCCTCGCCTCGTTGGTGGTCTCCCTGAGCTTGGTCCCGATGCTGGCCTCGAAGTTCCTCGCCGGCGTGAGCGCCGACGCGGGACCACGGGACGAAGGGGCGCGCGCGACGGGCCTGGCCGGCGTCTACCAGCAAGTCCTCCGGGGAGCCCTCGAACACCGGGGGGCCACCGTGGCGCTCACACTCGTGATCCTCGCCGCGAGCGTGAGCCTGCTGCCCTCCATCGGCACCGAGTTCCTCCCCCCCAGCGACGAGGGCGAGGTCCGGATCACCGGCGAAATGGAGGTCGGCACGCGGCTGAGCCTGGTCGACGAGCAGACCCGCAAGCTCGAGGCCCTGATCTACGAGGCGGTCCCGGAGCGGGTCTCGGCGGTGGCCAGCGTGGGCGCCTCGGGCTGGCGGCCGGACTCCATGTCGGAGGGTGAGGTCCGGCTGACCCTGACCCGGGCCGCCGAGCGCGAGCGGAGCAACACCCAGATCGCCAACGACCTCCGCCGGCTGCTCGACGGCAAGATCCCGGGTATGAAGATCAAGACCCGCGCGCCGCAGGGGCAGTTCCTCCTCGACCGCGTGCTCGGCGGCGACGAGGGACTCGCGGTCGAGATCCGCGGCTTCGACCTCGCGGTGCTGGAGGCCCTCGCGCTGCAGGTCGAGCAGGCGGTCGAGGACGTGGCCGGGGTCACCGACGTGAGCAGCAGCCGCAAGGCTGGGATCCCCCAGCAAATGTTCCACATCGACCGGCGCAAGGCCGCGGACCTGGGGGTCACCGTGCGCGACGCGGCCAAGATCCTCGAGACCTCCATGGCCGGCACCCGGGTCGGCGAATACCGCACCGGGGGCAACTCCTACCGGATCCTGGTCCAGCTCGCGGACGCCCAGCAGACCGAGCTCGACGAGATCCTCGACCTGACCCTCAGCACGTCAGGGGGGCAGGACGTCGCCCTGCGCAACGTGGTCCGCTCGACCTCGGGGCGCGGGCCGATCCTGATCGAGCGCAAGGACCAGCAGCGGGTCGTGACCGTCTCGGCCAACGTGGCGGGGCGCGACATGGGCTCGATCGCGGCCGACGTCGAGGAGCGGCTGAGCGAGATCCCGCGCCCGGTGGGCTACGAGCTGCTGGTGTCGGGGGCCTACGAGGAGCAGCAGGAGTCGTTCCGCGAGCTGAGCGTGAGCATTCTGCTCGCTCTGCTGCTCGTCTACATGGTGCTCGCCTGCCAGTACGAGTCGCTGCGCGACCCGGTGATCGTGATGGCCTCGGTGCCCCTGGCCGGTGTCGGCGTGATCCTGACCCTGTTCCTCACCGCCACGACCCTCAACGTGCAGTCGTTCATCGGCTGCATCATGCTGGGCGGGATCGTCGTCAACAACGCGATCCTCCTCGTCGACCAGGCGAGCCAACTCCGGCAACAAGGGCGCGCCACTCGCGACGCCGTGGCCGAGGCCGGGCGCCGCCGCCTGCGACCGATCCTGATGACCACCTCGACCACGATCCTCGGCTTGCTGCCGCTGGCCCTCGGGATCGGCGAAGGCGCCGACGCCCAGGCCCCCTTGGCCCGGGCGGTCGTCGGCGGCCTCGTGACCTCGACGGTGATCACCCTCGTGCTCGTGCCCGTGCTCTACTCGCTGATCCACCCCGAGGGGGCGATCGTCGCCGAGCCCGAGGGGACCTAGCTCGCGCTGCCCTCGATCCCCAGGTGCAGGATCCGCGACCCCGACTGGGCCACGGGGTTGACCGCCCGACCGATCACGATCCCCGCCTCGGGCGCCTCGTAGGTGCGGTGGACCTCACCCCATTCATTGAGCAGCTGCGCGACGGGTTGCCCCTTCTTCAGCCGGTCGGTGAGCCCGACGAAGACCTCGAGGATCCCCCCGCCGTCGGTGTAGAGCCAAAACGAGCTCCCGCACTCGACGGCGTCGAGCTGCGGGACCTCCTCGTCCACCTCGACCATGCCCAGGTGTTCGAGGGCCTGCCGCAGCCCAATGCTCGAGTTGCGCACGAGGTCACCCTGTGTGCGCTGCGGGTCGCCGATCTCGACGGTGATCGCGTGGATCCCGCGCTCCTCGGCGGCGCCGCGGAGGGTCCCGTCACCGCTCTTGTTGTGGACGATGATCTGCGGACGAATCACCCGGGCCAGCTGGGCGGTCTCCGGGCGCGTCATGTCGGCGCGAATGTAGAGCGAGTTGATCCGGCCGAAGCTCGCAGTGTGCAGATCGAGCAGGTAGTCGAAATGCCGGATCAGCCGCTCCATCAGCGCGTGCGCGTAGACCTGGCTCTCGTAGCCGTCGGGCTTGCCCGGGAACAGCCGGTTGAGGTCCTTCCCGTCGCTGAACGCACGCTGGTTGCGGAGGAACCCGGGGAGGTTCACCGGAGCCGCTGCGATCACGGTGCCCTTCAGTGTGCGCCAGTTCAGCCGCCGGTAGAGCCGGTGGATCGTGGGGATCCCGTTGACTTCGTTGCCGTGAATCGCCGCGGTGATCCCGACCACCGGCCCGGGGTGTGCGCCGCGCAGAACGTGCACGGGGATTCGCATGCAGGCCGAGGTCCCGTCTTCGCTCAACGCCAGGCGCAGGCGGTGCTCACCGGGCTCGAGCTCGGCGAGGTCGACGTCGTCGCAAGGGGTCGCGAGGATCCCGCGCGAGAACTTCTGAGTGGACTTCACGCACGCCTCCGATCGAACGGCGCTCCAGCGTAGCCACGCCTGGGGGCCGCGGTAAGCCCCGCGTCTCAATCCACCGAGGAGAGCGTGATCCGGTTGCGGTAGGTCCCCGCGGCGTGGCCCACGCTGTCCCAGCCGCGCCCGACCGAGGTCCCGGCGAGGGTGATCCAGGCGCCGAGCACAGGAGGCTCGACCTGCAGCAGCTGGAACTCGACAGCGTTCACCGGGAGGCCCCAGCCCGCGGTCGGCGAGAGCGCGGTCCCTGCCTGGCGGGCCCAGTCGTGGAGCACGATCGTCCCTCGCGGCGCGTCGCCGCTGAGCACGGTGATCGTCAGCGGCCCGTCGCCCAGGGGGCCCTCGGCCAGCGCACGAAACGGTCCCTTCTCCGCGCTCTGGGCCTCGACGACGCGGAAGCCGCCGTCGGCGGCGCGATAGGCCAGGCGCGCGGGCGCCCCGACCGGGTAGTCGGCGAGGCGGACCTCGATCGGCGTCTCTGGGCAGGGCGAGAACACCAGCCGCAGCGGCCGCCCCGGCTCTCCCTGCACGTGGAGCTCGGTGAAGGTGTTCAGGTGCGAGTAGACCGGCCGGGGCAGCTCGGCCCAGGCGTCGAGTTCGGCGCCGTCGGCGGTCGCGCGGACCTCCAGCCGCAGGCGCCCGTCGGCGCGGTAGTCGACCTGGGCGCGACGCGGGGTCCCCGCGTAGCCCAGCAGCTCCCGCGGGGGGCCGATCCGCTCGCGAGCGCGGGCGAACACGGTCCAGCAGCGGTCCGCCGAGCGCGAGCGGAAGCGGAGCAGAGGCCACACCGTGGTGTGCAGCCCCCCCAGGCCGAGCGAGACCCGCCCGTCGGCGAGGCCGACCCGCACGTCCGTCCCCAGCGCCGCGACGGTTGGGGCCGGCCCCGCGACCGGCTGCGGGAGGGCCTCACCCGCGGGCCGGGTCGTGGGCGGCCCCCCGCGTTGGCTGCCTGGCGCGAGCGCCCCGAGGACGAGCCCCAGCGCGCAGGCCGAGCGCCAGAGGGCAGGGCGAGTCGCGAGCTGGGCGCTGCGGCGCTCGAAGACCCAGGCCACCAGCGCCATGGGCGCCGCCCCGAACGAGGTCAGCAGCCCCAGGCGCGCGGCGCTCTGGGGAAACCACAGCGGCCCGGCCAGCAACGCGCCGACCCATGCGACCGCGAGGGTCAGGAACAGCCAGGGCGCGAAGGTCTCGCGCGAGGTCCAGGCCGCGGCGACGGCGAGCAGGAGCAGCAACGGCACCACGCGATTGACCCAGAGGTTGACGTGGCTCGCAGGGAACCCCTGGGGCATGCCCACCAGCCAGGCCAGAGCCAGCAGCGCGTGGCCCAGGAGCAGGATCCAGCCGCGTCGCGAGAGGGAAGGAGGGGTCACCGGGGTCACCCTGCCAGGGTAGCCCCGTTTCCCGAATCTGATGTCTGCAGGGGTTACGTCGCCTCCGGAGGCGACAACCAACGGAACACCTCCGGCGGGGTGTTCCGTTGGTTGTCGGTTCGACTCCGAGGACCCCAGCCCGGCTGGGGTTGGCGGGTGTTCCTCCTGGACCACCCCCAACACCGTTCACAAGCGCCTGTGGAGTAGGAGGTTATGGCACGTGTTCTGCGACGGGCGGCCTGAGGAGGATCGAATGAAGGCGATCAAGACGTTGGGCCTGGCGCTGGTGTGCGTCGCGGCGGGGTGCGGGAGCAGCAGCAGCGGTAGGGGGGGCACCGGCGCCACCTCGGTGGCCGGGGTCTCCAGCGCCCAGCCGACCGCGGGGTCGTTGGTGGGGACCTGGGTGGGCAGCTGGCAGAGCGGAAGCGACCAGGGTCAGGCCCTGCTGCTCGTCTACCCCAACGCGACCTTCAGCGGCTGGGTCGCCTCGACCCAGGATCCCGGCGAGCGCGCGTGTTCCTCGGCGTGGTGACGGGCGGCAGCTTCGCCCAGCTGGGCCTGCGCGGCTCCACCCTCAGCGGCGACTTGAGCACGGCGAGCGCGGACTGGGACGGCGTCGCGGTGCAGCTGCGCAAGCTGAGCTCCGCCGACACGACCCACGTCTACGCCGGGAGCACGATCAACGAGACCCTCGGCCTCGGCGGGCTGTGGTCGGCCTCCGTCGACGCCAACGGGGACGGGGTCGCGCTGTTCGCCTACCCCACCCTGGGGTTCGTGTCCGAGGTCCAGAGCGGGCGGGTCGACGCCAACGGCACGGTGAACTGGTCCGGCCCCCACGACGTAGGGCAGGGGCGGCTGGAGAACGGCCTCGCCGCGGGGCGCTGGACGGCACGCGACGGGAGCCAACAGGGCAGCTGGCAAGGCAGCGTGACCCCCGGAGGCCAGCCGATACCACGCGGGAACGGGATCGCGGGCGCCTGGGTCGGCCGCTACCGCTCGACCGCGGGGGTCGCCGACGAGGGGCTGCTGGGGGTCGTGATCTACCCCGACGCGACCTTCCTCGCGGTCGCCGTGAGCACGACGGACCCCCTGCGCCGCGACGTGGGCCTGGGCGCGGTTGCGCCCGACGGAGTCCCCACGGTCGCGCTGACCTGGGGCGGGACCACCGTCACCAGCGGGTCGTTGATCGCAGGCGGGACCTACCAGGCCCCGGATCACGCGGGGACCTTCGACCTCAGGCGAGCCGCGGGGGACGAGCTGCACGCGGGTGTGTTCGTCGACGCCGCCTTCAGCCTCCCGGGCACCTGGATCGCGATCGCCGACGGCCAGGGCGGGGTCGCGGGCTTGACCGCCTACCCGACGCTCCTCGCCGTGGGCGACGGCGCCTGGGGGACCCTCGACGGCAACGGCACGCTGCAGGCGAGCACCGCGTCGGGCGACCGCGCGGACGGCCGCTTCGAGCAGGGCATGTCCGGGGGCACCTGGGTCGACGCCAGCGGGGTGCAGCGTGGCTGGTGGACGGGCTTTCGCTTGCAATGACCCCAGGGTCGGCGGATCGTGCCGACATGTCCCCCGACGAACCGACCCGTGACCCCGCAGGGCCCGACGACGAGACCGTCGACGGGCCCGGCGCACGTCGCGCGGGCCCCGCGGAGGAGACCGCCGACGGAGGCGGCGCGCAGGGCGCCGAGGAGACCGTCGAGCCTGGCGCGCCGTCGCCGGCCACGGCCAGCCCCGACGACGAGACCGTCGCCGCGCGGATCGCCGCCGGACGCTCCGACCGCGCGACCCACGACGACGCCACCGTCGATCGCGCGCCGGCGGTCACCCGCGCTGCCCCCGACGACGAGACCCTGCGGCGCGGCCCGCAGCCGATCCGCTCCGGCCCCGACGACGAGACCGTCACCCCGCCAGGTCGCGAGGGCGAGACGGTGGACTCGCGCCCCGGCCCGACCGACGAGACCGTCGATGCGGTCCCCACCCGCGGCTCGACCCCGACCCGCTCGGGCTCCGCGCGGGCGGTGGGGAGCCCGAGCGCCCCGGCGTTCGTGGGCGGCTACCGGATCGAGGGCGAGCTGGCCCGGGGGGGCGTGGGGGTGGTCTACGTGGCCCACGACCCCAAGCTCGAGCGCCGGGTGGCGCTCAAGCTCCTGCGCGCCGGGGAGGGCGCGACCCCCACCCAGCTCGAGCGCTTCCGCCGCGAGGCGCGCGCGGCCTCTCGCCTGCGCCACCGGCACCTGATCAGCGTGCACGAGGTCGGCGAAGCCGGCGGGCAGAGCTTCCTGGTCATGGACCTCGTCCCCGGCAGCTCCCTCGCCCAACGGATCGAAGCCGAGGGCCCCCTCGACCCCCGCGAGGCCGCGCGGCTGGCTCAGCAGCTGGCGGCGGCGCTGCAGCACGCCCACGAGCACGCGATCCTGCACCGCGACGTGAAGCCCGGCAACGTGCTCGTCGACGACGAGGGGCAGGCCTGCCTCACCGACTTCGGCCTCGCCAAGGAGGTCGAGGGCGAACAGGGCGTCACGATCACGGGGGAGGTCGTGGGCACGCCCGCCTACATGGCGCCGGAGCAGGCCGACGGCGAGCTGGCGCGGATCGATCGCCGCGCCGACGTCTACGGCCTGGGCGCGACGCTGTACGCCATGCTCACCGGTCGGCCGCCCTTCCGCGCGGGCAGCGTACTGGCGACCCTCGAGCAGGTGCGTCGGGACGAGCCCGCCTCGCCGCGCAGCCTGCGCCCCGAGCTCGAGCGCGACCTGGAGACGATCTGCCTGCGCTGCCTGGAGAAGGAGCCGAGCGAGCGCTACCCGACCGCGGGGGCGGTCGCCGCCGAGCTCGAGCGCTACCTCGACGACCGGCCCATCGAGGCGCGGCCGCCGGGGCTCTTGGATCGCGGGCGCAAGTGGCTCCGCCGCAACCGCTCCCTGGCCGCGGTCAGCGCGGGGCTGATCGGGGTCGCGGGCCTCGTGATCGTGGTCGGCAGCGTGTGGTTCTCCCTCCAGCTGCGCGCGGCGCTGGCCGCCGCCGAGTCCAGCGCCGAGACCGCCCGCGACCAGGCCGACCGCGCGCGCGCCGCCGAGCGCGCCGCCGCCGACGAGGCGGAGCACGCGCGGCGGGTCTCCCATGCCGCGCTGATGACCCTCAGCAAGCTGGCCCTCGAGCTGCGCGAAGAGCTCGACCGGCTCCCAGGCCCCGGCGCGCGCCGGCTGGAGGACCGCCTGGTGAAGCTGATCCGCGCCGACGTGGCCGAGCTGCGCGAGCTCGGCGTCGAGGGCAGCCAGGTCACCGGCCTGGAGGTGCTCCTCGCCCACGAGCTCGGCGGCGCCGAGGGCCGCGCCGCCCGGCTGCGCGCCCTGGAGCGCGCGCGGGCGCTCCTCGCCAGCTACCCCTCCGGCGCGCCGATCCAGCAGACCCTCGCGGCGCGGCAGCTGCTCTGTCGTTGCCTGGACGCGGTCGGCGACGACCTGCGCAACGCCGGCGACCTGGGCGCGGCCGAGGGCGTCTACGCCGAGGCCCTCGAGCGGCGCCGCGGCATGCTGGCGCAGCTGCAGACGGCGGGGGTCCAACGCGCCCTCGGGGTCTCGCTGCGCGCCATGGGGCTCCTGCGCGAAGACCAGGGCCGGCTACGCGACGCGCGCGCGCTCTACCGGGAGTGGGTCGACGTCACCTGCGCGGTGGAGATCCTCGAGCCCGAGCGCTCCAAGCGCCGCCTCGAGCGTTGCCGGGCCCAGGTCAAGCTCGCCAGCCTCGAGGCCGAGCTGGGTCGGTTCGAGGCGAGCGCAGCGGCGCTGGAGCCGGCCGCGCGAGGCCTGGCCGAGCTGCTCGCACAACGCCCGGGCGACCCCGAGGCGCGTCGGCTGCTGGGGATCGCTCACGAGGTGCGCAGCGAGCTGGCCCAGGCCCGCGGCGACACCGAGCAAGCGCTCACGCACCAGGCTCAGGCCGTGGTGGAGGCCCGCCGGCTGGTGCGAATGAACCCGGGGGACGAGCAAGCGACCTGGGACCTGGCCCGGCACCTGGACGAGCTGGGCACGCAGCAGAGCAACGCGGGCCAGCGCGACGCCGCCCGGGCCAGCCGCGAGGAGTCGGCCGGGCTCTTCGACGCGCTCGCCGCGGCGGACCCGGGCAACGTCTACAAGCAGGAGGGCCGCGCCAGCGCGATCGCCCAGCTGGCCACCCTCGCCCTGGAGGCGGGGGAGCTCGAGGCGGCCGAGCGGGGGTTCCAGGAGGCGATCGACCTGCTCAGCCGGCTCCTGCTCCAGCGTCCGGACTCGCACACCCTGCGGTTCAACCTCGGGGTCTACCGCTGGCACTTGGCCAAGGTGGCCGAGGCGGCGGGTGACGCCGAGCGCGCGGTGCGCTTGCTCTGCGAAGCGGCCGAGACCTTCCGCCCCCTCGCCGAAGCCACCCCGCCCTCGGCCGAGGCGGTGTTCGAGGAGATGCGAATCTGGCGCGACGTCTACCACCTCGAGGCCGGACGGATCGAGCCCGCGCTGGCCCTCGAGCACGCCCGCGAAGGGCTGCGCTGGGCGCGGCGGTATCACGAGGTCAGCCCCAGCGCGCACGACGCCGTCGTCCAGCTGGGGAACTCGCTGTTCGTGGTCGCGACCCTCGCTCAGGAGGCCGGCGCCTTCGCCGAGGGGTTGGCGGCGATCGAGGAGGCCCGACGCGACGTCGAGGCGCGGCTCGCGGTCGACGACTCGGACCTCACGCTGTTCGAGAACCGCGCCGTGTTCCTCTCCGTCGAGTCGCAGCTCCTGGGCGCCCTGGGGCGGCACGCCGAGGCCATGCAGCAGGCCGAGCGAGCCTTCGAGCACCAGTATCGGGTGAGCCAACGCGACCCCCGGGGCTCGATGCGGCTGCGGATCCTGGTGTGGCGGCAGCTCGAGCTGCTCGGGCAGGCGCTGCTCGACGGGGTCGCGCTCGACGCCGAGCTGCGCGAGCAGGCGCACACCATGCTCGGCAACTACGCGAGTATCGACGCCACCGAGCGCCGCGCGCTCAGGGACCTCCGCCCGACCGTCGACGCCGACGGCCAGCGCGGGATCGACGCCCAGTTCCGCGAGCACCGCGAGAAGGTCGAGCTGCTGCGCAGCGACCCCCGCTGGGAGGCCCTGCGCGCCGACGGATCGCTGCAGCAGATCCTCGACGACGCGGGCCTCTAGGCCTCACCGGTCGGGGTAGAGGTTCAGCCCCTCGAGCCCCTCGCCCTGGGGAGGGTGGGCCGGGCCCTCGCGGGTGTAGAACAGCGTGTCGCCGGTGCTGGCGAGGAAGTCGTAGCCGAAGCCGCCGTTGCGCAAGCGGTAGTCGTAGTAGATCCGCGTCTTGTTCTCCAGGTGCCCGTAGGCGTTGCGCGGGTGGTCGGCGTGGCCGGGGCGGAACGCGTGGTAGATCCAGCGCGGGATCTCCTCGCTGCCTTCGACGTGGGCGTCGTCGGTAATGAACCGGTTGCGCCACCCCGGAGCGAGCAGCCCGATCTCTGCGGCGGCGAGGCCGCCGTTGACCGTCAGCGCGCCTTCGTCGGTCTTGCCCGCGATCCGGCGGTTGGCGAAGAGGTAGGCGTCTATGTGCCCGACCTGGGTCGGCCAGGGGAAGCCGACGCCGAGCTCCTCGGCGATCAGCGCGCCATACCAGGTCTCGTCGTTGAAGCCGCCGAAGACGAGCATGCCCGCCTTGCCCTGCCAGAGCAGCTCGGCGGTGTAGAGCCGACGCTTCCGGTGGTCGATACTCCGCGGCAAGCTCATGCCCCGCGCCCTGACCCAGGCCTCGCCGAGCTCGAAGGCCCGCTCGGCGGGCTCGACCGTCCCGGGGACGCGGAAGGTGATCAGCTGGTAGAGATCGGTCCCGAGGAGCTCGCGGTACTCGGTCTGCCCGATCCAGGGATCGAAGCGGGCCTCCCCGACCTCGGTCGGCAGCCCCTCGCGGATCACGTTCCCCGGAGCGAGGGCGGCGTCGTAGCGGGGGGCGTCGACCTCGACGTGCTTGCCCATGAGTCGCGAGGCCTTGGTGCGCGCGATCCGATCGTTGGAGACGAAGCGCCCCTGATCGTCCATGAAGCGCCCGCTGCCCGGGTCTTGCCGCAGCTCGTGGGAGACGATCGCCCCGTCGTTGGAGGCCTCGTAGAAGCGGATCCGGCCGAGGTCGAACTGCGCGCTGAAGAAGTCCTGGGCCTGGCGCTCGGCGACGCGGCGCACCTCGCCCTGCTCGTCGAGGTAGGTCCAGTCGCCGACCACGATCGTGCTCCGCGCGGCCAGGCGCAGCTCGCTGATCCCCTCCTGGATCGCGTCCACGGCCGCCTGGTCCCCGGCGAGGGGCCACCCAGCGCCCGGTTCGTCGACGTAGCGCACGTCTCCGGCGACGTAGACGTTGCGCCCCGCGTAGATCGCTCCGCGTCCCTCGACGTAGCCCTTGATCACGAGGTCGCCCTGCACGAACACGTTGCCCATGATGGTGATCGGCTTGCGGTCGTCGTCGCTCCCGACCAGGACCAGGTTCCCCTCGATCACGCTCAGGCTCTCGGGGACATGGTCCAGCGCGCCCGTCCCCGGGGCGCCGCGCTCGCTCCAGTCGCGGCCGAAGGGGACGATCCACATGCCGGGCTTGCCCTTGAAGCGCCCGCCGAAGGCGCCGCCCTCGACCCACACCCGACCCGCGCCGTCGCGGGCGCGGCGCTCGACCTCCACGGGGTCGAAGCTGGGGAAGTCCGGGACCCCGTCGTTCCCGCGGGAGTCCTCGGGGAGGTAGGGCCCGCGGTAGAACTGCTGCACGCTGCCCGAGACGAGGGTCCCGTTGATCAGCTTGCTGTCGTGGAGCTCGTCGTCCGACCAGCGCCAGTCCGCGTCGTCGCTGGCGCGGCCCGCGAGGTAGACGTCACCGGCGATCGTGCTCCCCGCGCCGGTGAAGCGGCCCTTCCCGTTCTCCCGGCCGTAGCCCGGGCGGAACAAGCCGATCGCGCCCACGTCGCCGCGCACGTGGAGGTGGCAGAAGGTGCAGTTGGCGTCTTCGGTCAGCAGGGCCAGGTCGAAGATCGCGTTGCGGAAGATCGTCAGCCGCAGGCGCACGCTGAACGCGCTGCGGGGGTCGTGGCGCGCGCTGCCGAAGTCGGTGGTCGGCGCGGCGACGAGGTCCAGCCAGCCCTGCTCGAGGCTCACCGCGTCCACCCAGGCGCGGACCCCGGGCAAGCTCTGGTAGCTCGCCGCGCCCACGGCGGCGGTGCCCGGCGGCGGCGGCACGGGGACGGGGCCCACCGCCTGCCAGTCCACGGGGGCGGCGATCCCGTCGGAGGGGATCGCGCCATGCACCCGGTAGTCGTGGTCCTCCTGCAGCGCCTTCAGCCAGGTCCGTCGCGCCATGCCCGAGGCCTCGTAGTGGCGGATCAGCTGCAAGCGCAGGGCCTCGATCGCCGCCTCCGCGCTGTAGAGGGTCAGGGCGCGCTCGCGCTCGGCGAAGGAGGCCCGGGAGGCGTGCTGCGCCAGCCCCCCGGTCGAGAACGCGAGCAGCGCGAGCAGGGACGCCACGATCAACACCAGGATCAGGGTCGAGCCGCGGCGAAAGGGAGGGCAGGGCATGGCCCCGAGTGTGGCAGACGCGGATCGATCCGGCGATCACCCGACTGCGCATTTCACGCCGTGCCACCGCGCCTCGAGCTGCGCTGAGCGCGACCTGCTTCCCGAAAGCGGACCAGGCGCTCGCGCTGGGTGCTCCCGAGGGGTGTCGAGGTTCGACACTCGACCGCAACCCCTGCGCTGTCAGGGGTCCCCGTTTGGCGCGGGGCGTGCGTTCTTGCACCGCACGAGGTGCTGAACCCCATGACGATCTCCCGTGCGCTGATTCTGCTCGCCGGCCTGGCCGCGCTCCCTGCGCTGGCCCAGGACGCCGGGCTCCCGCCCCCCACGACCCTCCCGGCCTCCCACCCGGCCGGCGACGAGGACGAGGGGGACGAGCCGGACGGCTCCATGCGCCGCGCGTTGGCCTACTCCCAGCGGGGACTGATCCGCGAGCTGTTGGAGTCGCCGGGTTCGCTCGCCTCCAGCTCGGCCCCGGAGCTCGCCCGGGAGCTGCGGATCCCCGAGGTCCACGCTCGCCTGCTGATCGAGGGCGCGATCGCCGCGGGGCAGCCGATCACCAAGCTCAACGAGCTGCTCCGGCTCGGGCTGCCCGAGGGCAAGGCCGCGCCGTCGGGGGCCAAGCTCGACACGCTCAGCGCCGCGCAGTTGAAGAAGAAGGTCGGCCTGACCGACGCTGAGGTCCAGCGCTTCGAGGTCTTCCGCCGCTCGGCGCGCCGGGTGCACGATCGATTTCGCGAGCTGCGCGCGATCAAGGAAGCCCGGCGGCTGGGGGCCGAGCTGACCAGCGAGACCCTCGGCCGCTTCGTGCGCGGCGGCACAGGCGACCGCGTGCGCCTGCTCGCCGACGCCCTGGGCTACGGCGCGCAGCCGAGCAGCCTCAGCGAGGCGCGGGCGGCCGAGGAGCGGCGCGCGCGTGAGCTGCGCGCGGGTGAGCAGGTCGGCCAGGCCCTCGCTCAGTTCCGCGACGCCAACGGGCGGGTGGACTGGAAGCGGGTCGGCGCGAGCGAGCTCGGCGGCAGCGCCAGCGGGTTCGGCCAGTTCGCCTTCGCGCTGTTCCTCAAGGAGCTGATGGTCGCCGCCCAGTCCGACGACCCCGAGCGCCTGAACGCGTTCCTCGACCAGGTGACCAGCCAGGAGTTCCTCGTCGACTACAGCCTGTTCGTCGCTGGAGCCCGCGCCGCCGATTCGCTCTACGGCGCCCGGATCCGCAAGCACTTCAAGTCCGGAGCGATGAGCGGGTTCTTCCGCACCCACTTCGTGCTCGCCGCCGGCCTCGCGGTGCCCTCGGTGGCGCGGGGCGAGTTCGAGCTCGAGACCTACGGCGTGGACCTGCTCGCGCTCTCGCTGAGCGTGACCGCGGTCCAGGGGGTCACCGCCCTCGGCCGCGGGGCGCTCCAGCTCGTGCAGCCGGGCAAGCGCGCCCTGCTCCGCGGCGGGCGCCTGCTCAACGTCGCCGGCTGGGTCTACCGCGCCGGCGAGACGGCGGTCGTGCTGTGGCTGGCCGACCCGGTCGCGGCGCGGATCGACCGCTTCCTCGACGAGCGGCGCCTGCGCGACACGATCCGCGGCGCCGAGGGCCGGCTGAAGGACCTCCTCGGCGGCGGCGAGTCGGGAGACGGGGTCAGCCTCGAGGAGCTGCAGCGCCTGCTGCTCGAGGTCGACGCCGCGTATCAAGCGGCGCGCTCGCACTCGACCCAGCCCTTGTTCTCGGCCGCCCACCTGCACCAGGGCGAGGTCGCGGGGACCGTCGAGGAGCTGGAGGAGGCGGACGCGAACGCCGAGGAGATCCGCGCGCGCCTGGCCGACCACCCGCGCCTGGCCGAGGCCTTTGGCGAGACTGCCGGCGCGGACGCCGCGGCGCGGATCGCCGACCTCGAGCGCCAGTTGGCCGAGCTCAACCGCAGCTACACGGCGGCGTTCGGCGAGACGATGAACGACGCCTACACCGGCGGCGTCGGTCGCACCGACGCCCCCGAGGAGGGGAGCAAGCTCGCGGCCTACGAGGCCCAGACCCGCACGCTGCTCGACGCCCTCGACCTGACCGACGACCCGGAGCTACGCCTCGGGCTCGTGCTCCAGATCGAGGCCCTGCGCGCGGAGTACACCCTCGAGGAGACGCTGCTCGACGCGACCCTCGCCGCCACCGTCGAGGAGGCTCCCGCCGAAGCGACCGCGGAGGCGCCCGTCGAGGCGCCCAGCGAGGGGATCGCGGGCCAACTGGAGACCGAGTAGCCGGCCAGCCGCGGGTCTCCTCGCGGCCTCAGCGTGAGGGCGTGGGGGGACGGGTCGCGGCGCCGAGGGGCAAGTCGATCGCCCGAGTCCGCGCACTGCGCGTGGGCGCGCGCCGGCGCGCGTCGAGGAGCGCGTCGAGCGCGACGTGCGTCAGGCGGCAGGGGGTGACTCCAGCCTGACGCCCGCGGAGGATCGACTCCGCGTGGGAGAGGTTCGCGATCACGACGTCCGCCCAGGCCCCGGGGAGTCGCTGATTCTCGAACACGACCATTCCGTCCGAGGTGCTCCCGTGCAGGGTCTCCATCAAGCGCTGCGACACCTGATTCAGCGGATCGTGGATGCGATCCCCCTCGAGCACGTCGCGGCTGGCGCGGGAGTAGTGGGAGCGCACGGTCACGGTCGGGACCCGACGAATCACGCGCACGGGTGGCTCCCGCAGCGCTCGCGCCAGGCTCACTTCCCGGTCCAGGTCGAACACGGACTGACTGCTGCCGGCGGACTCCCCGCTGAGCAGCGGCAGCACCTGCTCGAAGGCATAGCCCAGGGAGCCGTGCAGCCCCTCGAAGCGGGTCAACACGTCGGCGAGAGGGGAGCCGTAGTAAGCGGACTGGATCGCAATGAGCCCGTAGACCTCAGGCACGAGGTCGGGCGCCCGCGCGAGCGCGGTGAGGGTATCCGGCACCCCCTTGCTGTGGGCGATCAGGAGCACCCGCTTGCCGGCCTCGACGCGTCGGCGGAGGAACTCGATCAGGACGCTCGCGTTCTCGTCCACGGGGGCCAGCGAGTTCACCGGTGCGCGACTCACCGACCACCCGCGCACCTCGAGGGCCAGCTGGTTCTCGTCGAGGGTCGGCCCCATGCGCTCATAGAGGGCGCAGGCGAGGCCGCGCACGAGCACCACCTCCACGTCGGGCGGCGGCGCGGGCGCGCGGCGAAGGGACACCTGCGCTCCGTGCAGGGACCCCGTCCACCCGTTTGCGAAGGGGGCCAGAACCCCCACCAGCCCTTGCGCGTCCTCGCCTCGCAGCCTTTGGGTGACCCTGGCCCGCGAAACCAGCTGCAGCGTCCCGTTCGACTGAGCCCGAACGACGAGGTCGAGCTTGGCGCGCTTCGCTCGCAGCTTGCCCGACACGGCTCCTCGCTGGAGCTCGAGCACGTCTCCGCGCAAGCGGCCAGGTCGCGAGGCGTCCCCCGCGTCGAGCTCGACCCGGCCAGATCGATTGGCTCCTTCGAGGGCGTAGGACTCGGCAGCGCCTGGCATGCTCAGGCCGAGCAGGCAGGCGAGGGCAAGGGGCAGGGATCTCACACGTCTCTCTCTTCCTGGTTCTCTCTTGGTTCGTCGCCGCTACAGCCGCTTGAGGTACTCCAGCAGCGCGCGCCGACGCTCGGCGTTCTCGGGGCCGGCCAGTCCCCAGCTGCCGTCGACGGTGGGGTGACCCTGGTTTCCTCGCCCCATGGGGCGGTCGCGGGTGTCGTAGATCCAGCGCAGCTCGGTCGCGGCGCGAGAGGTCACCGGCTTGCCGGCGGCGCGCCGCTGCGCAAGCTCCAGTTCCGCGGGGGTCAACTTGCGGTGGCTCATTCCCACGCGCTGGTCGTCGTAGGCGTA
>Ga0209273_10002082_pt1 | contig 16027 bp, 10 predicted proteins | sample tdAd471_FD_187126 | JGI IMG/M metagenome (GOLD analysis project Ga0209273, IMG submission 187126) | Marine sediment microbial communities from the Atlantic coast under amendment with organic carbon and nitrate - tdAd47.1 (SPAdes)... | ecosystem: Environmental > Aquatic > Marine > Coastal >...
GCTTTCCGGATGCAGTCCGCCGTGCCAACGGTGATGGACATTGCCGGCGAGTCCGACGCCACTCAAAAGGCGTACGGCATCGGATCGGACCCAACCGACAGTTTCGGCCGCTGCTGCCTGATGGCTCGCCGATTCGCTGAGGCCGGTGTGCGGTACATTCAGGTCTCCGCCAAACAGAACTCGTGGGACCAGCACAGCAATCTGAAAGCCGGGCACGAACGAAACTGCGGCATCGTCGACCAGCCGATCGCTGCGCTGCTGGCGGATCTGAAGCAGCGCGGAATGCTCGAAGACACGCTCGTCGTCTGGAGCGGTGAATTCGGTCGCACGCCGATCGCCCAGGGGTCGAACGGCCGTGATCACAACCCGCAGGGCTTTTCAACGTGGCTGGCTGGCGGCGGCGTGAAGCCGGGAATCACTCACGGAGCGACCGACGAATACGGCTATTACGCGCTGCACGACAAAGTCCACATGCACGATCTGCACGCGACGATGCTGCACCTGCTGGGACTCAACCACGAACGCCTGACGTATCGTTATGCCGGTCGTGATTTTCGCCTGACCGACATCGCCGGACGTGTCGTCGACGAGATCATCGCGTAGCGGGCGTTCGTTTGACCCGCAGCCGGAGGCAACGGTGCCAGATTCTGCCAGGACGCCGTCGCCTCCGGCTTCGAGCCAAACGGCAGCCGGCGGAAGTTCTCAGCTTTGGACGGCCAGAATGTCGGACTCGGACAGGATCAGCAGGGTCTGGCCGTCGACTTCGATTTCCGTCCCGGCGTAGCTGGCGAAGAGGACTCGGTCTCCATCCTGAACCTGCAGCGGAACGCGGGTACCATCGCTGCTGAGGCGGCCGTCGCCAACGCTCAGGACGCGGCCCTCCGCCGGTTTCTGCTGTGCAGAGTCGGGCAGAACGATGCCGCCAGCAGTCGTTTCTTCGGCTTCGGTGCGCTGCACCACAACTTTGTCGCCGAGCGGGGTAAGGGTCATCTGAGAGACTCCTGTTGAGTTCGATCGGGCAGCCGGCTGCGGTGAGACGAAAGTCGCGAGACCGGAGATCCAGCCAGAAAGAGCGCACTGCTGGCGGACCATAAGCAAAAACGCAGGAGCCGAGTGGGCTCCTGCGTGCAGAGTGTGTTTTCGAGTCGGGATCAGCCCCAGAACTTCTCACCGTGCCAGTTACACGGTGCCTGGGTTTCGACTTTGATGTCGCCGGTCACCTTGCACTGGCAGGAAAGCCGCAGCTCTTCCTCGTGACCGATGTAGGCGAACTGAGCTTCCGGGTTGCCAATCTTCGTAGTGAACTTTTCGGGCAACGTCGGTTTCGTGACGTTCTCCGCGCCTTCCTTGATGTAGACGCGGCAGGATCCACACATCCCCATGCCGGGGCAGTGCAGGTACTTGTGCACGCCCTTGTAAACCTGCACGCCGGCTCGCTGAGCGGCCTTGCGGAGATTCGTGCCTTCCGGGACGTCGATTGTCTTCTTCTCTTTGACGAAAGTGACCGTCGGCATCGGTGTCTGCCCTGCGTGCGGAACGGAGTTGGGTTCAATCCAGTCGTCGAACGTCGCTGTGGCGATCGTTCAAAACCGAGGCTTCAGCGGAACGAGGCCGCCGCACGCCTGCGGAAAGTCGAGGATGATAGGCTCGAAAACCCGGAAATTCCACATCCGAAGGCGGCTTCCGGAATCCGGGAAAACAGTGTTCCGAGCCACGCGAAGAACGCAGAGCCGTCCAGATTTCCGTGCTGGCCGGCAGATGATTGGCCGCCCGCTGAAGTTTGCTCTTCCACCTGCGGGAGAGTCGCGGTCTCAGACACCGAGCAGGTGTCTGCATTGGAAACCTCACGCATTCTCGTCCGACCGGCAACCAGACACCTGGCCCGCATTGGTGGCCGGCGCCTGAGGCTGGGCGTTGATCGGGCGATTTCAGAGCAATTCAGCGACGAGCCGGGAAGTTCTCGATCGATACGCAGCGCAACGAGTTTCGCGTCACGGCGACTGTTGATCGGTGGCGAGGCGGTCGAGCGCTTCGCGGGTTTCCGGAGTTCCTCCGTTGGGGTAGAGCAGCCGGGTGACCTTCAGCAGCCTGGCGGCTTCCTCAGACTGCCCGAGCGCGACACAACACTCGATCACGCGCCGGCGTGCCTCCAGCCAGTCGTTCGTCCCGGCCTTCGACTGATTCTCGAATCTCCGCCACGTGACCTTGGCCTTCGCGACGAGTGGCCGTTCGCCACTGGCCAGCTGCAACCGGGCCAGCCGGCGCTTCAATGATTCATCGTCAGGCCGTGCCTGAGCGACAATGGCGAGTTCGCGGGCGGCGGCCCCCGGCCTGCGCGATTGCTCGTGAGCATCCGCCAGCGCCAGCCGCAGCGGAATCTGCCGGTCGATCGGCAACGTGTCGATATCCACGGCTGAACGTTCCATGGCCCGCACCTGAAGTTCACCAAACGCCGCACTCGTTGCGGCGTCGATTCGGGAAGCCGATGCGTCGCCCAGAACTTTCAGCACATTCGCCAGCGACTCCGGCTGAGACGTTCCGATCCGAGTCAGTAAGAGCCGCGCCTCAAGCTGCTGCCCGATTCCGGAAAGCGACACGACCTTGAGCGCCCGCGCCGTTTGTTGAATAGCCGCCATCGAGGCTCTCGCCGTCGTCTGGTCGGTCGGGGGATCGTCTGTCGTGGCCAGAGCAGCTGGCTCGGCGTTGATCACTCGGTCGAGCAATCTGTCGGCCGATGTGAAATCGGGCTGTTCGAAACTCAGCAACATCCGGGCGGTGCGGAGCAGCAGTTCGAGCTGGTGCGGTGTCAGAGGCGCGTCGCTGTTCGTCAGCGGACGAACGTGCTCGGCCAGTTCGCCCATGATCGCCGCTTCCCAGTCCGCTCGCGGTTTTTCGAGGTTCCGCAGACGATCGAGAATCGTCTCGCCACAACGGGCGGTCGCGACCACCGCCTCCGGATGCCGAACGTGGTCGCGCGGAATCTCCGCATACAGCCGCAGAGCCAGCGTCGTCTGCAACCTCAGTTCCTGCAGCCGGGCGAGCATCCAGGTGGCGTCGCCGAAACTCGCTGCTTCGGGATAGGCACTGCGGTGATGTTCGAGCGCGGCGACGTAAGCCTCACGACGCGACCGCGACGGCTGACGTTGATACAGACGGGCCAGCGCGAAGAGTCGCAGGAAGTCTGCCTGAGCTGCTCGCGGAGTCTTCCCGGCAAGCGTCGCCACGTCGTGCAGAACAACTTCGGCATCAGCGAACCGGCCTTCGTTGAGCAGCAGTGATCCCAGCGTGTAGCCGATCTCGCCCGCCTGCTCGATGCGCTCGGAATCGCGGAGCAGCTTCCAGCCGGCGCGGTAACTGGCGATGGCATCGGCAACCTGACCGGCTGCGAAAAACGACCGGCCACGTTCGATATGCGGCGCCGCTTCAGTCCCGAACTCGTCCGCCGCGTCGCCAGCACTGATCAGGCGGCGAGCCCGCAGCGACCAGTAGCCGGGAAGCTCCGTTGCCGCCCGCGCGGCAAACGCGGCGGCTTCGCTGCCCAGCTCGCCAGCAAGCTCCGAGTCGCCCTTGGTCTCAGCGATCGCAGCAAGTTCGAGCAGCACCTGCACGTTTAGAAACAGCAACCGTCCCGTCGCCGCAGTCGGATCGCGACGAAACTCACGCAACTCGTCAGCGGCGTCCGTCGTTCGTCCCAGAGCGAGCAGCGACTCGACCTTTTCGGCAACGGCTTCGTCGCCGATCTCCGTCGGAGGTTCGTCGGTGAGCACCGCTTCGGCCATCCGCAGTGCCGCCGTCGCATCGCCACTGAGACGGGTCGCCGTGATCAATCCGAGCTGGCTTTGCAGAGTGACGGTTTCGTCGGGCTCTCCGCCAGCCAGATCACGAAAACGTTCGCGCGCTGCAAGCAGCGTCTCCGCCCGATCCGGCGAGCGAGCGTCGAAGAGCCGTGCCCGATCGAGCAGCAGCATTCCCAGCCGGTACTCGGCCACGCGTTTCAGGCCGCGCATTCGATACGGGCTGAGCCGGCTGGTGTCACCGATTCGAGGACGGTTTCGCAGTTCCTCGGTCATTCGCTCAATGAGATCGTCGAACGTTAGCAGCAGCCCTGCGGACAACAGCAAGGCCTTCTCGCGCGACTCGCCACCGAGCGGCGACAGCTCGTTCTGCCAGCGAAGCACCTCGACTTCGGACGCCGCGACAAATGCCGACTGCGCTTCGAGCAGGACACGCCGAGGATGCCGGGCCGAACCCGCCAGCAGTTCATCGATGACGACACGCGCCCGCTGGAGCAGCTCGGCCTGTTCATCAAACGTTGCCGACACAGTCGCGTGTGCTGCGAACGTTCGCGACAGCTCAATGATGATCGCCGTCCGCTCCGGCAGGGTCAGTTCTGAGCGTTCGAGCTGCGTCAGGCAGACGGTTTCGGCCAGTGAATACAGGCCGCGCTCCCGCAGTCCGTCAAAATAGACCTCACGAGCCACATCGTTGTCGCGCGGCAGTTCTGCCGAGCACACGGAGGCACTGCCAACGACGAACGAAAACAGAACCGTCACACCACAACACAGCATCCGGCGGACGGGGACGGGGACGCCGACGGGGTCACCGGCAGGCAGTCGGGAAGCGGCAAGGCGTTCTGCCGACGGACCGGAAGCGCCCTTGTCATGCAGAATCTTGTGAATTGCCGTGAGCACGCGCATCGAGACCAGCCATTCTTTGAATCATCATCCGCGCGGAGTAACGCAGTCTCGGAATTCTTGTCAATACGGAGGCCGGTTGTCTTTAACGAACGGGTGCGGGACGGGGTTTGCGTGTGGGTTTTGGTTTGATATGAGTCCTGTCAGGAAATGGCCCGGGAATTGTTCTGACAGGGAGGTCGGGAATGTCGTGGACGAATACAGAGTTCTCACCGGAAGTCGCTCAGCGTCTTGCGGTTATGGCTCGTGAGATGCGGCAGCTTGTGTGGGGCGGTGAGGGAGTTCCGGAATGGGGGACTCTGTTTGCCGAGATCGAAGCTCAGGGGATGAGTATCGGCGGAGAACTGGCGCGGCTGATGATGGAGCAGGCTGTGGAAGAGCAGGCTCAGGAGAAGCCGCCGGAAACTTCTCTGGCCTGTCAGGGCGAGTCGGCGGCGGTGATCCGCAGCGATGAGGTGTCGCTGCAGACGCCTGCGGGCGTGGTTCACAGGGATCAGCCTCAGGCCCGCCTGGCGAAACAACGGCGGGATTTTTTTCCCTCAGGCCAGGGCGCTGGGGATTGATGTCGATGGGGTGCTCTCTCCGGAACTGCAGCGTCAGGTGACGTATCTGGGGACGGTGCTGGGATCGTTTCCTCAGGCCGAAGCCGCGGGGGGGAGCGTTGCTGGGAGTCTCGGCCGGTCGCAAGCTGATCGAACGCCAGACCGAACGGATCGGAGCCGAACGGGTCGCCATTCGAGACAGCTCTGTAGAACAACATGAACACCGCACGCTGATGACGATTGCGTCCGGTCCGGCGGGTGTTCCCGCTCCCGTGGTGGGAGCGGTGATGGCCGATGGCGGACGGTTCCAGCGTACCGGGAAGAACGCTCAGGCCACGTCGCACTGGGGAGAGTACAAAGCCGGACTGTGTCTGACTCTGGCTGAACCTGACGACCAGAGAGCGCCGGGTGTCGACCCGCACCCGAGCGTGCCGGACCTCCTGCTCTCTCCCGACTACGTCCGGGCGCTGACCTGCGAGATGGCCAGGAAAGCTGCCGATGTGTCTGGCACTGATGCTCCGCCGGAACCGGCCCGGGCCTGCGGAGATCCCGACGAACCGGTCGGAAGCTCTGCCGTGCCAGATCGCGAACGGGAGTCACCGGCCCTGAGTCCGGCCGTCACTGCCCGCGAGGTCGTCGCCACCACTCGCGATGCACAGGCCTTCGCCGCTCAGCTCAATGCCCGGGCGTGGGACAGCGGACTGTTTCAGGCCGACCACAAGGCGTTTGTGGGAGACGGTTCCAGCTGGATCTGGACGATCTGGTCGAAGTCCTTCAAAGCGTGGGAGTTCGTGCCGATCCTGGATGTCATTCACGCGGTGACCTACCTGTATGCCGCCGCGATGGCCGGACGTCCGGAATCCGAAGGCTGGCCGGTCTACGAACAGTGGATCACCTGGGTCTGGAACAGCCAGGTCGAGCTCGTCATCAACGCCGTCCGCGAGCGAGCCACGGAACTGGGAGCTCCCACCGACAGCGATGGTCCCACCAGCGTCCGGCAAATTGTCTGGACGGCGCTGGGATACCTGGACAACCAGCAGTCACGAATGGACTATGTCCGCTACCGCAAGGCGGGCCTGCCGATGACCAGCAGCCACATGGAATCCACCGTGAAGGAGCTGAACCGGCGGATCAAAGGCAGCGAAAAGTTCTGGAGCCGATCCGGCGGCGAGTCGGTCCTGCAACTCAAAGCCGACATCCTCAGCACGAGCGAACCTCTCTCAACCTTCTGGAAAAACCGCCCCCAAACCCGCACCGGCCTCCACTCCCGCTGCCAGACCAAAGCCGCCACCTGATCACAAACCCCGTCCCGCACCCTTAACGAACGTGTCTGTGAACGGAATCGCGAATCTTGATTGAGCAGTGCTCATCTTTCTGTGGAAGCGTTGACCGCCAGAACCAACTTCCATCCCTCTTCGCGATCGACCTCTTCGCTATGGAACGTCGTGATTCGCACGGCACCGGCTGGTGCTCGAAGCCCCGCAATCCGGTCGCCACAATCGGCGTTCGCCTCGCCGGACCGGTTCTCATTTTGTCAGGAGCCCAGCATGAAGACGCCCGACCAGCTTCCCACTGCGTCGCCTCGTTCCTCGCTTCGTCTGATGGTCGCGATCTTCTGTCTGCTGGTCGCGATCCCGGTCGTGGCCCACCTGCTCTGGCAGCAATGGACGGCGCTGCCGAACGTCGTTCGCATTGCGACAGGCAGCGAGGGCGGTCGGTATCGTCAGGTTTCGGAAGCGCTCGGCCAGGCACTGAAGGACCAGTTGCAGATGAACGTCGAGTTCGTCGAATCCCGTGGCTCGCTGACGAACCTCAAACTGCTGCGCGAGCGAACGGTCGACTTTGCACTCGTGCAGCCGGAAGCGGTCGATCTCTCGCTGAGCGAATCGACGCCGTTCCGGTCAGTCGCCAGCGTCTACTCGGAGGTCGTCCAGTTACTGGTCCGACACGATTCCGGAATCCAGTCGGCGTTCGACCTGAAGGGCCGCATCGTGTCGGTCGGGCCGCGCGAGTCCGGCGACAACGCAACCGCCGCCATTGTGCTCGAACACGTCGGCCTGTCGATTGCTGACGGTGATGTGACTGCGCGCTACTTTGATTACTCACAGATTCTGGCGGGCTTTCAGGACGGGTCACTCGACGCCGCTCTGGTCACGATCGGATTGAATGCCGACTTTCTCCAGCAGGTGGCCACGTTGACGGAAGACGGCGAGTCTCTGATTCGCGTGCTCGGCGTCCCGCATCCGGACGCGCTGGCATTGAAGCACCTGTCGCTGCGCACTTACGAGATCCCGACAGCGGCCTTCAGCGCGGCTCCGTTCGCTGTTCCCGCGCGACCCGTCACGACGGTCGCGGTGCGGGCTCAGCTTGTGACGCGCGACGACGTCTCCGTCAATCTCGTCGAAGAAACGACTCGCATCCTGACCGACCTGCGCTTCGATCGGGATATCCGCCTGCGGGAGCTGCTGCGCGACGGCCTGCTCTTCGCCCGGAATCACACCGTGTTTCCACTGCACGATGGTGCTTCGCAGTTTTACGACCCGGATCTCAAACCGCTGCTGCCGCCGGACTTTGTTGAGGCGACCGAAGGACTGCGTTCGTTCGTCGTGTCGATCCTCGTCGCCGGCTGGCTGACGTTTCGCTGGTGGCGACAGACCCGCGAACGGCAACAGGAACACCGTCTCGACCGCTGTATCCAGAGCCTGCTCGACATTGAACGCCGGCAGATGGACCTCGACCAGTCGGACACCCGCGACGATGGCGAGTCTCTTCAGCTGTTGCTCGACGAGGTCACTGCTCTGCGGCAGGACGCGCTGCGCGAACTCACGGCTCACGACCTCAATGACGATCCTGCCGCGTCAGTCTTCGTCGGTATGTGTCACGCGCTGAGCGACAAGATCAACGCCAAACTGACCCGCCAGCGATTGGATACCCGCCTGCGGGAACTGATCGCGAAAGTCGAACCGGCCTGAGTGGCAGCATTCATTTCTCATACCGACCGTCGAGCTGTGGAACCGTCAGTCGTCGTCGAGCCAGTCGGCAACGACGTCGCGAAAGATCGGCAGCGACGAAACCGGACGACGCAGGCTGAGCCATTCGGCAAACTGGTCCGGCTGCGACGCGTCAAGCTGATGCACGGCCCAGAGAATTCTCAATTCATCGTCGCTTGGAGAATGCAGCTGGCCACCCGCTGCGCGAAATTCGGCCAGCAGCTGTTCCGTCGCCGGACCACTGGGCACATCGCCGCGGCGGAGAACGATCAATCGTCGAAACGACAGATCGGCAGCGATACCCGACCGCGTTATGGCCGTCTTGAGTCGCGTCTGAAACGCCGTCGCATTGGTCCGCTGCACCGCCCGCAGACAAAGATGCCGCTCGGTTTCGTCGCTCCTTTGAACCAGTCGCAGCCGCGCGTGCAATGGCGGCAGTTTTGGATGGCCAAAGTCCGTCTCAACCGCTGCTTCGACTCCGTCGGGAAGCGATCGTTCGCGAGGCAGGCAGAGACAGGCCGTCTGCAACAGCGGCCCGAGCCGCTCGTCATCGTGCAGAGGTCCGAGCAGGCTCGCCGGATCGGCCTCGCTTTTCAGTCGTTCAAACTCCGCATCGAGCGATTGCAGCTCTGCTGAGAGCGACGCAGCTTCAGGCGTTTCTGCAGTCGGTTCGGGATCCGACACACGGCCTCGTTCACGGAACGGAATCGAAACGGTCTGCTCGACCGGATCAACGACGTCTTCAGCAGCAGAAGCCTCGTCGTCTAACGAAGCGTCGGCGGCGGTGAACGACGACAACTCGGCCACTTCGCCGCGCATCAGACAACGGCGGCGATGTTCGGCACACAGTCGCAGAATCTCGCGCGGCGAAAGTCCCTGCAGGCTGTCGAACAGCTCCGGTCGAAATGGCCACGTTGGCCAGGGCGGCACGAATCCGGTTTTCTGGAACGCGTCCTCAAGTCGGCGGCCAATGACCGAGCGGGCGACAGCGTCGTCGGGCAGCGAGCCGAGCATCAGCGGCGACTCGAATCGTTCGAGATCCTGTCGCAGCGCGTGCCGCCGCAAGACGTCGAGCGTCGCTTCGACGCACGAAACGATCAGCAATGTGCGACGCGTCACATCGCGGAGCGCACTCAGGCCGCCCGCGATCTGCTCAACAATCGACCGGGCCGCGAGGACGGACTGCGGCAGCGACTCGCCCGCGTCGGAATGGCCATGTGCGAGCTGCAGTTGATGGACGATCGGGTCGAGCTGGTCGAACGCCAGCACCGTCGGCCCGCAGAGACTCATCAGCCACGACATCGCGCGAACAACTTCGAACGGTTCGGTCCGATCCCGCGTGAAGCCGAGCAGCCGCCGCTCGTCCGCCTCCAGTTCAGACGCCTGCAGCCACCGCAGGCCGAGACTCGAAATCTCCAGATCGTTCGAGTTCAAAGCGATCAGCGCCCGCAATGCATCCTGAAACTGTTTCGTTTCCACCGGATGCCGGCGGCTCAGTTCAGACAGCAGCAGCGCGGTATTCCGCAGCAGGCGGTCTGGGCCAAAGCGTTCGAGTTTCTCGATGGCGCGTTCGACGGGCTCGGCCAGATCGAGCGTTGTCAGCAGCCGCGTCAGTAAAATCCGATACTGAGGCTGCGGACTGTCAGACTCCTGCTCGCCGTCGATCGACCGTCCCAGTGAGTCGATCAGCCCCTGCAGCACGGTTGTCGGAAAGTCACGAACAGCCGTCATGTCGATGAGAATGAAGCTGCAGCCACGACGAGCCGCCTCGCGCCGCAACACAGACAGCAAATGCGTCTTGCCCGTTCCGCCGCTGCCGACGATCACGCGTCCCAATGGCGAACGTTCTTCGTCCTGCGAAACCAGTTCGTCAAGAACTCCCAGCAGTTCTCCGCGCACCTCCGCATGCAGCCCGCCGACATCAAACCGCGGCGCCGCCCAGACACTCGCCAGATGCAGCGTCCCGTCAAAGTCGACTGCGCGGAGTGTGTCCAGCGATGATGCATTGGTCTTAGCCGGTTTCGCCGCGAATGGACCGTCGCCACTCCTCGCGGATTCCGTGACAGTGATCGAGGAAGAACGAGACATCAACAGCCCACACGAAAGCTCGGCAACGACACAGGATTAAGAAGAACGACTGCCCACTTTGATCGTCTGCAGGTGAAGCGTCCACTTCAGGTATTGCGTTTGCCGGAAAAACTCCTGTGCTGATCGTCGTTTCTGAGCGGCTATGACCTGTCTTTCCTGTCGGTCATGACGATGCTCGCTGAAGCTGCACTTTGTTTTCCTGCGAGCAAACGGGCATACTGATTCTCTCGGAACGAACTGATGACCTCCACGAATGACCCTCGAGCTTCAGGATCGATTCATGGCAGACGCTGCACCACTTGTGGGACTCAACCTGGTTCAGCTTGAAGCGTTGGCTGAAGGAAAACTTGCCGCCGCTGATCAGCTCGAACTGGATGACCTGCTGGCGCGTCATGCAGGGGGACAGCTTTCTGAGGAGGAAACGAAACGCCTCGATTGCATATTGGAACGTGTTGATCAGCTCAACATTCTAAAAGCACGAGCCATTCTGACGCTCGAACAGCAACGCCTGACAGAATCGGCAAAGGCGTGAGTCTCTATATTTCGATCCAGCTTCAGCGACAGGTGCGTGAACAGTTCGCTGGTTGTTGTGCTTACTGCCGGTCCGCCGAGGTCCTGTCGGTTTGCACTTACGAAATTGAGCACATCGTGCCGGTTTCGGCTGGCGGTCCGACATCCATTGAAAATCTGTGCCTCTCCTGTCCGACCTGCAATCGATTGAAGGGAGCACGAACCATCGTCACTGATCCGCTCACAGGCCGGGACGCTTCGATCTTCCACGCCCAGAATGACGACTGGGAAACTCATTTTTCGTGGAATGCTTCAGGGACAGAAATCGTCTCGCAAACGGCGACGGGGCGAGGCACCATCGAACTGCTGCGGATGAATCGACCGGCTCTTGTTGAGTTACGATTAATCTGGGTTGCGGCCAATCGGCACCCGCCGTTTGCTCGGTAATGTGGATTGTCATTGATTCCGATTGGCAAGCACTGCTAGCTGCCGGACTTCGTCCGCCGTCAGTGGATCGCTGCGGTGGTGGCTCAGGCAGAGCGGCATCTGGACTTTCACGGGAGCCGGCGTGACGTCTGCATTGTGAATGTAGAATTGGCCGCGTGGTAGTTTCGGAATGTCATGGCCAGAGCAGCCTTTCTCCTGCAGAGCTTCACGGATAGTCTGAGTGGCGGTCGGCGAATTCACCTTACCGTAACAGTGCGTCGCGCAGTTGCTGACGATCGTGTGCCGAATGTCTTTCGGGTTCTGAGTCGCGAACACGACGCCCAGATGATACTTGCGGGCCTGAGCGACCAGCCGCTCCATGCTCTCCGTGCAGGCGCTGCCTCCGGTCGCGGGCACGTAGTCCTTCGCCTCGTCGATCACCAGCAGGCCACGAAGACGACGGTCGGGCGGACTGGGATGCTGTTTGATCCAGGCAAACAGAGTCATCGCCAGTTGATTCAGGAAGTGTCGCCGACTGTCGACGCTTGCCAGCCAGGCAAGACTGATGACCGAGATCCGAGTTCGCTCAACGCCCGGCACATCGCCGAACAGGATGGCCGGGTCGAGCCCCGTTCCGCTGCCACGGAGCATGGCCGACGTTTCCATCGCGACTTTCAGACTGTCAGAGATCTCCGCCGCAAGCTTTTCTTCCTTATTGATGCCGAGCCCTGCTTCAGCCGGCAGATCCGCGAGCAACTCTGCGAACTGCCGCAGAGTTCCTCCGCCCTGCTTCGCGAAGAACTTCAGTGCCTTCGACAGCAAGCCACGCTTGTTCTGCGCGCTCTTCGATCGACCTTCCGCCACCAGTTCCGCGAGCGTTGCGACGGCCATGTCGACAGCGGCGTCGAGTTCTTCCGGTTGATCGACGACGGCGGCCAGATTCGGCAGAGGTTCGAGATTCAGCGGATTGCCACTCTCGGCACCCGGCGTCCAGATCACATTCTCGACGGTCGCGAAATACTGTTCTGCCAGAGCGGCGTCGTTGTCGAGCCAGCCAGCGGGAGGCTCCGGCCAGCGTTCTCCCAGACAGGCCAGATCGTTTGCTCCATCAATCACGATCGACGGAATGCCGCGCAGCGCCGCTTCTTCAATCAGCCGCTTCAGCAGTACCGTCTTTCCCGACCCTGCTCCGGCAAACACGACGGCGTGCTTTTCCAGCAGGCCGGCATCGATCGTCAACGGCTCGCCGGTCTGCGTCCCGACAACGCGGCGTCCGAACGGCACGAGATTCGAAAAGTCGCTGATCGCTCCGCGATCGAAGCGTTCCGGTTTCTGAGCCGCCGTTGCCTGTGTCGTTGGCAGTGTCGAACTCGACGCAGCTCCAGCCGAAACGTCGACGACACGTTTCTGTGATTGATCAGGAGGCAACTTCTGATCCTGCCCCGAAGCAGCGGTATGGCGCGAGCCTGAGGATCCTCGATCTGTACTTTCAGCAGGTTGGGGCTCCGACCCGACAGTCAGAGACTCAGGTGTCGAGACAGCGTCCCCTCCTGCAACTTCTCCTGATTCTGGATTCGCGTCGCACAGAGCCGGTGCGATCGTGCTCATCAATTCGAGCTGCGTTGCCGGACGCCGCAACCGCAGCCACTCAGCAAACTCGGCATCGTTCTTCTCTTCCAGGCGAGCCAGCGCGAACAGCGTTCTGAGTTCTTCCGTGGCAAGGTCCGCGAAGAGGCCTCCCGCGGCAGCGAATTTCTCAAGTAGTCCCGTTGTTTTGGGGCCACCGGGCAGCGGCGTCGTACGCACGAGAACCAGTCGGCGGAAGCTGAGTCGGCGATCGATGCCCGAAGTCGTCATTGCATTTTTCAATCGTGACTGAAACGCCGTCGCGTGCGTCCGCTGCAGCGCCCGGACACAGAAGTGATCTTCCCGGCTGTTATCGCTGTGATGGATCAGCCGCAGCCGGGCGTGCAGCGTCTTCCTGCCTGCGGGGCCGAAGTCGAGATCGACAACTCCGTCGACACCTGGCGGCAAACGCGTTTCGCGCAGCAGACAACGGCAGGCGGCTTCGAGCAGCGGGCCGAGTTGATCATCGTCGCTCTTTTCGTCGAGCAACTCGTCAAGCGGCGCATCGGCCCGCAACCGATCGAACACTTCATCCAGCCGATGTGACTCGGCCGCCGGCTGAGACGGCTGCGACTGAGTCTCCGCGCCGAACGACGAGAGCAGCGAGACGGCACCGCTCCGCAGGCAATCGAGCTGGTGCTCGTAGCACAGTTTCAGCAACTGTCGCGGAGACAGATCCGCGCCGATCGAATCGAACGCTTCGACAGCAAACGGCCAGCTGTTCACGGGCGGTTCGAAACCCGTCAGCTCAAACACCGGTTCAAGTCGCGACAGGATCACGTCGCGGGCGACGCGGCCCTGTTCGACAGCGCCCAGCAGCCGCGGCGGTTCGAAACGGTCCCGGTTGGTATGCAGCGTCAGGTCAGTGAGAATCGAGTAGGTCGCTTCGACGCAGGACACGACCGACAGCGTTCTTCGCGTCACGTCTCTCAGGGCGCTCAAGCCGCCGGCCAGCTTCTCGATGATCGTTCGTGCGACGCGGAGTTCTTCGGCGTCGGGTTCGGATTCGAGGTCGCGCGACGCGATGTTGAGCTGCGTGACGATCGGGTCAAGCTGGTCGAGAGCGAGCACAGTCGGTCCGCAGAGGCTCATCAGCCAGGACAGCGCCCGCACGATCTCCAGCGGCTTTTCCTGCGGCCGATTGAGTCCCAGCAGCCGCTGGTCGCTGCTCTCAATCTCGAAACCCTGCAGCCAGGTCAGCGCGACGCTCGACAGTTCAAAGTCCTGCGAATTCAGAGCGAGCAGCACGCGCACGACATCCTGAAACTGCAGCGTCTCCGCCGGCGCCTGTCCGCGCAGTACGGTGAGCAACTGGCTGCCCGTCTTTCTCAACTGGTCAGCGTTGGCGGTCGCCAGCGTGCGTACCTGTCCGCGCGGATCCCGGATATGGAGGGACTCGAAAAACCGTTCGAGCAGCAGTTCGTACTGAAACTGCACACCGTCAATCCGTTGCTGCAGCGACGTCGTGTATCCCTGCAGAACGGTCTCCCAGAAATCATGCACGTCGGTCATGTCGACCAGCACGAAGGCCACGCCGCGCTGCCGGGCTTCGTGCCGCAGGATCGACAGCAGATGAGTTTTACCCGTGCCGCCGCTGCCCATGATCACCCAACCCAGCGGCGATTCCGGCGCCGTCGAGGCTGACAGTTGATCGAGTTTCCATTCGAGTTCGCGCCGCAGTTCGGCGTGCAGATCGGGGACGTCAAACGGCGGATCGTTCCACACACTGGTGAGATGCATCGTCCAGTCAAAACTGATGGCGCGCAGGACATCCAGTTCGTTCATTGTGAAGTCTCCGCCGCGACGTGAGTTCGACGCAGTTTCATGTTCGGCAATCAGAGTCGTCATTACGTTTGTCTTTCATCGTCCCGGTCACGCCAGATAGGCGATGTGTCGCGGTCGACCGGCAGTGTTAGGTAGGGCAGCGTCTGCATCCTGCGGCCGAATCTCCTGCGGATTATCAAGGGGGTAGAGCACAAGCACTCGTTCTCGTTCCAGTTGACGGAGCGCGGCATCAACGTCGGCGCGGCGCAGATCGACAAGCTCCTGCCGAACATCGGCGAGATAAATGCGCACGCCCCGCTGACTCTGCGACAGCCGCTCACAGACCGAACGCACGCGGTCGACTGCGGGCGCCGGCGTTGCTTCACCAGCAGGTGGCGGAGAACCCGTTTCTGTGATTGAGGGAACGGCGACCGTATGACGAGTCGCAGCGACGCCTGGGTCGTCGAGTTTTTCGTCCTGAACCGTCTCCTCGCCTGGTGGGCGAACGAAGTCGGCGAGTGAAACGTTCTGTCGTTCGAGATGCGACTTCAGTTTCGTCATGAGCGAACGAAGAATCGGGCCAGCCGCTGTCGAACGCGTCGAGACTTCCGCATCAAGGTGCGCTGCGGCCCAGTCCCAGCCCGCATCGGTGAGCTGCAGGAAGTTGGCGGGCCGGGCTTTCTCTGACTTTCGCCTCTTCACTACCTCGAGCAGTCCGGCTTTGACGAGCGGATCACGCTTCGGCTTCGGCAGATCGGGCTTCAGTCCCTGCTGAAACGCGCCTCCGTCGTCAGCCAGCAGACGCCACAGAAACAGCGTCTGCAGAGGATCGGGGGAGAACTCCATCGCATGCTCCTTCAGGACAGAACAGGAAACGGCATTCCGTCAGTCAATGCCCTCCGGAGTCTGCGACGCGAAACCACACCTGTCCAGGCAGCCATCGGAAAAGGCCAGTGCTGCCGGTCCAGACCGGGCCAGAATCCCGACAATCCCTGCAACCGTTGGACCCGGCGGCCTTACTGCGGACACTTCTGCACCCACGGGGAACGTCAGCCAACAGTCAGCGTGAGCACAGAACGGCTAAGACGCGCCACGTCGGAGACGGACGACGTCGCGGATTTTCTCAATCGCCAGCTCGACATCACGCACGACTTCCGAGTGTGTCAGGCGCAGAACGAGAAACTCGCTGATCATCAATTCGTAATCACGATGCCGGTCGCGCGCGAACATCTCACGACTGGAATGCCAGCGGTAGCCATCGATCTCGACGACCACTCGCCCCACGCGCCACAACAGATCGACCGTGTGCAGCGATTCGCGAGAGGTCGCGACGGACTGATTGAACTCGAACAGCGGACCAAGTTCGTCATCCTGCCGAAGCCGACGG
>Ga0209273_10002083_pt1 | contig 16011 bp, 12 predicted proteins | sample tdAd471_FD_187126 | JGI IMG/M metagenome (GOLD analysis project Ga0209273, IMG submission 187126) | Marine sediment microbial communities from the Atlantic coast under amendment with organic carbon and nitrate - tdAd47.1 (SPAdes)... | ecosystem: Environmental > Aquatic > Marine > Coastal >...
GCTGACTAGCGAGGGTCGACCTTGTTCCCCAGCAGGCCGTGACTAGGCAAACCCGCGCTCAGCAGGGGAAACGCCGTGAGAACATAATCCTTCCGGACTATGACGACCGCCTGTCTGGTTTCCACGAGTTCATCACCGCCCTTCGCATAGCATTCGCCGATTACGTCGTCGAACTCAAACACAAACCGCCCCCCTTTCGGTCGAACGCCCGCTCGCCAGTGCTCGGTCGCAGAGACAACAGCTCTCAAGAGGTCGGAGTGCCGAAACCAGCGCGCAGAGGAAACAGGTCTGCCTTTCAATCCTACATTTTCGAGATCTCCGGTTCGCGCCCTTTCCAAGACGTCGCAGCGGCGCAACATGGGGCCGTGACGTTCCAGATAGTGGCTTTGACCGTGAGAGATCTCGATCTGTTCGCAAAAGATCGGTGCCTCGGCGATCGCGGGCGCCAACCATGCGATCAGTCTTGCATCGTCGCGTGCCCGCAACACACATCCGATCGCGACGACGATTGGGACCGGTGCCAGGCACAGAGCGAGCAAGCCAATGACTCCGAGATTGCTCACCTCAATGGTCGCCTATCGGGCTTCACATTCATTCCGGCAAACGTCATTCCAGTCTGTACATTGCTTTGGACCCCGTGATCTTCTGCACGAAGTCAACGGATGTCCCATTCCAGTGGTAACGAAAATGATCGGCTTGTTTGGGGCGGCTGACCACGTCGGGATAGAACGCACCAAAGCATTCGCCCGTCCGGTTTCGAAGGCTTGGATACACGATACCGTTCGACCCGCCCTCCCTCGCCTTGGTCGCGAAAGACTGGGACACGGCATAGGTCGCGATGTCAGGATTCAGGATATCGTCATATCCGGGACGGCGCAGGTCTGTCAGTTCCGCATCGATTGAACCGACGAGTTGGCGGACCTGAGAGCGCCATCCGACTGGCGTCCGCGACGCCGAGTAAAACCGCGCCATATGGAACGTATGCTCATGGAGTGCCGTCTCCAGCGTATCGGCCGCATAGTAAACGCCGAATGTCCCATCACTGAAACGTGACCTTCGGAGCGGCGAGACGTGCGTGAAGGCGGCCATGACCCAAGATGCCCCCTCGCCCGACAGACGGCGTTCGACGGGAACGAGCGAGAGGTCACCGATCTCTTCGTAGATGCGCGGATTGGTGCGGGACTGGGCCCGCGCGAGCGCCTCCCAGTCCCGCGGGTCGGCAACGTCGTCATAAAGGTCTATCGGCGGGTAGTGTGACATGACCATCCGATGGGTTTCCGGCCAGGAAACCCGGGAAGTCGGCGGCGTCACCAGCCGCCTCGCACCGAGTCCAGGTAGCGTCGGATCCGAACGACATCCTCCATGCCGCCCCCCTTCATGATCTCGAGAGGGGACCTGCCGGCCAACGCATCATTCGCGGTCGTGACCCATGCATAACCCGTTTGCGGGTCCGAGAAGATGATCCGGAGCGCCTTGTGAATCCCGAGCAGGTTCGACATGCGATCGGCCAGATCCCGGTTCACACGGCCAAACTCTCCGTCCTTCCACCGCCGGAACGTCTTCGCGGAAATACCGCCAAGGACTGTCGAGGCGTCGACGTCGCTGACGCGCCACCGGTCAAAAATGTTGACCATGGCTCGCTGCATGGCACGCAATTCATCCTCACCATAGGTGCTTCCCGAAGGTAGCCGCGGAGGGGTGTCGTCGATTTTGATCGCATTGAGCATGGCGTATCCTTTTGTCCACATATAGCGGCAAATGCCCCAAATGTCCACTACAAAGCCATCAAGACACAAGCTTCTCTGATGGGCCATCCAATTGTAGGCTTGGACTATAGGGTAAGTGAGGGAGGAAACATGCGAATAGTGAAGCCGCACGGCACCTCCGAGACGCATTTTGACAAGGAGGGTCGGATCCGGAGATATGTGCACTCGGACTCCTTTCCTTGTGAGCCCCTTGAACCCAAAGAGTTCGCCACCCGGCATCCGAAACTGGTCATCGCTCAATGGGTATCCTGCATTGACAAGGTCATCACCCGCCCCCACGGCGACGGCCTTCCGAGCGAGACGCAGTGGTCGCTCCGGAACGGCCTCGGCAAGGCCGCCTGGGATCTGATCGTAGAAAGAGGCCTGCTCGACGCACCAGAAAAACGCCTCAAGAGGTTCGAGAGGCAATGGTGGGCGCGGATCCATCCCTACGGGAATGAAACCGACGCGAACACCCCACGCAATCCCTATGGCCATTGGTATCGGTCACTGGCCGGCGGTGTCGATATCGCCGAGTTCGACCCGGCCACCGTCGCCAACATGATCTATGCGCACCTCTATGAGAACGCCTCGAGAACGCATCCGGAACATGGACCTCGCCGGTCCGGTCTGATCCCTGAACGATCGGAGAGTATCGCCAAAAGCGTTCCGGCGAGAACTGCACCTGGCGGCGGTCGTCTTTCCCCTCCCTGGGACGCAAGCGACGGCGCGATATATCTCGAGGCCGGCGACGTAGCCGCCACGATGCTGGAACGCTTGGAAAAACACTTCGGAGAAAGGCACGCTAAGCTGCGCCGCATCTGTGCGGCCACCCTCGCCGAACACCTGACGAGGCTTCGACGCGAGGTCTTGCACATCTCCGACGGAGATCGCCTACCCGAAAGTCTATACCAGCTGCACGAGCAGGTCCGACGCAGCTATTCGGACATTCTGAAAGGCGACCAGAGGTATCTGTCGAAGAAACTGCCCAGTTCCGGCGACCAGTTGGTCTCGCTGGTGGAAAGCAAACGCCTCAATCGCGAGGTTGCGGCGTTGATCCGGCTCGGTCGCGTGATACATTACGAGTCCACAGCTGAGAACGGTCCGAGCCACACATCCAACGTATTGGATCACTGGCCATCGCAAACTGACAGCAGCCGCTTCTGGCTGTCAGCGGGCCAGACAGAAATCAAGCGAAACGAGGCGTTCGTACGAATATGGCGTGGCATCCTCGCACGGGCCGCTCGCACCGCGACCGATTGGGCCGATCCCGAAAGGGCCATTCCCCGCGACGTGTTAGGGGCAAAACAACTCTCCGAGGCCGTCACCAATATCACCGACACCGCGTTCGATCGAAAGGCCAAGCTGCTTTTCGGCAACCGATCCGACCTTCTGACGTCACTGCCACTCGAGAGGAAACGGCAAGTGCTCGACCTTGCGCTTCGCGGGCTCGGTCAGCTCAGAAACAACGCATTCCATTTTGTCGGTCTGGAAGCGTTTCTGGCCAGCCTGCGAGGGCTTGATGGTATCGCAGATGCGGACACCAGGACCGTTCTTGACCATATCTGGCGCGACGACACTAAAGACCGCAACACACGGTTAGTCCAAACGATAAGGGCCAGTAACGCTCCGGCCTATTTTAGCAGGCAAGAGATGGAGGGGTTCGTCTCCTCGATAGCCAGGACACCCGCCGTGTTCTTGGAGCTGCCCGCGTTCGGGAGGATCCTTCGTCGGGCATCCGTCGCCTGGACAATTGACAGGTACCGCCTGACCCTCCCTGCCCCGAAAGCGGTCGGCGAACCTGTGGCGGCCGAGTGCCAGCGTGTCTGCCTCGGCCTTATCTACGATCGCGCCTTCGGAGACTGGCTGCAAGTCCTGGAGACAGAGCGGCTGCGCGATTGCGTCGACCGTGCAGTGACGCGAGCGTCAGTTGAAGCACGCAGGGTCACACGAGATGACACGGTCAATGCGCGTACGATCGGCAAGTTCAAGATCACGCAAGGCGACACCCTCGAGAGCTTCTTCTCGCGGCTCACGGCTGCGGTCACACGGGAGCTACGTCAGACCGATGCCCGGAAACAAACCAAACGGGCCGCTTCGAAGCATCTCGACGACCTCAGGTGCGACGTGGTCGCCCAGCTCTTCGAAATTTATCTGAAGGAAGCTGATCTGGGGTGGCTCCTTTCCGGCTTTCAAACGCGCAAACCGACAGGCGCGTCGAAGACGGACGCAGCATTTTGCCCGCCACCGTCATCGGCCCAGACGTTTCAGGCTTGGGAACCCATTCTCTACTTTATTCTACACCTCGTTCCCGTCGACACCACAACGCGGCTTGCACATCAGGTCGGGCGCTTCCGGGACGGAGGACAGATCGACACCGGCCTGATTGAGGGCCTTCAGCGTACCCTGGACCTCTACCGTGTGATGCATGATGCCAAATTCGCAGGAGCAGCGTCGGGATTGCGCCCAGACGAAATGCGGTCGATACTCTTGAAGACCGGCCTTTACTCGGGCGCAACCGAGGGTACTGAATTAGCTTTTGAGACACGAGGGCTACGCGAGTTCTTTCGATTTGGAGACCACCACCTGTTCACCACCGATTTCGCTCAGAATCCTGTCACACGCGACCAATTTCACGAGATCAAGTCCTTGAGAGCAGACCTGGCCCTGGCGCAGGATCGACGCTCGGCACTTCACGCCGAATGGGTTTCGAACGGCAAAGCATTGTCGGGAGCGAAGCACGACGAATATCGAGCGCTCCTCAACCGGATTGAGAGGGGACGGCACCTTTCGGATCACGCCGAACTCCGTGACCATCTGCGGCTCCATGGCATCCTCATAGACGTCCTGGCGCGCTTGCTGGATTTCGCCGGACAGTGGGAGCGAGACCTCTATTTCACGACCCTCGCCCTCATTCACCTGGCGGGGACCACGCCCCAAGACGCCTTTGACGATCGACGAGGATGGCATGCCGTCAGAACCGGACAGATCCTCGCGGCACTCCGATCGACACGGGATACTCCGGAGATGCAGGATATCCTTGCCAAACTGGCCATGGTTTTCAATATCGACATGCCGGGTGTTCGCGGCGCCAACGTTCGGACACGGAACGATCTGGCGCATTTCAACTGCCTGCACACGCCGGCGGCCTCGATCGACCTCACGGCCTTGATCAATCGCACACGGGCACTCATGCATTACGACAGGAAGCAGGAGAACGCCGTCAGTAAATCCGTCATCGAATTGCTCGACCGGCACAAACTCGTCCTGTCCTGGACTTTTAGCGGCGGACAACTGGGAAAGTCGACGGTTCGACCCAAAGTGATCCGACACCTCGAGCAGCCAGAGGTGAAGGAATGTCTGGTCAGCACAGCCTTTTCGGCGGCAGTCGGACGGTTATTCGGTGCGACGGAAAAAGACGGTTAACCTACACTTTCTCTTAACCGGAGACAGCTCTTCTGCTAATCTTTTCGCATATTACCCCCGATCGGAAGGGGGACTGCACTCCGTGCCTTGTTACGACTTAGTCAACCCACGGTCGCGTTCCGCGACCGTGGGTCCTAAGGCGGCAAACCACATGCAAGCCTTTGGCGCGCAAAGGTCTTTGCTGCCTGCTGGGACCGTGACAAACAGCATGAATGGTTTTGCGTTGGTGGCATCGTGCCCGGTCTGGGGTCGGCACACTGCTATAGGATCAGGCGCAACGGCATCGGCGCCGGTGTTGCTGTCTGAGACAGCTATCCTGTATCCCCTTCTCACATCAAAGCATTTGACGGCACGCTTTCCATGGGGGAGTGCGCGTGGCGGGCGACGATTTGTAGCGATATTTTTGCCGAACCATTAACTTGTCACTTGACAATTTAAGAGAGTGGAGTATCTAAGGTGCCAAGGAAGAAGCACACATCAAAAGAAATCGAGGCCGTCATCCAAGAGCTCGAAGAGCTGGGATGGGACCTTATTGAGGGCAAGGGGCACGCGTGGGGGATCCTCCGATGCCCGGCCAACGATAAGGATTGCCGCTGTGGCGAGTTTTGTCAGATGTCTGTCTGGTCGACCCCGAAGAACCCGCAACAGTTCGCAAAGAAGATCCGACAGAAGGCTCTGGCCTGCGTGAAGCTTCGGAAGAACGACGAAGGTAATGCCGATGGCTGAAGAATTCGAATTCGAACTGGTCTTTGCACTCCCCGGCGGGGAGCACGATGCGTTTGCGCTCTCTGACGCGGTCTTCGAGGCGGGTTTTGAAGATGCCCTCGTGGGCACCGGCAATGCCGGTCTGCTGGGAGTGGAACTGGAGCTTGAGGGCGATGAGGCCGAGAGCGCGATCCTTGAAGCGGCGCGGGCGCTGATCAAGGCGCTGCCGCAGGGCACTGTCCTGCGTGAGGTCCGTCCCGACTTGGTGTCTCTCGCGGATGTCGCCGAGAAACTTGAGGTTAAACGACAGGCGCTCCAGCAGCGCAAGATGCCCCTTCCCGTTGCCGGCGGCCTCTACCGCATCGATGAGATGGTCGAGGTGCTGATGGAAGCCTCAAAGCCGGCGAAGGGGCAGCGTCGTCCGCGCTTTAACCTGGCTTCCGCCGCGAAGTGGTTCCGTGCGGGCCCCGCGGCGCGTAGGGTGAACGCTCAGTTGACGATGCGGGAGATCGACCCTGCGACGATTGAGCGAGCCCCTCGGCAAGAGCGCGACGACCCTGGTTTTCTTCACCCGTGACAATGGTCAGCACAAGGGCGCGGCCACAAGACGCCATCGCGGCATTCTTTCGTGTCACCCGCATGTCGGCTTAGCCAAGCCCGAATTTCTCGCCCGTCTCGCTGACGTTTTCTTCCGAACCGGACATCTCCGCCTCCAACCGCTCCAGATCACTCACGGCGTTCTGTACCCGGACGACGTCGTCTTCTGTCGCAGCCTCCACCTCCAGATCTGCTTGCCGCCCGAAATCCATCTCAAACTGCCGCTGATCGTCCGCGAGGACTGCGGCACGACCGCGCCGAGGCGCTTGAGCCGGACCGGGCTCAATGGGTGCATTGCTTCCGGATTCTGTTAGCCCCATCCTGGCCTCGAAATCGCGTTCCGAGAGACCTGACCCACGCGGAGCCGATGGCATCGCCCGGACACTCAGGGGCAATTCCCCCATCGGAGGGACCGGCCCCTTCGGAAACGGCAGATCCCCCTCCTGCGCCGCGTGGATGCCTTTGAAAAACGGATCCTCGTAGTAAACGACCCGCTTCGCCCGGACCGGCATCTGCGCGTCCACGACCACCACGATCTCATCAAGCGGCAGACGTCGCGCCTCATCTTCCGGCAGGAGCGCGACCTCCTCCGTCCGCTCGGACTGGCTGCGGCCCTCGAACGGGTTCTTGCCGACCGCGCGGGAACGTGTGACCACGGTTTTGGTGGTCTTGCCCACGGCCTTGCTCAGCTCCTCGACGGTCTTTTCGTCAGAGGGCGTCAGGTAGAGCTTGATGCCGGCATTGCCCTGCAGCGCCCGCCGCGTGTTTTCGCCGTAGATTTCATCGATGGCCGGGATGGTCTGGGTCACCACCGCGAGATGCCCGCGATAGGCGCGCAGCACCTCGATACTCTCGGCCACGATTGGCATCTTTCCGAGCCGGTTGAACTCGTCGAGCATGATCATCACCGGCCAGGGCTCGTCCGGCCCCGGCTCCTTGTCCTGAAGCGCGGATAGCAGGTCCGAGAAGAAGAGCCGGATCAGCGGCGCCAGCGGTTTCACCATGAGGGGCTGGACGACGAGGTAGACGCTGAAGGGTTTCTTGCGGATCGTCCGGAAGTCGAAGTCCGAGGTCGCCGTCGCATCGTCGATCGCCGGGTTCTGCCACTGGTCGAGGCCCGAGGTCATCAGGAGCGAGACATAAGAGGTCAGCGTGTCGTTGTTGGTCGAGGCCAGCCGCGTGAATATCAGCCGCGCCGCGGCGTTTTGGACCTCATGGGCGCGCGCGAGATATTCCTTCTGCTTCTGCCCGCCCGAGGCGGCGATGCGGTATATCTCGCCGAGCGTCGGCCTTCGGCGTTGGAACGCGAGTAGCCCGGCCGCGACGAAGAGATCGATCCCTCCTTTGAGGAGCCCCTGCACCCGGTCGTTGTCGTTCTGCAGGAAGAGCGTGGCCAGGAGCTGCAGCTCCATCTGCTGGCGGGCCGGGTCCTTGAGCTCGTAGATGCGCAGGAGCGGATTGTAGCGATGCGTGCGCCTGTCCTCCCAATCCGTGGGCGCGAACCGGAACACCTCGTCACCCTGCGCCGCCCGGTGGCGGGCCGAGGCCTCGAAGCATTCGCCCTTCACGTCGAGCACCACCGCCGAGCCCTGCCAGGTCAGGAGGTTCGGGATGACGAAGCCGGTGGTCTTGCCCCGCCCGGTCGGTGCCACGATGAGAGCGTGCGGGAAGGTCCGGGAGCAGAGGAACGGTGCGCGGGATCCGGGCTTCCCCAGCTTGCCGATGACAAAGCCGGTGCCGGGCGCGCCGAAGAAGCCGTTCCGCTTCATCTCCCTCCGGGTCTGCCAATGGGTGTAGCCGAAGCGGGTGAGGGCCGAGCCCGACATCGCCAGGCTCATCATGAGGCCCGCCACCCCGGCCCCGCCCATGATCAGGTTGATCAGGCGAAAATCATCGGGGCGGACGGCCCCGATGGCGCGGTAATTCTGGGCGATATAGAAGAAGTCGATCTCGGCCCGGAAACCCAGGTCCCGGAACGTCACCACGGCCGAGGCGATGACATAGCCGATCGCGATGGCGACGAGCGTGACCATCACCACGCCGACGGCGAGGCGGCCCTTCCCCACCCCTCCCATCAGTGGGTCTCCCCGCGCTCGGTCTCACCATCGACAAGATCGGCGCGGTGGAGCTCGAACTCGCGGTCGGCGATCTCCTCGACCACGGCGCGGGTCGCCTCGCTGTTGGCGGTGGCCGCATCCGACTGCAGGTAGATCTTGGCGGCGTAGAGCCGGTCGAGACGGTCTTCGATCTGGGTCTTCAGCACGTCGACATCCCCGTCTCGTAGGCGTTCGATCTGCGCCGCATCGAGCTCGCGCTCGACGGCGTCGCGGTAACTCAAACGCTGACCGTCGTCCTGGAACGGCGACTGCAGATTGCCGGCCCGTTCATGGTCGACGACCCGCCGGATGTCCGGATCGGCAATTGGCGCGCCCTCGACAGCGTCCCCCTCGCGCGCGTCCGAAAGTCGCCCGTCGCGCAGGTCGAGCGCCACCTCCCGCAACTCGTTTTCGCGGCGGACCTGGTTGAGGACCTCGGTGTCGCGCAGATCGGTGACGGCCGCATAGGTCGCGCCAAGCCCACGGGCGAGATGCGACGGCATGTCCGGGTAACGGTCGCGGAACGCGTCTGTGACGGCATCCGCAACCGGTGTCCGCGCGTCGCGCCCCTCCATGATCCGGTCAACCTCGCGGGTGATCTCACGGGCCCGGGCCTCGTCGGTGATCCGCTCCCGGTAGGGCTCGGACCGGTCGATCACGTCGCCCGGGCGCGCGAGCAGTTCAGGATGTGCTTCGAGATAGGCGCGCTGCTCTTCTTCGATACGTCGCTCCGCCCGGGAGGCGATCTCCCACTCCCGCGCCTCGATCTGGTCCTCGGTCAGCCCTTCCGCGCGCATGTCCTGGCGGATCGCGCGCTCCATGGCCTCCGTGGCGTCCCGGTGATAGTGGACCCTCTCCATGACAGTGCGATCTTCCACGACACCGTCCTCACGCAAGACCCCTGCCCGCTCCAGTGCGACGCCGAGCTGGACATGGGCCCGGTTGAGGGTCTCGCGCGCCGTCTCCAGATCCGCGCGACGCTCGAGGTTGAGGCCGTCCTTCTCGGCCACCCGCGCCAGATCGTCGGCGATCCATTGCCGCTCGAGCGCCGCGTTCTGCGCGCCCGTCTCCATCCGCGCGACCACCACCGAAGAGCTGATCCCGGTCCCGCGCAGCGCGGTGTCGACCTGCGCCCGCACCTCGGGGTCGCGCAACCGGTCGAGCCGGGCCGCATCGATATTGGTCTCGGAATAAACCCCGCCCTCCGAGGGCTTCTCGGTCAATGTCATGGAGCGCAGCCCCAGCGGCTGCATATGCGCAAGCCGGGTCTGAATCTCGTTGAGGCTCCGCTCGAGTCTCGGCCGTTCGGCCTCCGGCTTCGCATCAATCATGCCCTGGACGCGCGCGACCTGATCGGCATAGCGGGTCCGCAGATCCTCGAACGATTGCTCTTCTGCCATGTAGACGCCTCCTTCCAAAGTCAGCTTGCCGCCCTTGGCCAGTAGCTCTCCCGAGCGGAACAGCGCATCGGCGATGTCTTCACGGTTGTCCGCGGAGGCCTCGGCGGCAAGTGAATGATAGATGATCTGGGTGTTTGCGATCTCTTCCAGAGCGCGATCCAAGTCTGCTCCGACCCGCGGCCGTGGCTCCGGGGCCCGCCCCTCAACCTTGGCCGCATAGACCTCGCGGGTGCGCGGCGGATAATGCACGACGCCCCGATCGAGCCGCCGCGTCGCCTCGAGGCGCACGCCAAACCTCTCGGCCTCCTCGACCATCGCGAGGCGGAAATCGTCGTAGTTGAAGCGGTGATCCCGACCCAGGAAGAAGAACTCACCCTCCTGAGATCGACGGTTCAAGACTATATGTGCGTGGGGGTGATCGCGGTCCTCATGCACCGCGATGATGTAGTCGAAATGCCCTTCATCGGACTGGAAGAACCGCTCCGCGACATTGGCGGTGATATCGCGCACGTCCTCGCCCCGGGTGCCGATCGGATAGGACATGAGCATATGCGTCGTCTGTCCGAGCTTTGGCTTGAACCCCGCGCTCCAGCGCTTGGCGAACCGCTCCGTGAGGTCCTTGATCTCGCGTGTCTCAAGCCTCGTCTTCCCGTCCAGGAACCCGCTGCTGTCCACGATATGCGAGGACTTGGTGGCCAGGTAATCGAGCTGGTTCATCAGCTGCGATTTGGTATGCGTACCCCCGCCCCGGATCGCCTTGAAGACCGCCGCGCGATGCCCCGCCGCCGCCCGCACGAGCTGCCTCTGCCGGGAGGCCTGCAGCCCCTGCATCGAGCCCCGAATGCGGCTCCAGCCATCCCGGAAGATCTCTCCGGTGACGTCATGGACGGCATCATTCAGCCGCATGGGCAAACTCCCTCAGCGCGGCGGTCGCGGAGAGCTGCATCGCGTCCCGACGACGGCGCAGCAGCAGATCGATCTCGTCAGCGGAATCAAGGATGAACCGCGCCAGCCCACGCATCTGCGCGAGGCGCAATTCGGACAACTCCGCGTTCGCTGCGGAGCCTTCCACCTGCCCCGCCCGGCTGGCTTTCATCATCTGCTTGGCGACCTGCACGACGCCGTTGCCGACCTCGTGCAAGGAGGCCCGGTAGCGCGCCATTTCAGCCGCCAGATTCGCGTCCGGAACGAAGGTTCCCCCCGCCGCCTGGATCAGCCGCCGGACTCCCTCCGTGCGGGTCTCGATCCCCGCCGCGGACAGCACCTCATCCAGCGCAGCAAGCTCTTCTGGTGTCAGTTTCACCGTCACCGCGGCCGTCGCCACGGCCGCGTCGCGTTGGCGATCCGCATCCGCTTTCAGGGTGTAGCGCACCGCTCGAGCCGTGACGCCGAACCGTGCCGCCAGCTCCGACGTCGAGACCCCGTCCGCGGCCTCACGGACGATCTCCGCGCGCTCCGTCTCTGTCAGTCTCCTGGTCCGGGTCATGCGGAAGAAAGCCCCCCTATTTCCTGCCACCTTCATTCGAGGTCGCCCCTATCATACGAAACTATATGTTACGGTCAATGCAATATTATTGTAGATTGCCCCCAGGCGACCTTGAATTCCGCTTTGAGCCGAGCACCGCAGGTGCGAGGCCCGGCCCGAAGGGCCCAGCAACACCGACCATCTCCAACCGCACCTCGGCCGCCCGTTGTCATGCCCGCGCCCGAGGGTCTGGCCGAACACGCATGTGTTCGGACGGAAGCGAGGAGCGGCGCATCTTCTCACCGACGGGGCTGACGGACAGGGTCAAGGGAGGCCAGATTTGGCTCGGCCCAAATCTCTGCCGGAAAAACCGGCGGGCTTCAGCCCGACTGTTATTCCGGATGGCCCCCTTGAGGCTGGCCGGCAGACCTGTTCCAGGCGATCTCTCAAATCCCCTGTCAGGACCGCGCACGGTCCTGACACCTTCCCGGGCACACCGGCCGAAGGCAGGGGTTCCCGGTCTTGGCGCAGCCTTCCCTGAGACAGGGAAAGGGCCGCCCGTGGGCGGCCCATCCTCGTGGGAGGATTAGTCCTGCGGTTCCTTGGAGCTCGGCGGGAACATCACCAGCTCCTGGACCGCGACGGGGAAGTCGAGCTTGAGGCTGAAGAACTCTGAGCCGTCCCCGTTGCGGGTGTTGCGGAACATCGCGCCGACGCGCTGGAAGCGGGTGCGCTCCTGACCTTCGTTGTCGGTGAACTTGACGGGAACGGTGGCGACGTAGTGGTTGGTCATTTGGGTATCTCCTTTTTGCGATGGGGATCGACCGGCACGGGGGACAAGGGAGGTCCGCAAACTCAAATGCGGAGGGTCCGCGCGCTTGCCGCGTGGAAGCCGTATTTGTGCTTGCCGGAGCGTGAGCGGAGGGCACGGACCGCCCGACCCCGTGCGATCCACATCTATGAGCAAAGAGGGGAGACCCAAATGTGCACCCCGCTCCTCAGCCGCCATCGGTCCTGTCGAGTTATGTCAGACATGACCAGGTCCGCCCCCCCTCTCATCCAACGTGCCGACGCGATGTTCCGCCCACGCCCGATCGGCACGACCGTGATCGTTTGCCTCAAGCTCGGCTTCCCCGTCGCCTGTCTGGCGATCCGGGGCAGTGATACAGCCGCGGGTCTGACAGCAGGGTTGTCCGCCCGGACGGGTCGCCGTCATCGGGCGGCGCGGTCGTTGCGCTGCGCCCGCCCCAGCGATCTGCACCCGGACGGGCGGATCGCGGGGTTTCTGGCGCGCATGAGGGCAACCCCGCCGGTTGGCTCCGTCGGGAGACCACCGCCGGGGTATGCCATTCAGCACGTCCAGAGGCCTCATGTTCCGGGCAGAGGCCGGCACGGCCGGAACCTGCGAGCGCGGTGTCGGCGGTGCAACCGCCGGCAGGGGCCCGTCATGACGGAAACCCGATGACCGCCGACCATCATGTCATCTGCATCTGACCGAGGAACCACGGCCAGTTGAAAGGTGAAGCAGCCCCGCCCGGCCAAGGCCGGGCGGGGCTGCTCTTGTGGACGGTGTCGCAGTCGTCGCGAGCGTGGAAGGTTTCGAGAGACGGGTCGCCGGGCGACGGGCCGCCCGGTGGCAGGTGGCGTTCAGGCGAAGAGAGACACCCAGACGTGCCCACAATGTGCAACGACCTCCCGCCAGTGGAAGTTGACGCTCCCGCCATCGATGGTTTCCCAATCGGTCCGCGAGGCGTCGTCTTCACCGGCTGGCCGGACGCAGGGCAGACGGATGGAGCGGCGGGATCGTTTTGCCTTTGGCAAAACTGACCGGAGCGCAATCCGGACGAGTGGCCAGGGGATGCCCTGCACACGCGAAGAACAAACCCGGATGCCATCGCAAAAAGGCTCATGGAAACGACGAAAGGGCCGCGCCGCGCGCGACCTGTGAACGGCGGAGCAATACTCGGCCACGGTAGCGACGGCATAGTGTTGTCGCGGGCGGCGTAAAAGTCGTCCACTTTTGCCCTTTCGGATTTCGGGAGGGCTTGGGGATATACACCGTGGACTTGTATTTGAAGGTGCGTCACGCTCATTTCCAGGATGGATTGAGCGGGCGTCAGATTGCCCGGGATTTTGGGATCAGCCGGGACAGTGTTGCGAAGATGTTGGCCTATTCGGAACCGCCGGGATATCGGCGGACAGCGCCGATCAGGCGCCCGAAGCTGGATGCGTTCACCAGCCAGATGGACCAATGGCTTGCTGAAGACAGGAGCCGCCCTCGCAAGCAGCGTCACACCGCCAAGCGTATTTTCGAGCGGTTGCGGGACGAGTGCGGTTTTGATGGCAGCTACACCATCGTCAAGGATTACGTTCGAGACCGGAAGCGGACCGGCAAGGAGATGTTCGTGCCGCTGAGCCATCCGCCCGGTCATGCACAGGCCGATTTTGGTGAAGCGCTTGTCGTGATCGGCGGCGTCGAGCAGAAGGCACACTTCTTTGCCCTCGATCTGCCGCACAGCGACGCATGCTACATCCGGGCCTATCCTGCGGCCAATACCGAGGCGTGGCTTGACGGCCATGTCCATGCCTTTGCGTTCTTCGGCGCGGTTCCCCAGTCGGTTCTTTATGACAATGACCGCTGTCTGGTGGCCCGGATTCTGCCGGATGGCTCCCGGCAAAGAACCCAGCGGTTCAGCGCGATGTTGTCGCATTACGTGATCCGGGACCGCTATGGCCGTCCCGGCAAGGGCAATGACAAAGGGGCCGTGGAGGGGCTGGTCGGCTACGGACGTCGCAACTTCATGGTGCCGATCCCGTCCTTTCCGGACTGGCACGCGTTCAACGCTCACCTGGAAGAGCAGTGCCGCAAGCGCCAGGGTGATGTTCTGCGTGGCCACAAGGTCAGCATCGGGGAACGGCTGAAGGCCGATCTCGCGGCGATGCGGGATTTGCCCGGCACCCCCTTTGAGGCCTGTGAGTTGCAAAGTGGCCAGGTCACATCGACATCGGTGGTGCGTTATCGCGGCAATGATTACTCGGTGCCGGTTGCCTACGGCCACCGTGCGGTCTGGATCAAGGGCTTCGTGACCCGGGTTGTCATCGGCTGCGGCGCCGAGGTGATCGCTGAGCATTCGCGCTCCTATGACACCGGCGACATGGTGTTTGATCCACTGCATTACCTGGCGCTGATCGAACGCAAGATCATGTCCTTCGATCAGGCCGCGCCTCTGCAGGGCTGGGAGTTGCCCGAAGCGTTCAAAACCCTGCGCCGACTGCTGGAAGCCCGGCAGGGAAAGGCCGGCAAGCGCGAGTATGTGCAGGTCCTGCGCCTTCTGGAGCGCTTCGAGATTGACGTGCTGCATCTTGCCGTCAAAGATGCCCTGCGAATGGGAGCGGTCAGCTTCGATGCAATCAAGCACCTGATCTTGTGCAGGGTCGAGCAAAGGCCTCCGAGGCTGGATCTGGATGTCTATCCCTTCCTGCCCAGAACCAACATCACCACCACCTCCGCCGCATCCTACATGAGCCTGCTGGCAGGAGGTGGGGCATGACGGATGCACCCGAACTGCTGCTGGCCCACCATCTCAAAACGCTTCGGCTGCCCACGTTCCTGCGTGAACATGACAAGCAGGCCCGTATCTGCGCCGCTGAAGGCGTAGATCACGTGCGTTACCTGGCCCGGCTGACCGAGCTGGAACTGATCGACCGGGAACGGCGCATGGTGGAACGCCGGATCAAGGCCGCAAAGTTCCCGACCATCAAAAGCCTGGACAGCTTCGACTTCAAGGCGATCCCGTCGCTCAACAAGATGATGGTGCTGGAGCTGGCGCGCTGCGAATGGATCGAACGCAAGGAGAATGTGATCGCGCTCGGTCCCTCCGGCACCGGCAAGACCCATGTCGCCCTCGGGCTGGGACTGGCTGCCTGCCAGAAAGGATTGCCTGTCGCCTTCGTGACCGCCGCAGCCCTCGTGCACGAGATGATGGAGGCCCGCGACGAAAAACGCCTCCTGCAACTCCAGCGCAAACTCGCCAAGGTCAAACTGCTGATCATCGACGAGCTGGGATTCGTCCCCTTGAGCAAAACCGGCGCCGAGCTTCTGTTCGAGCTGATCTCACAGCGCTACGAGCGAGGGTCGACCCTGATCACAAGCAACCTGCCCTTCGAGGAGTGGACCGAAACCTTCGGCACCGAACGCCTGACCGGCGCGCTGCTGGACCGGCTGACACACCACGTCAACATCCTCGAGATGAACGGCGAAAGCTACCGCCTCAATCAAAGCCGCGCCCGCCTCGCCGCCGCTAACAAATGAACCTCACAGAATTGGCCTGACGGCCAATGCGCCTTGGACCGGGCTTGCTATATGAGGGCCGCACGCTCCAAGGCGCTCGCCCCAAACTGGCCGACTTTTGCTCCGCCACAATGGCCGAATTTTACTCCGCCGTTGACAGGAGGAAATTGCATTGGAATGCGCTCGCGGCAGTGGCGTTCGCGCCATCGCACGGAAGCTGGGGCGATCACCCAGTACAATCTCGCGCGAGATCAGGCGCAATTCGGCGACACGCAGCGGCGACTTC
>Ga0209273_10002084_pt1 | contig 16007 bp, 12 predicted proteins | sample tdAd471_FD_187126 | JGI IMG/M metagenome (GOLD analysis project Ga0209273, IMG submission 187126) | Marine sediment microbial communities from the Atlantic coast under amendment with organic carbon and nitrate - tdAd47.1 (SPAdes)... | ecosystem: Environmental > Aquatic > Marine > Coastal >...
AGCCGATTGCGATATTCTAACATCATAATCGTAGGTACCGCTGGCACTTTTTTGTAGCCAATGTGCCGCCAAACTATTTGGATGGCCTTTCCTGCCAACAATCGAAGGGAAATCAGCCCAATTGACAAACCAATCCGTACCCGTGGCAATAGTTTGTGGACTAGACCAGCCCCCTTTGCCAAGTTGCGCAAACTGCAAGGCATCTGTCGTGTCATTTAGGTACTCCATCCAAGAAAGGTATACCTGCCCTGTTTCGGACACAAAAAGATTGGATTCTCCTCCCTCTTTGCAAGGGCTAAGAATCTCCTTTATCGTTGGCCTATATCCTACTTTTTTATCCGTGTCTTGCCGACAATTGCTTAAGAAGAAGAAGGCAAAAAAAACAAATAGAAGTAATTTCATTTTAAGGTAGATTTTATATCATTTTCTTCTGCGACTGACTATAACTGTGCTTCACCCAATAAATGGCTTTCGTGGAAAATCGAAACCTCATTCGATACTGATGATAAACAAGACTAACTCATGATGATAAAATGTCGATCATAATCTATTTTCTGATCTCTTCTAAGGATGTTCAATGTAGAAGTCACACTTTGCCTAGAAATTCCAATATAATCAGCCAAATCTTGGTGTGTCATTCCCATAATGGCAGGCCTCCCTTTTACCTTAATCCCTCTTTCTAAAGCTAGGCTTTGAAGTGTATCAAAAACCAGCTGTTCCATATCATTTGCTTGTAGATGGCGATATTTGTTCCAGATGACATTCTGTCTTTCTATCAAGGTAAGGACCATCCTACTTCTGTTGTAGGCATTCTTTATTACCTTTTTCTCAAATTCAGCTAGTGTGATCCGTTGTACCATGACCTGCTCATCGACGGCGATGGCAGCACAGCGTCTGAGGCTGTCTTTTTGAAAAAAATCCAAGATACCAAAGAGGTCCGGAGGATTTAAGATTTGAAGGACAAGGATGCGATGCCTTCCTGACTCTCCACTGGTCAATTTAACCCGACCTTTTAGTACCTTGAATATATTTTGAGCTACATCACCTTCTTGGTAGATATATGCTCCTTTGCGATAACATTTTGGCGAATATGTGAAATCCCAGCTATCAAAATTGACTTCTATGTGTTCCATTTCAATTTTTAGATCGGTTACTGGCCTCTCATCATACTAGAAATGTTCAGTTAATCAATGCTTATGACCATCCTTGGTATGCTCTGCATTAGCTACGTAGTCCATACTACATACTGGACATTTACCAGTGGTCTCGCTACCACTTCCTTCACAATGCATGGGGCATACGTAGGCCGCTGTGTAAGCTTTACCTTCTCCATGTTGAGTCGCCGCCTCAGTTGCTTCATGGCTGTGATCATTATGATCATGTGTTTTATTGCCTCCACAAGCCGTGAAGAATAAGCTAAGGCTGAATAATAGGGTTAAGAATCCCATTGATTTTAAAGCATTCATCTTCCAAGTTTTAATTAATGATGTGAATATTAGTTTTTTATCACTTTAAATGTTCGTTCACGTGCTCCCGTAAATACTTTTAAATAATACATTCCGGTGGGATATAGACTTAGGTCAAGTTCATTGGATTCGACCACTTTCCAATCTATTCTGTGCCCCATAGCATTATATATTTCAATTCTAGAGCGTGTCATTCCCTCAAATAGCACCTTATTATTAGTAGGGTTTGGATAAATAATGACTTCATTTTCAGTAGGGAAAGAGCCTGTATTTGTAATGATCTGTTCTTTATTTATTTTGATTATTTCAGCAATCGATGGAATATCATCCACCATCACAAACAACATGTAATAACCAGGAACAGCAGTCAAACTATCTTCAGGGATTTGGGCAATAATTTGATCATTCGATTGCGAAAAATCTAGGTCTAGAAAACGATTGTTCCCTGTATTCATGAAATGGGTAACAGATTGTAGTGACATCAATAGGACCGAAGTGGGGGAATTTGTTTTTTCTACCCGAAAACCAATCGCCTCACCCCTGGAATAATCCTTACTAGTTAAATCATGAATTTCTGGGCGAACACCTTTGAACAGATAGGGTGGTTCAAATGCTTCTATGGTACTTTGGATAGGCTCATTTCCAGGTGCTCCTTCGCCTCCCACGGCAATAATGCGACCATCTGGGACAAGGATAGTGGTGCAGTGATACTCTCTCGCAATATGTAAATCTTCTAATCTGCGCCAACTATCTTTATACGGGTCGTACAGATCTGTCAACTTCATGTAATTCCATTGATTCGTTGGCGTTGGATCGGAAGGGTTCTCTTTTTCGCCACCCATGACCAGTATTTTCTTTGTGGGTAGGAGTACGGTCTTAGCTCTGCTTCGGACTGGTGAGAAATGCTCACCCAATGACCACCTATCACTAGAGGGATCATAAATTTCTACTAGATTCCCTAATGCTGAGTTGTCAAAGGATTTATAGCCGATCGCGACCACTTTCCCGTCGGGTAATAAGATTAACTCATGGTCAGAATGGTCCCCATTGGCCATTCTATTGCCTTGCATAAAATCGGCCGCTAACCGCCATTGAGCGGCATTGGGATTGTATAATTGAGGAGGGCGATGGGTCATCAATATTTCGCCAGTATAAAGCAAAACACTAGGCGAGACTTCATTCCCAATAGCAATGTCTCCTACTTGCGTTGTGGTAAAAGTTAGGGGATTATAAACCTCAGAAGTTCTTACTCTAGTAGGGTTATCCAACCCTCCACCTCCAATAATTAATAGATTCCCATCGGCCAGCTGAGTCATAGAGGGATACCAACGAAAATCCATTAATCCGTTCTGATCTTTCCATACCTCTTGCTTGAAGTCAAAGGTTTTGACCAACTTGGTACCTGGGCCATAGATTGCCCTATCAGTCCCTCCAAAGAAAATCAATTCACCGCTTAGCATTAAACCGGGAGCTACGCAACCTTGTATTTTGTTATCGCCGGTAATGAACAGGGTATCATTTATCTCAGGATCAAATAAAAAAGGATCTTTGGAATCGTGACAATAGAATATTTTTCCGTTGGGAAGCAAAACTCCCAAATCGGTACCTCCTAATGCTTCTGGGCTTTGCATAATCACCTGCCATCGTCCAGAGTGGCTTTCTTCATCCAGGAAAAAGTTCAGATTTTCAAGATCAGCCAAGATATTGGTTTCAACCTTTTTGTAATCTTTTGCTAAAGCTGTGGCGCCAATCGTGAAATTCCCACCAGGAATATTATTGAAAACATATTCACCATCTTGATTGGTTCGCCCTTCAAAAAAAGTGGACAAACCCTCATTAAATAGCGTAATTCTTGCATCAACTAAAAACCCATTACCATCGGAAACACTACCGCTGACCGTAAATTGTGAAGAGACAACAGGAATCCAAAGTAGCTGAAGTAAAGTTGAAAATACAATCAATTTGGGCATCTTATTTTGTTTCATTTCACTCATTTTTGAGACTACTTCAATAGAAGTGAAACCAGTACACCTACCAACAGAACGGTCAAGATAAGAATGACCAATCCATTATATATTTTACCCATTAAGGAAGGGGCTTCTTGCTTGTCCTGACAGCATTTTTTCATAAGTTGATCCATTTTAATCCTGTTAAAACCTGACACTAATTCCACCACCGCCACCAAATCGATTGTCATAACTTCCCATTAGGGAAAAATCTCTTGACAACAAATATTCGACTCCAGCGCTCCAGACCGTTTCTCCCGTATAATCAAGGGATTCAGGTAGATTATTGACCAACCCAAGATCTATTTGATATTCATAGTATCCAAAAACAGAAAATCGAGGGAATAGCATAATAGATCGTCCCAACCCTATTCGAGGCCTCAACTCATTGTCAATGCGAAGATCAAGGCTAAACATGTAGGGGGTTAGAGACCGAATACCCACTACAGCCGTAGTCTTTAGGTCATCCAAACTCTTGGGGCTAGTATTTTCTACATTCACACCTGCAAAGATCCTCAGGTAGTCAAACAGGTAGCGTTCATAGGTGAATTCCGTTTCAATATTCTTATTGTATCCCAACTCTGCACTAAAATTAAATTGATTGCGGATATTGGAAGAAACCAAGTTAATGCCTGTCATTTGAGAAGCTATATCAGCCATCCCCCAGCTGTAATAGCGATTTGTTTCATGTACTAATTGAGCCACGGGATATCCTTCCAATCGAGAATCACGAGGGGTGTCGTAACTGAAGATTCGGGCCATTCCACCCATCATGTGATATAGGATATGACAGTGGAAAAACCAATCTCCATATTCATTGCCATAAAACTCAATCGTCACTTTCTGCATCGGAGGGACATTGACCGTGTGCTTTAAAGGGGAGTAGTCTTCATTTTTATTGATCACTCTAAAGAAGTGACCATGTAGGTGCATCGGGTGGTGCATCATGGTCAGATTATTGAAGGTTATCCTAGTAATTTCTCCTTCCTTAATCTTAATTTTATCGGTTTCTGATAAGGGTATGCCATTCATACTCCATATGTAGCGTTGCATATTGCCCGTCAGGTTTAGCAAAATTTCTTTTACGGGTGCATCTTCAGCGTAATTTGTTTTTTCAGGGGACTTCAAATACTCATAGTTGTAAGCGGAGAACATTTTCATACCAGACATGCCCTCCATTTTCATGTCACCACTATCATGCCCCATCTTGGCGTGATCCATCTCTCCATTATGCATCGTATCCTTCGGCATAGCCATCGTAGGCATTTCATTTTGAGGTGCTTCTTTATCCTGGTCCATTTGGGCGTGATTCATGCCCTCCATTCCAGGCATTTTCATCTCTTCTTTCATCTTCATGCCCCAGTTTTGCATCATTTTTTGAGGGTCATCTTTTTTGGGATTGAATTTCAAAGCGGGTGCTCCCATCCGCATCTTCATCTGAGCCATTTGTTTCATCATTCCAATCTTGTCGGGTTGCGGGACTACAGGGGCGGCCAATATTTCCCCTTGACCAATAAAGGCAGAGGCTTGACCCGAGCCATCCTGTGCCGTCGTCCTAAACTCAAGCTTACCACTGGGTGGGATATTGATGATGAAGTCATAGGTTTCGGCCACAGCAATAAATGTTTTATTGTGCGGTACAGGTACGACATCCAGACCATCTGAAGAAACTAATAAAGGGTCTTCGCCACCAAAGGTCATCCAGAAAGAAGTAGATGCGGCTCCGTTTATAATCCGAAGCCTAACGCTCTCGCCTGGATTGAACGAAGGGTACTCTTGCTGCGGTTTTCCATTAATCAAAAAGGCAGGATAATAGATGTCGGCTATATCTGCTCCTTCCATTCGTTGCTTCCAGAAATTCAATTGTGCCCCCAAAGCTCCTCGGGCTATGACTCGATTGAGTGGTGTAGCCGTCCCCTTTCTGATGTTATACCACTCTGTACCACGTTTTAGAAAATTTAAGACCTTTGTTGGTTTTTCATTGGTCCAATCTGATAGTACCAGCACCAGTTCTTTATCGTAATCCAATGGCTGGTCTTTGGGCTCTATCACAAAAGAGCCATAGACTCCGCTTTGCTCCTGCAACATCGTATGTGAGTGGTACCAATACGTACCTGATTGTCGGAGTGGAAATTCATAGATTTGTGTCTGCCCTGGTTCAATCGGAGGAGTAGTCAAATACGGCACTCCATCATAGAAGTTGGGAAGTAATAGACCGTGCCAGTGTACCGAGGTTTCTACCTCCATGTTGTTTTTTACATGGATGATAGCATATCCCCCTTCTTGAAATCGAAGGGTCGGGCCTGGAATGCTATTGTTGATAGTCATTCCCATAACCTCCTTTCCTGTTATATTAACCTTTTCCTTATCAATGGTTAAGTGGTAAGTGGTAGTGTCACTTTGTGCCGATGCAGGCAGTGTCATTAGCACTAATAAAATGATAAGATATAAATTAAGGCAAGTTTTCATTTTCTATTGAATTTGGTTATTAATGGCTGTGGCTATCTCTTGTTTCCAAAAAGTCACCCTGTGGGCCAACTCCCTCAATATGTACGAGTTGTGAACCGTAATGCCCGGCTCGGGAAACGGCATAGCCCGCCCCAATTAACAAGAATGCAATAAGGGTTACTGCCCATCTTTTACGACTCAAAAAGAATAGATTTATACCTTGTAAAATGGCTCCAAAAATCCCTAGGTTAATGGTCCATGCGGCCCAATAGTCATGGTGCTCTAGTACCAATTGAGCATGTTCCGTCAGCCCTTGTGTATGCGGGTGAAAAGGTCCTCCGGCAAGGTAAGCCGCTACTACCCCTCCTGCGACTAGTGCAAAAGCGATCCAGGCTATTTCGATTTTAAGGAAGTATATATTAAGCAATTGCAGGAACGCACCGATTATTAACAACACGATCGCAAAATGCACAATCAAAGGATGTAAACTGGGAAAGTCTCCGAGATCAGCAGTTACTTTTTTTTCATGTTCTGTATGCTGATGCCCTGCTGAAACTTCGAAATCAGTAGCAGCAGCTTTTTCAGATAGGTGTTGCTGAATAGTATCAGTACTCATTTGCGACATACTATCTTGTTTTTCTTCATGCCCATCGTGAGCTAATGCTATAGTAGTAGAAAATAGCAAAAGCGCAATACTCCATGATACCCCCCTACTTGAAACTCTAACTAGCCTTTCCATGTTTTTTACTTTTTTTAAAGGTCTAGGTCAGGTAGTCCTAACCCAGACCTAATTACATTTTCATCACTTAATCGTTTCTTTTACACTTCCACATTTTAGCATCCTATCTCCGAAATAAGGATTTTTGATTTCCTTTTCATTCGAAAGCCAAGAACCACCTTTGTTATCATTGGCCATCGGACAGTACTCAAGGTAGAGTTCACCCATCGTCAGATCATTATCCTTAACCAGTTTTGTCATCTCATTACTTAGCCCGCTAAATGCAGTACGTTGTTCGGCAAGGCTAGGGGCTTTTGCCAATAAGGTGGCGGCAGCGGCAGCTTTGGTACCAGTCTTAAATCCTTTAAGTGACTGTTGCAGGGCTTCACTAGCTTTTTGTCCTGCTGCTTGATCAGATGCGACCAGCGCATCTTTCAGATTGAGGTAATGCCCATAAGCGGTTGTAAGCTGAGCATCTTTGAACATCACCATACTCTCCTGTTGGACCATCATCTTTTTAGAACTTTTTTCATGGTCTGCATGTTCGTGTTGGGCAAAAGCCGCACAACTGAAGAGCGTTAGACTTAACATCATCAAGAACTTTTTCATTTTTCACTTTTTTAGTTATTAATTGTATGAGAACCTTAATTTTATTGTAAACATCCCTGTTAGGGGAAGGGTAATCTCCTCTGCATCAAGCTACCATCTACAGCTTGACGTTAATGATTGTGACCTGCTCGTCGGGCATTTGATGCTTGTTCCACCGGCGGATTTTTGAAATCTTTGGTGATCGTTTCTTCTACCGATCCGCATTTCAACATCTTATCCCCAAAAAATGGGTTTTGGATCGCTTCTTCGTCGCTTATCCAATTCGCGCCCGCATTATCAAATGCCATTGGGCAGTACTGGACGTAGTAATTGTTGTCAGGAATGCCAAAAACTTTAATCGTGATGATGAGGGCTTGAGAAAGAAAGTCGAATTGCTTTCGCTGTTCCTCAACACCAGATAGTTCGACTATCTTTTTGCTATGGGTTTGCAGTGCTTCTAGTTGCTCCATCCAAAAAAGATGGGCATCTCCCTTCACTAATGACATGTCGACTCGACCCAATGTCTCTACCAATTGTTGGGCACCTTGTTGGGCAAGTAGGCTATCCGTAGCCACAAAGGCATCTTTGAGTTGCAAGTACGCAGCTGTCACCTCAGCCAGTTGTTGTTTGAAAGCTAGGGGTGAACTTTCAGTGAAATCTGGTAAATGTTGGCTATGATCTGCGCCCTTCAATAAGACATCCCTATTCATCATACTGGCCTGGTTGTTGAGTTGTGCCGCTGCATCTATACTGAAGTTGCCATAGGTAACTACTTCTTCTCCTGCCTCCAAGCCTGCTTCAACCAACACCTGATCCCCCATCCGATCTCCGAGGGTAATCTCTCGAAATGTAAAGGATGGGATCACTCTATCCGGTACTTTGACATAGACGACAGAGCGTTGCCCTGTCCACATGACTGCCGATCTGGGTACAATCAATTGCTGATTGGTCTTGATCGAAGACTGTGTATGGCCTCTCACAAACATTTCAGGTTTGAGCATTTGCCCAGGATTATTGATCTCTCCTCGCAGATAAGCCACGCGAGTTTTGGGGTCGATCCGTGGGTCGATGAAGCTAATGCGGGTACTAAAGATTTTATTGGGAACAGCTGGGGTGGTGAATTCGATGCGATCCCCCAGCCTAATGGTAGCCAAATCCTCCTCGTAAGCATCAAACAAGACCCAAAGGCGACTCAGACTCACCAAATCGAATAAAACTTCGCCTTGTTTGAGGTAATCGCCGACTGCTACTCGGCGACCTGTTACGATACCCGAAGCATCTGCTAATAGGGTAAAGGTCTCCTGTATTTGACCACTTTCTTCCATTGCTTGAATCTCTTCGGTGGGTATTTTCCAATAACTGAGCTTTTTTCTGGCTGCTTTCAACAAATCGGCATTAATATCCTGGAACTTGATAGCTTCCAATAGCTCGCGCTGGGCCGTTATAAGTTCCGGGGAATAGATCGTAGCGAGTTTTTGGCCACGCCGCACTTGTTCTCCGGTAAACGTAACAAAGAGTTGTTCGATCCGTCCGGGTATATGAGCTACTTGACTAGCAGACAGTCTTTCATCAGCCTGGATTTTTCCAGATAAACTGAGCTTTTTTTCTGCGGAGCTAGTGGAGCCAATCACCGTCGTCTCAACCTGCGCCAGCTTGACAGCCTCAGGCGTCATTTCCAGGATCAGCGGATCATTCGAAGTATTGGCTTCGAGCGGGATTAGATCCATTTCGCAAATAGGACAAACACCGGGTTCATTCTGTCGAATTTGGGGATGCATGGAGCAGGTCCAAGTGGTTGCCTCGCTTCCCATGTCGGCATGATCATGGTCGCTATTCATGGGCTCCATTCCCGTGCTAGCTTGGAAGAATAGTAAATACCCGATGCCTAAGCCGAACAAGATGGCGCCAAGCAGACCAATGAATACTAATATTTTATTTTTATTCATGTTTGATTATTATTTAGCATAAAGCCAATCACCTTCTCTGACAATTTTTGTGGTCAACTTAAAGTGAAGATCATAAGCGTCCTGACGATTACTGTCAGGAGAGCGTTGATCAAAGTTTTAGTTGACTCAAAGCACAATAATTGTCATAGAAACCTATTTAAAAATTGATATATCTCTCGATACGTGCCTTGGCCAATTGACTTTGCACGATGGCTTTTAATGTTTTCAGATCATAATTCACCAGATCCATTTCCAGTAGTAGTAATTCGTCAAACCGACGTCCGTTCGTACTGTATTCGGTCGTCAACAACCGGATTGCGGCTTCTGTAGTGGCTATTTGTTGGGTGTATAGCCCTTGTCGGAGACGGGCAATCTCATGATCGGTATAAGCCTTTTCAATCATTGCTAGAAAAAGGTTCTCGGTATCCGATTTTCGATCTTGAAGCGCCGCTATTCTCAATTGTTCTTCGCGTTCTTTTGCGTCGTACTTTTTCCTGTATAGTGGAATACTCACCCTGGCACTGACTTGGAAGATATCCCGACCATTGTTGATAGGCATGGCATCCGATCTTGGTGTGACCATAATATAATCTAGGCCGACGCCAAATGAAGGTTTGCCATCCAAGGTGTTCAGGGCCATCTTCTTTTTGGCCGTTTCTTGCTGTAGGGAAAACATACGGAGCATCGGATGATTGGCGTGGATATAGCTCGCCAGGGTATCCTTATTGAACGGAAGAACGGTGAAAGTCAGCGAGTCCTGGATGCGGATAGGCGAAGACAATGGGCGATTCAAAACCTGGTTGATATCGGCCAAAGGTTTGTCTTTGGATCGCTCCAAAATAGTCAGTTCCTCTTCCATTTCGTCAATTTTCAAGTCGACGCGGAGGACGTCCGCTGCGCCTCCCTTGCCGCTTTCCACTCGGGTCAGCGCCAATTGGCGCAACACTTTCAGTAAATTGAGATTGCGCCGAATGATGACCTGCGAACGATCCAGCTCATACCATTGGTAATAGGCCACTTTGACTTCGTATGATAATTCCAAGGCCCGGCTGGCCACCCGCTCATACAAGGCCAGGGCAGCACTTATCGCAACTTCTGCTCTGGCATCCAGGGTGCCAAACCAAGGAAACATTTGCGAAGCCCCGATCCGAAAACTTTGGGCACCAAGGCGGGTCTCAACTGGGGCGACAAAGCCCCCCAGCCCCACCTCCGGATTGGGTAGTTGTCGGAGTTGTGGCGCAATTTCTAGTGCTGCGTGGTATTCCTTTTTCAGGGCCTTCAGTTCAAGGTTATTATTTTGGGCGATATCAATGAGGTCTGCTACCGCCTGTGACTTTCCCACCATCGGAAGCAAGAAGAGGAAAAGACTTAATTTTATAATTGTACGGTTCATCATCTTTTAATTTTGGGTCATGATACTAGACATGTAGAAGACAGAAAAGAGACTACTAAAGTAGAGCATCTGCCTTATATCTAGGCGATCTGTCCTCTCTCATCTGTCCTCTCTCCTCTCTCCTCAGTCCTCTCTCATCTACCTTCGTCCAGTAGTAGGTTTTTGGGTTTGAAATTGGTTCTCCCATCTTAGTTTCCATTCCTGCCAGAGGGAATAGAGCACAGGCACAGTAAACATGGTTAAGGTTTGAATCAACATTCCCCCAAAAGAAGGAATCGCCATCGGAAGCATTACATCCGCCCCCCGACCAGTGGAAGTCAATACCGGCAACAAAGCCAGAATAGTGGTTGCAGTCGTCATCACTGCTGGACGTACCCTCCTCAGTCCACCTACTACGACAGCATCTCGAATTTCGGCAATGCTGGTTGGCCGGTTGGCTTTGAAACTATCCCTCAAAAAGGTCGCCACCAAGACGCCATCATCCGTAGCAATGCCGAACAGGGCCAAAAAACCCACCCAAACCGCTACGCTGATATTAAGTGTTTGTATCTGGAACAGGTCCCGCATATTGGTGTCGAAGACTTCAAAGTTTAAAAACCAAGGCTGGTCGTATAAACCGATAAGAATGAAGCCGCCGGAGAAAGCAATGAATACGCCCGTAAATACCATGGCGGAAATAGTCACCGAGCTGAACTGAAAATATAAGATGAGGAATATGATTCCCAGCGCAATGGGCACCACAATCGATAACCTTTTGCTCGCCCGTACTTGCTGCTCATAATTGCCCGCAAAACGATAACTGATGCCTGCTGGGACGACCAAGACTCCAGTTTTAATTTGTTCATCAAGGTAGCGTTGGGCATTAGTGACCACTTCGACTTCTGCATAGCCTGGTTCTCGATCAAACAAGACATAACCAATCAGAAATCCGTCTTCACTTTTGATGGACTGGGGCCCTTGTTCATATTGAATATCCACCAATTCTCCCAGCGGGATTTGCCCCCCATTACTGGAGGGTAAGAAAATCCGCTTGAGGCTTTCGGGATCATCACGCATTTCTCGTGGATACCGGATTCTAATGGCATAGCGCTCTCTACCCTCTACAGTGGTACTCATCGTCATCCCCCCGATGGCCGCTTGAATGTGTGTTTGGACTTCTTCGATACTCAGCCCATGCCGACTGATGGCATCTCGATTGATATCTAGCAATAGATAGGGTTTACCAACAATTCGGTCGGCAAAAACAGCGGCATCTTTGACCCCTTCTATATTTCTTAGGTGCTTTTCTAGTTCCAAACCAAAGGCTTCAATATCTTCCAACTTGGCGCCCCGTACCTTGATCCCCATGGGTGCTCGCATACCCGTTTGCAGCATGACCAATCGGGTCTCAATGGGTTGCAGCTTAGGAGCGGAGGTGACGCCTGGAATTCGCGTAGCTTTGACAATTTCATTCCAGATGTCATCTGGACTATTAATGTGGTCTCGCCATTGGCGAAAGTATTGTCCATTCTCATCAGGAATCATCTCTCCCTTTTCATCCTGTTGGTATTCACCTTCATTATCGACCTGGTATCGAATCCGATGACCATTGACGTCGGTTTTGTATTCCGATTTGTACAGGATAATATTTTCATACATGGACATCGGTGCCGGATCTAAGGCGCTTTCTACTCTCCCTGCCTTTCCTACCACCATTTCTACCTCCGGTATCGCAGTGACGGCCATATCCAGCAGGCGTAGATTCTTGATATTTTCTTGCATGCCAGCATGCGGCATCGAAGTTGGCATCAGTAGAAATGAGCCTTCATCTAAAGCAGGCATAAATTCTTCTCCGGTGTTTTGAAAGACCATAATGCCTTGATAGACCAATAAGCCTACCGCTGCCAAAAACAGTATCTTAAAGCGCAGCAAAAACCGAAGAATCGATTCATAAAAATAGATCACCAAGTAGAAAAAACCGATGAGTACGGCGATGATCGTACCGACAAAAATAAAATTGGTAAGTACCGTTTGATTGACACCTAAAGGCATCCAAATACTAGACAGCAAATAGGCCACTATGCCAGCATATAAGAAATTTTTAAGCCAATCAAATCCTGTACTATATTGGGGGTAGGCACTGGCAATAAAGGTCGCCAATAGTCCCATCAGCCCCATCAGAAGCAATACCATTCCTAAAAAGGCTTGAACCCAATAGAGGATTATCCCACCCGCAATAGCCAATGCTGCATGGCCGATAAAACGGGAAATATTCCGACGACTTTTGATAGAGAATAGAGAATGTGCTAATGCTGGAACGATGGTAATGGCCACAATAATCGAGGCCACTAAGGCAAATGTCTTAGTAAAAGCCAGGGGCCTAAACAGCTTCCCTTCAGCTGCTTCCATCGTGAAAACGGGAATAAAACTAATAATGGTGGTCGCTACTGCAGTGATCACAGCCGAAGCCACTTCCACGGTTGCTTCATAAATCGTGGTGAGGAGATCTTCTCCTTCCGGCGGATTTTCCATGCGATTGAGCATGCTCTCGGCGAGTACGATCCCCATATCCACCATCGTACCAATGGCTATGGCGATACCCGATAAGGCTACAATATTGGCATCCACCCCGAAGTATTTCATAGCAATGAAGCACATCAATACTGCGACGGGTAAAGCGCTGGAGACCAGCAGGGAAGACTTGAGGTTGAACAGCATGAGAATCACCACAATGACAGTGATGAGAATTTCCAAGCTGAGTGCCTCTTCTAGGGTACCTATCGTTTCATTAATCAGTTGTGTCCGGTCATAAAAAGGAACAATCTTCACTTGAGATACCGTGCCGTCGGCCAAGGTCTTCGTCGGCAGACCGGGCTCCATCTCCGCTATTTGATCCTTCACGTTTTGAATGACTGCCAAGGGGTTGGCACCATATCGAGCCACTACGACTCCTCCTACGGCATCTGCACCCGATTTGTCGAGGATTCCTCTACGCGTAGCTGGGCCAATGCTGACATGTGCCACATCACTTACCCGTAGTGGCACATTATTGCTAACCCGCACCACACTCTTCTCGATGTCTTCTATGTTTTCAACATAACCCAGACCTCGGACAAAATACTCCGCGCGGTTAATCTCTAGCGTTTGGGCCCCTACATCCCGGTTGCTCTTGCGCACAGCAGCCATCACTTGCGCTAGGGTTACACCATAGGTTTTCATAGCATCGGGATCCACATCTATCTGATATTCCTTCACAAATCCGCCGATCGAAGCCACCTCCGATACTCCTTCCGCCGAAGAAAGACCAAATCGTACATAGAAATCCTGGATGCTCCGGAGTTCGTGCGGACTCCAACCACCTGTGGACTTCCCTTCCGAATCTTTGCCCTCCAGCGTGTACCAGAAAATTTGGCCCAGCGCTGTGGCGTCGGGTCCGAGTGTGGGCTGTACCGCATCGGGCAAGGTATTAGCGGGCAGCGAATTGAGTTTTTCCAGGATTCGGCTACGACTCCAGTAGAAATCTACCTCATCATTGAAAATGACATAGATACTCGAAAAGCCAAACATGGAATTGCTCCGAATGCTCTTGACACCCGGAATACCGAGTAAAGCCGTGGTGAGCGGGTATGAAATCTGATCTTCAACATCCTGGGGAGAACGCCCCATCCACTTAGTGAATACGATTTGTTGGTTTTCCCCAATATCGGGAATAGCGTCTACCGCTACCGGATCACGAGGGAGCCAGTTGATACCAAAATCGAAGGGTGCTGTCACTATGCCCCAGCCGACAAAAGCAAAGAGCAGTAGCCAGGCTACCAGCTTATTTTCGAGAAAAAATCGAATGAACTTATTTAGCATTTACTTTTCCTTTGGGTAATGGTTGGGCATGGGAGCATGTCCAAAACAATTACGAATAAGGTAAAACCTTGGCACAGCTTTTAGCTGCCAGGTATCACAACACAAAAGAAAAATAGATACTATAAAAGAAAAGATTGGACCAGGACAGGAATATCCCTTGCTATAAATGGAGGCCTATACTGGTAGTAGGCTTGATCATGGTTAATGACAGACAGAGGAGCTTGAAATACACTTAAGTAGGCAAACAAAAACTGTTGGAATTGCTTATCATGTAAGACTTGGATGGGCTGTGCATCAACATCCTGATCAGCATGCACATAGACGGTTTTATTTTCGCAGCAGTCTCTCTTGTCAGCAGACCATTCATTTGTCTGCATTTGCATCATTTTTTGATGATGGGGACAGCCCTCATTTGACTTGGTCATGGCTTGCTCATGGCAGGTCTTAGCTTTGCCGAGCCAGCTGACAGATTTGAGCTCTCCCGCACAATAATGCATATCCAACACCCAACCTACTGAAGTCATTAAGACCAGTAAGGCTAGGGATAAAGCCGTTAATCGATATGCTAAATGATTGCGTTTCATGTCAAAATTTAAAGACTTGGACTAGTTTAAGTTTTAGTATTGTCGAAAAGCTTGGCTAGATAAAGAATTAAACTTTTAATTTTCAGAACAACTGCTTAAACTAGGCCTGATCTTAACAAAGATAGATTTTTTTCTTCGAAGTTTTCTTTTCAGCTGGATTTTATTCTTTTTTTAACAATCACATCTGATGAAGTCGTTTAAGAATGATTAATCCAACTTTTCAGCCGCGAAACCCGCTTCTTCGACCGTCTGGATCACTTGTTCAGGGTAAGACTGCTTTGTCTCTACTGTCAGAATTCGGTCTTCACTTTTGAGGTCAACTTCCCAGTTTTCAATATTGCTATCCTTCTCTAAAAAAGGACTTACTTTGGAAAGGCAGCCGCTACAATTGATGTTAGTTTTAAATTTTAAGGTATTCATTTCTGATTAGTTAAGCGTGTTATTATTAGATTTTGGTAGCCTTTAAGCGCAAACTATTCGCTACGACAGACACGGAGCTAAAGGCCATGGCCATGCCAGCTATCATCGGGTCCAATAGAAAGCCCGTAAAAGGGTATAATATGCCCGCAGCTATGGGTATTCCGATGATATTATAGATGAACGCCCAAAACAGGTTCTGACGGATACCCAAAACTGTTTTTTGGGACAATGTTAGGGCTTTGGGAATAGACCGTAAGTCAGATGTAATCAAGGTTATTTTTGCTACATCCATGGCGATATCCGATCCTTTACCCATGGCGATGCTAACATCTGCCTGGGCCAAGGCTTGGGAATCATTGATCCCATCACCGACCATGGCCACTATTTTTCCTTTTTCTTGGAGCTCTTTTACAAATTCAGCCTTATCAGATGGTAAAACATTTGCCTTAAAACTTTGTAAGCCCACTTGATGTGCTACAGCTGCAGCGGTAGGATGATTATCTCCTGTTAGCATAAATACTTCAATTCCCCTCTCCTGTAGCGTTTCTATAGCTTCCTTGGATGAACCTTTTATTTTATCCGAGATGGCGAATAAGCCCAA
>Ga0209273_10002088_pt1 | contig 15982 bp, 16 predicted proteins | sample tdAd471_FD_187126 | JGI IMG/M metagenome (GOLD analysis project Ga0209273, IMG submission 187126) | Marine sediment microbial communities from the Atlantic coast under amendment with organic carbon and nitrate - tdAd47.1 (SPAdes)... | ecosystem: Environmental > Aquatic > Marine > Coastal >...
GCCAGGACCCGGCGATAGAGCGGATTGCGCGACCGGCGTCGGATGAAATACGCCCCGAGCGACCGGATCAGCTGTTGCAGCGGCCAGACCCGCGCCCATTCCCCCACCGCATAGGACAGGGCCGAGCGTTCCGCCGCCAGATACGTCACCAGCACGTAATCCATGTTCGAGCGGTGGTTCATCACAAAGACAACGGTTGCATTCGGATCGACGGCTTTCAGACCGGCCTCATCATTGATACCGATGCGCACCCGATACAGCGCCTCGGACAGAAACCGCGACACCCGAATGGCAAAGCCGAAATAGGCGAATGCGGAAAAATAGGGCACGATCTCGCGGGCATAGGAGCGGGCGCGCTGGCCAATGACCTCGGGTGGGGTGTCGGTGGCCGTGGCGTGATCGACCACCGCCTCCATCACCTTGGGGTCATGCAACAGCCGGTCGATCAGGATACGCCGCCGGGTCAGCTTGAACGGCTGGATCCGAAGCTCCAGATGGTCGTTCAGCCGCTGGATCGCCCGATTGAACCGTCGCCGCAAATACCAGCGCACCGACGGCATCAACAATCGGTCCAGAAACGCGATGGCCGCAAATGCAAATAACAGGAAAACCAGCCAGAACGGCAAGACCACGAGTTCGAACATGGCGCAAGGTTACCTGACCCGGGCCCGTCGGGCCATTCCCTTTATCTATGCGGCGCCACAGGTACAGCCGCCGGAATTTTGCCCGCTGGCGCAGAGTAAGGGCTTGCCCTTGATGCTGCGTCGCGGCATAACTGGCCGCGACATGAAGTTGCGAGGGACTCGCCTACTTCGAAATATTATTGCTTGAGCGATGAGTGCCGACATGACGAAATCCAAACCCCGCCCCTGGCTTTTCCGGACCTATGCCGGCCATTCAACCGCCAAGGACAGCAATGCCCTTTATCGCACCAATCTCGCCAAAGGTCAGACGGGGCTGTCCGTCGCATTCGATCTGCCGACCCAGACCGGCTATGACAGCGATCACGTTCTGGCGCGTGGCGAAGTTGGCAAGGTTGGCGTGCCGGTGGCGCATCTTGGCGATATGCGGGCGCTGTTTGCCGATATTCCGCTGCAGCAAATGAACACCTCGATGACGATTAACGCAACGGCGCCCTGGCTGCTCGCGCTCTATATCGCGGTGGCCGAAGAGCAGGGCGCCGATATCACCCAACTGCAAGGCACCGTGCAAAACGACATCATCAAGGAGTATCTCAGCCGCGGCACCTATGTCTGCCCGCCAAAACCGTCGCTCCGGCTGATCACCGATGTCGCCGCCTATTGCTATCGCGAGGTTCCGAAATGGAACCCGATGAATGTCTGCTCCTATCACCTGCAGGAAGCCGGCGCGACACCCGAACAGGAACTGGCCTTTGCGCTGGCCACCGCGACGGCCGTGCTCGACGATGTGCGCGACAAGGTCCCGGCAGAGGATTTCCCCGAAGTGGTCGGTCGGATTTCCTTTTTCGTCAATGCGGGCATTCGCTTCGTCACCGAGATGTGCAAGATGCGGGCCTTTGTCGATCTCTGGGATGAGATTTGCGAGCATCGCTACGGCGTCAGCGATCCCAGGATGCGGCGGTTTCGCTATGGCGTGCAGGTGAACTCGCTCGGCCTGACCGAGCAGCAGCCGGAAAACAACGTCTACCGGATCCTGTTGGAAATGCTGGCGGTGACGCTTTCAAAACGCGCCCGTGCGCGCGCGGTGCAATTGCCCGCCTGGAACGAGGCGCTGGGCCTGCCGCGTCCCTGGGACCAGCAATGGTCCCTCCGGATGCAACAAATTCTGGCCTTTGAAACGGATCTTCTGGAGTATGATGACCTGTTCGACGGCAACCCGGCCGTGGACGCCAAGGTCGCGGCCCTGAAAGCCGGCGCGCGTGAGGAACTGGAGCGCATCGACGCCATGGGCGGCGCTGTGGCGGCCATCGAATACATGAAAGGCCGGCTGGTCGATTCCAACGCCGCGCGGATCAACCGTATCGAAGCGGGCGAGACCACAGTCATCGGCGTCAACAAATTTACCGAGGGAGCGGACAGCCCGCTGACCGCGGGCGAAGGCGGTATCCTCGTCGTTGACCCCGCCGCCGAAGCGGACCAGATCAACCGCCTGACCGCCTGGCGCAGCGAGCGCGACACCGATGCCGTCACTGCCGCCCTAGCCGCGCTTCGGGCGGCCGCGCAATCGGGTGACAACATCATGCCCGCCTCGATCAAAGCCGCCAAAGCTGGCGTGACCACCGGCGAATGGGGCGAGGTGATGCGCGCCGCCTTTGGCGAATACCGCGCCCCCACCGGCGTGTCGAAATCCGCCTCCAACCAGACCGCCGGCCTGGATCCGATCCGCGAGGCAGTGGACGCCGTCTCAACCAAACTCGGGCGCCGGCTGAAATTCCTGGTTGGCAAGCCTGGCCTTGACGGCCATTCCAACGGTGCCGAGCAAATCGCCGTTCGGGCCCGTGATTGCGGTATGGACATCACCTATGATGGCATCCGCCTGACCCCGGAACAAATCGTCGACGCCGCCCTCAGCGAGGACGCCCATGTCGTCGGTCTGTCTATCCTTTCCGGCTCGCATCTGCCTCTGATCCAGGACGTGCTGGACCGGATGCATGCCGCCGGGCTCGGCCATATCCCGGTGGTTGTCGGCGGTATCATCCCCGATGAAGACGCCGCCACCCTTACCTCCCATGGCGTCGCACGGGTCTATACCCCGAAAGACTTCGAACTCAATCGCATCATGATGGATATCGTGGCCCTCGCCGACCCCGAAGCCCTCGCCGCCGAATAAGCATCTTCTTGGTCGAAATACTCCGGGGTCTGGGGCAGCGCCCCAGCCCGGCCCAAACGCAGTTTGATCAAAGATCAAATTGCGGCGGGAGCCCCCCTTTCCACACCCCGCCATATCCGTATAGTGACCCCCGAAACGGAGGCCCAGAATGACAACACATATCGGCGCCGAACACGGCGATATCGCGGAAACCGTGCTGATGCCCGGCGATCCCCTGCGCGCCAAATGGGCGGCAGAGACCTTCCTGGACGATGCCGTCTGCGTCAATCAAACCCGTGGTATGCTGGGTTTCACCGGCACCTGGAATGGCCACCGGGTGTCGATCCAGGGGTCTGGCATGGGAATGCCGTCGCTCTCGATCTACGTGAATGAACTGATCCGTGACTTCGGTGCAAAAACCCTGATCCGGATCGGCTCGGCCGGCGGCATGGCGCCGCAGATCGGCTTGCGCGACATCGTGCTTGCCATGACCGCAAGCTCGGTCAACACCCCTTCGCGGAGCATCCTGCGCGAGGTGAATTACGCGCCCACCGCCGATTGGGGCCTCCTGCAAGCCGCCGCTGCTGCCGCCACCCGCCAGAAGGTCACCACCCATATCGGCGGAATTTATTCCTCAGACACCTTCTATGATGAACGCCCCGACCTCATGGAACAGATGATCCGCCACAATATCCTCGCCGTGGAAATGGAAGCGGCCGAGCTTTACACGCTTGCCGCCCGGCACGATGTGCGCGCGCTTGCAATCCTGACCATCTCCGACCACCTTGGCACCGGCGCCGACCTCCCGCCCAAGGATCGCGAACGCTCTTTTGGCGACATGGTCGAAATCGCCCTCGCCGCCGCTTTCAGCTAAACGGACTTCCCTATGAAATACATCAAACTTGGCACGACCGGCCCAAAGGTCTCGCAAATCGCGCTTGGCGCAATGTCCTTTGGCGGGTTTTACGGCCCCACGGACATAGACACGTCCTTTGCCTGTCTCGACGCCGCGCGCAGCGCCGGGATCGACTTTCTCGACACGTCGAACATGTATGGTCGCGGGTTGTCTGAAACCGTGATTGGCGACTATCAGGCCCAATCCGGCTATCGCTTCAAGGTGGCGACCAAGGGCGGGATCGTGCCGGGCGCCGCCCGTGGCACCACGGATAATTCCGAACCCTATCTGCGCCAGATGCTGGAAGAATCGCTCGAACGGCTTAAGACCGATTTCGTCGAGCTTTACTACATTCACCGCCGCGAATTTGCCCGCCCGATCGAAGAGGTGACCGAGACTCTGGCAAAATTCCAGGCCGAAGGGCTGATCGGTCAGTTCGGCTTTTCCGAAATTTCACCCGCCAGCCTTCGCCGCGCGGCCAGCGTCGCCCCGGTCGGCGCTGTGCAGAACGAATATTCGCTCTGGACCCGGTACCCGGAACTGGGGCTCGTCCAGACCTGCCGCGAATTGGGCACCACCCTTGTCCCTTTCTCGCCACTGGCACGGGGTATGTTCAGTGAGGACCGTCTCGACATCAGCGCCTTTGGCGAAACCGATTTTCGTCGCAACCAGCCACGTTTCACCGAGCCGAATTACTCATACAATGCCGACCAGATCGCAGGTTTCCGCGCCTGGGCCAATGCCAAGGGCTGGACAACCTCAGCCGCGGCACTTGCCTGGCTATTGGACCGGGACGACAGCTGCATCCCGATCCCCGGAACCCGAACCGCCGCGCATCTGAACGAATGGGCGGGCGCCACGGAGATCCGCTTCACAGATCAGGACCGGGCCGAGATCGACCGTCTTTTACCCGCTGGTTTTGCCCATGGCGACCGCTATAGCGATGCCCAGATCATCGGGGTCGAGCGGTATTGCTGAGACGCTGACACACGGGCTGGATTTCCACCGGCCGGATTTCCACAGGCCAGATTTCCACGGGCCGGACCATTCCCCCGTCGGAACCGCGACACTTGCGGCCAGCCCGGCTATTATACCACCCGTTCGACCATCATCTTCTTGATCTCTGTGATCGCCTTGGCCGGGTTCAGGCCCTTCGGGCAGGTCCGCGCGCAATTCATGATCGTGTGGCACCGATAAAGGCGGAACGGATCCTCCAGATCGTCAAGCCGGGCACCGGTGGCCTCGTCCCGGCTGTCGATGATCCAGCGATAGGCGTGCAACAGGGCCGCCGGTCCAAGATAACGGTCCGAGTTCCACCAATAACTGGGGCAGGAGGTCGAGCAGGACGCGCACATCACGCATTCATACAGCCCGTCCAGTTTCTTCCGATCCTCGATGGACTGGCGCCATTCTTTTTGCGGCCGGTTGGTCGAGGTTTCCAGCCACGGCATGATCGAGGCATGCTGGGCATAGAAATGCGTCAGATCCGGGATCAAATCCTTCACCACCGGCATATGCGGCAGCGGATAGATTTTCACGTCGCCCCTGACCTCATCCATGCCATAGATACAGGCCAGCGTGTTGATACCGTCAATATTCATCGCACAGGAGCCGCAGATCCCTTCGCGGCACGAGCGGCGGAAGGTAAGGGTCGGGTCGATCTCGTTTTTGATCTTGATCAGCGCATCCAAAATCATCGGGCCGCAATCGTCGAGATCGACGAAATAGGTGTCCAGCCGCGGATTTTGACCGTCATCGGGGGTCCAGCGATAGATTTTGAACGTCCTGAGATTGGTCGCCCCTTCCGGCTTTGGCCAGGTTTTGCCAACGGTGATTTTCGAGTTTTTCGGAAGCGTGAATTCAGCCATTTTCCTACCACTGCTTAAAGGGTGTTCGGGACATTCGGAGCGGCGCCATTTTGGGACACCGCATAAAAGACGTTCTTTTTGCGCTGACGTTTCTTGAACAGCCAGGTCAGATGCCGCCAGGGGCTGGGTGACAGAAATACCGGTTCAATCATCGTATTGACGATGCCGCCACCAAAACGGCCTTTGGCCGCCTCATAGGCCTCCAGCGCCTCAAGATAGGCCTGGCCCAGACGGCCGAGGCTCAGATGGCGGATATGAAAATCAATCGCCCAGGCACCAAAACCGCGCATCGCGGCGTTTCGCACAAGGTCCAGCCCATACAGGTGGAACCCCGCCAGGTCGCGGGACGGCGCGACGAAACTGGCCCGCCGGATCACGATGAAATTCTCGTCCAGCACATCGACCGGCGCAGGCAATTGCCCGAGGCGGCGATCCTCGCCCATCGGATCAGAGATATGCAGGTGATAGTTTTCGCCACGGCGTCCGGCATTTCCTGCGACCGCCCAATTGGGATCGCGGTGCTCCAGTTCAGCAAGCTGTGCGTCAAGCGCAGCCAGATTGTCGAACTCGAACCGGACATCCTGATGGACCAGAATAATATAGGTGCCGCGTGCCTCGGCCATCAGCCGTGCAAGGCCGGAAAAACCGTCAAAGGCATTGCCTTCCCGATTGTCGCCATACAAAAACTCTGCCCGGCTGTCGTCGAACCCCGCCGCTTCGGCCGAGGCCAGCATGGCCGTGTAATCGTCCCAATCATTGACGAGAGTGCAGACCGAATAGCGCAGCTGATCCACCCGGCCGGGGGCCGAACGGGGAACGGCATATGCATGCGGTTCAGGCTGCGACATGATCGGCGCTCCGGGCCATGGTTAGAACGTCCGCGCTTTGGGTGCGATCTTCTTCGGGTCGATGCCGCCATCCTCCGGCGCGGTCAGCGGGTCGACCACCACCGGACGATAGGACAGATCGACCTTTGCGCCCTCAACACGGGCAATGGTGTGCACCCGCCATTTCTTGTCATCGCGCTCGGGGAAATCCTCATGGGCGTGGGCGCCCCGGCTTTCGTGGCGCGCCTCGGCCCCGACCATGGTGGCCAGCGCATTCGGCATAAGGTTGGTCAGTTCCAGGGTTTCCATCAGATCACTGTTCCAGACAAGCGAGCGGTCGGTGACCTTGAGGTCGTCCATTTTGGCCGCGACCGCATCCATCCGCTTGACCCCCTGCGCCAGCGAGTCCGAGGCCCGGAACACGGCGGCGTCTTCCTGCATGACCTTTTGCATTTCCAGCCGAAGATCGGCAGTCGCAACCGCGCCATCGGCATGGCGGAGATCGTCGAAACGCGCCATCGCGGCATCGACCGAAGCCGCGTTCAGGGCCGGATTTGGTGCATCGGCATCGACCAGCTGACCGGCCCGGATCGCCGCCGCGCGGCCAAATACAACAAGGTCGATCAACGAGTTCGAGCCCAACCGGTTCGCCCCATGGACCGAGGCACAACCCGCCTCGCCCACAGCCATCAGGCCCGGCACGACGGCTGTCGGATCATCCTTGGTCGGGTTCAACACCTCGCCCCAGTAATTTGTCGGGATACCGCCCATATTGTAATGCACGGTTGGCAGAACCGGTATCGGCTCCTTGGTCACATCGACACCGGCGAAAATCTTGGCGCTTTCGGAAATGCCCGGCAAACGCTCGGCCAACGCCTCGGGCGGCAGGTGGTTCAGGTGCAGGTGGATATGATCTCCCTCTTTGCCGACGCCCCGGCCTTCGCGGATTTCCATCGTCATCGAGCGGCTGACATAGTCGCGCGGCGCCAGGTCCTTATAGGTGGGCGCATAGCGTTCCATGAACCGCTCGCCCTCGGCATTGGTCAGGTACCCGCCTTCTCCGCGTGCGCCTTCGGTGATCAGACAGCCGGCACCATAAATGCCGGTCGGGTGGAACTGCACAAACTCCATATCCTGAAGCGGCAGGCCCGCCCGCGCCACCATGCCGCCACCGTCGCCGGTGCAGGTATGGGCCGAGGTGCAGGAAAAATACGCCCGACCATAGCCGCCAGTGGCAAGCACCACGGTTTTGGCATTGAACCGGTGCAGCGTGCCATCATCCAGTTTCCAGGCAATCACGCCCTGACACTGGCCGTCCTCGGTCATGATGAGATCGGTGGCGAAATACTCGATATAAAACTCGGCCTTCTGCTTCAGCGACTGACCGTACAGCGTATGCAGAATGGCGTGACCGGTGCGGTCGGCGGCGGCACAGGTGCGTTGCACCGGCGGACCTTCTCCATACTCGGTCGTGTGGCCGCCAAAGGGCCGCTGGTAGATCTTGCCCTCTTCGGTGCGGGAAAACGGCACGCCGTAATGTTCCAGTTCATAAACCGCCTTTGGCGCCTCATGGGCGAGATATTCCATGGCATCGGTATCGCCAAGCCAGTCCGAGCCTTTGACCGTATCGAACATATGCCAATGCCAGCTGTCCGGCCCCATGTTGCCAAGCGAGGCCGCAATGCCCCCTTGCGCTGCGACCGTGTGCGACCGGGTCGGGAAGACCTTGGAAATACAGGCGGTTTTCAGGCCCTGCTCGGCCATGCCAAGCGTGGCGCGCAACCCCGCGCCACCGGCGCCGACAACGACGACATCGTAAACGTGATCTTCGAATTGATATGCAGACATCCGGGGGCTCCGATCAGGCGGTCAGCGCAATTTTGGCAATGGCAAAGGCACCGGCAACGGCCAGCCCCCGCCACAACAGGGCGTTGGTAATAATGGCGACCATTCGGGTGGCCTCGCCATGGACGTAATCCTCGATCACAACCTGGACGCCAAGCCGCAAATGGCGGAAGCCGACGATGATGAAGCCAAAGGCAATCAAGGCATGAAACGGGTGGCTATAGGTGGCCAGAACCGCCTCGTGCCCGGCACCCAGCGCCCGCACGAAGGGAATCATGAACATCGGTCCAAGGAAGATCAGCGCAATCGCCGTGATCCGCTGCGAGATGTAATGCCCGGTGCCCTCTCTGGCAGAGCCGAGGCCCGCGACGGCTTTGTAATCGGTTTTGAATGCCATGATGCGCCCCCCTCAGGCCAGCCAGATCGTGCCAATGGCGAAGCCGAAGGACAGGATCACCACATACCAGCCCGAGCGGTTCGCGCCGTGAACCCCAAGGTTCTTGCCGTAATCCCACCGCAAATGCCGCACGCCGTTGAAGAAATGATACCAAAAGGCCCAGAGCGAAACCGTCATCACCACAAGCCCGACCCACGAGGTCAGGATCCCGTCGACAAAGGCGAAATAGGACGGGCTGATCGCGGCGGACAAAAACCACCAGACCAGAAGGATCCCGGTCAGCGCCATGCCCATGCCGGTGGCCCGGTGGAAGATCGACATCGTCATCCCAAGTTCCCAGCGATACACGCTGAGATGTGGGGAAAGGGGTCTGTTGGAAGGGTCTGGAGTGGCCATTATGCTCCTCATAGGTCGTGATGGAGGACTCACAGGTCCCGCATGCCGTCATTGTATACTATCGTAAACCGAAAACGCCAGCGCTGCACTGCGGCAGAGATGGGCTATTCCACAAAAAGTTCTGATAATTCCCGACACATGATGATCGTGTCGCTGTCGAGGTCGAAAAATGCATTGGGTTCGCCGCAGGCCGCGAACACCAGGTTGACCCGGAAATCCGGCGACAGGGCGTCATTCAGAAACGCGGCTTCGGCCTCTACGGTTTCCAGCATGACCTTCTCGGCGGCGTTGGTCGGCTTGTCCTTGACGCTGAACCGGATCCAATTGCCCTTCGTTCCAACCGAGATTTCGTCCAGGATCGGGCCCCAGCTTTCTTCGGCCAGCGCGTATTCCTCGGGGCAGGTCTGGGCGCGCTCTTCGGGCAGTTCCAATTCCCGAGCCAGATCCTCACGCGCTTCGGGATCCGCCCCGTAATAGAGGCACAGGATCCCGTAATAGCGTTGCATATCAAGGGAATGCATGTCCCAGAAGGGCAATTCGATCCCCTGCTCATCCGACAGATAGGCCATGAAGGCAAAATTGTCGGCGGCAGCGACGAGGATCGTTTCAGTATCTACCGGGTCGTTGATCGCCTCGGACAGAACCACGCCAAGGACGTCCGCTGCGTCCTCTTCGCGGGCCAGAACCGGCAGGCGCATGATGTCGATCAGAGCATGACCCAGTTCGTGATAGATCGTGAAGATCGTATTGGCCTGGATATAGGTGACGTCATCATCGCTGAGTGTCTGGCTGTGCAGCGGCAGCGGCAAGGCAAACAGGACAAAGGCAAAGGCCGACAGGAGGACGCGCATGGTGATTTCCCTTCGTGATGCCCAACCATGTTCGAAAACAACCGGCATAATCAAGGCAACAATCCCGTCAGCGCGAAGGATCACATCGGCATCAACACCCAATAATCAAGGTCCAGAAGAATATCCTTGTGATATTTCCCGTCTTCACTGCGCAAATGGAAATCGTGCGACTCGCCTTTTGTGGCGACCAACCGGAGGCGCAAGGCCCCAACCCCGGGCGCTGCGGTTTCGGCCTTGTCCAGAACCTCGGACCAGGCGCGGACCGTGTCATTGGCCATACAGGGGTTCACATGGGCCCCGGCGTTGATCCCGGCCACCATCTGGGCATTGGCCAGGCCGTTGAAAGACAGCGTCCGCGCCAGCGAGATCACATGCCCGCCATAGATCAGGCGCTGCCACTCTTTGCGCGCCATCACGTCGAAATGCACTTTCGAGGTGTTCTGCCAAAGGCGCGTTGCGATCATATGCTCGGCCTCTTCGATGGTCGCGCCGTCGACATGGTCGATCTTCTCGCCGATTTCATAATCGCCCCAGCGATGCGGCTCACCGGCCAGATCGAAATCATATTGGGTGAAATCAAGGCCTGCCGGCACCACAACGTCTTCTGGCGGGATCGACCCAGCCAAATCCGGGACACATGTTTCCGGCGCCGGGGCATCGAGGTCCCGCTTTTTCACCATGACCCAGCGCTTGTAATCCATCACCATTTCGTCGCGCTGGTTGAGCCCTTTTGTATGAACCCAGACCACGCCGGACTTGCCGTTGGAGTTCTGTTTCAACCCGATCACCTCGGAGGTGGCGCGCAGCGTGTCACCGACATAGACCGGCGCAAGAAACCGCCCCTCGGCATAGCCGAGATTGGCCACCGCATTCAGCGACACATCGGGAACCGTCTTGCCGAATACGATGTGAAACCCCGCCAAATCATCCAGAGGCGATGCCTCCAGCCCCGACGCGCGGGCAAATTCATCCGAGGAATAAATCGCGTGCCGCGCAGGATATAATGCGTGGTAAAGCGCCCTCTCCCCGCCCGAGATGGTGCGGGGCACGGCATGGATCAACGCATCCCCGACCCTGTAATCTTCGAAAAACCGGCCGGGATTGGTCTTGGTTGCCATGGTGCCCTCTAAAGCTGTCCGAGTTTCTGGTCAGCGGAATATTCGCCTTCCACGTCTTTCACAACCGCCTGCGCACAGCGCATAATGCCGCGCGTCCCGTCAAAGGCATATTGCGGATCGCCATAAAGCGACCAGCCCTTGGCCAGCGCCTCGGTCACCTTGTGGCAAAAGGCGGATGTATCATCCTCGGTCAGCAGTCGATAGGCTTTCATCCATAGGTCCCCAGAAAAGGATTGTGATCGGCCAGCCAGTGGATCCCGGCGATGACGATATAGACGAATACCGACCCCAGAAACAGCTTGCCGTCCTGAACGGCATTTCCCGGCATCGGGCGTTCCCACGGGCCTTCCTGTTGGTTGATCAGGCGGATTTCCAGAAGGGCCCAGAGGATCATCGACCCGAATAGCAGGATCGAGGCAAGATCGCCATTGACCAGAAGATGCGCCACCCCCCAGAGGATCACGCCAAACAGCATCGGGTGGCGAAACCGCGCGTTGAGACGCCCGCCCGCCGGTCCAATCCCCATGGCGAAAATCGCCACCACCATCAGGAGGTTGTTGACATGGCCCATGCCCGGCAATGGCGCATAGACCGGGATGGTCTCAGCGCGGATAAACCCGACAACCATCAGGATCAGCGCCGCTGCAATCGCGGCCGCGACAAGCCCGCGCGATGGCTGTTCGCCCAGCGCAATGGTCAGGTCCCGGCGAAACCCCGGCATCAGCCGTTTTACCATATGGGCCAGCGCCCAAAGAAGAATGCCCGCGATCAGATACAGCATGGTCAGGTCCCGTTTTCGTCCAGCCACAGATTAGTCGCAAAACCCGGCGCGGCAAGTGGCTGGTTTGCGACGCCGGACAAAAGCCGTTTCATATCGCCCGTGGCCTCGCTAATCTGGACGGACCCGGGGGGGCGTTCATGACCAAATCCTATGACATCATCATCGTTGGCGGCGGGTCGTCGGCCTGTGCGGCGGCCTATGACCTGGTGCGGTCGGGCCGGGTGTCCGTTCTGATGATCGAAGCCGGAAAACGCGCCCGCGACCCCTGGATGAACATCCCTGGCACCTTCGTGAAAGCGTTGCAAAAAGGGGTGCACACCAGGATGTACCACTCAGCCCCCGAGCCGCAGATCAACAATCAGCAATATGCCATACCCGTCGGATATGTCCTCGGCGGCGGGTCGGCGGTCAATGTGATGAACTATCAGCGGGGCGGCGCTGCGGATTATGCCGATTGGGTCGAGATGGGCTGTGACGGCTGGTCTTATGACGAGGTGTTGCCGGTCTTTCGCCGTCAGGAAACCAACACGACCTTCGGCGACAGCGACTATCACGGTGGCGATGGCCCGCTGATCGTCTCGGATGTGGCCAAGCGCAATCCCCTGTCGGAGCAGTATCTGGAGGCGGCGCTGGCCGCCGGCTACAGCCGGAATTTCGATTTCAACGGCGAGACGCAAAAGGGCTTTGGCTATTTCCAGGGGACAATGGGCAACGGCATCCGCTCGGCGGCGCAACGGGTTTTCCTGAAGCCCCTTGCCAGATCCGAGAATTTCGACCTGATGACCGAAGCGAAAGTTCAAAAGGTCAATATCGAAAACGGCGTCGCCCGCTCGGTTCTGGTGGCCCATAAAGGCGAAATGGTTGAAATCGCCTGTCACGGCGAAATTCTGATTGCCGCCGGGGCCTTCGCCAGCCCCCAAATTCTGCAAGCCTCGGGCATCGGACCACGCGCGGTCCTGCAGGGGACGGGCGTCGAAATGGTCCGTGAAAGTCCGGGCGTGGGCGAGAATTTCATGGACCACACGATGTTCTGGCACGGCATCGTGTTGAATCAGAAACTTGGCTATTATCGACAGGATCAGGGGCTGAACGCGGTGAAGAACGGGCTGGAATATCTGGCCACGCGCAAAGGTGTGCTGGCCTCGTTTCTGACCGAAACGGGCGGCTTTGTGGACACGACCGGCCAGGATGGCCGCCCCGATGCGCAGATCATCACCAATTGCCTGCTGCCCGCCCCGCCACCGCAAATGCGGATCCCGGAATACGGCTTCAACTCGACCGTGCAATGTGCCCGGCCGAAATCGCGCGGCCATATCCATATCACCAGCGGCGACGGATCGCGTGCTCCGGTCTGGGTCTCGGGCGTTCTGACCGATCGCTATGACATCGACGTGTCGATCCGCGGGATGCGGATCTTGCGCGACATTCTGGAGCAACAACCGATGCGGGCCTTGCGCAAGCGCATACATTTCCCGCCGACCGAGGATTGGAGCGATGAGGGCCTTGAGGCCTATCTCCGCGCGACCCCGCGCACCTCGTTCCACCCGTCGGGGACCGTGCGGATGGGGGCCGAGAATGACGACCGATCCCCCCTCGACCCCCGCTTGCGGGTCAAAGGGGTGCGGGGACTGCGGGTCATCGACCTCAGCACCATTCCGCAGCTGGTCGCAGGCAATACCAACGCGCCCGCGATGATGATCGGTGGCCGGGCGGCGGATTTCGTGTTGCAGGATCTTTGAGCACTTCACAATCGCGCGGCGATCTGCAAATTGGGGTCGTCATCGGATGGAGGGGCAGATGGTCACCGAGCAAATGATCGCGGATTTCCAGCGGGACGGCGTTGTCATGGTTCCGGGACTGTTCACCGACTGGGTCGATGTGATCCGCGACGGCATTGCCCGCAATATGAACGAACCGGGCGAGTATGCCTCGGAAAACGCGGTGACCGAGGGGCGGTTTTTCGACGATTACTGCAACTGGACCCGGATTCCGGAATTTGAGCAACTGGTGCGCGAAAGCCCGGTGGCCGGGGTCGCGGCCCGCATCATGCAATCGCAAACCGCCCAATTCTTCCACGATCACGTCCTGGTCAAAGAGCCGGGCACCCCAAAGCCGACGCCCTGGCACCAGGACGCACCCTATTATTTCGTCGAAGGTTCCCAGACGGTCAGTTTCTGGATCCCGGTCGATCCGGTGACCGAGGCCAGCCTGCGTTTCATCGCCGGCTCGCATCGCTGGACCAAGCCGGTCCGGCCGGTTTCCTGGGCCGATGCCAGCGATTTCTACGCCGAGGAACAGGATTGGATCGCCGTGCCCGACCCGGATGAGGACGCGGACGATTTCCGGGTTCTGGAATGGCCGATGCAGCCTGGCGATGCGGTTCTGTTCGATTTCCGCGCGGTTCATGGCGCGCGGGGCAATCTTGCAAACCAGCGCCGCCGCGCGCTCAGCCTGCGATTTGTTGGCGATGATGCCCGCTATGTCGACCGAGGCGCGCGCACCTCGCCGCCCTTTCCCGGCCATGACATGACTTCGGGCGAGCGGCTGCGGGCGGACTGGTTTCCGGTGTTGTACCCGTAAGGCGTTTCAATACGGAATGGGAGCTCCGTCAAAGCTTTCAAAACAGCCCGTGCTGTCCATCGACAGCGCGTCAAACCGGGCGACCAGACCTGCGGCGCTTTCAGGGAGCGAAACCGGTGCAGCACCGCCGCCCATTTCCGTCTGGACCCAACCCGGATGATAGGCACCCACCGCGACGCCCGCCTCCGCCAGATCGAGCGAAAGGTTCCTGGCAAGGTTCGCCGCCCCGGCCTTGGAGGCGCGATAGGCATAGGATCCGCCTGCGGCCCGCTCGCTGGAGCCCATCTGACTGGCGATGATCGCAATCCTGGCCCCTGCCGCAAGCTTGGGCAAAAAGGCCTGCACCGTCAGGAACGGCCCCATCACATTGACGGCCAGGCTTTGGTGCCAAACATCCGGCAAAAACCCGTCCGACATCGCCTGTCCCTTGTCGAGATAGACCCCGGCATTGCAGATCAGCAGGGAAACCGGGCCGGCCACCTCATCCGCTGCCGCGCTGAGGGACGCCGGATCGGTCACATCCGCATAAAGATAGGTTACCCCCGGCTCATCCGGAACGGTGCTGCGGGCCGTGCCAAACACGGTCTCGCCGCGCCCTGCATAGAGATTTGCCAGTTCCCGGCCGATGCCGCGATTGGCCCCAGTGATTACGATTGTCATGGATTTTGTCCGCCGTTCAGTTGGATTTGGGCCCCGCCCATGGCAGGGGCGCCACCGGAATGCCGTCTTCGATCAGGCTCTTTGCCTCGTCCAGCCGCGCCTGTCCGATAATCGGCCGTTCGGGCGCGTCGCCGTCATGGATGGCGCGGGCTTCCGTTGCAAAACGGTCGCCGACATTTTCCGACGATGCCTCGATCTTTGCGCGCAGCTCGGCCATGGCCTGTTCCGCCGCCGACAAAGGTGCCGAAAGCGGGCCGGGTTTTGGAGCTGCGTCAGACTTCGCCGCGTTGCGGGCCGGGCGCACCCGGGGCGCCATGACCGCCTTGTTCACGTCGGAGGAGCCACAGACCGCACAGGACGCCATCCCCGAGGCGACCAGCTTGTCAAAAGCGTCGGCCGACTGGAACCAGCTGTCGAACTGGTGGTCTTTGTCACATTTCAGCGTGTATTTGATCATCACATGCCATTGCCATATGCCCGATGCCAGTATGTAACGCCGTCGCGGCCTGACACAAGGGCCGGATGCCGATCACCCTGCCAGCTGTTGCGGATCGAAGGCTTTCATCAGCTTTTTCAGCTTCGGCTCACTGATCCGCGCCAGAGCTTTTTTGCGCGAGAACCATTTCACCTTCCGCTCCCCTTTTTCCTTGAAATTCTTGACCCGCCCCGTCACCTGCAAAGGAAAGACAAACGCCTCGTCCCCCGCCCCGTCGTGAAACGCATAGGTAAAGCGGCCAATGGCCCTGCGGTGGACCTTGCCGACCACGCCGGCCTCTTCCAAGGCTTCGACGGCGGCGGCCTTATGGGGTTTGACCTTGGCCATCGGCCAGCCTTTGGGGCAAATCCAACGGCCCCGCCCGCGTGAGGTGATCAACAGAAACTCCAACGCACCCTTGCTGTCCTGCCGATAGCAGAGCGCCGCATATTGGGTGCGTTTCTTGGTTTTCCGACGAACTTCTTTGCTCGGAACCATG
>Ga0209273_10002089_pt1 | contig 15976 bp, 17 predicted proteins | sample tdAd471_FD_187126 | JGI IMG/M metagenome (GOLD analysis project Ga0209273, IMG submission 187126) | Marine sediment microbial communities from the Atlantic coast under amendment with organic carbon and nitrate - tdAd47.1 (SPAdes)... | ecosystem: Environmental > Aquatic > Marine > Coastal >...
CCCGCGCCGCCCAGACCGCCGCCGAGGAGGACAACAAGGCACTCGAGATCGGCGCCACCCCCGGCGCCGCCGCCATCGGCACGGCGCTCGCCGGCGAGCTCTACGGCCTCAAGGTCCTCTTCCCCCGAATCGAGGACAACCCCAACAACATCACACGCTTCTGCATCATCTCCAAGCAGAAGGCCAAGAAGACCGGCGACGACAAGACCTCCATCCTCTTCGCCACCGAGCACAAGCCCGGGGCCCTGGTCGAGGTCCTCGGCGTCTTCCAGGCCGCGGGCATCAACCTGTCCCACCTGGACAAGCGCCCCAGCGGGCGCCAGAACTGGTCCTACATGTTCTTCATCGACATCGACGGCCACCGCGACGACCCCGACGTCGCCGCCGCCCTCAGCCGCGCCCAGGCCCACTGCAAGGAACTCCACGTGCTGGGCAGCTACCCGCGGTCAAAGCGGATTCTCTAAAAGCGTTCCTTAACTTACCGCCATACAGTTGCCTGTTGAGAAATCGCATCCCGCGTGAAAGTCCTCAACACAGCCACCGTTCATCTGCGGTATCACGCAGCAATGTCCCGGCGCCTGGCACAGCCAATTCACGGTGCGGATCTCGCCGTCACACAGCGTGATGGTGGTTGTGCATGGTTCCGCGACAACTCCGAGTGAATATGACATTGCAGTACTGGCAAACAACGCAACCAGACCGGTGAACGCGAGCGTTCCTTGGATATTCATTGTGACCCTTTCAGTGGTCCAGAAGAACCTCGAAAATCAATAATCTCTCCCTTGCACACCGGACGGAGTGTTGTGCAATCTCGCAGAATCCAACTCATGCTCGATCGGATTTTTGTACGGAGCAGTGGCCTCTGAGGGGATCCGCTCGCTCGCCGATCCATCTGCCATGGCCAGCGGGGTCTTCATGGCAAGATCTGTGTCCTCCCATGACAAAGTGTCCCGCACCCATCCCATTTCCGCATCCCATAGCAGGGCTTTGTTGCTAGGGTAACGCACCTCGTGCAGACGAGATGACTGCTGGTACCGGGTCCGAGGTTCTCCCTTTTCAGACCACAACTCAGGCCTGCCTGCGAAGCTGGTACTGAACCGGTACGAAGGTGGCATTTGACCGATCCGGTCCAGCCGCTCTACGCCGGGCGAATAGAAAAGCTCTAGATTTGATCCTTCCGCCGGTAGCACATCCCAGATCACGGCGTACCAGGTTGAGTGGATCTGCCAATACGGGAATCGGAATGTTCCGGTGCCGCCCATCATCGGGTAGTCGGCCTCTGAATCAACCGAGGGGTACATCCCGTCAGAGCTGTCAGCATAGAGCTCGATCGCCGCGTGAAGCTCTTTGAGCCGGGCCTTGCTCAGCAATCGCTCAGCCGAATTCCGTGCCCCCATGAGCGCGGGCAGCGTGATCGACAGGATGATCCCGATGATCCCGATCACAACGATCAACTCTATCAAAGAAAAACCGGACGCCCTGCGTTTGGACCATTGCGAGATCAAGGGATCAGGTTCCGAAACTTCAGCCCCACGGGCACGTCGTACGAATGAAAAGCCGTTGGCACCCAGGCCTGCCCCGCCGGATTCCATGTCATCTCGACGCCAATCCGTCCGTCAAACGGGATGCCCTCTTCCGACACAAACGTCCCGCTCAGAACCGTTTCTACTACAACACGTTCGGACGCGGGTATCGAATCCAGAAACGGCCTCCCGGCATCCCGTCGGGAACTGAAGTTCGCCGAATTTTCCTTGAGTTCGTCGGGCGGTCCTTCGGGCCCGATACGACGGACCTCAACACCCCCGGGGTCCAACTCCGCAAGCATCAGGCTCGTCCGCCGGCTCTCCCAGGTCCGCTGCATGTTTTCCGGGTTGTCTAGCCAATACGGAGAGGGCTCTATCCCAAGGCTCTGCATGGTCGAGATCACATCGGCAAATTCATCAGATTGATATCCGAACAGGACGCCCTCCAACGCGGTGACATACGAATCATCGGTTCCATCCGGCATTCGGATCGCCCCGATCAGGTTTCGCACATCATCCGTCGCGGTACGCAATGCCCGATCGAGCTCTTCCCGATCCACATTTCGTGCCAGTTGGACAGCCTCGCGTGGGGGCGGCGATGGAGCCGCACCGGCTCGCTTCGTTCGCAACTGATCAACGGCGTACACACCCGCCGCAACGCCAATAAGTCCGAATAGAATCGCCGCCCACAGCCGAATGTTCTTCATCGCAAAGCCTTACGTCCATGAACGCGCCAAACGGATCTAGTGATCTGCACTATGGGCACTCTACTTGTAATTCGAGCAACTGCCGCCAGGGACATTCCCGCACCCGACACTAAAATCTTGAATGCACTGGTCGGGTTGGCCCTCGTTCTGGTACTCCTTATCAACGCAGCACTGTCCCTGCCCCACGGCACAATTCCAAGTGACTTCACGGACCTCGCCGTCACAAAGTGTGATCGTCGTTGTGCACACGATACCAGTTCCAGGGGCGATCACAGAAGCGATCGCGTCCGATGTCGTCACCAGGGAACCAGCAACAAGGCATGTCCCCATGGCCCCAATAAAGCCAGCATGGCGCATCTGGAAGCTCCTTTTGAAATAGCTGAAATTCGCTTGAAATCCGCGGTGTCACGCAGCCGAAGTGCACCATCCATCGCGGTTCTTGTCACATCCAACGATGAAATGGCTAATGCACTGACTCGGCGTGCCAAAGTTTTCGTATTGCTTGATCACGCAGCACTGTCCCTCTTCACAAGTCCAACTCGCAGTGCGAGTCTCGCCATCGCATAACGTGATGGTGGTCGTGCATTGCAGCCCACCACCAGGAACAATGATCGACGCCAGGCTCTCGGTGTTCAGGGCGAATGACGCACACAGGATCGCGCTTCCGAGACATCCAATTGTGTTGAGTTTCATTTCGGGATTCCTCATAATTATGTCGTCGTGTGCTCCTCACGCATTCGCAAGCGCGACGACCACACGCCGGCGAGAAGGATGAACACCAGTCCCAGATTCCGAATCAACCCAGGCACAGGCCCGTCCGCCACACTCGGCAGTCCGCAACCGCACCCGCCGGTCCACCCACGCATCCAGAGCACCCCCAGTCCGACCATTGCAACCAATAAGAATCCTATAGATGCCCATCCTGCCCATGCACGCAGGCGCCATGTTCCCACAAGCAACAGCCCCGCAGCCCCGATCTCAAAGGCCACCAACAATCCCGTCCAAAGAGAAGGTGCGGGTAGTCCCAGTCCGTCAGCGATCATCCCGGCTGCTTCCGCCGGCGCAATCGCTTTGCTGACACCGCTCCACATGAAGAGCACGCCCACGCCCGCAAGCCAAGGCCCCCCTCCCCGCAATGGCTTCGCCTGCTCTGGAATCGCGTCGCGCTGGACTGTCTGCTCGGGGGTCATCGCGGCAAGAACTTACCAGTATTTAGAACACGTGTCAATCGACATATGAAACGACTCATATTTGTGCGAGAGCACAAATATGAGTCGTTTTAACTCGGTCTGATTGTGAGAGTGTTCCCCGGTCCCCCTCTGAGACCCACTCTCTTCGTCCCTGGTGAGGCGATCACCCCAAGGATCCCCGCACCCACCCCCCAACCACGCGACCAACCTCCCGCCGACGGCACACATTCAAATGCCGCAGCCGAATCCCCGCACCCACCCGCACCCGATGCTCCGCCGCCACCGCCCCCCCGCCCCCTCCCTTCGGCAGCGCCGACGCCCGCACATGCATCACCAACTCCGCAAAGTGACCCGGATCCCCGAACCCCACACGCGGCAGCACCAGCGCCACCGCCGGCAGCAGCGTCACCAGCACGCCGCACACGACGGACACCAGCACCGTCCCCAGCCCGCCCCACAACAGCGCATCGTGCACCACGCCGTCCCCCATCGGCACACTCAACGCCGCGGCCCCGCCACCCAGCACCAGCAGCCACAGCCCCACGCGGCTCACCGCCACGCACCCGTGCCACACGTAGTACGGCAACTGCTGCAACGCCGTGAACACCCGCAGCACGCTCAACGCCTCGTCCCCACGCACCACCACCGCGTGCACCGCCCCGTTCGTCTCACGCGGCAGCGCCAACTCCCGCTCCGCCTCCGCCTGCCACCGCCGGACACTCGCCGCGACCCCGTCCCGCACGTCCCCCTTCGCGCCCAGTCCTTTATATAGCAGCACACCGGCCCACACCGCGAGCAGCAGCCCCGCCGCCATCGCCAGCCCCCAGGCCCACCCGCCCCACACCCACCACCCGGCGACCCCCAACAACGCCATCGCCGCGCACGCGGGCACACCCCACGCCCACCCCAGCCGATGCACCGGCAGCCGACGCGGACGCACCACCAGGAACGGCGTCGCGATCGTCACCAGCGCGTCAGCCTGCCCCGATTCCCCCCGCATCGCGTACATCCCCACGTTCCCCCCGTGGCTGTGCCCGATCACCACCACCCGTGCCCGCGCCTCGCGCGCACGAAGCCCGCCCACAAACGCCCCCAACCGCTCGCCCGCCGCGACCCGCTCCCGGTGCGAGTTCTTCCCGCTCCACTCGAACCGGTGAAACCGCACGGCCTCCCCAGCCTCTTCCGCCACCCACTCGGAGAATTCGGAACCTTCTAAGGCAAACGGCGTCCCCGCGCCCCACGTCCCGTGCACCAGCACGCAGTGCACCCGCGCCGGCCCCTCGCCCCCGAACACCCAACTCGCAACGTTGTCACTCACGCCGACCGCTCATTGGCGATTCGAGCCGTCCCCTTCCACCCGTGCCGACTCACAGCCCGCCCGGCTCGTCGTCCAGCCGCCGAATCACCGGCCCCATCCCCGTGAAGTCCTGCCCGTCGATCGGAGCCTGCGGCTTCTGCAGATCGAACCCCGCGCCCCCGCCATACTCCGGCGCCAGCGGCGAAGGCCGATCCAGGCGCGGCGAGTTCAGCCCCCCCCCACCCGAACCCTCGCCCGACACCCCGCCGACCCCCTTCGCTTCGATCGACTTCCCAAGATCCAACAGCCCGCCCAGGCGCTCCGCCACGCGCTCCGCGTGCATCGCACCCTCCGTCGCAGATCGAACCGCCTTCAACAGCGCCTCGCCGCTCTCGTCCGCCTGCGCGCACGTCAACTGCAACCGCTCAACGTGCTCGTCCGCCGCGCTCACCGCGCCGCGGGCACGCTCGATCACGTCCACCAGCGCCTTCAAACTCTCGTCGCTCAGCTCCTCCAATCCCTGCAGCGCCTCCGCCCGCTCGCACTGCTCGGCCAGCATCATCACCATCGCCGTCAGCTCACCCCCCTGCGACGCCGCCTTCTGGATCACGTCACCAACCTTCTCGCTCAACTCCTCCCCCGCGTGCTCGGCACGCTCGACCAGTTCCCCCAACCGCGCCTCGGCGTGCTTCGCCCGCGCCAGCGCCTCGTCCAACTCAACCGGCAGTTCGTTCCCGTTCCCCTCGTAGTCACCGTCGCTGTGCGCACGATCCCGCGAACTCGCCCCGCCCGCCGCCCGGGCCTCGCGTCGCGCCTCGTCCGCCTTGGCCTCCGCCTGCTCCAGCCGACCCGCCATCTCCGCCACCGTCGCCTCCAGGCGGGCGATCCGAGCCTCCGACGCGCTGTCCGTACCCGTGTCCCCCGCCCCGCGCTCGAACACCAGCTCGGCCCGCTCCCGCTGGGCCCGCAGTTGCTCGCTCACCCGCCGCCCCTCCACGATCAGCTCCGACAACGCGGCGCTGTACTTGCCGAACGCATGCTCATCGATCACCCGCGGCGTCAAAAACACCTCCCGAACAACCGATTCCGCCTCGCCCGAGGCCACTGCTGACTTGCTCATCGCGTCTTCCAATCCGAGGGAAAGTGGGGGGGAGACCGAGGGGATGGGGGCAAAGGGCGTCCGAAAATGGCCGCACCTTGAACGCACTAACATCGGTTCGTCGGCCAGAACCCCTCTAGTCCCCCAAAAACGGCTCTTTTGGCGATATGCAATCACCTGAAGCGGGGTATCGCCGGGGGCTTGACGCCCGTGTACCCTTGGGGCGTGACACATCACACCCCACATCCCGATCCGTCGCTCAAAGACAAGTCCCACGGCGAGCGCATCCAGAAAGTGCTTGCAGACGCCGGCGTCGCCTCGCGACGCGCCGCCGAGGAACTCATCACCACCGGTGCCGTCGAGATCAACGGCGCGATCGTCACCGAGCTGCCCATCTGGGTCAACCCGGAGACCGACCGCATCCTCGTCAACGGGCGCCCGATCCCGAAGGCCAAGCCCCGCAACATCTACGTCCTGCTCAACAAGCCGGCCCGCACCCTCTCCACCGTCGAGGACGAGCCCGGCGCCGACCGACGCACCGTCCTCGATCTCGTCGATCACCCCAGCGCCCCGCGCCTCTTCCCCGTCGGGCGACTCGACTACGACACCCTCGGCCTCATCCTCCTCACCAACGACGGCGACCTGGCCAACCGGCTCACCCATCCCCGCTACGGCGTCCCCAAGACCTACCGCGTCAAGATCAAGGGCTCCCTCTCCCAGGACGCCGCCCGCCAGATCGAGGAGGGCATCTTCCTCGCCGACCGCAAGGCCGGCGACACCGTCGGCGCCTCGCGCACCTCGCACGTCGAGATCGAGGTCATCCGTCAGGAGCGCGACGCCACCCACATCGAACTCACCCTGCGCGAGGGACGCAACCGCCAGGTGCGCCGCATGCTCGCCGCGGTCGGCTACCCCGTGCTCAAGCTCGAGCGCGTCGCGATGGGCCCGCTCCGCCTCAAGGGCGTCGCCCGCGGGCACTGGCGAGAGCTCACCGCCTCGGAGGTCCGCAACCTCCGCCGGGCCGCCTCCGCCCCGACCGATCGCGAGAAAAACGCCCCAGCTTCCAGATCACGCAACAAGATCCAGCCCCGCGGGCCGAAACACCCTCAGGTAAACTCCGAGACCCCCGCGCCCTCCATCAAGCGCCGGACCATGAAGAACGCCCTCAACCGAGCGGGCAGAGACCGACCCGAAGGCGGACCCTCCCGCGGCTGAGCCGACCGGGAGCACCCTCTGCCATCAGAGCACGACAACACCCAGACCGACACGACCGGGGACAACTCTCCCGACCGTGAACGCTCCGGCTTCACCGCCCAGGACCTCCACCACATCCTCGAGGTCTCCAAGGTCGCCGCGCTCAAGCTCTACCGCACCCAGATCCCCCGCATGGCCGCGGCTCTGGCCTACCGCACCCTCTTCGGCCTGATCCCCGTCATGGCGATCTCGCTGATCATCTTCGGCGCCCTGCTCAACGACAACCAGCTCCGCACCGGCGTCCAGCAGGCCCTCGAGTTCTTCCAGCTCGACCAGATCGTCGTGGACCCCCAGCGCGTCGAGCTCGGCACCCTCCCCGAGTGGCAGATGGGCCCGCCCGCGCCCATGCCCGACGCCGGCGGGGCCGAGCGACTCGACCAGCTCGTCGCCGACCTCGTCCAACGCGTCGGCGAGTCCATCGAGAACATCCCCAACACCGGCATCGCCATCTTCTCGCTGATGCTGCTCACCTACGCCGCGATCTCGATGCTCGTCGAGATCGAGCGGGCCTTCAACCAGATCTACCACGCCCCCTTCGGGCGCAAGTGGATCAAGCGGTTCTTCCTCTACTGGACCGCCCTGACCCTCGGCTCGGGCCTCATCGTCGCGACCTTCTACGTCGGCGAGCTGATGAAGGCCTACGCCATCTCGCTCGCGGGCTCCACCGGCTTCCTCGCCGCGGTCGCAGGCTTCTTCGTCACCGTCGCCATCACCACCCTCCTGTTCTTCACCTCGTACACCACCATGCCCAACGCCCGGGTCCGCTGGCGCTCGGCCCTGGCCGGGGCCGCGGTCGCCGCGATCATCTGGGAGCTCGGCAAGTGGGGCTTCGGCTCCTACATCCAGTACTCCGTCGGCTACGCCCGCTTCTACGGCTCGCTCGCCCTGCTCCCCCTCTTCCTGCTCTGGGTCTACGTCACCTGGGTCATCGTGCTCTTCGGGCTGCAGGTCGCCTACACGCTCCAGACCTTCAAGCAATGGGAGGACGACGAGGAGGACGACCAGCCCCGCCTGATCGACCCCGCCGCGACCCTTGCCATCGCCGCCTCCGTCGCCGCACGCTTCCAGCGGGGCGAGCTCGCCACCCGAGCCTCCGTCGCCGAGGGCTGCGGCCTGACCGACGAGGTCGCCGCCTCCATCCTCGAGGCACTCGAACAGCGCGGCCTGCTCCACCTCGTCGAACGCAACAACAAAGAGGGCTACACCCTCTCCACCACCCCCGACCGCATGACCGCCACCAGCGTCATCGAGGCCGCCAGCGCACTCGTCCGCGACGCACGCGGCGAGGACCGGCCCGAGGTCCTCGACCGCCTCGTCGCCGCTCGCGTCAGCACCCTGGAAAACCTCACCCTCGCCGACCTGATCGCCAAGGCCGACGTGACCCCGACGGACACCGAATCTGCTCCCGACGGCGCAACCCCGGACGACGCAACCACCTAGACGTTTCCCAGCGGTCCCGAGCCCCGAATTCGATCCGAATCCCACTCGTCGCGCATGAGAATCGGCCGGTTCTCGCCTACCCTCCAGACCCCCATGAATACGTCACGACTCACCGAATTCTCCATCTACCTCGACCAGCGTCCGGGCGAACTGGCAGGGCTCCTTGAGGCCTGCCGAGCCGCCGGCGTGGACGTCGAGTCCATCGTCACCTCCGAGCACAACGAGCGCGGCGTCGTGCGGGTCCTGGGCACCCCGGTAGACAAACTCCGCAACGTCTGCGAGCACCTGGTCGAGTCGGGCGTCGGGCCCGTGGTCGAGGCCGAGGTCATCGCCATGGCCGTCGAGCACCGCCCGGGGGCCATCCGCGACATCGCCGTCGCCATGGCCGACAACCGCATCAACGTCCGCTACTGCTACCTCGCCCCCGCCGCCGGGCCCGTCCCGGCACGCGTCGTCATGCGGTTCGACGACTCCGAGGCCGCCCTCAAGGTCATCGAGTCGCTCGACCTCCCGGCCCAGCAGCCGCAGTCCGGCGAAACCGCGGCCTGACCCCCCCGCCCCCCCCGCCCCCCCCTCTCCCGCATCCCCCACGCCCCGCACGCCGAACACTTCCGGCGCTACCATCCCCACGCACGCACCCTTCGTTCCGGAGACGACATGGGCCTCGAAGCCGCACTCCCCGCAGACATCGCCGCCACCACCCAGCTCAAGCGCATCGTGAACTGGTCACGCCGTTCCTCGCTCTGGCCCATGCCCTTCGCGACGGCCTGCTGCGGCATCGAGCTGATGGCCACCGCGTCGTCCCGCTACGACCTCGCCCGCTTCGGGGCCGAGGTCATGCGCTTCAGCCCCCGACAGTCCGACCTGCTCATCGTCGCCGGACGCATCGGCGTCAAGATGCTCCCCGTCCTCCAGCGCATCTACGAGCAGATGACCGAGCCCAAGTGGGTCATCTCCATGGGCGCGTGCGCCTCCACCGGCGGCGTCTTCGACACCTACGCCTGCGTGCAGGGATGCGATCAGTTCATCCCCGTGGACGTCTACGTCCCCGGCTGCCCGCCCCGCCCCGAGATGCTCATCGAGGGCGTCATGGCCATCCAGCGGATCATCGACGAGGACGGCATCCCCCCCAAGGGCCCCGACGGACGACGCATCCCCCTCGGCATCGCCGTCCAGCCCACACACTCCACCAGCCCGCAGCCGGTCGGCCTCACCACCTCACGCTGACCCCATCCCACCCGCCGGGAGGGCCTGCGCCATGTGCGGCCGCTTCTTCGTCGATCTCACCGAAGAGCAGCTCGTCGGCCTCTATCACTTCCAGGTCTCCGCCGCGGCCCTCGCCTCGTCCGACCTCGCCCCCCGCTACAACATCGCCCCCACGCACGACATCATCGCCTGCCGGCAAAGCGCGAGCGACGGGTACGAGCTCGCCCCCCTGCGCTGGGGCCTCATCCCGCACTGGGCCCGCCCGGGCCACAACCCCTACACCACCTTCAACGCCCGCTCCGAGACCGCCTCGGAGAAGCCCACCTTCCGCGATGCGTTCAGGTCCCGCCGCTGCCTCGTCCCGGCCTCGGGCTTCTACGAGTGGAAGCCGGGCCCCTCGAAGAAGGGCGTGCCGAAGCAGCCCTACCGCATCCGGCGCCTCGACGCCGGCCGGCACGAGCCCATGGTCTTCGCCGCGCTCTGGTCCACCTGGCAAGACCCCGACCACCCCGACGCCCCCGCGCTCGAGTCGGTCGCGGTCCTGACCCGCCCCGCCGAGGGCCCCATCGCCGAGGTCCACCACCGCATGCCCGTGATGCTCTCAGGCGACCTGCACCAACCCTGGCTGGACGATCGCGACCCGGAGGAGCACACCGCCCTGCTCCTCGATGCTCCCACGCCCGAGCTGGAGGTCGTCCCCGTCTCCACACGAGTCAACGCCGTCGCCAACAACGACCCAGAGCTCCTCGAGCCCGTCGATCCCGCAGAGATTCCTCCCGAACTCCCCGCACGCCCCTCCAAAAAGAAACAAGGGCCCGACGACGGGCCCTCGCTGTTCGATGCGTTGTAGTGGGGAGTGGGGGGGGAAAGCGGGGGGAGAAAGTGGGGGTGGGGGGGTGGGGGTCAGCGTCGGCGACGGCGGGAGCCCAGCAGGGCGACCGCACCGAACGCGGTCGCGACGCCCGGCGCCGGCACCGCGTCGGTGAACACCCGCACCGTTGACACGGCATCGAGCCGGATGTTGGCGTTCTGGTACACGCTGTACAGCTCGACGTAGACCGTGCCGTCGGCACCGCCCATGAAGTCCAGCCCCAGGCTCTCCAGGTCGAGCACCCCATCCGGGCCGGAGAGCCCGAGCCACTCGTCCTCGATGCGGAAGGTCCCGCCGAAGTTGATGCCGTTCGCGGGCGAGATCACCACGCCCTCACCGACCGAGCCGTTCGCGCCCACCCCGTACAGCGCCAGACGCAGGTCGCTCAGCACGCCCGAGCCCGCGGCCCCGAGTTGGAGCGACCAGTCGAGCCCGGTCACCCGCTCGCCGGGTTCCAGCGAGAAGCTCAGCAGCGGGTTGTTCGCGCTGCCCTGCAGGTGGTTGACCGTCAGGCCGTCCAGCGCCAGCAGGCCCGACGTCTCGCCCAGCGAGACCTCCCGGGCCGCGCCGCCAGGCACGGAATGCCACGAGTTGATTGAATTGATCTGAGCCGCGGCCGTGCCTTCGCACGCCAGCAACCCCCCGATCGCCAAAGCGAGGTGGTAACGCATCCTGTCTTCTCCACGCGGGCGATGTCCGGCCGCCCGTCACAGAGAACATGCGCCCAATCGCGCCGAGAACCACCAATCCCCCAAACAAACCGCACGGACGCGTGACGGGCCATCCACCCGTACCTTCTCGGGCCTGCGCACGAAAAAACGGGCCCGCCGAAGCCAGCCCGTCGTGGTGTACTGGTATGCCCAGGCCGCCTCAACACACGAGGTGTCGGGCAGGCGTAGGTGGCAAAGTGGGGGGGGGAGGCGGGGGGAGGGGGGGTCAGACGGTCTTGAGGGTCCGACCGATCGAGCGGCGACGGTTGAGCAGCTTGCGACCGCTCTTGGTCTTCATCCGGGCACGGAACCCGAACTTGCGCACACGCTTGATCTTGCTGGTCCGACGCGGGTAGTGCATGGCCATGGCTGGTGCCTTCCGTTCGCTGGCCGGGCCCCTTGCCCGGGTTCAGTGTGGCCCGGACTCTAGGCCACCCCCCCTCCCCCGTCCACTTCGCTCGCCCCCGCACGCCTTTCCAGACCCCCGGGTCCGATCAAACAGAGCACGAATATCCCAGACAACGCTGGCTTTTCACCACCCCATTTACGATACTCAACTCCATAGGGACGACCGCGCTCCCTCCTCAGCCGTTGCCTGACGGACGAAGAGTGCACGCGGTCCGGTTCACGGATCCGTCGGCCTTCCCCCGACCAAGGGAGTGCCCGACACGCACCCGGGATTCCACAAACTTGTGGCGTTCCAACGAGACCGCGGCATGGCCACTCCCCAACCCGAGCCGTTGCAGGACCAGGACGCGGCCTTGGTGCGCGCCGAGGCCGTCCTCGGGCACACCTTCAACGACAAGTCCCTCCTCCAGCTCGCCCTCACCCACTCCTCACTCTCCGACTCACGCTACGACTCCAACGAGCGGCTCGAGTTCCTGGGCGACGCCGTGCTCGGATGCCTCGTTTGCGAGCGCATCTACGAGCGGTTCCCCGAGCACCTCGAGGGCGAGATGACCAAGATCAAGTCCGCCGCGGTCTCGCGACGCACCTGCGCCGACATCGCCTCCGACCTCGACCTCACCGACCTCATCCTCGTCGGAAAGGGCATGCAGAACACCGGCCCGCTCCCGCGCTCGCTCGCGGCCGCGATCGTGGAGGCACTCATCGGCGCCCTCTACCTCGACGCCGGACTCGACGCCGTCAAGCGCTTCCTGCTCCCCCTCATCGACCCGGTCATCACCGACGCCAACGAGTCCGGGCACCAGCGCAATTTCAAGTCCGTGCTCCAGCAGCACGCCCAGCAGGTGCTCAACACCCCGCCGCAGTACCGCGTCGTGGACGAGAAGGGCCCGGACCACGCCAAGAGCTTCCAGGTCCGCGTCGAGATCGGCGACCGCCACTTCGAGCCCTCGTGGGGCAACTCCAAGAAGCAGGCCGAGCAGCAGGCCGCGCTCAACGCGCTCAAGGAGATGAACCTCGTCGTGCGATCCGGCTCCGGGTGCTACAAGCTCACCGAGAACGGCGACGACGAGGAACTCACCGGCAAGTAGCCCGCAGGCCGGCCCATCCGACTGGCCTCACTCGCACCCGTCCGGGCAGACCTCGATATCCACCACCACCGCCAGATGGTCCGTCGCGCTGCTGTCGTCGGCCCGCAGCCCGTACGCCTCCAGCGTGTCGGCGTCGAGCGACGTGGTATCGAGCACGTACGACCGCCGGATCGCCGCCTCCGCATCGCCCACCAGCACGTAGTCCAGGTGCCCGGGGCTGAACGAGCTCGAGGCGTCCCGCCACGTGTAGACCGCGCGGTCGCGAAGGTGGCCCGGGTCCGCAACCACCAGGTCACCACCGTCCACGTCCAGGCCAGTCGCCAGCGTGTCCAGCGCCGGGCGCGAGCCCACGAGGTTGAAGTCCCCGCCGATCACCACCGTCCGCACGCCCACCCGGTCGATCACGCTCGTGACGTATGCCGAGATCGCCTCGGCCTCCCGCACGCGACGCAGGTCCTCCTCGCTGCCCAAACTCCCGCAGCACTTCAGGTGCAGCGAGCCGACCAGCATCGGGCCGTTGCCGGATTCGACCACCGCCCCCACGAACCGCACGTCCCGCTCGCCCGGCAGGCCGACCGTCTCGTCCAGACGCATCACGATCGGCAGGCGGGTCAGCACGCTCACCCCGCCGTCGGCGTACGCGACCGCCTCCCAGCGGCTGTTCTCGATCGACGCGTGGCGCTGCATCCAACGCTCCAGCGTGGCGTCGTCCGCCTCCCACCATTCCTGAAGCAGCACGACCTCGGGCTCCAGACCCTTCAGCACGCGTCCGAAGGGCGCCGGGTTGTGCTCCGGGCTGCCCCGCTCCACGTTCCAGCTCATCACCCGCACCAGCCCCGCCCGCTCGTCCAGCCACGACGCGTCGGCCCCCGCCACCCACTCGTCCGAGGCCGCCTCGACCGCCGGACCCGTCACGCGGACCCGCTGCGTCCAGCCGTCACGCGACATGACCACGGTCATCTCCCCGCCCTCTTCCAGCCCCAGTCGTGCGCGGCTGACCCGCAGCTCGTACTCGGCGCTCGCGTACGTCGGCGAGAAGTGCATCCCCAGCCCCGCGTGCCCGATCTCCTCGGGCACGCCCTCACCGTCGAAGGCGAACACAAGCGTCCCGTTGCCCGGGCTCCCGTCCGCCTTGACGGGGCTCAGCACGATCTGGAACTCCGCCCCGATCGCCTCGCTGCCGGCCTCCGACGCGTGCCCGGTCGAGGCGTCTGAATCGGTATCGAACCAGATCAGGGTCTCGTGGGCATCGCTCTGCAGCGTGGCCGGGGGGCCGTCGGGGGCCAGGCGCAGGTAGACCCAGTCCGCATCGGCCCGGGCCAACTGGCCCGAGGACCACTCGGAGGTGTCGCCGTCCACCCGGACCGGCCCCGCGGCGTGGCAGCCGCTCAGCAGCCCGAACAGCACCGTCCCGGCCGCCAGCGTGCGGATCCGAAGTCCTCGCCCAGCTTTGATCGTCATCGCTCGTCTCCCTGATCGCCCCGGGAAACAGCCCCCGGAGGCCCAGAAGTCTAGAGCACCCCGACGAGGATGACCGTCAGCACGGTCGCCGCGACCAGAACCACCCCCCCGACCACCATCGCGAGCTGGTGGCGCTGGGTCCGCTCCACGAGCTCGGCCAGCTCCCGCTCGCGCTCCCGGTCGGTCTCGCGCATCCGCAGGATCGCGTCCCCGAGCTCCCGGGTCGAGTCGCTCATCCCCCCGAGGCTCTCTCGCACCGTCCGCCCGAACTCCGAGAGGGCGAGGCCGTGGGCCTCGATCGCCTCGGACTGACGCTCCACCGAGTCATTCATCGCGAGCTGGTGCTCGCCCACCGCCTCCGCGAAGGCCTTGGAGGTCTGGCTGACCTCGCCGGTGTGCTCCGCGATGCGGGGCAGGGCCTCCAGGGCCCGCTCGCTCCGCTCCGCCAACGCCATCAACTCGTGCCCGCGCTGCTCCTGCCGGTCCAGGTGCTCGTCCACCTTGCGGACCAGCCCCAGCACCTCGCCGTAGTTGCGCCGCAGCTCCTCGACGATCTCGCGGCGCATGGCCTGCACCTCGGGCCGGTCCTCCGGCTTGATCTCCAGGATGGCGTTGGGCTCGCCCGGCGCATCGGCCAGCGCCTGCTGCCCGGAAGCCTCCGACCCGCCCGCGGCGCGAGTCGTTCCACGTTTCCACACCCGTCCCAACCCGTTCAGCACGCCCATGGTGACCTCCGTCGTCGTTGCATCATGCATCGACGAGGCGGGCCCCACGGGTGCAATTTCAGCCCGGCGCTACGCCACGAACAGCGACATGAACGACTCCCACACCCCCGTCCGCCCGATCACCATGATCAGCGGGCTCGCGACCGTCAGCACGCCGAACCCGATCCACAGCCACTTCTCGAACGAGCCGGTCAGCACGCGATGCACGACCAGCACCAGCCCCATCAGCACCTGCGCGAACAGGAACGGCCCGAAGACGTGCTCCAGCGTCGTGCCCAGGTACAGGTCGTTGAGCGGGCCGATCCGACCGATCGCCGCCGCCATCACCGAGAACGTGGCGCACAGCATCATCGGGCGGTGGACCTTCGGCTTGCGACGGTGGCGCACACCCACCGCCACGAACACGCCGAACAGCGTCACCGAGCACAGCGGGACCGCGGCGAACTGCTTGGGCAGCAGCGTCCACAGCACAAAGTCGGGCGGGGCCACCCGGGCCGAGTACACACCGATCAGCATCCCCAGCACCACCACGCACGCCGCCAGACCGACCCCCGCCAGCCCCAGCGTCATGTGCACGCGGCGCTTCCGCACCGCAATCAGCGTCGGCTGCACGGCGAACAGCAGCATCCACGCCATCATCGCCACCCCGTGCGCGATGACCAGCACCCGGATCGGCGGCGTGATCGGGCGATCCGGATAGGCCCGCCCCGCGAAGTAGAAGTCCTTGAAGCCCCACAGCGCCATCGCCAGCAGCAGCAGGGCGACGCCGGGGTAGTACCATCGGACAGCCGCCGCCCGCAGCGAACGACGCGTCGGGGTCGGCACGGGGACTGGAGCGCTCTCGAGAGTGGTCACGGGTGTTCTCCGGCACAGGGATCCCGTGCGAAGCCGGCTCACACGCCGGCCCGCCGCGGATCAGTCAGACCGAAAACAAAGACCGGAATCAAACTCACCCACGGGGTCCGTTTCCAGCACCATACCAATTTCTCCCCCCCCC
>Ga0209273_10002093_pt1 | contig 15949 bp, 14 predicted proteins | sample tdAd471_FD_187126 | JGI IMG/M metagenome (GOLD analysis project Ga0209273, IMG submission 187126) | Marine sediment microbial communities from the Atlantic coast under amendment with organic carbon and nitrate - tdAd47.1 (SPAdes)... | ecosystem: Environmental > Aquatic > Marine > Coastal >...
AACTGGCCCTGCCCGCGTACGAGTTTTCGCACGTTGGGGCGCGGCACAACCTTGCCGATATAACTGTTGGGGCGTCCCAGGACGCTCGAATCCGGGCTCAGGGCTTCGTCGGTCATCGTCTCTCTCCACGCGTGCATTCGGTCCGCGTCTTGCGCGCGGGTTGTTAAGTCTAACTATTCCACACCGGGCTCGCGAAGGCGATTGCGAACCGGATGCCGGTTCGCATCCTTTATCCCCAGCGCGTCTTCGCCAATCAGAATCCGCTGAACGTTCGCCGTCCCCTCGCCGACCGCCAGCATATTCACATAGGCGGTGTATTTCTTGATCGGATACTCGTCGGCCAGCGCATAGCCTGCAAAGACCTCAGCCGCCCCCGCCGCGGCCTGCTTCGCCGCCTCGACGGCGAAATACTTGGCGCGTGACGCAGCCCGGGTCGCGGGCCGGCCCTCATCCATCAGCCAGGCCATCCGCTGCACCATCAGCCGCGCGGCATCGGTGTGGGTCGCCATGTCGGCGATCAGATGCTGCACCATCTGATACGCCGCGATCGGGTTGCCCCGGATCACGCGCTGGTTCGCATAGGCGACCGCCTCATCGAGGCAGGCCTGCGCCAGCCCCACGGCGCGGGCCGACACGGTCAGCCGCCCGAACTCCAGCGCGTTCATCGCGATCTTGAAACCCGCGCCCTCGTCGCCCAGGCGGTTTTCGACCGGGACCGTAAAGTCGTCGAGGAACACCGCGTTGGAAGCCAGGCAGTTGGACAATCCGGTCATCGGAATCGGGTTGGCGCTGTAGCCGTCATATTTCTTCGGTTCGACGATGAAAGCGGTGATGCCGCGGTGGCCCGCCGCCAGATCCGTCTTGGCGAACAGCACCCCCACATCGGCGGCATTGGCGAACGTGATCCACTGTTTCGAGCCGTTCAGGCGATAAACGTCACCGTCGCGTGTGGCCGTGGTCTTCATCGAGCCGGCCGCGTCCGACCCACCGCCGGGCTCGGTCAGCGCGAACATGCCAATGCGCCTGCCGGCGATCAGATCGGGCACGAAGGTCGCGATCTGCGCGTCTGTGCCCCAATTGAAGATCGTGAACGGGCAGGTCATGCCTTGCATGTTCATGCAGTAGCCAAATTCGGGCGCGACGCGGGAAATCGCCTCAGAGATCGCCGCCACAGCGACGAAACCGACATTGGTGCCGCCGAGGTCTTCCGGGAACGCCGCGCCGAAGAACCCGGCCGCCCCCATCTTCGCGACGAGGTCGCGCGGGAATTCGCCCGACGCCTCATAGGCACCCATCGCGGGCGCGATTTCGGTCTCGACGAACCGCGCGACCGAATCCGCAAATGCGGCAATCTCTTCAGGCAGGGTGAAATCCATCCGCGCGTTCCTTTATTCCTGCGACCAATCTATTTAACATCGCGCCAACCGTGGAAAGAAAGGTGGAACCGCGCGTGAGCGAGCTTTTCACATCCGTTCAGGACCTGGCCGAACGCATCCCCGACGGGGCCAAGGTCGCAATGGCGCCCGACTATTCGGGCTGCTCCATGGTGACCGCACGTGCATTGATCGCCCGTGGCGCAAAGAATTTGCACCTGATCGGCGTGCCGTCCGTCGGCTTTCAGGGCGATATGCTGATCGGCGCGGGCTGCGTCGAGACCCTTGAGACCGCGGCGGTCACCCTCGACGAATACGGCCCCGCACCCCGCTTCATGGCTGCGGCCAAGGCGGGCACCCTGAAAATCATCGACGGCACCTGCCCGGCAATCCATGCGGGCCTGCAGGCCGCCGAAAAAGGCATCCCCTACATGCCCGTGCGCGGCATCGTCGGTTCGGACCTGCTGACCCACCGCGACGACTGGACCACCGGCACCGACCCGTTCGGCGAACAGGACGGGCCGCTGGTTCTGGTCAAGGCGATCCGCCCCGACGTGACCCTCATCCACGCGCCGCTGGCTGACCGGAACGGCAATGTCTGGATCGGCGTACGCCGCGAGATGATGGTCATGGCCCACGCCGCCCGCGAGACATTCGTGACAGCGGAGGAAATTTACGACGGCGATCTGCTCGCCGACGAACAGCTCGCACCCGGCGCGATCCCGGGGCTCTATGTCTCGGCCCTGGCCGAGGCAGCCAACGGCGCCTGGCCCGTCGGCCTGTTCGGACGTTACGGCCCGGATGATGCCCATCTGCGCGACTATCTCGAGCGCGCGCGCACCGACGAAGGTTTTGCTGGTTGGCTCGACGAGTTCGTGTACGCCCCGAAAGCGGCCGAATGAGCGGCGAACTTGCGCCTGAAGAGCTGCTGATCGCGACTGTCGCCGACATGCTCGACGGCCTGCGCCATGTCGCCGTCGGCGCCCAGTCACCGATTCCCGGCTCCGCCGCTCTGCTGGCGCGCGCGCGTTCCGGCGGGGCGTTGCGTGTCTCCATGCTCGGCAGCGAGGCCCACAGCCCGTTCACCGACGGCGGACGCGAATTGTTCGACTGCGCGGCCCAGGGCCGGATCGACGCATTCTTCCTCGGCGGCGGCCAGATCGACGGCCAGGCGAACATCAATCTGGTCGGCATCGGCGATTACCCGAACACGAAGGTCCGCTTCCCGGGCTCGTTCGGATCGGCCTATCTGTACTTGCTGGTGCCGCGGGTGATCCTGTTCCGCGAGGAACACACCGCGCGTGTGCTGGTGCCCAAGGTCGATTTCATCAGCGCGCCCGGCGTCAGCGACGAAGATGTGCTTCGCACCGGCGGCCCCCATGCGCTGGTCACGGGCCGCTGCGTGTTCGATTTCGATGCCGGCAAGCGCCGCTTCCGGCTCGCCTCGGTGCATCCGGGGCATGACGCCGACGAAATTCGTGAACACACCGGCTTCGATTACGACGCCCCCGATGTCGTGCCCGAGACCCAGATTCCCGACGCGGCGACCCTCGATTTGTTGCGCGGGCGCGTCGCCGACGAGGTGGCCGAGACCTATCCCGCATTTGCCGCCCGTGTGTTCGGCGCGGCAGATGCAGCCTGACATCCCTTCAAGGTAGAACCCATGACCGATCATTCCGGACCCTTCGGCGCGCTCGCCGGCCTCAAGGTGGTAGATCTGGCCCGCGTTCTCGGCGGCCCCTACTGCACGCAAATCCTGGCCGACCATGGCGCCAACGTGATCAAGGTCGAGCCGCCCCAGGGCGACGAGGTGCGCGATTGGGGCCCGCCCTTCCACGAGGGCGACGCCTCCTATTTCGTCGGGCTCAACCGCAACAAGCGCTCGATCGGCCTGGACCTGACCAAGCCCGAGGGCCGCGAGGTACTGTTCCGGCTGCTCGACGAGGCCGATATCCTGATCGAGAATTACAAGACCGGCACCATGGAGAAATGGGGACTGGGCTATGACGATGTCCTGGCAGAGAAATATCCATCCCTGATTCATTGCCGGATTTCCGGTTACGGGGCCGACGGCCCGCTGGGCGGGTTCCCCGGCTATGACGCCATCGTGCAATCGATGGCGGGCTGGCTGTCGATCAATGGTGGTGCCGAGAAGGAACCGACGCGGGTCGGCATCGCGGCGGTCGATATGGGCACCGGGCTTTATTCCTGCGTGGCGCTCCTGATGGCACTGTTCGAGCGCCAGACCTCGGGCCGCGGCCAGTATATCGACATGACGCTGTATGACTGCGCGGTCTCGCTGATGCACCCCCATGTCCCGAACTACTATCTGTCGGGCGGCAAGGTGCCGGGCATCACAGGCAACCAGCACAGCAATATTGCACCCTATGACAAGTTCCCGACCAAGACCGTCGATGTGTTTATCGGCGCGGGCAACAACCGTGCCTTCCGGCGTCTGTGCGACGAGCTGGGCAAACCCGATCTCGCCGACGACCCGCGCTTCGTGAACAACTCCGACCGGACCCAGCATCGCGACGAACTGCGCGAAGAGCTGATCGACCTGTTCCTGGCAGTCGATGGCGAGGAATTGTCGCTCAAGCTGCTGGCCGCGGGCATCCCGGCCGGGCCCGTGCTGAACACCGAACAGGTGATGAACGCGCCCCATACGAAACATCGCAACATGGCCGCCAAGCTCGACTGGTATGAGGGCACCGGCATCCCGATCAAGTTCAGCCGCACCCCGGGCGAGATCCGTTCGACCCCGCCGGCCTTCGGCGCCCACGCCCGGGAAATCCTCGGTGAGCACGGCTTCGACGACGACGCGGTCGACGCACTCGCCGCGTCGGGCGGCCTCGTCACCGACCGCCGTAAACTGTAGAAACCCGTTTTAATCCGACACACTGAAGAACAGGAACCGTCATGCGCTGGTCCGAACGCCGCAAAGAATTCCGCGCCATCCTGAACGGGGACCGCTGCGTCCATCCGGGCTCGGTGGCCGACCCGATGACCGCGCGAATCACCCGGGAGGCCGGCTTCGAGGTCGGCATCTTCGCCGGCTCGGTCGCCTCGATGGCGGTGCTCGCCGCACCGGACCTGATCGTGCTGACCCTGTCGGAATTCGCCAACCAGGCGCGCCGCATCGGCCGGGCCAGCGACCTGCCACTGATGGTCGACGCCGACCATGGTTATGGCAACGCGCTCAACGTGCGCCGCACCGTCGAAGAACTCGAGATGGCGGGCATCGCCGGGATGTCGATCGAGGACACCGATCTGCCGAATCCGTTCGGTGCGGGCGGCAAGGCGCGCCTGATCTCACTCGAGGAAGGCGTCGGCAAGATGAAGGCCGCGCTCGACGCGCGCATCGACCCGAATCTGGTGATCGCCGGACGCACGAGCGCGCCGGGCATCGCGAGCGTCGCGGAAGCGGTCCGGCGGGTCAAGGCCTATGAGGCGGCCGGCGTCGACGCCCTGTTCCTCGTCGGTGTGAAGACCCGTGACGATCTGGCGGCCATCGCGGCCGAGGTCTCGACGCCGATTATTCTCGGCAGCGCCTCGCGCGAGATGATGGATCGTGAATGGCTGGCGTCCATCGGCGTGCGGGTCTGCCTGCAGGGGCACAAGGTCCATGCGGTGGCCATGGAGGCCTTCCTGCGCGCCCAGACCGCGCTGGCAAACGACACCCATCCCGACGATCTCGAGAATGTCGCGCCGGGCGAGACCATGAAGCGCCTGATGCGGGCCGCGGACTATGACCGCTGGAGCGAGGAATACCTCTAGGCATCACCGCTAAACCGGGAGCGGGTTTCCGTTCGCAAAGCCGCGCAATTCATCGAACAGCTCAGCGTTATTGAGAATGCGCGGTACCTTGTGCTGCCCGCCAAGCTGGCCGCGCGACTTCATCCATTCGGCAAACCCACCCGGCGGCAAGGCAATCGCTTCGGGCGCGTTCATCCCGAACCCGTCGGACCGGTGCGCCTCATAATCCTCATTCGTGGAACATAACGCCGCATCAATCGTGCGGGCGAAATGGGCCAACCGGGCCTCGGACGGCACCTCACCGGCGAACTCGACGATGTAGAGATGCCCACCCCGGCTGTCGTCGTCACCGGCATGCACGGCGCCCACCGACCAATCGCGGATTTCGGCCCCGATGGCCACGCCACCGTCGCGCACCGCCGCTTCGATCTCCTCGGCAATCAGATGCTCGCCGAATGCCGACAGCATGTAGCTCGTCCGCCCCGTCACCTTGAGGCGAAGCGGATTGCGGCTCACCAGCTCGACGGTGTCGCCGATCACATAGGACCACAGGCCGGCACAACTGCTCACGACCAGCGCATAATTGATGCCCCGCTGGACGGTCCCCGCCCAGTGGCGGGTGGGATCACGGGACTCCAACTCGTCGACCGGCACGAACTCGTAGAACAGCCCCGTGTCGAGCATCAGGCGCAGGCCGTCCTCGGGCCCCTGGTCGGCGACGCCGATGAACCCCTCGCTCGCCGGATAGACCTCGCGCAGTTCCGCATGGGTGTCCGCGATCAGCGCCTCGAAGCGCGCCCGGTAGGGTTTGAAATCAACCCCGCCATGGATCAGCAGTTCGAGGTTGGGGAAATACTTCGCCAGATCGGGGCTGGTGTCACCGCGATGGGTGGCGAGCTTGTCGAAGAAGATCAGCAGCCAGGACGGCGTGCCGCCGATCAGGCGGATATCCTCGCCATCCAGCGCCCGCACCATGCGCTCGACCTTCGTTTCCCAATCGGTGACGGACGCAAGCTCGCGCGATGGAAAGGACCGGTTCTGAAACCACCAGGGCAGGTTCGCGGTCATGATCCCCGAGAGATCGCCGCTGCGGATGCCCGGCGCCTCCTCGACGAAGTCGGTGCTGCCGCCGAGCATGAAGGACTTGCCGCCGAGAACCCGGCTGTCGGGCCGGTTGGCGAGGTGGTGGCAGATCAGATCGAGCCCCGCCATCGTGTTCGACGAGATGATTTCGTTCGTACAGGGAATGTATTTGGTGCGCCCGGTCGTGGTACCCGATGTGACCGCGAAATACGGCACCCGCGACGGCCATGTGACGCCCTTCACATCCGGGAAAGTGTCGGCCCAATAGTGTTCGCGAAAATCCTCATACCGGCGCAGCGGCACCCGTGCCTGGAACTCCGTTACGCTGCGAATCGATTTGAAATCGTGATCACGCCCGAACGCCGTGCGGTTCGCCCGCGCCACCAGCCCGAGCAGTTGCCGCTGCTGGATGTCCGCGGCATTCATCGCCGCGAGCTTGCGCAGCCGCCGGGCACCGTAGATACGAAGGAGGGGCGTGATGTTGAGCATGACCCCAGTTTACGCCACGGACCGCGTCAGGGGGTCAACTCGGTTTTCCGCGTGAACTCGCGCGCAACCGTCTCGAGCTGCAACGGCACGCGCACATACTCGCCCCGCAACCAGAGACCGAACTGGTCGATGAAATTTTCGCTGTTGATCCATCCGTCCTGACCGCCCAGCAGGGTGAACCAGTTCGCATCCGGATCGGACATGTCGGAGATGTGCCGCGACTGGGACCCGAAGCGCGTGAAGTGCCGTTCGTCGGTGTCCGCGTGGGCGGTCTTCATCACCGTGGTCGAGCTGCCGCCGATGGGCACATCGTTGAACCGGTACTTGCCGCCGACGATGGGGATGAAGTTCAGCGGATGGCGCAGCCCCAGCCGGTGCATGTCGCCCCAGGTGGGCAGTTCCTTGTGTTTCACCGCCGCCTCACTCAACGCCGCCGCCAGGACCGGCGCCACCGCCGCCGCCGGTGCCGCGCCGATCATCTCGGCCAGCTGTTCGTCGAACCGTCCGCCGACGGAGATCCGCGTGCGATCATCCGCGCTGAGGAACTTCTCCGCGAAGGCGTGCATGGTCAGTTCGAACGCGACCGCGCCGGGAGACTCGGCCGCGTAGTGGCCGTCCCAGTCGCGAATCTCGGCGACGAGACTGGTCTGCTCCGGCGTCAGCTCCCGGGATACGGCGCCGAGCTTTCCCAGCAGCAAATCGCGCAACGCCACCGCCGATTCCATATAGACATCCTGCTGGAGCGCGCGCAGCTCCTCGAAGCCGATGGTCTCCGACCCCGACAGCAGATCGCGAAGCCGGGCGATCCGATCGTCGTTGGAGAAGTGCCAGCCCACGGCAACGCCGGCGACATCCGCGTCGACGGGCTTGTTGTTCGCCGAGGCGACGAACCCGGACGGCGGATCGAAGGCCGCGGGCAGGGTCCCGGCCGTGACCGTGGTCGCCCAGGGGTCACGCCCGTCCGCGCCTTTATCTGCGGTCTCTGCGGGGATCAACAGGTCGGGTGGTGGCGTCGGCGACCGGTCCGGCAGCTTCACCGCCATGACCTGGCCGATATGCCCGGCGGCGTCCGCATAGACCATGTTCTGGCCGGGCACATGGAACCCGTCGAGCGCGGACCGGAACCCTTCGAAATCACGCGCCTGGCTCATCCGCAGCATGGACGTGATCTCATCGCTGGGCTGGTGGCCCATCCAGCGCAGCGCGATCGTCTCGCCGTCGCGCGCGGAATTCACCAGCGGGGAATCGGTGATCACCGGCCCGAACCGGGTCTCACGCACCTCGATTTCCGTGTCGAACCACCAGCGCACGCCGATATTCTCCGTGCGGGTCCGGAATGCATCGGCGGGCAGATCGCTGACATCCACCATATCCGTGGACAGGGCCCGCATGTTGGTGCCGCCCCAGGCAATCTGGGCGTTGCGGCCCAGCGCGATGAACGGCACGCCGGGGATCATCATCCCGACCGCGTGGTAGGACGGTGACTTGTAACCCGCCAGCAGCCAGAGGTTGGGCAGGAACACCCCCAGATGGGGGTCGCTGGCGATCATCGCAGCGCCGGTGCCCGTGCGCGCACCCGACACCGCGACCGAATTGGACCCGGCCTTGGAGAAGCCCGCAAGCAGCTCCCGGAACATCGAGGCCTGATCGTCGGAACCCGCGCCGATGCTCGGGATCGACTGCAACCCCTTCTCGGTCGCACGCGCCCATATCTCGGGCCAGTCCGGCCGGTCGCGCAGGGACAGCATGCCGAACCAGATCAGCCAGTTCACATCGGTGGAGGCCAACCGCCCGACGGCGATCACATCCGCCGCGGTCCAGGGCTCACGCGCGAGCCCCAATACGCGATGTTCGTGAGGCAGCTCGGTGGCGTTCGCGATGTAGTGATTCACCCCGGCCACGAATCCGTCGAGCCAGGCGCGGGTGTCGGCGGGCATCAGCGCCAGGGTCGCGTCTGCGCCGCGCCCGAAATTCAGAATCCGCAGGGACTTGTCGATGTCGCGGGCCAGCGGCCCGCCCATCTCGGCCACGCGCCCGCGCACGAGCCGCCGCGCCACCTCCATCTGTCCCCAGCGCAGATGGGCATGCACGACGCCCAGCGCGACGGCGAGATCGGTGTCGCTCTCGGCTTCGATGAACGGCACCTGGAACTCGTTCCAGTGAATGCGAACCGGCGCGTCGAGGGGCATCCCCGACGCCGGAATCGCGTCGAGCCGCGCATCGACGCTCACCGGGTCGGGCAGCGGCGTGAGCACCGCACACCCGGCAAGAACCGTGGCCATGGCCGTGCCGGCGAGCAGATTGGTGAGGCGCATGGTTGTTGCTCCGAACAGGGCTTCCCTGGGATTCTACGTGTGTTGGCCGGGGAAGGATCACACAGACAATTCCGAGGCGGAGATAGAATCGCCAGGCGGCGTTGTCCAGTTGCGATGGCGTGATCGGATGCCGTTCAGACACCGGCAACAAGACGCCGGAACTCAGACACCCGTCACCTTGCGCAGGAGGCGCAACAGCTCGGCGGCCTCGGACTCCGAGAGATTGGCCGTGATCGCCGCGTCATGGTCGCGCACCATCGGCGTGATGCGTTCAAGCATCTCGGTTCCCGCATCGGTCAGGCGCAACTCGTGGGACCGGCGGTCGGTCTTGGACCGTTCGCGCGCGACCCAGCCGCTGGTCTCCATCCGGTCGATCATCGCGACCATCGTCGAGCCGTCCACGCCGAGCGTGCGGGCGAGCTGGGTCTGGCTGAGGCCGGGATTGTTGGCGACGATGATCAGCAGGCCGAACCAGCCCGGCCGCATGCCGGCGTCGCCCAGATTCGATGCGAAATGCTGGAATGTCTCGATCTGCGCGCGGCGCAACTGATAGCCGACAAGCCCCGGCAGAAGCCCCAGATCGATGTCGTCGCCATTGCCTTTATCCGCCACAGTGTTGGTTCCCGTGTTCGATTGCACGCCGCCTTATGCCGCCTGTGTCGACTATGTAGCATATCGATTCGCGTAATCCGCCCGCCGACATTGACCCGATGTTGACCCGCTCGGGCGCACCGCCGAAACTGCCGAGGCGTCCCGACCCATGGAGCCACACGCAGCATGTTCAAGAACACGATTACAATTCCGGTCGAGTGGGGCCATTGCGACCCGGCAAAGATCGTTTTCTACCCCAATTATTTCGTTTGGTTCGATCACGGCACCCGGCACCTGTTCGAGCGTGCGGGCGTCGGCTACGAGGTGATGCTCGACGAGTACAAGACCGTCGGCCTGCCGCTGGTGGATGCAAGCGCCAAGTTCCTCTCGCCCAGTCAGTTCGGCGATACCATCGACATCACCAGCCATGTGAGCGAGTGGCGCCGCCGCACTCTCGTGGTCACCCATGAGGTCTCCAACGCCGGCACACCGGCCGTGCGGGGCGAGGAGATCAGGGTCTGGGCCGCCGCCGATCCCGACACGCCGGGCAAGCTGATCACGGCCGACATCCCCGCGGATTTCCGCGCCCGTTTCGAGGCCGCCGACAGCTGAGACGACGGGCAAAGCGCCGCCCGAGACGACGGCGGCGCGACCTGCCACTTTTGGCGGATGCATTGCCCCGAGGATGCGCTAGACTGCGCGGCAATCAATGGTCGCCCATGATTTCAAAGGACGGCCCAAGAGGAAACGGACGCCGGAATCCCATGCGGGCGGCGTCCCATCAGGGAGAGAAAGCATGAGTCATAACATCGTGAAGACTGTCGCCCTCGCGGGCGCCGCGATTACCGCGCTGACCCTCGCCGCCGCCCCGGCGATGGCGCAGGACGTCACCTTACGAATGCACACCTTCATTCCGCCGGTCGCCAACCCGGGCAAGACCTTCCTGGCTCCGTGGGCCGCGAAAATCGAAAAGGATTCGGGCGGCCGCCTGAAGATCCAACCTTTCTGGGCCATGCAGCTCGGCGGCAAGGCGCCCCAGCTCCTCGACCAGGCACGCGACGGCGTCGTCGATATCGTGTGGACCCTGCCCGGCTTCTCGGCGGGCCGCATGCCCGAGGTCGAGCCGTTCGAGCTGCCCTTCGTGCACAAGGATGCGCTGTCGACGACCCTCGCCCTCCAGGATTTCCAGGCCAAGTATCTCGGCAAGGCGTTGAGCGCCTATCACCCACTCCTGCTGCACAGTCACCAGGGCTTCCTCTTCCAGACCAAGGAACCGGTCCAGAAGATGGCGGATCTGAAGGGCATGAAGCTACGTGCGGCGTCGCGCGCCGGCGTTTGGCTGCTCGAAGCCCTCGGTGCCACCGGCGTCGGCATGCCCCTACCGGCAATTCCCGCCAACCTGTCAAAGGGCATTATCGACGGCGTGACCCTGCCGTTCGAGATTGCCCCGGCGGTCAAGACCCCGGATCTGGTCAGCCATTTCTCCAGTCTCGCGGGCGCACAGCCCCGTCTGGGCACGAACGTCTTTACCTTCCTGATGAACAAGGCCAGCTACGACAAGCTGCCGCCGGATCTCCAGAAGGTGATCGACGACAATTCGGGCGGCAATATCGCCCGCCAGGCCGGCCAGAACTGGATCGATGTCGAGACTCCCGGCCGCAACGTTGTCGCGTCGAAGCCCAAGAACAAGTTCTACGAGATCCCGGAAGACGAGGTCGTGAAAATGAAGGCGGCGGCCCAGCCCGTGTTCGATCGCTGGTATGAAGAGGTCGGCAAGCGCGGTCTCGACGGTCCGGCCATGGTCATCGACGCCCTCGATATGATCGAGAAGCACTCGGGCAATTCATAAGGGATCCCATACCAGAGGACTCCCCGGACCGCTCGTATGAACGATCGAATCCTCGCCCATGAGCGAACTCGCATCTGAGACAACCCGGCCCACCGATCCGGTGGGCCGGGTGCTTTACGCCATCGCCAAATGGGTCGCGGTGCTCGGCGGCGTCACCCTATGCGCCATGGCCGTTCTGACGACGGCCAGCGTCACCGGCCGTTCCGTGTTTCTGCAACCCATCGCCGGTGATTTCGAACTGGTCGCCATCGGGACCGGCCTCGCCGTCTTTGCCTTTCTGCCCTGGTGTCAGATCACACGCGGCAATGTGCTCGTCGACTTCTTCATGTCGGCCGCATCGCCGCGGCTGCAGATCTTCGCCGATATCGTCGGCGGCGTCGTTTACCTCGCCATCGCCACACTGCTGACCTGGCGGATGATCTTCGGCGGCCTCGACATGTACAATTACAACGAATTGTCGATGACCATTAACTTCCCGCGCTGGACGACATTTCCGCCCTCGATCCTCCTCATGGCGCTCTTGGTGGTCGTGATCGTCTACACGGTCGGGCGCAGCATCGCCGAGTTGCGCGCCGGGCGTTACATGCATAACCAGGATAGTCCGCGACAATGACCGGCCTCGAGATCGGCCTCACCGGCTTTGCCGTTCTGTTCGTCCTGCTGGCCCTGCGCATCCCCATCGGCGTGGCCATGCTGGGTGTCGGTCTCGTCGGCTATGTCACCATCGCGGGCGAGGCCGCGCTGTTCAGCTATCTCAAGACCGAAACCTACTGGCGGTTTACCACCGAGAGCCTCTCAGTCGTGCCCCTTTTCCTGTTGATGGGCCAGTTCGCCGCCAAGGCGGGGCTCAGCCAGGCGCTGTTTGCCGCCGCCTATACCTGGATGGGTCATTACCGCGGTGGTGTCGCCATGGCCGCCGTGGGCGGCTGCGCCGGGTTCGGCGCGATCAGCGGGTCGTCGCTCGCCACTTCGGCAACCATGGGCCAGGTCGCGCTGCCCGAGCTGCGCCGGTTCAACTATTCCGGCGCGCTGGCGACCGGCTCGCTCGCCGCAGGTGGCACGCTCGGCATTCTCATTCCGCCCTCGGTCGTGCTGATCATCTATGCCGTGATGGTCGAGGCGAACGTGGCCACGCTCTTCCAGGCCGCATTCATCCCCGGCATCCTGGCCGCACTCGGCTATATCCTGGTGATTGCGATCGTCGTCCGGGTGAATCCCGAAGCCGGCCCCGCCGGCCCGACGGCAAGCCGGGCCGAGAAATGGTCGGCCCTGCTCGAGGTCTGGCCGGTGCTGCTGATCTTCGTGCTGGTCATGGGGGGCATCTATTTCGGGGTCTTTTCGCCGACCGAAGGCGCCGGGGTCGGCGCGTCCGGTACATTCCTTATTGCCGTAACCCGCGGCGGCATGCGCTTTCAGGGTTTCATCGAGGCGCTGCTCGGCACCGCACAGACGACGGGGATGATTTTCCTGATCCTGCTGGGTGCGGCGATCTTCAACGCCTTCCTCGGCTTCTCCGAGTTGCCGATCTTCGCGGCGGACTTCTTCGGCAACTCCGGCCTCGCGCCGCTGACGATCCTGCTCGGTATGGTCCTGATCTACATCCTGTTCGGCTTTGTCATGGACTCCCTGTCCATGATCTTCCTGACCGTGCCCATCTTCTGGCCGATTATCGCCGGCCTCGATTTCGGCATGAGCGAGGAGGAAACCAAACTCTGGTTCGGCATCATTTCCCTGATCGTCGTCGAGATGGGGCTGATCACGCCGCCGGTCGGCCTGAATGTCTTCATCATCAACTCCATGGCCCGCGACGTGCCCATGATCGAGACCTTCAAGGGCGTCATCCCCTTCTTCATGTCCGATATCGTGCGCGTCGTGATCCTCATTTTCCTGCCCACAATCACGCTGATCCTGCCGCGCCTGCTGAACTGAGTTGGTCCGGCACGGGATTTAGTTGGTAATGACAATAATTTGCATTACACACTAATTCTTCCTGCTACAATTGGGCCCACAATGAGCTTTACCGTCAAAATCAGGCAGTCCGACGCGCCGCTGTCGGTCGAGATGGGTGACACCATCCTGACCGCCGCGCTCGCCGCCGGGATCGACTACCCCCATGGCTGTCAGTCGGGCAATTGCGGCGCCTGCAAGTCGCGCCTGCATGGGGGCGAGGTGGAGATGTCGCCCTATTCCGAATTCGCGCTGACCGACGCCGAAAAAGACTCCGGGCTTGTCCTCGCGTGTCGCGCGGTACCGTGGAGCGATTGCGAGGTCGCGTGGCTGGAACAGGACGAGGTGATCTCCCATCCCCTGCGCAAGCTCGACTGCAAGGTCGTTGAGGTCGAGCATATGACCCACGACATCGCCCGCCTGCGCCTGTCGATCGAGGCCCACGGACCGTTCGAGTTCACGGCCGGCCAGTATGCCCGCCTGCACTTTGCCGACCTGCCGCCGCGCGACTATTCGATGGCCAGCCTGCCCCCTGACGGAAAAGAGGGCGACGATTTGCTCGAATTCCACATCCGCATGGTCCCCGACGGCGGCGTGAGCAGTTATGTGTATCAGGACCTGAAGCCGGGCGACGCAGTCCGGGTCGAGGGGCCCTACGGCATTTCCTATCTGCGCGAAAAACACACTGGCCCCGTTGTCGCCCTGGCCGGGGGCTCCGGACTGGCACCGGTCAAATCCATCGTCGAGTCCGCGCTCGCGGCCGGCGCCGAACAGCCCATTCACATGTATTTCGGTGTCCGGGCGGAAGCCGACGTCTATCTCGAAGATCACTTCGAGGCGCTCGCCGCCAAGCATGACAATTTCACATTCGAGATCGTGCTGTCGGAACCCGAAGGCGCAACAGAACGGCGCAGCGGCTATCTGGTCGATATCGTCGCCGATGATTTCGATGATCTCGACGGCGCCAAGGCCTATCTGGCCGGGCCACCCATCATGGTCGAGACCTGCGTCGGCAAGCTCAAAGAGATGCACGTGCGCGACGAAGATTGCCACGCGGACGCCTTCTATACGGAAGCCGAAAAAGCAAAACTCGAGGAAGCGTCATGAGCGATAACAACACAGACGGCAGGCTCGACGGCCGCGTGGCGCTGGTCAGCGGCGCGGGCCGCGGCATCGGCCAGGCCATCGCGCGGGCGCTCGCCGCGCGGGGCGCCAGCGTCGTGCTGGCCGACAATGGCGGCGATGTGGGCGGCCACGACCCCGACCCGTCGGTGGCCGAAAACGCGGCGGCCGATATCGGCGACAACGCCGTCGCCTTCACCGATTCCATCGCCAGCGCCGAGGGCGCACATGCGGCAGTCGAATGCGCCACCGAAAAATTCGGCGGGCTCGATATCCTGGTGAACAACGCCGCCATCCTGCGCGACGGCTTCATCTTCAAATCCGATCCCGACGATTTCCGCGACGTGATCGAGACCAATCTCTGCGGCGCCTGGTATCTGGCCAACGCGGCCTCACCGGTGATGCGCGTGCAAGCCAAGGCGGAACGCGGCGGCGCGCCCTATGACTGGGGCCGCATCGTCAACATCACATCCTCGGCGGGCCTATACGGCAATTTCGGCCAGTCGGCCTATGCCGCGGCCAAGTCCGGCATGATCGGCCTGACCCGCGTCGCGGCCATGGATCTGGGCCGCGCCGGCATCACCTGTAACGCGATCGCGCCCTTCGCCGCGACCCGGGTCACCGACATGATCGTGCCCGCCAATGACGAGCAGGCCGCCTATAAGGAACGCGCACTCAAGCTCTCGCCCGACCATGTGGCGACGGCGGTCGCCTGGCTGTGCCAGCCCGAGAGCCAGTCCATCACGGGGCAGATCTTCGGCGTGCGCGGCCGCGAGTTGTTCCTGTTTTCCCAGCCGCGGCCCGTGGCCACGCTGTCACGCGACGACGGGGATTGGGATGTCGCCGGATTGATCGCCGCGGCGCCCGCAGAATTCGAACCCAAATACACCGACCTCACCACGGATCTTGAATCGTTCAACACCGACCCAAAGGTCTAAACGACAATAGGTCCAACCGCAGGAGACCGATCCATGAGTATCAATCCAGGAGATTCCGTCGAAACCTCGCGCGAGCTGCAGGAGGCCCCGGAAGAGTTCCGGGTGGCCGTCGAGAAGATCGTCATCAGCCACGCCGTGAACGAATTGTATGGCGCCCAGGTGTTCGACGAACCCGCGATTGCGCTGGCGCCGACCCCCTATTCAAAATGGCTGACCTGCCGGGTCGCCATGGAGGAATACGGCCATCATGTGCGCTTCCGCGAGCTGGGCGAGGAAATCGGCATCGCCCCCGAACGCATGGTCCCGGGCGACAAGAAGCCCCTCTCCATCTTCGAATTCCCACTCGAATCCTGGGAAGAATTCTGCGTCATCAAGCTGCTGGCCGACCTGGCGGAAATCCTCCAGGTCGAGGACCTGTCCCAGTGCAAGTTCCTGCCCCTGCGCAACCTGTCGCGCATGACCATGCCCGAGGAGCGCTTCCATGCG
>Ga0209273_10002094_pt1 | contig 15947 bp, 30 predicted proteins | sample tdAd471_FD_187126 | JGI IMG/M metagenome (GOLD analysis project Ga0209273, IMG submission 187126) | Marine sediment microbial communities from the Atlantic coast under amendment with organic carbon and nitrate - tdAd47.1 (SPAdes)... | ecosystem: Environmental > Aquatic > Marine > Coastal >...
AACAAAACAGCGCCATTGCAACTATTAAAACGTCTACGTGTTCCGACATTGCTCACCTCACTCAGATAAATAACTTTCGTCGCCCATCATGTCGCCGCCCGCGCTGCTGTAAGCCATCCAGGCGAGCAGGAGGGCTATGTATAGTGCTGCTAGTAGTGTTTTGTAGTTCATTCAAATATCACGCCCTATTGCCCCTATTTTGAAACCAGTCCAACGCCTCACAAATTTCTGGATTCTCCCACCATTCATCAATATACCGATTGCCCGCACGATCACTGTAAAATGTTGGCCCCAGGTATCGATGCCAATCCATATAAATATATCCGCCGCTTGCGAGTCGCAACCTAAACCAGCCTGCAGAGAAACAGATAATTGATGTTCCAGCATTGATTACTCCCCGCCCTGAAGGACGGGGATTCTTTCCGTCTATCATTTGTGGGCTCCTCCTGCGAGCGTAGCTAATCCGCTACGGAGAATGTTAGTGGCGGCATTCGTATCTCTATCGTGATGCGTTCCGCAGTCCGTACACTGCCATTCTCTTATTCCAATATCTGCGATACCTCTCGGCCTCGACTCAGGCAAACAACCACAAGCCGAACAGATTTGGGTGGACAAATACTCACTAACCTCAATCATCACTCCACCATTCCTAATGGACTTGTAATGCAGCATGTTTTTAAAGTCTGACCATCCGGCATCTAATACAGATTTTGCCATTTTGGTCTGTGAGAGTTTTTTACTTGATACATCGCCAACCACAATTGTTCCGTAAGTGTCAGCAATGGCTTTACTAGCTTTGTTCAGATAATCCTTCCTGCTGTTTTTAATCTTTTGATGTATATTTCTGACAAGCTTCTTTTTGCCCGCTCTTTGCGCTTTACCTAGATTTTCTTCCAGCACCCTAAAATATCTTGGATTAGCTATCTTTGACCCATCTGAAAGATTAGCTAAGTCTTTAAGCCCTAAATCAATACCGACAGATTTATCAAGATCAACGATAGCGATAGGCTCAACACTAACAGGGATATTTAGATACCAGTGACCCTTTGCATCCTGATTGAACGAACCTGCTCTAATTACAGCGTCTTTCGGTAAATCTCTGTCGTGCATTGTCTGAAATACAGTGCCGTTAAACTTGTATTGATTGTCACTAACTTTTTTAACGTGACCTTGGTTGAACGGAACCCAACCAAGCGTCTTTCGACCGCGCCATTTTAGCCACGCTTTTTTATGCGTCTTACGGCTATCATCGTATTTATGGCAAATTTGCTGAACAGTGTGAGCGTGAAGCCCAAGCATCTTTGAAGAACCTGCTGTTAGCTTTTGCAAGTCATACTTGTTGAGCCACTTACGCTTGGACTTAACCGCTTTCTGCTGAGTCTCGTTGCAAAAGTTCCAGACATAGTTACACGCTCGTGCTTTAGCGTTTAACTGGCTTGTATGTTTTTCACGTAGTCTCAGCTTAATAACTTGTATCATACGCACCTCGGTTCGCTTGACCCCGCCCTGAAGGGCGAGGATTGCGCTCGCACTTGTTCAACATCTACATGAGCACCAAACGGCCATGAATTATAAAGTTCATTCGCACCGCTCCAGCTCTTCGCACACTTCTATGAATTTCGCTGCGACTAATCTTCCTCAAAACCAACGCAAGGTTTTAAACCAGCGGCCTTTGCTCTTTCAGTTCGATTGTAAAAAACGGGCCTAACATGCTCATCTAAACGTGTTTTTTCTGGCAACTTTTCCAGCTCTTTTATTAGCTGACCAACTGTTTTGCAAAGTTTCAATTTCATACTATCATCCTCAAGTTAGAGTGGGTGCCGTGTCGTTACCACGGATCGCCGGTTTCCACGGGTTTACTCGTCGGTGTATCGGGGCAGGTTACACCTGCATTTCCCTCGTTCTTGAGGCGTTCCCTAGATACCCATTACCAGCGCCGTAGCTTTCGGGTATCACCGCCAACGCAGACTGGCTCTGCGGCTTGACTACAAGCTATTTCACCCACAAAGATGCGCTCTCGCAAAAGCGCATCGTTCTGAGTGCCCGGTTAGTCGGGCTGTGGTCATAATTTATTTACTCCATCTTTCCATAATTTTGATTTTGTGAATCGGGCCTGGACTGTTGCCAGTAGTTTGCGTTCACCTTTGTCGTCAATTTCCTCCGCAAGCCTCCAGTTCGGAATTATTGCGTTGTCTCCAAACACACCCTGGACAAAGGCCCATCTGCTTCCGAACAGCGCAAAACACGCATGCTCTGCGAATAAATTGTGGCTCCCTGCCGCATTAACTCCGATTATTCCTGATGCTTGAGATGACACTCTTCCCTCGGTCAGATCCGGAGAATAATGCACAACAAAATACTTAACTTGATCAAGTGATTCTTCATGATCCTGTGCTTCTGCCTTGGTGTTAAACATTTTCCCGTCTCGGGATTGAAAAACTTCTTTTGTTATAACTTTAACCATCTCATTCACCTTCTGTTGTTAGTGTTAGCTCCAGCTCTTCGCAAAGCCTGCGCTCGATATAGAACCATTCTCTTAAATCTGGCGAAAATGGTTCTGCCATGACAGCTTCATACCAGGCATCCATAATCATCCGCATAAGCTCTTCGCGCTTGCTCATTCTGGCTTCTCCATTAGCCGTCTATAAACTGCAATTGCATCGCGTTTTGTCGATTTATAGAATCCTTCTGATGGCATATATAGAGGACATTCGTATATTTCATTTTCCTCATCGCCAGAGTTGGAGCAGCAAACCACCTTGGTTGCATAGTTCTCTTCCGGGCAGTATTCCCATAACTCCAAATCTGAACCGCAAAACGGGCATTCCGGCAGCGTGACACCTGATGGCACTTTAAGTTTGTGATAAAGTTCTTTGCTCATTCTGGCTTCTCCCGCTCGTCGCCCAGGGCTTTACTTGAACTTACTACTATCAAACCCTAAGTTCGTATCATTAATTTCTGGAGACAACAATATCCTCCGCCCGAACAACCAAGGCTGCAAGCTGCCTCACAAGAATCATGACAGCTTTGGTTGTGCGCAAGTATTTTGCTTTTCAGCTTCTCGTTCTCGGCTTTCAATCGGCTAACTTCCAACGTCAGGCAACGCACCAGTTCGTCAGAATCAGACTTAACAAACTCGATCAGTTTTTCAAGCCGATGCAAAAACCAAGCTGATCTATATGGGTCCGAATCATCGTATTCGTATATAAATCTGTGCAGTTCATTTGCGTAAGGAACGCCATCGGAAAACTCTCCTCCTCTTTCTTCTTCTGCGTATTTGGAATTGCCAACTCTGAGGCTGCATTCTTTCCAGTCCGGAAGGTTATTGCTTGGTGTATCGTCACGGATCTCACTCATTCTGGCTTCTCCGGTGGCTTGGGTCGCTGTGTGCCAGTTGGAGTCCAGTGCGTATATCTTTTTTGCTCGGCAAACTCACCATAATAAAACAGCCCTCTGACGCATAAGTTGAAAAGCGAGTCGTACCAAAAGACCTCATCATAACCGTCAGCGTCTTTCTTTGTCGGCATCCGCTCGCTACTTTTTATCCACCCAGCCTTAGCCTGTTGCGGTGCTGCGTAGAGCGGCCCGATTACCTGAAGTCTTGGATTATTCTTTTCAAAGTCCCATTCAAGTTGCTGTTGATCTACGAATCCGATTTCTCCGGTATCCTCATGCTGATACATATAAGCAACCGGCTCATCCTCCACCTTGGGCGCCGCTTCGATGGCAGAAACAAGCCAATCCAGCAACTGCGCAACATGTCCAGCCTCGCCGTGCTGATCGCCATAAGCGGCAATATTCATGGCCATGTTTCGGGCCTCTTTGATTTGATCCAGGTTTTCCGCCAGCTCAACCGGCACCATCACCGTTTTGTTAGTCATTTGAAATCTCCCTTAAAACAGCGTCATAAATCGCCCTGATTTCATGGCCGTTTACATTCATTCCGCGCGACAATAAACCGCGCTCTATGTTCTGCACTTGCTCGTGCGTTAGTGCTGGGTGCCCCATGAGCTTGCGCTTAACCGCCTCCCACTCTTTACGATTGATAACCGCAAAATCAACATCATCTTCCTTCGCTTCGTCAAAGTAGCCGTCTATTGTTTTTATGCTCATTTCGATAGCCTCAAGCAACAATAAAACCAACAGCCACGAAGACCAGGAAAAAGACAATCGCATAGAAAAGCGCACGCGAATCAGTCTGAACAGCGCCGCAATGAACGCACTCTCTTTGCGTAGTAATGCGCTCGTCAATCTCGCCTGCTTTGTAGTGCCACTCGCCGTATTTGTGGATGCCAAGCTTGCAGATCAATTTAGTTTTCATTGTATTCCCTTCCATTTTTTGTATAGCCCTGGAACACCTATCCCCATATTTATGTAGGTCGTTCCGTCTAATTTCTTGTTTACGGTTTTAATGCTTCTCGGCTTTCCCCCAACTCTAACCCTAAATAAAACTTTTGGGTCGTCGTTGTAAACGATGTCGTAGCCATTCGATTCAAGCCAACTCTTAAACATCTCAACTTCGTCGAATCTCAAGCTGTTTGATACCGGGTTTTGAATTTGAGAGCTCTGCAGCTCGTATTCAATTCCAAGCTCATCAAGCAGGATTTTGAAATCTTCCAGAGTCTTACCGAACACATGACAAACCCTCGACATAGGGAAGCCTTTAGCCATTTCAAACCTTATAGCTTCCTCTGAAATAGGCTGCTTTTCTTCGGGCAATTTAGGCTCGTCCGAAAAGATTATCAGAGGTAATTCCCAGCTGACTGAACCGCCTTGTTTTGTGTAGTAGTGAGAAATCATAGTTATAACCTATTTAATAGTAAGCCTTGATTTGCCTTTACCAATCTTTGCGCCTTCGACTTCAAATCCATCTTTAAGCGCTTTCATAATTAATTTTTTATCCGGCGCTTTAGTTGTCTTGGTGACAACATAGTCAGGTGGCAACGCATCCTCGTCATACACTTCGCAAATCTCCGAAGGTTTGCTTAGGCTTACTTTAAATTCAGGGCATTCAATCTTGGATATGCCGCACCGCTCCATATTGTTGCGCAAGTAATCCTTCATCCATTCAAGTTTACGCTCTAGCGTCTTTCTGCGGCTCACTATCCGCTGTTCTGCTTCTTTCATTGCTTGAATATCAGCATCAATATTTTGAGAGTAGGCCGCAACATTACGGCCCTTCTCTTGTATCTCAGCAGTGATACTTTCAAGCGTATCGGCAACCACTTGAGTGTCAAATTCTTCTGATTCGGCTAATTGCAAGAACTCGTTAAACTGGCTCGATAACTCATAAAGTTTCATATTCAATTCCTTAAAATGGGATTCCGTCATCTTCGGGCGGCTGCTGGAAATTGGAATATTCATCATATCCACCAGCGCTTGAAGCGCCACCAGCCCGGCTATCCTTGTCTTTCATTGCCATTACAATTCTAGGTAATTGCTCAGCCGGTTTTTGAGATAAGACCTCTTGAGCTGTTTGCTCAGTCTCATAGTTAAATGGTGCTGACACTTCCATCCTGAAAAAATCTCTTCCGCTGTTTGAATTAGTTTGGTCGTGCCGGTATAAGGCAAATCCAATTTTTGCCCCTGTCATTTCTTTGAATACAGCCCGCGTGACCATCTTCATTTCTTTTTCGTCATGGTCGTAATCTTCAACCTGCTGATCAACCAAAGTTAATGCCTTGGTTTTCAAGCAAGCCATTACCGCCTGGAACTGCTTGTATCCGTAAGTAGGCTGATTGCCTTTTGCATTTCCTGAGTGCGTGCATATTTGAATATCCGATGATTGCCCTTCGTCTGATTCAAACTTAATGCTAACCATCTTCGCGCCGCCATCGCTTTCCCAATACTTGCAAAATTTAATGTGCCCTAAGTATTTACCAGTGCTATCAATTCGACCTAATCCGCCTGATCCTGCTTTTGCTGCTTTAGTGTCTAATGTGTAGTTCATGCCGCTGTTTCCTTATTGGTTTCTATGCCTTCGTAATCGCAGATTTGAGCGTCAACAAGAGCCAAATCATTGGGTATTTCGTCAGCATCAAACATTCCTATAGGCGTTTTTACTGGGTCACCTCCATGCTTTTTTGTGGTGAAAAAGTGATGCCCATCACGCTCATGGCAGCGCATTACAATTGTGAATAAGCCTTCAACAACAATCTTTTCATCAAGCATTTTTCCTGTAGTCTTTATTGAGATTTCACCATCTTCGTTTGTTTTTGTGTGCGCTAATATATAAACCCGAACATGATCAGGAAGGTTCTGGGCTGTGAATATTAGGTTTGAAAAGTTCACCGCCATGTCCGTGAATTTACGATAGCCTGTTTCATCAACTCGGCTCATTTCTTCAAGTGACATTAGATAATTAGCGTCATCAATGATAATTATTTCTTTCCCAACTTCTCCGGCTGCTTTGCTCATTGATCCGAATATGCGCTTGTAATCCCGCGTCACCATTACTGAGCCGCTAGGGTTTTCCTTACTTATCGGCTTCCACTGCGATGAGCGGAATGGAAGACTTTTCTTGACAGGCTGAATTAATAGCGCTTTTGCTGGGTCTAGATTCATCAAGGATGAAGTTTTCCCGACACCTGAATTTCCTAGAATTAATACTGGCAGTCCCATTTATTGATTCCTCTTGCTCGTATTGCTCGTAATATTGTTGATGCTCGATTTCTTCTTGCTGTCGCCAATCAGGGCCGCTCATAACCTACCCCTTAATATGTAATTGCAATGTGCGGCACTTGCTTGGTTGCAATAAGTTTGATGATTTCTTTGCCTTGCGCTTCTGTTATGCCGGAAGCAAGCAGGCCGGTTAATGCCTCGTTATTAATCTTCGCCTGATGCTTTTTGTTGGCTTCGCGCTTTGCTGCTGCTGCTTTTTCCGCTGCTGCTTTTTCTTCAGCTTCGCGCTTAATGCGGGCTTCGGTTTCGGCTGCTGCGCGTTTGGCCCGCTCTTCGGCTTCCAGCTTTTCACTCTCTGCTTTTTCAGCGGCGAGCTTTAATTCGATTTCACGGCGTTCAGCGGCTTCTTGTTCGGCCTTGGCTTTCGCTTCCGCTTCGGCCTTTGCATTGGCTGCACGTTCCTCGGCTTCACGCTGAGCGCGTTCTGCCGCTTCTTTAGCAATACGCTCTTCACGCTCTTTCTGTTCGCGTTCGGCTGCTTCGGCCCGGAGACGTGCAAGCTCTGCCTGTTCTTCTTCGTGTGCCTTCCGGCGCTCGTAACTGATTTGAAGGGCTTCGATTGTCCGGGCTTTTTCCCGATGCGCTTCTGCCTCAAATTCTTCGTATGATTCGTCAATCTCGATGCTGGAAACGCAATCGAGACTTGCCTTAATTTGCTCTGAGTTCGCCTCATCGTGCACTTCTCGCATATCAACAAGGTGCTCCACCTTATCTTTTAGAGCAGCCACCCTAGCAGCTTCCTTTTCCTCAAACTCATCAAGCGGGCCGCGCACCTCGTCTGCTAACGCATCCATAAATTCACGCATTCTTTTGCGCTCAGCATCCACCAGCTTTGGTTGCTCTTTTAGTTTGTCCACCAGGGCTTTACCGGCTTTATCCATCGCCGTTTTAGACTGACGCACCTTGTAAGCATTGGATGCAATAGCATCGCGGCCTTTCTTTGTCGTCAGGTCTGGCACTAATGAACGCGCCTGTTCAGCTATTAGATTAAGATAAGGATCAAGCCCTTTTTCTGCTGTGAAAACGTCTAGTGCTTTTTCTTGCGGTATTTCGATGATTGCTATTTCTGTGCTCATGCTGTTCTCCATTTTTTAAATCCCAAATTTCAACCAAATTCTTAGCCGGTGCTGCAATGCTGCTTTACGCTCAGCATCGTCAATTACTCTGTAGATAATCATGACTCGCACACCGGGCAGCTATTGCCGCTGTAGTAATCGAAACACTTAACGCACACACTGAACCGGAACTCTCTGTCGTGATCAGCCTCTATTTCCGCTATCTGCTCAAGCGCGTCTTTTAAGTTCGATGCTGTGCCACACAAACCGTTATCGCCATCGTGATCAGCGTGGTAAAAGTCGATATCAAAACTACGGTTCGGTATCGGCTTTAAGTTGCGCTCGATTGTCCAGCCTTCTACTTGGATTGTTTTCATGTCAATTATTCCCCCGCCTCCGGATACGTGTTGCATACCTCAGGGAAATTCTCAGGGAAAAACATATCAACCGTTTTCCCATTGAATAGCATTTTTTTAACCCAACCGTGGTCTCCAATTTTCTTGAATCCTATCTGGCTAAGCTCAAGCAGAAGGCAGTCGACGTTTATTGATTCAGCTTGCCTTACTCGATAAAAAAGAACATCACAATCTTTGCGCTCACCATCTTTGTAGAGAGTCCCGCCAGTTAGCGCTACGTGGCAATCGTATTTTGTGCAGACGGCTTCGATGATTCTGCAAAGCATCACAGCCTGTTCGTGAGTCCAATTTAATGACTGTTCCGGAGCTAAATTAAATGCCTGGTTCACTTCACACCTCCTAACCAATCCTGTAACCGTGCCTTAAGCATCATCCGGACATTAAGTTCTGCTGTTGCCCGCGCTTCCATTTCCGCTATGAATTTGTTCGTGATCATAATACCCACCAAAATATCCCGTACATTGCGACCCACGATGCGCAGTAAATCAAAATTCCTCGCATGATTCCGGAGTCGAATTCGTGTTCGTTGATTACTCCCCGCCCTGAAGGGCGAGGATTGCGCTCGCACTTGTTCAAGCTGCCGAACCTACTACTAAAATGAAGAAGAGAGCGCCGCCGACGAAAAGGAACAGTGCGGATAGCTCGGTTAAGATTGCTTTAGTCTGGTTGCTCATGACGCATACCCCACTTTAAGCTGAGCGTTGATATCATCGGCCCGAGCAGTGTCGTAGTGACTTGTGCTGTCGGGTTCGTCGCCCACTTCGTCGCTGAGCTCATCAGCGTGATACTTCTCGAAGTAGTCCATTACGTTGTTGAGCAGAGCACCAGCAAGCAGGTATGCATCAGTCTTGTATTGCTCGTCATTCACGCCTCGGCTTTTAAAAGCTGCGATGAAGAATTCCTTAATCAGCGCTTCCTGGCCCATTGCGATATCGTTGAAGGCGTCCATGAATACTTCTTCATTCATGGCTTCAAGCAGTGCTGCGATTTTGTCTCTAGTGCTCATGCTGTTCTCCCTAGTTGATGAGGTAATATTAAGCTCTGCTCAGGCATCTGTAAAGTGATTTTTAAGCAAAAGTTAAAATAAATTTTTGATGGCTTTAGTGGCGGGGTAGCTGGGCAATTCTCGGGGTAATTTAAGACCGATTTGACTGCAATGTTGATATCACCAGGGTTCATGGTAAAGTAACAGGCAGAAAAAAGCCCACTTGGCGGTGAACCTTGTGGGCTTAAACAACCGGATAGCTTACAGGCGAGCGGTTGATGTAAGGAAATTGTATACAATTCCCCCCTTATTTCAACCATTCATGTAAAAATATCCGGTATTCACCAGGTGAATGGTTGGATGACTTTCTCAACACCTCAAAAAACAATCGAAAGCTCACGTATCTACGCACGCGCCAGCCTAAAAGCCCGAAAGGGAATAGGCAAAATCAGGTCTTGCTTATTGACCTGGTGGATATAGAGGGGCGTGGACTGCCCGTGACATGATGGGGCAGGGCATAAACAGGGGCTTATGTGGCTTGCATCTTAACCGATGCGATAGAGCGTCCGGCAAGACGATAATCTGTACCCTGATAAAGTGCGTGGATATGATCAAAACAGTCACTGCATAAGGGAGAGGCCACAAGCCCCTCTATAGTGACAACTATTCTCAAATTAAAGCCGCAAAATAAAATACTGGACAGCAACAAAAGCGCGGCTTAATATTGGATTCATCACATACAGGAGATTTACCAGTGCGACCGATAGATAGAGCTTTGGAATTATTCAAAACACAGACAGCTATGGCCGAGGCTATTGGTGCTACAGGGCCATTTGTAAGCCAGTGGATGAACGGCAAGCGCCCGGTGTCCCCTAAATATTGCCTGCGAATAGAAAAGGTTACAGGGGGTGCTGTGACCCGTTACGAGCTGCGGCCTGACATTTACGGCGAAAGCGCTTAATCCACACTCAAGCGGCTTTGCTGGTGAAACCAAACCAAAAACACGAGGGATAAAAATGGATATCGGCGATTTAACGCTAAACCAAATTAAAGAAATATCAAAGATGGTCGGCAACAAAAATAGCTGCGGGCTAAACGCGATGATAGGACAAAAAGTCATTGTTAGAACGTACTCGGCTGGCGTGTGGTTCGGTCTTTTGTCGGAGAAATCAGGAAGCGAAGTCATTTTGAAAAGCGCTCGCAGAATGTGGCGTTGGCACGCGGCTGAGTCAATCTCATTGAGCGCGGTTGCACTGCACGGCATCAATCAAGATAAAAGCAAAATAGTCGAAGCTGTGCCGATGCAATGGCTTGAAGCGATAGAGATAACCCCGTGCTCCGAAGTCGCAGTAAAAAGCCTGGAGGGTGCCGAAAATGTCGAAGCTGGATAAAAATATGAGCGATGGCTCTGGCGATGGCTCTGGCGATGGCTATGGCGATGGCTCTGGCGATGGCTCTGGCTCTGGCTCTGGCTATGGCTCTGGCTATGGCGATGGCTCTGGCTATGGCTATGGCGATGGCTCTGGCGATGGCTCTGGCTCTGGCTCTGGCGATGGCTCTGGCTATGGCGATGGCTCTGGCGATGGCTGAACTAAATAAAAATTACATAAGCCGCTTAATTGCGGCTTTGTCGGTAGAGGCGGTTAACTCGACCTTAACGCCTCTTCTTCTCTTCTCGCCCTCGGCAGCGGGGGCTTTTTTTTAAAGAGGTTCACATGCTCACATTCGATCAACTGTTAATTATTTCCCCTAAAGCCAGAGAAGGCTACTTACGCATGAGGCTGGAAAAGGCCATTCAAGACAACCCAAAGGCTGAAGGTGTGCTCAGACGTGCTCAGGCGCTTTGTGATCGGGCGTTCGGCAACAGTGAGCAGTGAGTATGGCGAACTCAAACGACATGCAGCGCGGTTCGTCTGGATGAATACGCGAAAAACAGGCAATAAAAAACCCGCTTTGCAGAGCGGGCTTTCTATTCGATGGAGAGGTGAAAGCAATGAAGATTACACATAGCGGAGTATATATGTAATGCGCCAATACGGTCAAATTCAATGTGCAATTTGGGCCAATCCTCGCTTCAAGGCATTAAGTGAGAAGTCCAAATTGATACTTATTTATCTGTTAACCGGAAGGCATTCCAATGGTTTGGGATGCTTCTCTATACCGTTTGGATACGTTTCCGCAGATTTAAAATACGGTATCGATACGGTATCTAAAGGGTTTACTGAACTGTATGAGAACGGTTTCATAAAGTATTGCGAAACCACTGAATATGTCTTCATTTGCAAGTTCCTCAAGTGGAATCCCATCGCTAACCCCAAGATTGCCACATCACGAGAGAAAGAGTTTTCAGAGATACCTTCAAACTTCGAGCATATTCAGGAGCTTGCGAGCGAAATGCTTAAGTACGGGAAACACTTTGGAAACGGTTTCGAAACCGTATTGCAAACCGTTTCGAAACAGGAGAGGAGAGGAGAGGATAGGATAGGAGAGGAGCCGAAAGGAATATTGTCTGGCAAGCCAGACCCCGCACCTGAATCGACATTGCCAAAATCAATCGCGATTTCCACACTCGAATACCTCAACGAAAAATCCAACAAGAATTTCAGACCTGTTGACTCGAACATAAAATTAATCGCCTCACGAGTCGCTGAAGGCGCAGACCTTGACGACCTGAAGAGCGTGATTGATCTCAAGTGCAAAGCTTGGCTGAAAGATTCGAAGATGAACGGATTCCTGAGACCAAAGACCCTGTTCAACGCAACCAATTTTGATAATTACCTTGGCCAAGTCGGGTCGCCGCAACCGCTGAGCAACGAAGAAGAGCTTGACGCCCTGTTTGGCGAAGATCCGGTTGATGAATCTGATGACGGTTTTTTTGATGGCGAATGGTCGGAGGTGGCCAATGCTTGATTCTGACCTGCAAAAATTCAAAGCGATGCTGAAAGAAATCCACGCCATGTACAACCGGGAGCTGACAGCGATGACCGCCAAGATGTGGCTTGGTGTTATGCGCCCGTACTCGATTGAGGCGATTGATGGCGCTTTTCAGGCTTATCTTCGGTCAGGTACTCGCTGCCCTGTACCGGCGGACATCTTGAGCTTCCTGCCTGACCCGCTTGGGCATGTTGGGCCAGAGGAAGCCTGGAACATGGCACCGAAGAGTGACAGGGACTGCGGCTATGTGACTGACCAAATCATGACGGCGGTGAGTGCAGCGGATGACAGCATCGAAAGAGGTGACTTGATTGGCGCTCGTATGGCGTTTGTGGAGGCGTACAAGCGCGAATTAGGCAAGGCCCAGGCGTCTGGCTTGGTTGCTCGGTACTGGTACTCAGAAGCAACCGGAATGGAACCTATTCAAAGGCTCGAATTGAAAGAGCGCCACATCATAGAGGCGGCAGAAAAGCGATGGCTAGAGCCACAGAAAGCAATGAACAGGCTAGAAAGCATTTGCGCAGAATTAGGGAAATCATCGCAGCCGCACCTGACCAGGCTTCAAAAGCTGACGAGCGCACCGCTACAGATCGAGAATGGTTTGCCGAACGTAAAGCCAAACTTGAAGCGTATTTCGGAAGGTTTGCGCTTGATAAGCGTAGGAACAAAACCTAATGAGGCTGTTAGCAGCGACAGGAAAGCCAAGGAGAACTCCAAATGAGCAAGCAATGGGAGCACGACGAGTTACAGCACGATTTGGCCTGTCACTTGAGAGCAAACCCTGTTCGTATGGTCTGGGAAGATATGCAGTTAGGCCCATCTGGTTCTGACCGGCCAGATATTTTTATGTTTGAAAAAAGCTACGCGCAGTTCATGCCCATAATTTATGAGATCAAGGTAAGCGTGTCTGATTTTAGGAGCGACATAACTAGTGGGAAGTGGCAGAAATATATCAAATACGCATCGGCTGTGATTTTTGCTGTGCCTGACGGCATGGTTACGAAGAATGACATTCCAGATGGCTGTGGGCTAATCGTGCGCAAGGAAAACGTTTGGCGTAATACCAAGAAGCCGACATTGCAAGTGATAGATACGCTGCCTCACAAAGCCTGGATGAAGCTGCTGATTGATGGTGTAGACCGCTGTCACTCAGAACGTCGGGAACGCAGTATCAAATACCGCATTGATAACAAGCTGGTTTGCAAGAAGTTTGGAAAGGAAATGGCTGAGTTGCTCTCTGATGCGCAGCACGCTGAATACATCATAAAGAGCAGGAAATCACAGATTGAGGAACTAGAAAAGTCTTTTGATGAGAGATTGGAGAAGTCTAAGAAGCGTTTCGATGATTCGATTAGGCGTCATGAGGGTTCAGCGTCACAAATACTGTCAGAGTTAAGGCAGGCTCTTGGCGCGAGAGACGAAGCAGATGCATATGAAATTCTTGGCATGGCAAGAAATGCAGCGCTAGCCATAGATAGAGATGTGGAGGTCAACAGATTAAAGTCAAAGTTGCGATCTATCGAAGCTGCCTTGAAAGACATTGACCGTAAAGTTCCATTCCTGGAGGCAGTCAAATGAGCAAGCCAATAACGGAGCTGTCTTTATTTTCCGGCGCAGGCGGGGGGCTATTGGCAACGTCTCTACTTGGGTTTAATCATGTTGGTTATGTTGAGTGGAACGACCACTGCCAGAAAGTAATTAAACAGAGGATTTTAGATGGATTCCTGCCTGAAGCTCCAATATTCGGCGATATCAGAACATTCGTTAGTGAGGGGTACGCCAGATCATATACGGGATTGGTTGATGTCGTTTCGGCAGGCTTCCCATGTCAGCCTTTCAGTGTCTCAGGCCCGCAAGGCGGAGAATCCGACGAAAGAAATATGTGGCCTGCAACGCTTGATGTCATTCGCATCGTTGAACCGAAAATCGCATTCTTGGAAAACGTGCCAGGTCTCCTTGCTAACAAATACATTGGACGAGTATTCGCAGACTTGGCCAGCATGGGGTTTGATGCAAGGTGGGGAGTGCTGGGAGCTAAAGAAACCGGATCAATTTGCGTCGGAAAAAGATTATGGATTGTTGCTACTTCGCCCGATTGCACAATGCTGGAAAGCATGGACATTCAAAAATATCGAACCGTTGATTCGAAAGAATCACGCAGACGGGAATATACAAGAGCAGTCAGCTCGATGCTTTCACAAGATGATTACACCAAGCTCAAACGAAATCGTGATGAGGTGGCCGTTGGGATGGAGCGACTTAAAGCCATTGGAAACGGGCAAGATCCAATATTGGCTGCAACAGCATTTTCAACTTTAGCGTGGACATAACTATGAGCAAGCCAACCCCAACCCAAGAAACTCGTTTCTACGCATCACTGCATCGTAAAGACCCGATCTATAAAAGCCTGTTTCCGCAAACGACTAGGCATAGCCCGGACTACACAGGAAAGGCTCGACCCGATGAATGCGTATTGCGTAATGCCGACATATTCGTTGGCTACGACATGCACCGCGACAACATAGTGCGACTCATGAAAACTTTAGCAGTAAGAGAAGTAAAACGGGCAATGTCTGAGATGCGTTATTCGGATGACATTGTTGAGGTATTGAAATCAAACGGTCTAATTTTTGAGGTGAGGAAATGATGAGTGAGATAATCGGATCAATATTTCTGTTTGGGTTTTTCTATGGCGTTTCTGCTTTTGGAATTTTTACATTTTTAATGTTTCTCGTCTTGTGGTATTTGGAGGAGGTATCAAAGGGTAGGCTTGAATTCAAAAAAGCAGAGGCGTTTTATGAATATTTAGGAAGAAAGGCTGATGAATTGCATGATGGGTTGTTTACAGCTTTTTTTCTTTTCTTCTTTTTCGCAAACCTGGCTTTGGCTTGCACGACAATAGGCGGGATGATGAATGGTGAGCCGTTCACTTGGGGTTTTAATATTGCGAATAATCTTATCTTTAAGATGTCAGGATGGATCGGCTCTGTAATCATTTGGGTTTCGCCGCTAGTGTTTCTGCACTACATTTTGAAGCTTGTTTTTGGAATTTGGGACAGGCTTGATTCGCATGTAAATGACAAGAATGCTCATAACTAAATTTAGTGAGGTGAGGAAATGAAAAAGTATCTAGCTGTTCGCGATGATGACGACATAACTTTGGGAAAACTTTATCCGGCGTACAGGCAAACTCCTAGTTACGACATTATCGCAGATGACGTTGATGGGAGTTGGAGGAGTCATAACCCGAAGGGAGAGCCAAGCAAATATTTTATGCCGGTCGAAACCGTTATTCACGGCTTCCTAATTTGGGTGGGATTGGCATGAAAGCCTACCGAGCGGAGACAATAGGCGGTCTTACTCAAGCCATAGCGGAGGTGACTAAGGCCGCTAATGATTTGCTCAAAGATGGAAAGGTTGCGCTTATCGAGCTGAAAGAAAACGAGCGAGGCAGGACGGCTCAGCAAAACCGATTACAGCGTAAGTGGATGAGCGAGGCAGCAGAGCAGGGCGATATGACCGCCGAAGAATTTAGAGGACTTTGCAAGCTGCACATCGGCGTCCCAATGCTCAGAGAAGCGGACGAACACTTTAGGGCCGAGTACGACAGGGTTATCAAGCCGCTGCCGTATGAAATCAAATTAGCGTGCATGATGGAGCCGTTTGATTTTAGTGTAACGCGATTAATGAAAGTGAAAATGAAAGCGCAATACCTAGACCAGGTTTACGTCTATCTAACTGGCCTGGGATTTAAATTAACAGAACCTGAGAAGGGGTGAGAAGATGAATGAAGAATTACAGAAAGCAATAACGGAAGTTTTCAACTCAGTTATCAACGCTAAAGAATTTCTGGTAGGAGAGATACCTGACTACATA
>Ga0209273_10002097_pt1 | contig 15935 bp, 12 predicted proteins | sample tdAd471_FD_187126 | JGI IMG/M metagenome (GOLD analysis project Ga0209273, IMG submission 187126) | Marine sediment microbial communities from the Atlantic coast under amendment with organic carbon and nitrate - tdAd47.1 (SPAdes)... | ecosystem: Environmental > Aquatic > Marine > Coastal >...
GCCGACTGGGTCAAGACGCACCCCATGCTGGCCCTGGTCATGTTCCTCCTGATCTTCGTCGGGCCGTTCGTGGTCAACGTGTGGCACCAGAACCGGGTGCGGGCTCAGCTGCACATGGCCCTCGACGCCTGGCAGGGGGAGCTGCTCGAGGCCGGGTTGCCGATCCCCTACGTTCCGCCCAAGGACCTGCCGTTGCCCTCGGGCTTTCCGCAGGCTCCCGACGAGCTGTTCGAGTGGGCGGGGTTCCTCGAGCGCAAGCAGACCCTCTCCGCGTGGCGGGTGCGCCTGGGGGGGGCGGCGCCCGACATGCCGACCGGCCAGGACCCCTGGGCGGCGGCGGTGCGGGTGTGCCTCAGGCTGCACCGCGCCGAGGCCAAGGGGGACGCCGAGCTCGACGGGCTCGAGACCGACCTCGCGCTGAGCCCGGCCGAGGTGCGCCCCGTGCTCGAGCTGACGCGGAGCCTGGTCCGCGGGGAGCGCGGCGTCCTCGGCCGGGTGCGGGAGCTGCTGAGCGATCCGCCTCCGGGCTGCCAGCGCCCGCTGCGCGCGCTGCTGTTCGAGGCCGAGCGGCGCCAGATCGAGCGGACCCTCAGCGGACGCCCGCCGCCGAAGAAGGAGGTGCAGACCTTGCTCCGCCTGGCGCGCTCGCCGAGCCAACCCTCGCCCCTGCCCGAGGCCCTCGAGCGCGCGAGCGAGGAGGCGCTGCGCGGGGTGCTGACGCCGGGCGACGGCGACCTGGAGCGCGCGGAGGCGCTGATCGAGGCGTTCGCGATCCTGCGGGCCAAGCCGGCGGGCGCGCGCCTGGGCCAGGCCTGGGACTGGACCCGAGCCGGGGTCGCCGACGTGCTCGCCGCTCACTGGGCCGACCCTCAGCGTCCGCTGGGCCCGGGGCTCGAGCTGCTCGACCGGCTGCGCCAGGCCGACCCCGAGGCGGACGTCCCGCTGACGGCCCTCGCCGGCTGGCGCGACCAGCTGCAGAGCGTGGTCAACGACCCGCGGCGGCTGGGGCACCTGGTGCGCAAGCTGCTCGAGCTCGGCTACCTCCCCCGGACCCTCGAGGCGGTGCTGCTCGACGCCGAGGTCCCCGCCGGAGACACACCGGGGCTGGCGCTGTTCCGCGCGCTGCGAGCGAGCGCGGCCTTCGCGCGCGGCAGCGCCGACCCGCCCGACCCCGCGCTGTGGAAGGGGGTGGAGTCGGCCCTCGCCGGCCGCGACGACCCGATCGCGCGGCGGATCCTCGCCCAGCGCGCGTTCTGGGGCGCCGTCGAGGAGCGCTTGATCACCAAGGAGGGCGAGGCCTGGATCGCCCGCGCGCGGGCGCTGGGCTACCAACCCAGCTACCGCCTGCTCGCCGAGGAGAGCCACGCGCTGGAGGGGGCCGCGCAGCAGAAGGCCCTCGAGGAAGCGCTGAAGGACCTCCAGGCCACCGGCGAGCTGCCCGAGGCGCGCCTGAGCCTCGACCCCGCGCGGGCGCGCGCCCTCGAGGCCCAGGGCCGCCCCACCAGCCGCGACGCCGCGGCGGTCGAGCGCTCGCGCCTGCTCGCCCTGCGCGGGCTGCACGCGCTGGAGGCGGGGCAGGACGCCCAGGCCCAGGCCAGCGCGGCCGAGGCGCTCAGCGCGGCGCGCACCGCCCTGGCCTACGAGCTCATGGCCCGCGCCGAGCTGAAGCGCGGGCGGATCCCGCAGGCGTTCCAGGCGGTGCGCAACGGGCTGAACGCGGCGCCGACCCCGCGCGAACGCGCGCGGCTGGAGACGCTGCAGAAGGCCATGGGCCCGCGCTAGGGTCCCCACACCCGCAGCGTCGCGTCGTAGGAGGTGCTGAGCAGGCGCCCGTCGGCGAGGGCCAGCAGCGAGGTCACGAAGTCCTCGTGGCCGTGCTCGGCGAGCGGCTCCCCCGTCGTCGTCCACACGCGCACCCGGTCGTCCTCGCCGCCGCTGGCGAAGCGGCCGCCCGGCAGGCCGGTCAACGCCCGCACGGCGCCGGCGTGCCGGGCGAGGGGCGCGTCGCTCCCCAGCCGCAGGACCTCGCCGGCGGCGGTGCCGAGGAGCACGCCACGCCGGATGCGCGCGAGGGCGCGCACCGGCGAGCCGCAGCGCTGCACGACCTCGCCGCGCCCCCCCCGCCAGCGACGCACGCTGCCGTCCTCCCCCGCCGAGAGCAGCGCCCCGTCGTCGGCGAGCAGGCTCCACACCCAGCCCGTGTGTCCGCGAAGCACGGTCTCCAGCTGCCCGTCGGCGTCGCGGAGTTGGATCCCGCCGGCGCCGTCGCCCGCCGCGACGCGTCCGCCGGGGAGCGCGGCCAGGCAGAGCGCGGCGGCGCCGCCCGGGAGCGGCGGGAGCTCCTCCAGCGGTCCATCCGCCAAGCGCCAGCGGTGGAGTGTGCCCTCGCGGGTGCCGCCCCAGAGCGTGCCCGCCTGCGCCAGGAGGCAGGTCACCGAGCCAGGCCCCGCAGGAAGCACCTGCGCGCAGGCGAGCTCGCTGGCCCCGACGCGCCACACCCGCACCGTGCCGTCCCGCGCGCCGCTGGCCACGCGCCCGTCTCCGAGGTCGACCGCCTGCCACACGTAGCCCGTGTGCCCGGCGGGCACCTCGGCCTCGACGGCGTCCACCCGCTCGTAGAGCACGTCGCTGCGGAGCACGTACTTCGTCCCGCCGTGGACGGCCTCGCCCTCGTGCCACACGTCGTGACCGAACACGACCAGCGCGCCGACCTCGGGGCGGACCACCGCCAGCGGCGGGGCGCTGGCGTCGCGGCTGGCGAAGTAGCGGGTCGCGCCGCCGGTGAACCCGGCGGCGTCGTTGAGGTAGACCATGAAGGTCAGCAGCGAGCGCACCGTGGGCGAGCGCACGTAGGCCCCGTCGCGGTGGATCGCGAAGCGCTGCCCGCCGCGGTAGCGGCAGCAGCGGAAGCGTTCGTTGAGGCCGACCAGCCGCCAACGCCAGCCGTCGCGCTCGACGGTCGCGGGCAGCTGCGCCCGCATGCGCGCGAAGAGCGTCGCGGCCAGCTGCGGGTCGTCGAACACCAGCCGGTCGTTGTCGCGGTAGGAGGCGGGGTAGCGCGCGCCGGTGGGCTGGTAGCCGAGGGACTCGGTGCGCTGGATCCAGGCGGCGCAGGCCTCGGGCGAGAACGCGCCGCGGGTCACCGTGCACAGCCCCTGGGGAGACTCGAGGAGCACGTCGGGCATGAGGCCGTCCTTTTTTAGTTGGTTGCCTAACCAATAAAAGAGTAACCTCGAATCCAGATCGCGCAAGGGGATCGCATGGGACGACCGTCGAACACCGAGCAGCGCCGGGCCGATATCCTCGAAGCCATGCTCGAGGTGGTCGCCCGCGAGGGCTACCGCGGCGCGACCGTCGCGGCGGTGGCGCAGGAGGCGGGCCTGAACCCGGGCCTGCTGCACTACCACTTCAAGAAGAAGCTCGAGATCGTGGTCGCGCTCCTCGAGCGCCTGGCGGCGGCGGTCGAGGCGCGCGCCGAGCGCAAGCTGCGCCGGGCTGGGGACGACCCTCAGGCGCGGCTGTTGGCCTACGTCGACGCCCACGTGGCCCTGGGCAAGGGCGCCGACCCGCGGGGGGTGGCGGCCTGGGTCGCGATCGGGGCCGAGGCCGTGCGTGAGCCCGAGGTGGCGGCGGTGTTCCAGGCCGCGGTCGAGGAGCGCCTGGCGCGGCTCGAGGCCCACTTCGCCGCGGTGCGCGCCGCCCGCGGCGAACGTCGCGCCGGCAGCCGGAGCGACGCCGCGGCAACCCTGGCCGCGATCGAGGGCGCCTACAGGTTGTCCGCGGCGGCCCCCGACGCGCTGCCCAAGGGCTTCGCCGCTCCCGCCCTGCGGCGCATGGTGCTGGGGCTGCTGGGCGAGGCCTGAGCCGGACTCAGCCGGCGAGGCTGGCCGCGGCCGCGCGGCCGGCGGCGTAGCCGCTGGACCAGGCCCACTGGAAGTTGAACCCGCCCAGGCGTCCGGTGACGTTCACGACCTCGCCGCACACGAACAGCCCCGGGGCGAGCTTGCTCTCCAGGGTGCTCTTGCCCAGCTCGGCGAGCAGGACCCCGCCCCCGGTGACCTCGGCCTTGGCGTAGCCGGCGACCCCCGTGAGCTGGAGATCGGCCTGGGTCAGCGCGAGGTAGACCCGGCGCCAGTGCTGGCTGTTGAGCTGCTTGAGCGGGAGGGTGGGGTCGACGTCGTGGGCCTGGAGCAGCGCCGTGACCAGCGACTTGGGCACGCGGGCGGCGAGGGCGTTGCCGACGCCGGCGGCGCGGTTTTGGAGCAGCGGGGCGGTGGCCGCGGTCCAGGCCTCCTGGGTCGGCGGGCGCGGACAGTCGGCGGCGGGGAGGGACGCGCCGGGGGGCTTGGCGAGCTCGAGGTAAGGGCCCCAGGGGCCGTCGGGTTGGCGCAGCGACCAGAAGTCGCCGCGCAGGGTGAGCGCGGCGTCGGCGCGGGCGCTGAGCCCGCTGACGTCGAGGGCGGCGGGCCCCGAGGCGCCGTGGTGCGTGATCAGGAGGCTGCCGCCGGCGCGGGCGGTGGGCTTGTGCTTGCGTCCGCTGAGCTGCTCGGGCTGGGCGTCGGCGGCGGCGAGGGTCAGCACCGTCGGCGTCGTGAGCCCGGCGAGGGCGTGCACGGGGCTAGCGTCGGCGAACAGCACCGGGGTCAGCGCGGGCACCGGCTGGCGGACCGCGTGCCCGAGGGCGGCGAGGATCTGGAAGCCCGCGCCCCGCGAGCCGGTCTTGGGCAGGCTCTTGCCGCCAGTAGCGAGGATCACGCGCCGCGCGCTCCAGTTGTGGCCGTGGGCCAGGCGCACCGTCCAAGGCGCGTCGGGTGCGGTGGGCGGGTCGAGGCCCTCGACCTCGGCTGGGGCGACGAGGGGAATCTCCGCAGCCACGAGCCCGTCGAGCAGCACGTGGAGCACGTCCTGGGCCCGGTCCGAGCGAGGGAAGAGCTTGCCCAGGGGCTCGCTGTAGAGCGGACAGCCCGCCGACTCGAACAAGCGCTGCGCGGCGGCGCTGGGGAACCCGCGCAGCAGGCCCTTGAGCTGGCGGGGGACGTCGGTGTCGTAGTCGCGCTCGCTGACCCGGGCGTTGGTCACGTTGCAGCGCCCGCCGCCCGAGACGAGGATCTTCAGCCCTAGCCGCGGCTCGTTGGTCAGGAGCACGACCGTGGGGGCACCAGGTGGAGGCGCGCGCAGCGCGCCGTCTGGGGCCACGGCGCCGCGGGCGCTGAGCGCGGCCAGCAGCCCCGCGGCGCCGGCGCCGACCACGACCACGTCCGCCTCGCGCGGGGTGAGGTCGGGGAGGACCGGGATCCGGGGGCGCTTGCTCACGCGAGGGTGGACCCCGCCCTACTGGGCCATGTCGGCGTAGCGCGCGAACACGCGCTGGGCCTCCTCGGCGCTCAGCGGGCGATCGGCCCGGGCGGCGGCGGCGACCTGCTCGGGCGAGCGCTGGCCGAGGAGCACGCAGCCGGTGGGGGTCTCCGCGAGCAGTGCGCCGAGCAGCGCGTTGAGCACGGGCTGCGGGTCGCTGGCGAACTCCTCGCGGAGCCAGGCGGCGTGGCTGCGCAGCCGGGCGAGGGCCTCGGCGTCCTGGAACAGGTCCACGTTCTGGCGGAAGTCGCCGTCGGGGAAGGCCTCGGGGCCCTCGTATTTGCCGAGCAACGCGCCGTGGCGGATCGGCGAGAAGAAGCACACCCCCGCGTCGTGCGCCTCGATCCACGCCTCGAGCCCCGAGCTGGCGTAGGTGTCGTGGATCACGTTGCGGTAGGGCTGGACCACGTCGGGGTCGACGCGGTCGATCACGCGCACGATCTTCTCGTCGGCCCAATCCGAGAGCCCGATCCAGCGGATCTTGCCCGCGGCCTTCAGCTCCTGGAGCACCTCCAGCGCCGGCTCGAGGTCCTGGTCGTCGGGGCCGAAGTCGCAGTGGTGCAGGTAGTAGAGGTCGATCGCCTCGGTCTTCAGGTTCTGCAGCGAGCGCTCGCAGCGCGCGCGGATCAGGTCGGGGTGATAGAAGCGCGGGTGCTCGCCCGGGTCCCAGCCGACCTTGGTCGCGAGGAAGATCTCGTCGCGGGGGACGTCGCCCCACATGCCACCCAGCAACGCCTCGGAGCGGCCGTTGCCGTAGACGTCGGCGGTGTCCCAGTGGGTGATCCCGGCCGCGTGCGCCGCGCGCAGCGCGTCGCGCACGGTGGCGTCGTCGTGGTCGCGCCAGCCCACCGAGGTCGGACCCGCCGTGTTCAGCCCGCCGTAGCTCCAGGTGCCCAGCGAGATCGCGGGCACCTCCGCGTTGGTCCGTCCCAGTCGAATCCTGCGCACGTCGGCCTCCTTGGATCGGGGCAGGATACCGCGCTGAGGGAACCCGCTGTCCGGGCCGTGCTCGACGGTCCTTCGACCTGCGTCAGCGACGCGAGACCGGGGGCGGGGCGCCGAGCGGCCTAGAAGCGGAAGATCGTCGAGCCCCAGGTGTAGCCCGAGCCGAACACCGCGCTCAGCACCAGGTCCCCGCGCTTGGCTTTGCCCTGTTGGCGGTGGTAGTCGAGGGTCAGGGGCACGGTCGCGGCGGTGGTGTTCCCGTAGAACTCGATGGTGTTGAGCACCTTCTCCTCGGGGATCTTGGCCAACTCGGCCACCTTCTGGTTGATCCGCAGGTTCGCCTGGTGGGGCACGAACCAGTCGATCTCGTCCCAGCTCAGCCCGGTGGTGTGCAGCGCCTGCTGGGTGGCCTCGACCATGCGCTTGACCGCGTTGATGAACACCTTCTTGCCCTTCATTTGCGGGTACATGGTCAGGTTCTCTTCGCGATCCCGGGCGTCGTACCACACGAAGGGGGCGTGAGAGATCTCGAACACCTTCATGTAGAGGTCCCAGGCGCCGCTGCCGTCGGCGTGGCACTGGGTGTGGATCACCCCCTCGCGGGGGTCGTCGCTCTCCACCGGCCCCACGACCACGGCTCCGGCGCCGTCGCCGAAGAGGACCATCACGTCGCGCCCGCGGGTGGTGAAGTCGAGGGAGTGGCTGTGGACCTCCGAGCCCACCAGGAGCACGCGCTTGTAAGCGCCCGTGCGCACGAAGGCGTCGGCCATTTGCAGCCCGTAGACGAAGGAGCTGCACTGCTGGCGAATGTCGAAGCAGGCGCAGCCGCTCCCGGCGATCCCCAGCTTCTCCTGGAGGAACACCGCCGTGCCCGGGAAGTGAATGTCGGGGGAGAGGGAGCCCAGAATGATGCAGTCGACCTCGTCGGCCTGCATGCCCGCGTCCTCGAGGGCGCGCTGGCTGGCGACCAACGCCAGGTCGCTGCAACCCACCGAGCCGTCGTTGGGCACGTAGCGTCGCTCGCGAATCCCCGAGCGCTGCTCGATCCACTCGTGCGAGGTCTCGGTCTGCTGCTCGTCGCAGACCTCGTGGCGCTCGTTGAGGAACGGGATCTCCGAGTTTGGGACCACGCGCTCCGGGACGTAGGACCCCAGGCCGAGGATCTTGGTGCGAATCACTTGACACTCCCCCGCGGCGCAGGTCTACGAGCGCCGCGGCGAGAGGAATCTATTCTGGAGTGCCCCTCCGGGCCACGACGCGGCGCGCCACGCGCCGGCAGCTCTGCCCTGCTCCGGGCTCCAACCAAGGAGGCGCTCGGCGCTAGTCCTGCGGAGGCGGCAACGTCGAGGGCGGGGCCACCAGACGCACGCGATCGAGCTTGGTCTCGCGGACCTTCTTCGAGGCCGCGATGTAGGCCGACTTGATCCGCCGGCGCTCGGGGTGCTCGCGAGGCACCGCCTTCAGCGCGCGGCGGAAGTCGACGGCGGCACCGGCGAAGTCCTCGAGGTTGGCGCGGGCGGCGCCGCGGCCGACGTGCACGCGGTAGTCGTCGGGCCACACCGCGAGCACCTGGGTGTAGGCCTCGAGGGATTCGCGGGGCTGGCCCCCGCGGCGCAGCGCGTAGGCCAGCTTGAGCCGCACGGCAGGGTCGTCCTCCCCGGCGAGGGCCTTGCGGTAGGACGCGGCGGCGGCGGCGAAGTCGCCGGCCTCGACCTGCGCGTCGCCGACCTGGCCGTGCTGGGACGGGGTGCGCGGGCCTGCGACCAGGTCGTCGCTGCTGAAGCCGACCTCCATTAGCTTGGCGAAGGCCTCGGTCGGCGGGAGGGTGTCGCCGCTGGAGATCAGCTCCTCGGGCTCGCTCAACGCCTCCCCGCGGAGGTAGGCCTGGAGGTCGGCGACCAGCGCCGCCGCCGAGCGGTAGCGTCGGCGGGGCTCCTTCTCCAGGCAGCGCAGGCAGAGCGCGTCGAGGGCTGGGTCGACGGCGGGGTTGTGGGTCGAGGGCGGCTGCGGGTCCTGCTTGAGCGTCGCCAGCAGCACCTCGTGCTCGTGCTCGGCGACGAACGGCGGGCGCGCGCAGAGCAGGGCGTAGAGGGTGGCCCCCAGGCCGTAGACGTCGGAGAGCGCGTCGACGTTGTGCGCGTCGTTGATTTGCTCGGGGGCCGCGTAGCCCGGCGAGCCGACCCCCATGTGCTTGAGGGTCAGGACCCGCGCGTCGCCCTCGGTCGAGGCCTTGCAGAGGCCGAAGTCGAGCAGCACCGGCCGGCCGTCGTGGAGCACCACGTTCTCCGGCTTGAGGTCGCGGTGCAGGATCCCCTGGGCGTGCACGTGAACCAGGGCCTCCCCGACCTGGGCCACGATCGAGACCGCCTCCTGAGGTGGCAGCGGGCCGCGCCGGGCGAGGAGCTCGAGCAAGCTCTGTCCAGGGAGGTACTGGAGCACCAGGCAGGGGTCGCCGTCGTGGCGGGTGAACTCGAACGCGCGCACGATCCCCGGGTGCTGGAGCCGGGCCAGGGCCCGGGCCTCGCGCTGGAAGCGGGCCTGGTGCCGCTCCGACGCGCCCTTGAGCACCTTCAGCGCGACCTCGCGCCCGTGCCGGAGGTCGCGGGCGCGGTAGACGACGCCCATGCCGCCCTCGCCCAGCTTCTCCAGGACCTCGAACCGCTCGCTCATGAGGCCAGGGTCCGCGATCGGGCGTGGCCTCGCAACGGCCTCAGCGTAGACCGGGTCTGGACTAGCCGACGATCCATGGGTGGGTCACTGCGGGCTAGCCGATCCGCCCGTCGGGCCCGACCTTCCCGGGCAGGTCCAGGCCCTCGGCCATGGCCGAGAGCGCCTTGAAGAGCTCCCCGCGCTCCTAGCGTCCAGGGCCCCGATTCCGGACGCGCCGCGCCTCCTCGTCGCCGCCCACCAGCCAGACGACGAACTCGTAGGTCACCCGCGCGAGGCTAGCTGATTGGCAGGAGCAGGAGCTGAGCCCGGGAGGGTGCGCCATCGCTTGGGACACCCCAACGCAGCGGTGACCGACGCGTGAACCAGCCGTGCGGGTGGGGTGGCGGGGGGGTGACCGGCCTCAGGTCTCCTGGGGCCATGAGCTCGATCCGCCTGCCGCTGCTGCCGTTCCTCGTCCTCTTCGGCTGCGGTCCGCAGCCGCAGCGCGCCGACGTCGCACCCGCCGTGGCCCCGGTGGCGTCACCCCAAGGGCCGACGTCCGAGACGAGTCTGGAGCTGGAGGCGCCGCCACCCGTCGTGCGTTTCGCCTGGCAAGCCGTCCGGCCCGAGGCGCTCCCCCCGTCGGTGTTCAGCGCGGATATCGAGACAGGCTTCGCGAGCTCGATCCCGGTCGAGGACCCGCTGGGAGGACCTCGGATCAAGCTTGGCGGAGAGCCCCCCTGCAGCGCCGACCTGCTCCAGCCGTACCAGCTCGAGGCGCTGCGCCACGCCCAGGCGCTGGAACCGGGGGTCGAGATTCTCTTCTCCGGCGAGCTACACACCCAACTGGTCAGCCCTTGGGCTGGAGCCTACGGCGAGCTCTGGGCGCTGAGCTTCGACGACTTCGTGCTCTTCCAGCTGCATGGGTTGGAGGGCAGGACGACCACGGTCACCGTGCCCAGTGGCGGGGTCGCGCTGCTCCGCGAAGGCGACGGCTACGTGGTGCTGCGGGTGCTGGAGTGAGCCCGGCTCAGGGCGCGCGCCAGTCGGCGCCCTCCGCATTCCAGGCGCAGGTCGACTCGGCGAGGAGCGCGTCGCGCAGGGCCTCGACCTCGGGCAGCTCGGGGCGGGCCTGGTTGCGGTAGTAGAGCACCTCGCCGGCGTCGAGTCGGGGGCGCCACTTGGGCTCCAGGCCGCTGGCGCGGGCCTCGAGCACCTCGAACAGCTCGTGCTCGTTCTCGGCGACGCCGGTGTAGAGCGGGGTCAGCTCGACGCCCTCGTCGACGTGCATGGCGTCGACGGTGAACTGGAAGCAGATCGGGTGCCAGAGGATCTGCTCGATGTACCAGAAGTGACGGTCAGCCAGGCGCAGCCAGGGGGACCAGCTCATGCCTTCTTCTTTCCCTTCGACTTCGACTTGCTCTTGGTCTTGCTCTTGGCCTTGGTCTCCTTCGCCTCGGCCTTCGACGTCGCCGTCGTTTGCAGGTAGTCGCGGAGGAACTGCACGCTGAGCCGCACGCCAAAGCCCGAGGCGCCAATCCCGGTGTGCCCGAGCCCCGGATCGCGGGTGTGCCACGCGGTGCCTGCGATATCCACGTGGGCCCAGCGCGGACCCTCGGGGACGAAGTGCTTGAGGAACCATCCCGCGGCGATCGACGAGCACTCCTTGGGGCGACCCATGTTGCGCACGTCGGCGACCTGGCTGCGCACGTGCTCGCCGTAGGCCGCGTCCATGGGCAGGGGCCAGAGCAGCTCGCCGCTGGTGTGCCCGGCGGAGCGCAGCGCGCCGATCAGCGCCTGGTCGTCGCTCATGACCCCGGCGCGCTCCTTGCCGAGGGCCGCGATCACGCCGTAGGTCAGGGTGGCGAAGTCGAGCAGGATCTGCGGCTTGAAGCGCGCGCTGTAGGCCAGCGCGTCGGCCAGGATCAGCCGCCCCTCGGCGTCGGTGTTCTGCACCTCGATGGTCTTGCCGTTGAGCGCGGTGAGCACGTCCCCGGGCTTGTTGGCCGCGGCGCCGGGCATGTTCTCGGTCGAGGGCACGAGCCCGATCAGGCGCACCGGGAGCTTGGCCTTGGCGACGGCGTAGAGGGTGCCGATCACGGCGCAGCCCCCGCACTTGTCGAACTTCATTTCCTCCATGCCCTGGGCGGGCTTGATCGAGATCCCCCCCGAGTCGAAGGTCAGCCCCTTGCCGACGAGGCAGATCGGGCCGCCCTTGGCGCCCTTGGGGGCGTACTCCATTTGAATGAAGCGCGGCGGCTCGGCGCTGCCCTTGGCCACGCCCAGCAGCCCGCCCATGCCCAGGCGCTCGAGGTCGGCCGGGAGCAGGACCTTGACCTCGAACCCGGCCTGTTTCCCGGCCTTGCGGGCGGCGGCGGCCAGGGCGCTGGGGGTCCCCAGGTTGCCCGGCGCGTTGCCCAGGTCGCGGGCGAGGGCCACCCCCTCGGCGACGGCGGCGGCGAGCTGGATTGCGGCCTTGGCGGGCTTGGGCGCGAAGACCTGGATCGCCTCGACGGGCTTGGCCTGCTCCTCGCTCTTGGCGCTCCAGCGGTAGGCGGCCAGGGCCGCGCCCTCGGCGCAGGCGCCGGCGGCGTCGTCGCGGTCGACGGGGAGCTTGCCTGGCACCGCGATCCCGAGCTTGGTCGCGCCCAGGGCGGCGGCGGTCGCGGTCGCCCTGCCCAAGGCGCGGCGCAGGTGCTCGAGGGAGACCTGGTCGCGAGGGCCGAGCCCGACGAGGATCACACGCTTGGGGCCCTTGCCCTTGCCGTAGTGCAGGCTCGTCTGCTGCAGCGCGCCGCGGAAGTCGCCCAGGCGCACCGCGCGCTGGGCGGAGCCGCCGACGTGCTCGTCGAGCACCTGCGGCGGGGTGTCGCCCTCGGCCAGGGGCGCGATCAACACGTCGAGCTTGGCTTGGATCGGGTCGCTGGTCTTGTGGCTAAGCCGCATGCTCGTCTCCTCGCGCCTCGAGGCGCTGCGCCAGGGCGTCCCAGTCGGCCCGGGGCAGCGTCGAGCGCCCCGGCGGTCGCCCCTGGGCGGGCCCGTGAAAGTCGCTGCCGCCGGTGGACAGCAGGCCGAGCTGCTGGACCTGGGCGGCGAGGGCCGCGGTCTGCTCCGCCGAGTGGCCGCCGTGGTAGACCTCGACCGCGTCGAGCCCGGCGTCCGCGAGCTCGCCCAGGATCGGACCCAGCTCGTCGAGGGCGGGGTGCGCCACCGAGCTGACCCCGCCCCAGCGCGCGACCTGCTGGATCGCGTCGACGGTGGTCGGCATGCGTTGGGAGCGGTGCGCCGGGCGTCCACGTCCGAGGTACTTGCCGAAGGCCTCGTGCTCGTCGGCCACGTGCCCCGCCGCGATCAGCGCCCGCGCCAGGTGCGGTCGCCCCGGGGAGGCGCCCGCGATCCGCTGGCTGAGGTCGTCGCGGTCGAGCACGAGCCCCAGCGCGTCGAGGCGCTCGACCATGGCCCAGAAGCGCTCGTGGCGCGCCTCGGCGCGCTGGGCGGCGAACTCACCGAGGTCGGGTTCGCGGAGGAACAGCCCCAGGAGGTGCACGTCGTGATCGCCGTGGCGGGTGCTGATCTCCATGCCGGCGAGGAAGCGGATCCCCGCGGCCTCGGCCGCGGCGCGGGCTGCGGCGCAGCCGCGCATGGTGTCGTGGTCGGTGAGCGCGAGCACCTCGGCCCCCGCGGCGGCCGCGACCAGCTCGGCGGGGCTGAGCACCCCGTCGGAGCAGGTGCTGTGGGTGTGCAAGTCGATTCGACCGATCTCCATGCACGCGATCGTAGTGCAAGCGGCTGCAGAGTGGGCGCGCGACGTCCCTGCGCCGCCAACGCAGGGCGTGCGCCTACAAGCGGGCTTGACGCCGGAGCCGGGCAGAAGCGGGCACCCCGTTGCAGGCAGGCGGCCTAAGCGCAGGCCCGCCGTGCGGCGGCGGGGGCGCGTGGTTTGCACGGTGCGGGCTGGATTCGGGACTCCTGGGTGTGGGGCGGCGGCACGACCGCCCCGCGCCCGGGGGGAGGAGGCGCCAGGTGTTGGAGATCGTCGCGAGGATGAAGAACGAGGTGATCGGCCGCTGGGCGGTCAACGGGCCCCGCGTTGGGATCGGACGCACCCCAGACAACCAGATCCAGCTGAACAACATGGCGCTCTCGCGGCGCCACGCCGAGCTGACCCAGGCCGATGGCTGCTGGACCCTGCGCGACCTCGGCAGCCGCAACGGCGTGTTCGTCAACGGCAAGCGCCGCGAACAGCACGGGATCAATGACGGCGACGTGATCGTGATCGGCAAGTTCCGCCTGGACGTGAAGCTCGACGACCCCACGCCGGCCGAGCGCCCGGGGATCGACGACTTCGAGGGCTTCGTGCGCCAGGGCAAGACGCTCTCCCTGCCCTACGCCACGCAGCACGTCTCCGAGGAAGCGGCGCCGCTGCCGCAGGCCCTGGGCTACCTCCGCGTGCGCTCGGGCCCCCAGCTGGGGCAGGTCAGCCTGCACCGCGACGTGACCTACGTCGGCAGCGCCCCCGGCTGCGAGTTCCGCATTCACGGGCTGCGGGTCCCGCGCAGGCTGGCCATGATCGTGCGCGGACACGCGGGGTTCACCCTGCTCACCCTCGGCTCGCGCGAGCGCGACGTCCTCTGCAACGGCAAGCCCGCCGGGCTCCGCCGACGCCTGGAAGACGGCGACCGGATCGAGCTCGGCAGCGTGTTCGCGCGCTTCTTCGCGGGCCCCCCGCCGCACCACTAACCCCTCACGTCAGAGAGCGTCATGCGAGCCTCCTCCACCGCGATCCCCCGCCCGTCGATCCCCGAGCGTCCACGCTTGCCGCGCATGGAGTCCGAGGAGGTCGACGAGCCGCCGCGCTTCCCCAGCTGGCTGGGCTCGGAGAGCGACGCGAGAGACCTCGAAGGCGTCGCGGGCGTGGTGGCTCCGGAGCTCGACGGATTCCACCTGGGGATCCGCGGCCCCGACGACACCGAGCCGAGCTGGGAGCTGCACACCGCCGCCGGGGCGCGGATCGGCCGCGCGCCGACCTGCGACGTCGTGCTCAAGGACACCTCGGTCTCGCGGCTGCACGCGGTGATCGAGCGCATGCGCACCGGGCGCTACCTGGTCCGTGACCTGATGAGCTCCAACGGTCTGCGCGTCAACGGGCAGGTGACCCGGCGCTGGACGCTCAACGAGGGCGACGTGATCCAGATCGGCCCCTGGAGCCTGCACTTCGGCGGGAGCGTGCTGAAGTCGCTCCCCGAGGACACCAAGCCGGGCGCGATCGCCGACGGCGTCTTCGGGCGCACCTTCGCGATCACCAAGGAGGCCGCGCGCCAGCTCAGCGAGCGCAGCGTCAACCAGCGCGCGTTCCTCCAGGTCCTCGGCGACGGCCACCGGCTCGCCGGGCTGCGGGTGTGCCAGTACGTGATCGAGTGCGACGCGATGGTGATCGGCGCCGACCCCGAAGCCGACCTCCAGCTCACCAGCCGGCTCGCGCCGCGGATCTGCGCGGTGATCGTGCGCAACCAGGGGCGCTTCACCCTGCACCCGATCGCGAGCTGGCCGTTCAGCCCCAAGCTCAACGGGCACCGGGCCCAAGACGTTCAACTCTTGATCGATCAGGACGAGCTCGAGGTCGGGGGGGTGCGCTTCCGCTTCCGCAGCGGCGCGCCCTCCTAGTCCACGCCAGCTGGGCTACGCCTTGGGGCGCAGCCAGGCGCCCTTGAGGTAGGGCGCGTCCTTGGGTCCCGAGCGGTGATCCAGCGGCAGCGTGACGAACTCCACCCCCAGCCCCCGGCCTCGCGCAGACTGCTCGACGTGACCGAGGAAGGTCGTGGCGGTCATGCGCCGGAGGTTGGTCGAGACGTAGAGCTCTCCCCCCGGGGCCAGCAGCTTGAGCCCCTCGCTGAGCAGGGCCGGCAGGTCGCGGGCGACGGACCAGGACTTGCCCTTGTAGGTGCTGTAGCTGGGGGGGTCGAGGAGCACGAGGTCGAAGCGGCGGCCCTTCTTGGCGAAGCGACGCAGCCAGTCGCGGGTGTCGCCGTAGACGAAGTCGTGCTCACCGGGGTCGATCCCGTTGAGCTCGAGGTTCTCGCGGGCCCAGGCGAGGTAGCGCTTGGAGAGGTCGAGGCTGAGGGTCTTGGCGCCGGCGCGGGCCGCGGCGACGGAGAGCGCGCCGGTGTGGGCGAAGGTGTTGAGCGCGGTCATGCCGCTGCGGTCGGCCTCGAGCAGGGCGCGGCGGGTCTCGCGCTGGTCGAGGAACAGGCCGCTGGAGGTGCCGCTGGCTTCGAGGTCGACCTTGAAGCGCAGGCCCAGCTCCCGGACGGTGAACGCGAGCTCGGCCAGCTCGCCCCCGGTGAGGGCGGGCGGCGGCTGCTCGCCGCGGCGCGGGCGTTGGCGCTCGACCACCGCCGCGCAGCCCGCGCGCAGCAGCGCGTCGACCTGGGCGCGGCCGAGGCTGGCGTCGTCGTCGTAGTGCAACACGTGCGCCACGTCTCCCAGGCGCTCGACCCGCACGTTGGGGAAGCCGTCGTGGTGGCGGTCGATCCAGAGGTAGGCGTCGGTCTCGGGGGTGGCCACCCACCCGACCCGCGCCTCGCTGGCGGCGACCGCCGCCACCCGCGGTCGCGGCTCGTCCGCGAGCAGGGCGCGGAAGCTCGCCGGCAGCGGAGCCTGCGCGGTGTAGGGTTCGCCGCTGGGGTGCTCGAAGCGGACCTCGGCGGCGTGCAGGCAGAGCCGCGGCGCGTCGATCCCGCCGTAGTCGCCGTCGCCGAGGATCGGCATGCCGAGCTGGGCGGCGTGCACGCGCACCTGGTGCGGGCGGCCGCCCTCCGGGTAGGCGGAGTAGAGCGCGAGGCCGGCGCCGCGCTCCTCGAACACGAAGCGGGTCTCGGCGTCGAGCTCGGCCTTGCCCCGGCCGGGCTTGCGGCGCAGGCGCTTGTCGCAGGTGAGCTTGGTCGGGCGCTGGGGGTCGTCCTCGACCAGGAGCTGGTAGCGCTTGC
>Ga0209273_10002099_pt1 | contig 15922 bp, 7 predicted proteins | sample tdAd471_FD_187126 | JGI IMG/M metagenome (GOLD analysis project Ga0209273, IMG submission 187126) | Marine sediment microbial communities from the Atlantic coast under amendment with organic carbon and nitrate - tdAd47.1 (SPAdes)... | ecosystem: Environmental > Aquatic > Marine > Coastal >...
CATTGGGCCTACCCCCCCTGGAACCGGGGTAATCAATCCGGCTTTAGCAGCCACTCCCTCGAAATCTACATCTCCACATAATCGGTACCCACGCTTTGCAGTGGCATCCTCTACCCTATTGATTCCTACATCTATCACAACGACCCCTTCTTTCACCATATCAGCGGTCAGAAACGCTGGAATGCCAATCGCTGCGACAATAATATCGGCTCGGAGGGTGTGCTTTTTTAAGTCTTTTGTACGGCTATGACAAATAGTAACACTCGCATTACCAGGATAGTTTTTCTGTGCTAGCAAAATACCAATCGGCATGCCGACAATATTGCTTCTTCCCAGCACGACTACCTCTTTTCCTTCTGTAGGGACTTCATACCGCTTTAACATTTCCAAAATGCCATTAGGTGTGGCGGGCAGGTAAGCAGCTAAGCCTTGTGCCATGCGCCCAAAGTTGCTGGGGTGAAATCCATCTACATCTTTTTTGGGATCAATCGCCAAGGTAATCTTCTCTTCGTCGATATGTTTGGGCAACGGCAATTGCACGATAAAACCATCGATATCTGTATCTTTATTCAACTGCTGGACAATTTCCAGTAATTCTTCCTGGGAAATATCTGCCGCTCTTCTTATCAAAGTGGATTTAAAGCCTACCTGCTCGCAAGATTTCACTTTGTTTCTAACATAAACTTGGCTGGCGGGGTCTTCTCCCACTAAGACAGCAGCCAAATGCGGTGTTTTTTCACCATTCACCATCAAATTGGCAACGGTTGCCGCCATTTCATCCTTGATACTTTTTGCTAATGCTTTACCATCTAATATATTACTCATTTTACCTATAGTGCTTTGCGTGATTAAAAAAGTAAAAATAGGAATTAATTCATGTAAGCGCCATCCACTAGACAAAGAAGATTGAAAACAACTATTTTGGGTCACTAAATGGTGAAAGTATAGTCAAAGTTCAGTAGAAAAAAATAAATTTACAGCACTTGAAAATACTATGGGTTAGTGGTATTAGAACTATCCTAAAAGTATTCCGATGTTAATTTTTTCCGGATGAAGCAATTTTCCATTAGATTTTTTTACTTTTGCTATTGTACGATAGCAACTAGTAACAAACTATTTATTTACTCCATTTTCCTGCACATGTTGCGCTCGTCCTTCTGTGAGCGACTCCTAGACTATTCTCCAAATAGTACTTGTAACTCTGGTTTAATTCGGCCCACAAAAATAATGTTTACCCTAAGAAATTGTCGTCCAGCAATTTATAATCCGTGGCGTCAATTAACAAACCCAATAAAATGATCCAGATGGCAATAGGTAAAAGCAGAATCTGCACTTCGGTATTGATCATCCTTTCCATGTTTTGCGGCCAGGTATTTGGTCAAAATAATGTCTTTGATGTAACGCAAGCTAATATTGTAACTTGTGATGGTACTTTTGTGGATAGTGGTGGATTATTTGGTGACTATGGCCCTGATGAAGATTTCACCTCCACTATTTGTCCAGAGGTGCCCGGACAATACATTCGTTTAACTTTTAATTCGGGGCTAGAGCTTGCCCCTCTTGACGATTTTGTCATCATTGATGATAATTTTGCGAACTCCGATAAAGTACTCCTCACCTCCAACGAGTTTGATGACCCAACAAATACGTTCATCGCACAAGCCACTGCGAATAACCCTACTGGATGTCTAACAGTTGTATTTCGATCCAATGAAAGTGTAGAATCTTCTGGCTGGAGTGCAGATATTGAATGCACTCAACGTTGTCAACTCATTGAAGCCGTATTGCTCAATAGTGATCCGATTGTAAACCCACCCGATACGGGCTACCTTGATATTTGCCCAGGAGGCGCTGTGCAATTATCTGGACAAGGTGTCTATTCTCAGAATAACCTGTTCTACGAGCAATCCGACCTTACCTCTACCTTCTTATGGAATTTTGGTGATGGTTCAGAAGCCGTCGGCCCCAATGTAACACACATTTATGACGAGCCCGGTGGATATGTTATCCAACTCACCATAAATGATCAGGAAGGCTGTCGAAATTTCAACTTTATAACGCAGCGGGTGCGAGTAGCTCCTTATCCAAATTTCGAGACATTTACCGATTTTGAAGCGCAGACCTGTAGTAATGATACCATTACACTAAAAGCCTCACTAGATGCCAATGAGGGTGGAAACATTATTGTTACTCCCGGCGAATCCGGTTTTCAGGCGGGTGGCGTTCTTTCAGATTCGCTGGCCTTACCAGATGGGACTGGGGTGATTTATGAAACTAGCATCTCTTTGACGGATTTTGCGCCAGGACAGGTACTAGAAGATGTCAATGACATCCAAAATGTCTTTGTCAATATTGAACATTCATGGATGTTTGATTTAGACGTTTTTATTCGCTGCCCTGATGGCAGTGAAGTTACACTTCAGGAACAAACCTTCGATATTGATGCAGTCTTACTTGGCGAACCTGTTGATGATGCGAATAGGCCTGAACTGGTTGGACTGGGTTATGACTATTTTTGGGTGGGGGATCCAAACCTTCCCACCTGGCGAGAATACTGGCTACTAGAGGATCCAGATACCCTACCTAGCGGTAGCTATCGCCCTTCAGAAAATTTTGATGAACTACTAGGATGTCCCTTAAATGGAGAATGGACGATTGTAGTCCAGGACCTCTGGGCAGTGGATGACGGTTGGATTTTTGAATGGGGAATCAACTTCAATCCAGTTATATATCCCAAATTAGAAAAATTCGAAGTCCCAGTTGTAGACCTTGCCTGGAATCAAAATTCCTCTTACTTATATAATTCTCCGGATTCTATTGCAGATGTATTGCCCTTTGCAGGAAGTGAAAGTTATACCTTAAGTGTTACCGATGCTTTTGGTTGTATAACTGATACCACCGTCAATGTAGTGGTATTACCCAATAATCATCCAGACTGTCGAGATTGTCAAGAGATCATTCAAGAAACGGCTGATATTTTACAATGCGATCCTGAAAGTGTTAGTTTTGATGTTGATGCTAATCTTCCAAGTGCAGAAACCTTGGTTTTCTCTTCTTCACCTAACCACCCTATTGGCCAAGCAAATAGTCCTCCAGCGGATCCACATTTCAGCTACTTATCTATAAATGGCGTTCGGCCCAATATTCTAAACAGTCCTTTTACCCAAATCAGCTCGATTTGTCTTGATATAGAAACGGATTGGACGGATGACCTAGAGATATACCTCATTGCACCAAGTGGTGAAGTATTAGAACTCAGTACTAATAATGGCGGCGGCGGGCAGAACTATACCAATACTTGTTTCACCCCCAACTCATTCAGTAGTATCACCACTGCTGCACCTCCTTTTACAGGGGATTTTCAACCAGAAGGCAGCTGGGCTGATTTGACTGGAGCAACGATAAATGGGAATTGGGCCCTTCGCATTAGTGATGCCTTTGGCCCATTGCAGGTAGGCCGTTTGAATTCATGGTCTATTACATTTGAATCCGTGAATGCTGTAACCTATAACTGGACGCCCTCTACCGGGCTTAGTTGCACGGATTGTCCAAATCCTACCGCTAATCCAGGAACTAGCATAGATTATATTTTGAACGCTTTTGATGAATATGGCTGCTCAGCTACAGATACCATTTCAATAGTTCTACTAGATGATATCACAGCTCCGGTAGTCAGCTGTGATGTCACTGACCTGGGTCAAATCACCTATACCTGGTCGCAAGTCAATTCCTTCAATGCTTACGAAGTTAATGTGATTACGAATGGTGTAGAAGCTGGTTGGATTGGTCCCGTCAATGGCCTAAGTTATCAAGTCGAGGGGCTAAGTCTAAATGATGAGGTAAGTTTACAAGTACGGGTAGCCCCTGGCGCTGTTGCTATTAATTGTGAAGCACCAATAGGGAGTTCTTCTTGCCTTTATGATGCTTGCTTTTTAACCATAGACACAGAAACGGTCTCTGCTGTAAGTTGCTTCAATTATACGGATGGGGCGGTGGAAATCGCCGTTGATAAGGGCATTGCTCCCTTCAGTTACTCCATTGATGGAAACCCGAGTCAGGCCAATAACACCTTTAGTCAATTGGCGGTCGGAACCTACACGGTAATAGTCGAAGATGCTCAACTGTGTAGCGATACCTTAAGCTTTGATATTGCCAATGCAGCTCCCTTCTCCGTCGACCTAACTATCGATGAGGCCATAGATTGCTATGAAGGGACGACGGGAAGTATGTCCGCGACTGTTACGGGTGGTGCGGGTACCATTGAATACTTCTGGAATGAATCACCTACCGCAGATAATGCTAGTCTAACCGATCTAGGGGCTGGTGAATATCGGGTACAAGCCGTCGATGAAGCCGCTTGTATTGCTAGTGATACTTTATCTTTATCCGAACCAGATTCCATAGCAATAGCACTCACCTTGAGCCCTATCAGTTGTTCTGGCGAAAACGATGGTGCCATTGAAGCAGTTGTGACAGGAGGTACGGGTACTTATAGCTATCAGTGGACTGATAATAGTACAGCCGACTCAATTACGGGTCTAGGAGCTGGAGACTATTGTGTGACTGTTACCGACGCTAGCGGATGTGATAAAATCGCATGTACCACATTAGAAGCCCCAGTTCCTATCTTTGTAGATACTAGCTTCACTACCTTAGTAAGTTGTTTTGGAGGCTCTAACGGCTCAGCTACCGTCATGGCTAGCGGCGGCACAGGAGAACTCAGCTATGCCTGGAATGATTCGCTCTCACAAATTTCGAGGCAAGCCGTGTTCTTGCGAGCAGGTATCTATGAAACAATCATTTCAGATGAAGCGGGTTGTGCGATTACTACTAATGTAGAGGTGCAAGAACCAAGCCCTTTATTGGTGACCACAAAAATCACGGATGCCTTATGCTTTGGTGGGAAGGATGGAACAGCCTTGGCTGAACCAGAAGGGGGTACAGGCCCTTATAGCTTTGCTTGGGAATCAGGCCTCCTTGATTCGCTACATACCGATCTCGAATCTGGTACTTACTCCCTAACTGTCACTGATAATAATGGTTGTGAAACTGATGCAGTGGCTACAGTAGGCCAACCTGCCACAGGAATTAGCACCGTACTCACGCAAACTTTTATGGGTTGTTATGGCACCGGATCAAATGCAGCCATGGCTTCCGCATCTGGCGGTAGCAATCCTCTTTTTACCTATGCTTGGAGTGATGGTCAACAACAAACTACTCCAACGGCTACTAACCTTGACTCTGTTGTATACTTCGTGACGGTAACGGATGGAAATGGCTGTACAGCAGAAGACAACATAAAATTAAGAGACCTAAACCCCATCCAGGTAAATATTATTGATAGTCCACCTAGCTGTGCTGGTTTTTCTGATGGAGAAATGGGCATCAATCAAATCACTGGTGGTGCAGGCGAAGGTATCATTGACAACTATAACATTCGCTGGAGTAACAATGCGACCAACCTCACGATCCAAGGATTATTGGGCGGCAGAGAATACCAAGTATCTATCACCGACAACCAAGGTTGTACAGGTACGGGCACCAAATTGCTTAATGACCCAACACCTATTACCTTCAATTCGCAGATTACAAATGCTAATTGTTTTGGAGCAGATGACGGAGCAGCTAGCATAATTAATATCCAAGGAGAAGGAAACACTTTTGATATTCAGTGGGATGCCAATGCAGCTAATCAAAACGGAGAAAATGCGACCAATTTAATGGCCGGGAGTTATGGGGTAACCGTGACGAATGAAGAAGGTTGTTTTGGGGCTGATATCGTAAGTGTGAGTCAACCTCCTAGGATTGAAGTGGCTTATCTCACAAAGGATAACGAATGTTTTGGCGATCAAAACGGTAGTATTGAAGCCAATGTGGCTGGCGGATCACCAGGTTATCAATTCGCTTGGTCTAATGCGGCTAGCAATGATAAGCTAGAAAACCTCATCGCTGGCGATTATACCTTGACCATTACCGATCAAAATGGTTGCGAATCCATCAGCACGGCTATCGTTAATCAGCCTAGTCCCCTGGATCTGGATTTGGTGGGCAATGAAGTGAGCTGTTTTGGGGGTAGAGATGGAAGTATTGAAATTGGAGTGGCCGGAGGAACAGCTCCCTTTGAATTCAGTTTAGATAACAAAAATTTCACGGGATCTAGCCGACTAATCGGCTTACAACAAGGAGAATACAATGTCTTCATTAAGGATGCCAATGGTTGTACAATGGTCAGTCAAACGGAAGTAGGAAGTCCCCTCGAGTTCTTCATTGACCCAGGAGATGACATTACCATTATTTTGGGAGATACAATTAACCTCACGGCCAAACCGATCAATCAGGCAGGTAATGGTAGAGAAGTAGAACTGATTTGGGATGCGCCCTATGAAGGCACCTTGAGCTGTCATGAGTGTCTAAATCCGCTTGCCTTTCCCATCAACACCATTACGTACGATGTCTTGGCGATTGATGAAAACGGCTGTGAAGCTACTTCCAGGATTACAGTTTTCGTAGAAAAACCTCGCTTAGCAGTTGTACCCACTGGGTTTACACCTAATAATGATTCCAATAATGATATCCTAGAGGTGCATGGAAGAGATAAAACCATGGTCAAAGTATTCCGGGTATTTGATCGTTGGGGTGAATTACTTTTTGAAAAAGAAGATTTCCAGGTCAATGAGGGCATTGGTTGGGACGGTACTTTCCGTAATCAACCAATGGCTAGTGGTGTATACATCTGGTATCTTGAAGTAATGTATCCTTTTGATGATGCCGAAGAAACCATTTGGGGACAAACCACACTGATACGATAGGACTTTCCACAGTAGCACTTAGTTGGCTCAACTCCCACTAAGTGCTACTCTTCCATTACGAATTTATCCCTTTAAACTAATCAAATTGATGATGAGAAGATTTACACTCCTTATAGTTCTTGCTGTATTTTTGGTGACAGTAGCCAAGGCACAAGATGCTCGTTATTCTCAGTTTTATGCCAATCCTTTACAGCTTAATCCTGCGCTTGCAGGAGTTTTTGATGGTAGCATGCGATTTTCCGTCAATTACAAGCAACAGTACTCTTCCCTACTCAAGACACAGGCCTATACCAGCTATTCTGCCGGTATTGAATATAGAAATCTTGTAAATGGAGGTGATTTTGCCGCTTTCTCTTTGGGAGCACATCGAGACCAGGCTGGAATTTCGAAGTTTACAAGAACTCGTGTCAATCTTGGGGGAGCCTTTATGAAGCTACTAGATGGTAGCAGATACCGCAACAATAACAAATACCTGATCGTAGGAGCGCAAGTAGGTTTGGGACAACATAGTTTCGACTGGTCAGGTTTATGGTTTAGTCGACAGTTTGATAATTCTAATGTTTCGTTGCCCTTTGTCAACCTTGATGCGGATCCAGGAGAATCCTTTGGAGAACAAAACTCAGAAATGTATCTCGACTTCAATGCAGGATTGTTGTGGTACGCCTTGTTTGATGATAACATGAGTATCTACGCAGGAGGAGCAGTCCATCATCTCAGCACACCCAATATTGCCTTTATTGACAATGCCATAGAAAAACTTGATTCAAGGTATACCGTCCATATGGGAGGCGAAATACCATTTAATGAAAAACTCAGTATTCTACCCGCCATTGTTGCTATGAAACAAGGACCTTCCTTTAGCTCAACGATAGGTGCTAACTTCAGATTCTCTAATGGAGAAAGAAATGAACTAGCGATCAGGGCTGGTCTTTGGTCCCACCTGGCCAACAAATTGGAGAATCAATTCGGGATGGAGGCCGTGATTGTTACCGCCATTTTGGAATTGGAAACCTTGAATATTGGGATTAGCTACGATATTACCACCTCTACCTTAACCGAAGCCAATAATGCACGAGGGGGAATGGAAGTGTCCCTTATTTATGTCACCCCAGCTAAACGCAAACAACAGATGGCTTGTCCTAACTTCTAGCGCATTGACCGATTATATTAGACTTCATTCTGAAATAATTTGTACGGAGCTAAATTATCTTTTACAGCAAGCCTTCGTTCTTCATCAGTCGCTTAGCTAATGGCTAGGCTCCTTCTTCGGGCCTCGTCTTGCTGCAAAATCTTAATTTCCATCCCTATACAACTCATTTCAGAATAAAGTCTATTGTCGCGCAAGCGATTCTCCTACAAGGTTTTGAAAGTCCGAAGCAGAACCTGTTAGCGGTCTCATGTAAGGTGTTCACGTCTAAAAATGTAACAGAAATGAGCCAAACGATATTTGAAAAAGCGGAAATCGGAAGGAAGAAGCCTGCCTGATCTGGCCTCGGCCAGGCAGGTTTCCGCCTTCACACATGTAACAAACCCACCAAGTTACTTCCCAATCAGCCCAAGTCGAGCTACAGCGATTTCACCAATACGTCAATCGATTTTTTAGCCCAGCCAAGGAGTGCTTCTTCCTCTGATAGTATCTGTTCGGGAACAGATCCATACGGCATTCTGGAATGCTTAACAGATCCCATTTTGGCGAATTCTGCTAATAAAGGCGGATCGGCCTTCAAGAAGCAGTCCCCTTTGGCATTCACCATAGCAAACATCTTACCGCCAAAAAATATACCGTTGCCACCAAACATCCTTTTTGACGTTATTTCCCCTAAAGGACTAAGCGTAGTCACTAGAAAAGCGGCCTGCTCATTAGATCGGTTCGAGTTTTTATCTCCTTTATTTCCCATTAAATTTGTGTGTAAAAATCATGTAAATAATAACGGCTATCAGCGCTCGTATTACTGAACAAATACGGTTTATCAGTTGAAAGTTGAAGGTGTAATTCCGTGGTATAAACCTTAAACTCGCTTGGAGTAAGGTCCAGTAGTATGCCCCGCCTTCATCTCAAAAGCCATCAAACCCGCAAAAACACTTTCTTTCGATATAAAAAATACAAAAAAGCCCATTGGACAGCTATATAACAAAAAACTAAGACAACCGCATTATAAGGTTCTCCTACGATTTGACCTAACCACTGGAATAATGCTGATGTCGTATAAGACCAATCAATAAAGGAACCCGACATATAGATTAATATGGAGTTCATACCGATTACTTTGAAGAAAAACGCCCATTTTTTATACCCTAGAATATCTATGATGTAATAAAATAGCGCCATTAATAACAAACTGATACCTCCACATTGCAAGACATAGGAACTGCTCCACAGGTTTTTATTAATGGGAAAAACAAGGTTCCAGATTTGGGCCACTACAATCAATACCATTCCAATCACGACTAGTCTTATCGCTGTCTTCTTTTTCTGTTCCAAGGGCGTATTCCGTATTAAATTACCGGCATAAATACCTATCAGCGCACTCGATATGGCAGGAATAGTGCCTATCAAGCCTTCGGGATCATGTATTTCTTTATACAATTTACCGGGCAATAGCAGGCTGTCAAGATAAGACGCAAAATTACCTTCCATTGTCAGATCCCCCATGGGATAACCAGGTGTGGAATTGAACAATAACAATAACCAGTAGCCAAGGAGAAGAGCAACAAACCAGATTTTTTGTCCAAGTTCTGTCGCATAGAGATAGATAATATTGGCAAACATATAGGCCAATCCGATGCGGCCCAATACGCTTCCGAAGCGAACCTCATTCAGCGGAAGAATTTGCAGTCCATTGTTATAAATGACCCCAAACAATACCAAAACCAAACCTCTTCGAATCACATTTAATAAAAGAGAGGACTTGGATTTACCCCTTTCAAGTTGTTTTCCAATGGAATAAGGAGTGGCTACCCCCGCTAAAAACAGAAACAAAGGGAATATAATATCATAAAAGGTAAAGCCATGCCAAGTTGGATGATGAAACTGACTGGAAAGTGTCTTCCAAAAAGAGCTATGAGTGATCTCCGCCATTTTATGAAAGATTTCCTCTGCTCCGATAATCCAGAACATGTCAAATCCGCGTAGAGCGTCCAGTGAATACAGTCGTTGGTTACCTAAGGCTGGTTTCATTTCCCGTCTAATTTTGACTATAGTAAAGTAAAGTTAAATCATTCGCTCAAACCCTCAGCCGTAGTATTTTAGTGGATTATATATCTGTTTGATGATTACAACTTAATGTTATTCCACAACAAATGATCACTGCAAATATGAATAGGTTCTTCCTAGCAGTGTCATTATCTACTTTTCTGGTTTGTGTCGATCTGCTCGATAGCTAAATCAATCCTTATCGATGTAGTAATCTCTTACCACACCATATCCCAGATTTCCTTTTCTAAGCTCGATGGTAATACTGTCAATGTGATTTACTTCATCCAAGCTATGTCTTCGGAAAGAGAGATAAGATTGGTGTTCATAGGCTTCAATCTTTGCTACTGGGTATCTGGTTCTGCCGCTCCGTTTTCTGGTTTCCCAATGTAAAACTTCTACCCTTAGCGTAGTATATGTTTTTGAAAACGAGACCCAATTAACATAGGTTATGATTAAACTTATCACTATACAAATGACAAAGGCAGAAATGGCAGTCATCCCCATATCCTGGAAGAAGAAAAGTAGGCTTTTGTTTATCAAATAGAGAATTCCCAACAAAAAAAGGGTAATTACAGCCGAAAGCTTGAGGAAAGTGTAAGGCTCCACTATCGTTTTATCCGCCATATCTGTTCCCATGAAATAAAGAATCGACACCCCCCCTACGATCAAATAGGCAATGATGCGCTCCCTTTTCGTGAGTTTGCCATCTCTATTAGCTTGACTTTTAAGCGATGCCAAATGCTTAGTCGTTTTTTCCTTTCTTGTTTTTCTTTTCCGATTTTGGTCCATTTATGTGATTTTCTCAAAGGGCGAGCCTTGCGACAGACAAGTGCATATCTTCTTTATTGAATCTGGTAATGTCGTACTTTGCCTAACCGACTCGTATCACATCACCCGATTCAAAGATTTTAGGATTAAATTTGAGCTTAAGGCTGCGCTGGGCATACAATTCTGGCGGGACGCTGATGTCGCCCAGGTATAGGGTACCTCTTTTAGCTAGGGCAGATTCCTGGTATAATCCGTGCTTGGGTAAGGCCAGCGTTAGCGTAGCCGTGGCCTCTATGCAAGGCGTATGTACCTCACCGGTAGTGAGATTGAGTCCCGATGGGGTGTCGAGGGATAAAATGGGAGCATCTTGTGCATTGGCCCAGTCAATCAGCTCCTTCACCTGTCCATAAGGATCTCCTTTTATACTATACCCAATAATCCCATCGATGATAAGATCTGGCTTGGGTAATTTATCCAGTTTCTTTCCTTCATAAAGGGGAACATCCATTCGTTCCAATATATCCAACTGATGCCGTGGAACGGGTGTAATTCTTCCTTTAGGGCTACTCAAGGCTACGTATACTTTGGCGCCCCAAGCATGTAGGCGTCTTGCACAAACCATCGCCCCTCCCCCATTACCGCCTGGCCCTGCCAATACGACTATTTTCTTCTTGGGAAATTTTCGTTTTAAAAACTGGTTCCGAGCTAAGATAGCGAGGCAACGCCCGGCGTTTTCCATCATTTGGATCAGCTCAATATGATAGGTTTCGATCATAAGTCGATCTACTTCTACCATTTGTTCGGTTGTAATGCGGGGAATTTTACGCTTAACTTTCTTAATTCTTGCCATCCGATTCTTGGTTTAAGTACACAGCATTGATGATAATTGTCAGAGATAGTGACAAAAGTCATCCCATTATTTCAGTTAAATATAAACTTTGTTTATTGTTTGGACGTGCTAAGACTGCAGAAGTTTTTCGGGGACCTGTCCTTAGCTACCTTCAGCAGTCTGCGTCTGGTTTTTTACCTTGAACTTCTTAAAAGTACCTAAATCCTCTTTAATAATGAATCACAATGAACATACGAGCCATGGACAGTCTTCGCGATTTTCGCGCTACCAAGCTTATTTAGGCGAATTTGTATACGGCGGAATAGACGGTAGCGTAACCACTTTTGCGGTCGTGGCGGGTTCGGTGGGGGCCAGCCTAGATAGCGCCATTATTATTATATTGGGCTTTGCCAATTTATTTGCCGACGGTTTTGCGATGTCTATTGGAGCCTACTTATCGACCAAATCTGAGAAAGACAATTACAATAAACACAAGAATATAGAATATTGGGAAGTCGAAGCGTATCCAGAGATAGAGCGACGAGAGGTAGAGGAAATCTATCAGGCGAAGGGCTTCGAAGGGGAATTGCTACAGCAAGTCGTGGATGTGATTACAGCGGATAAAGACCGCTGGGTGGACGTCATGATGAAAGAAGAACTTCATATGATGGAGGATAGTAAGTCGCCTTTTATGGTCGGTTTCGTCACTTATGTATCTTTTATTTCTATCGGACTTATTCCGCTCACGCTTTATGTTTGGGATTACATCTGGGGCTTTGGTGGCAACCTCTTTCTAGGCACCAGTATCCTCACTTCTTTAGGCTTCATCCTAGTAGGATTCCTCAAAACCTATGTGACCGAAACCAATCGTTGGAAGGGCGTATTAGAGACCTTGTTATTGGGGGCATTAGCAGCGCTGGTTTCTTATTATGTGGGTGATTTTTTGGAAGGTATTATCACGCGTTAAGAGCGTGTCTAAATTTCTGCTTTCTGATAACCAAGCATTTATGAACCCAGCGTCACAAAAAGTGACTTACTTAGCTCGCTAAACGCGCAACTTTTTGTCTAGCTAGAACCATAAATCATTGATTATCAATTCTCATAAATTTTAGACACGCTCTTAGCGATGGCTTGAGGTTCAATAAAAAAAGCCGCCACTGCTTTCACAATGGCGGCTAGGTCTACTTTACCATATCGACGTATGGTTATTATCTTTTCTTACTGCTTGGACACGACAAACTTTTCCGTTTGACGTCCAGTAGGTGTAATGACATGTAGCAAGTAGATGCCCGCAGGTAAGCGATCAACCATTAGGCTAGTCTCTACCAGGCCTCTTACTTTCTCCAAGCGCTGTTGTTTGATCCGTCTGCCTTGAAGGTCCGTTATTATCAGACTTGCATCTGATAATGTTGTCACTCCAAACCTCACATTTAATTGATCGATAGCAGGGTTCGGAAACAGCTGTAATTCAGCAGGTATCTCTGTCAATTCTGTATTCACTTCCAGCGTTCCTACTTGAGCGAGCTTCTCTTTAGCTGTTCGAGCGTTAGGACCTTCGGTATGAATCAATGCTTCTGGAGCAAGACAGCCATCAATACCTACATTATCGATATACACCCAATCCGAATTGCCTGATGCATCACAACGGAATCTCAATTGGGTAGTGCTAGAGAATGGGCCTGGAATAACTACCTCTTCGAAGTAGCGCGTACCATTTTCGAATTCGGACACTAAGTTCCATTCTTGAATCTCGGTGAAACTTGCGCCACCGTCTATAGAAACCTCCAAGAAGAATCCTTCCTGGCTGTTATCCATACTGGCCGTGATGTAGGTAAAATCAACCGTTAATTCACTGTAAGCAGTTAGATCTAAGTCATCCGTGGTCATCACAGAGGTTGTCGAATTATCTCGGAGTCTTACCGGACGCCCCGTTCCGCCAAAGGCAAAAGAGGCGTCATTGGCACTGCGGCGGGCATCGGAGCCACCATCATTCCAGATTCCCCAGTTATCATCAAAGTTGTTAAAGTTATACGTCACGTAGTTACAACTTCCACAAACATCACCTTCATCTATCTGCCCATCACAATTGTTATCAATACCATCACAGATTTCAGTAGCACCAGGGTTAATGGCAGCATCGAAATCATTACAATCGATTCCAGCATTAAAGCCATCACCATCTTTATCAGGATCACAAACATCTCCTTCCCCGTCATTATCCAGGTCAGCTTGATCTGGATTAGCCAATGAAGGACAGTTGTCAGTCGCATCCGGTATACCATCATTATCAGCATCAGGTGCCGTAGCAGGCTCTACCACAATTGTAGCAGAAGCATTATTATTGCTGGTTGCCCCCTCATTATCCGTCACTACAAGACTCACTACATAAGTACCAGGGTTGGTAAAGATGAAGCTGGTTTGTGCGGAAGATTCGGTGCTTGTTGCTGAACCAAAGTCCCAATTGTAAGCTGCAATGGTGCCGTCACTATCACTAGAAGCGGATGCATTGAAGTTGACCGTCAGTGGTGCCGTTCCTGTCAGTGGGTTAGCCGTAAAGGCCGCCGTTGGATTGGCATTCACATCCTCACAATTTACACCTTCAGGGCCTACACTAAATGGTGCACCAGCCGCTGAACTGATGTACAGTTTATCCAGTAGGGTGCCATCTTCACGATAAGCAAACTCGATGGTGTTGGTACCTGCGGTAAGCGCAAATGGACTATTGAGAATTTCTTTCCATTCAAAGCCATTAGCTGTATTCAAGTCTTCCCACCATTCTATCCAACTGCCACCATTGACACGTACCCAGAAGGAGTTGTCGCTATTACTTGGTGCATTAACGCGGGCAAAAACATAGTAATTACCACCTGGGTTACCGGCCAAGTCCACGCTAAACAATACCTGGTTAGCCGGTATATCCAAAGGAGCAGCAGTAAAGGAATTATTTCCACTTTGAACGGTCACATAGGTATCGTTCGAAGCGCCACTTCCTGCATCCACGATTGTGTTCCAATTGGTTCCTACGGTTGCACATTCGGCCTCCAACCAGAGGCTAAATGGTGTACCTGTTGTCGCATCTTCTCCATCGCAATCTTCATCGATATCATTGTCAGGAATATCAGTTGCGTCAGGATTAATTCCAGCATTAAAATCATCACAATCCACTCCAGCTACAAAACCATCACCATCAGCATCGGTATCACAAACATCACCTATACCATCATTATCTAGGTCTGTTTGGCCTGGATTAAAGTTGGTGGGGCAATTATCCGTCGCATCGGGAATACCGTCATTATCGGCATCTGGCACTGTCACTTCATCTACCGTAATCGTTACGGTAGAAGTATTGGTACTAGTAGCTCCATTATTATCCGTCACAATCAAGCTCACCACATAAGTACCAGGATTGGTAAAGGTGAAATTAGTTTGTGCCGAAGATTCCGTACTGGTCGTTGGACCAAAATCCCAATTGTAAGCCACGATATTTCCGTCACTATCGCTTGATCCAGATGCATTAAAGTTGACCGTCAATGGTGCCGTTCCGCTTAGCGGATTAGCGGTAAAGGCGGCAATTGGTGCGTTATTAGTAATCGTACAATTAACACCTTCGGGGCCTACGCCAGCTGGTGCTCCAGCGGCAGAGCTGATGTATAATTTATCCAATAGCGTACCGTCTTCTCGGTAGGCAAATTCTATGGTATTCGTCCCAGCTGTCAGTGCGAATGGACTATCGAGAATTTCTTTCCATTCAAAGTCACCTCCGGTCTGTAAGCCTTGCCACCATTGTATCCAATTACCACCATTTACACGTACCCAGAAGGAGTCATCGCTACCGCTTGGTGCATTGATGCGAGCATAGATAGCATAGTTACCTCCCTGGTTATTGGCCAGATCAACTGTAAATTCGACCTGATTAGCTGGTATATCGGCGGGTGCCAGCACGGTAGAGTTGTTGCCACTCTGAATCGTTACATAACTATCATTGGAAGCACTAGGATCGGAAACAATATTCCAATTGCTACCCACCGTCGCACATTCTGCTTCTAACCATAATGTTACAGGACCACCCGTTGTCGCATCTTCTCCATCACAGTTTTCGTCTATTCCATTGTCTGGAATATCAGTGGCGGAAGGATTGATAGTGGCATTAAAATCATCACAATCCACATCATTATTGAAGCCGTCACCATCAGCGTCGGTATCACAGGCATCACCTTCACCATCATTATCCAAATCGGCTTGATCAGGATTTGTGATGGCCGGACAGTTATCCGTATTGTCTAGCACATACCCCACTGGCTGACCACAAGCCAATTGGCT
>Ga0209273_10002101_pt1 | contig 15907 bp, 12 predicted proteins | sample tdAd471_FD_187126 | JGI IMG/M metagenome (GOLD analysis project Ga0209273, IMG submission 187126) | Marine sediment microbial communities from the Atlantic coast under amendment with organic carbon and nitrate - tdAd47.1 (SPAdes)... | ecosystem: Environmental > Aquatic > Marine > Coastal >...
AAAGACTCTTCGGCCACAAAACGCACCCGGAGCAACTCACTCTGGTCAGTAGCAGCGAGAATGGTGGTCTCCTCATCTTCTCGCTGAATGGCTACCTGCGCGACTGATCCCTGCGCCGCTAAATCAATGGGCAGGTCACCATAAGGATATTTGATTACCGGCGTGAGAGAGCGAACAGCACCGTCAAAACTGACCCGAAAATGATAGGAGAGCACCAGCACGCCCCCCCGGTCCAGTGCCAGTGCCAGCAGCGTCTGGTCCGGATCGGCGCCGGCCACACTGGCCACAGTAGACCCGGTCGGAATCGGCGCCTGGACTGTTCGAATCACTGCTCCATCGGCCGTCGAAAAAAACTGTAACTTGCCGGAGCTCAGGATTCGCAGCCCGAACTCGCCCTGCTCTTCCACCGCCAGATAGAGGGTGTCACTTTTGGCTGGCGCCGCTGCGGAGTAGCTCGCTAGCAGGTGGGCATCGGCAGGGCGGAACAGCGGCACAATTTCATAGAGCAGGTAGAAAAAAATGAGCGCTACCGATGCAATAACACCGACGCCACCGATCGACACGAGGCGGGTCGCCCAGCGATCAATAAACAGCCGCCATTGAAGATTATTTTTCATTTGGGTGGTCAGATTCCGATGGGACCAGAGTAATGTTTACGATCGTAGCTAACGAAAATGCTTAATGCCAAATCAGCACCGTCGCCATTCTAGCAAGGGGGTTCGGCCTACGGTGGAGCCCGCTGGGTAAATCAATAAAAAACCCCCGCGCCAATGCACGGGGGGCGAATTCACCAGCGGAAGTGCGGGAATAGAAGCCGGGGAGGAGCTACCCGGCAACCCTATCCAGGTAGTGATTACCAGTCGATCTGGGCTCGAAACTGCAGCACATCCGGTTCATCGCTTAAGCCAACTCCATATTCTGCGTCAGCCATGACGTAATTCATCATAAAGCGAACGTTGTCTGTGGCATACCAGTTGAGACCGAGAGTGGTAGTTTCAAGCTCGCCGGCATGGACACCCGTAATACCGGTACCCGCAGCAATATCGTCCCAGTCACTCAGGTCAAGCTCGGCAAATCGAAGGGCGAGTTCCCAGGCACCTAACCCGCCTTTTCCAACGGGTTTGTTCGGTTTGACCCGACCAAACACACCCTTTTTATAAGGGCGGGACTCGCCGGTCAGAAACCAGCTGGCATTGGTGTACCAGCCGTCGAAATCGACATCGGTCAGACCACTCTGGCGACTAAGGTCCATCTGCATCCATTCGGCCTGCAGCGAGAAGGGACCGGCAACCCATGCGCCTTCCAGGCCGATTTTGGTAATGTCGTCTACACCACCAAGATTGGCAATCATATTGGTATCAACTAAGCGAGGGGCGTTGTGCACATCCGGCCGTGCCCTTACTCGCACCTGATCGTTGGCGCCATCATTCGGGCTTTCCTGCGCAGCCGCTAACCCGAGGTGAAGCACATTTCCTTCCTCATGGATCGGCGCAAGGGTCAAACGGGCACCCACACCAAAGCCTTCCTGATTTTCGTCGCCGTTACCGGCTTCCTGACCATAAACACTGGCCGCAATAGTCCCGGCGTCCCAGTTGTTTTTATAACCAACACCAACCCTGCGGCCCGTCGCCAGTACGTTTGGCAAGCCGCGCTCCATAAAGGTGATGTATTTGGAGCTAGTCTGCTCTTCCAGGCTGAAGGGCTGATTGAACTGGCCCACGGTCAATCCCATCGGCTGGTAGGCGATGTACATGTCCTTGGTAGACACGCCGTCGTCTGCAAAGTCGATTTGCCATTTGTAGGCCCAGTCGTTGTTTAGCTGACCCTTAAAGAAAATGCGAGCACGGCGAAACTCGGTACCGTCATTCATGTCGACCACATCATCGCTGGCGAAGGTCGCATCAGCCATGATCCGACCACCAACCTGAAACTTGAACGCACCATCTTTAGTTTCGGCCTTGAGGCCTCCCCTGGTACTGATTTTGATATCAGACCCAGAGTCTTTGACGTAGGCCTCGACCAGCGCATCGTGCTGATCAGCGGTGATGACGTTATTCTGCAGCAACACATCCAGTAGCTCTTTTTCGCCAGCGTGGGTGGGCAGGCTAATAGCGGCTCCAAGCCCGGCAGCTGCCATCGCCATAGCGAGTCGATTTGGTTTAAACATTTGGTTTTGATCTCCTGATATTAAGGTAATTTTTTATTAACGCCTGAGCATTGTCATTTGAGTTTTTCGAGTTCCCGCGCAGCAACCGCGGCGGGCATCGGGATATAGCCATCCTTCACCACCACCTGTTGTCCCGCTTTAGAGAGCACAAGACGTAGGAACTCGCCTTCCAGCGGAGAGAGGGGTTTGTTGGGTGCTTTATTGACGTAAACATAGAGAAACCGAGCCAGGGGATAACTACCCTTGATGGCGTTAGCAGCAGTCGCGTCAATATATTCACCGCCCGGTTTTTTGGTCAGCGGAATCGCCTTAACACCGGAAGTTTTGTAGCCAATCCCGGAATAGCCAATCGCGTTCAGCGACGTTGATACAGACTGGACTACCGAGGCAGAACCCGGCTGCTCATTGACCGTAGACTTGAAGTCGCCCTTGCAGAGACCTTTTTTCTTGAAGTAACCGTAAGTGCCGGATACCGAATTACGGCCAAAGACCTGAATAAACTGATCTTTCAGGGCACCTGTGACACCGGCCTGACCCCATTGGCGAATATCTTCTGCGCCACCACACTTGCGAGTAGTGGAGTAGATCGCGTCGACCTGGGCGATGCTCAGGCCTTCAACGGGGTTATCTTTATGGGCATAAACCGCCAGCGCGTCGATGGCGACCCGGATTGCCGTTGGCTTGTAGTTAAATTTACTTTCAAAGGCTTCGAGTTCCTTATCCTTCATCTTGCGGCTCATCGGCCCAAGATTGGACGTGCCTTCGGTCAACGCTGGCGGCGCGGTGGAAGAACCCGCTGCCTGAATCTGAATATTCACGTTGGGATATTCACGCTTGAACTCTTCAGCCCAGAGGGTCATCAGATTGGCGAGGGTGTCCGACCCCACACTGGACAGATTGCCCGAAACCCCACTGGCTTTCTGGTAAATGGTTAAATTGCTATCCACCTCAACAGCCTGTGATGGCCCTGCCAGGGTAAGCGCCAGCCCGGTGGCGGCAGCGATATTACTAACTAACTTCATGGAGGTAACTCCCGTAGATTTAAGATGCGTCCTGATGGCGGTGCATTTTGGGGAGTCGGCATGACAACTCTGTTACGGAAACATTAAGTTTTTATGACAATGCCGTAGCACTGCAATAAACAGGGTCGTGTGCCAGAAAAAGAGGATGAACCCGTTCCAGTTAGACCCCGGTCAATCGGCGCAATTGCTGCCTTTCCAGGGCGGAACCGCCAGCCTGGAGCACTGAAAGGACCCAACAAGAGTAAGGGTTGCAAAAACAATAGTATTACTATTAATATCGCCATCTTTGTCGCCCGCTGGATGGCTGCCCATGAAAAACCTGCATCTGCAGATTGAGATCAACCCGGAACTTTACTTAAAGAACCCAAATTCCTCGGAACTGGGAAGGAAGATCGTTGCAAAGAGCATCGAACTGATCGATGAAATGGGATTCGAGGGGTTTACGTTTAAGAAGCTGGGCATCGCAATCAACTCACCGGAGAGCTCGATCTATCGATATTTTGACAGCAAGCATGCCTTACTTATTTATCTGACAAGCTGGTACTGGACCTGGACCGAATACCGTCTGGTGATCGCGATGTCCAACATTGCATCGCCCGGGGAGAGATTAAAAAAGGCGCTCGAAATTCTTACCCAGCCAGTCACCATCGATAACTCGATTTCCCACGTTAACGAAGTTCTGCTGAGCGAGATCGTCTTTGCCGAATCGTTAAAGTCTTACCACACCACCCGAGTTGACGATGAAAACAAAAGAGGGGCATTTGACAGTTACAAGGCAGCCGTCAGCCGTGTCAGCGACATCGTTCTGGAGGTTTCCCCCGCGTGTAAACAACCACACATGTTGATTTCTACGGTGATAGAAGGCGCTCACCAGCAGAAATACTTTGCCGAACACCTGCCTTCACTGACAGACCCACCCGATGAAAAAAACAGCATCACCACCTTCTACACTGACCTCGTTTTTCGTTTCCTGAAAACCTGACCGGTCCACCTACGTCCACCCGAATCACGGGCAGGTCCCTCTGCTCTGATTCGCTGTCGCCCATCAACTTTGAGAAGACTATAAATGATTAACAATGCCTTTGATTTCCGTCACTTAAAAGGCGACCTCTTCGGCGGGATTACTGCCGGTATAGTGGCCCTGCCGCTAGCTTTAGCGTTCGGGGTGAGCTCGGGTTTAGGCCCTTCCGCCGGCCTCTATGGCGCGATTTTTATTGGTTTTTTTGCCGCTCTGTTTGGCGGTACAAACACGCAAATTTCCGGCCCAACCGCTCCCATGACAGCGATAAGCATGGTCGTGGTAGCCGGAATTGTCGCGGCATTTGAAGGCGACGTGTCGAAGGCGTTACCGGTCATCCTGTCGGTATTTTTACTGGCCGGCCTGATGCAGGTGGGTCTTGGGCTGCTGGGGCTTGGAAAGTACATCCGTTACATACCCTACCCCGTCGTCTCCGGATTCATGACGGCGATTGGGGTCATCATTCTAGTTACCCAGCTGCTGCCAGCCGTGGGCTACTACCCCAGGGAAGATACCGATTACGTCAGCCAGTTCAAGCCGATGGCGGAACAGGTCATTCTGAATAATATTCTGCGCGACGAAGCCGGCGAAGGCATCCTGGTGCTGGAGGATTTCAAGGAGACCATTGACCGTGCCCAACACATCTCCGCCGCCCAGATACTGAAAGAATCGCAGTCACTGGCCGCCGCAGAAGCCTCTGGTGTCATCGGTTCGTTAAAAATCTTACCCAGAGCGATGAAAAATATTAACTGGCTCGAGCTAATGCTGGTGGCGGGCACCATCATCATCGTCTACGGATTTAAACGTATCACGACCAAAGTCCCCAGCCAGTTAGTGGCACTGGTCGCGGTGTCTGGAGTCGCCTATTTTTGCCAGCTCGATTACCGCGCCATTCAGGAGATTCCGAGCGGTTTGCCGGCTCCCAACCTCGGCATTTTTACCGAGTTTAGTTTTGTCAGCCTGTCACCCTATGTCTTTGCTGCGGTGACGCTGGCGTTACTCGGTGCCATCGACTCGCTGCTAACGTCGGTGGTCGCAGACAACATGACCAAAACCAAACACCGCCCGGACAAGGAACTGGTCGGTCAGGGTATTGGTAATAGCATCGCGGCCATTTTCGGCGGACTTCCAGGCGCCGGTGCCACCATCAGAACCGTGGTGAACATCAACTCTGGCGGCAAAACCAGGTTATCGGGCATGATCGCGGGGCTATTCCTGCTCTTCATTCTCCTTGCCCTTGGGCCGGTTGCATCGCAAATCCCGGCAGCCGTCTTAGCCGGAATTCTTATCACCGTGGGCATCGGCGTGATGGACTACAAAGGACTCCGGGCAATTCCCTATATGCCCCGGTCCGAAGTCCTGATTATGATCACCGTGCTGTTGCTCTCCTCCCTGTGGAATTTGGTCTATGCCGTGGGCATGGGGCTGGTGTTTGCCTCCCTGATGTTCATGAAAAAAATGGGGGACCTGACCGCCGACCGCTCTGAGGTTAAACCCCTGGAGAAGGAGACGGCCTGGAGCGATGAGTCCGGCTTCCCGGCAAGTCTTGAGAAAGAAGTTTTCATCAAGCACATCAAAGGACCACTATTTTTTGGGTCAACCAACGGTATTCAGCAGTTGGCCGACCAGATTCCAGCAACGGCCAGCACGGTTGTGATCAGAATGGAAAGAATGGAATACATGGACCAATCCGGCCTGTATGTCATGGAAGAGCTGTTAATCGACCTCATCAGTAACGGCAAAAAAGCGTTGCTGGTCGGTGTCGTTGAACAACCGCAATACCTGCTTGGACAAATCGACATCGTTCCCGATTTGATACCGGAAGAGCACATTTTCAAAAACTTTGACGACTGTTTAAACCATCTAAAAAGCAACGCGAAGGTGCCCAAATGAGAACCCAAACCAAAGAAACCCAGGAAAACTTAACACCCAAAGACGCACACCGAATCCTCGCCGAGGGCAACGCGCGCTTTGTCCAGAATGTCAAAGCTCAACGCAATCTACAGGATCAGGTGTTCGAGACCAGCAAAGGGCAATATCCGTTTGCCGTAGTCTTGTCCTGCATTGATTCACGGGTGCCGGCTGAGCTGGTTTTCGATCAGGGAATTGGCGATATTTTCAGCGTGCGGGTGGCCGGCAATATCGTCAACACGGACGTTCTCGCTTCCATGGAGTATGCCTGTAAGGTTGCCGGGTCGAAGATTGTTGTTGTGCTGGGTCACTCAAAGTGCGGTGCGGTAACGGCCGCCTGCAATAATGTCGACCTGGGAAACATCACCGCTTTGTTAGACAAGATAAAGCCGGCCGTCGAAGCGGTGAGGGAAAATAACCAGCCAATGGACGATTCCACCATTGAAAAGGTCTCCGTCCTCAATGTCGCCCTTTCAATCGAGAAAATCCGGAATGAAAGCTCAATCCTTGCTGACCTGGAATTCGACGGCGACATTGAAATAGTCGGCGCGCTCTACGATGTCAGCACGGGCCTTGTAGAATTCATGGAGACGCCACATCAGGCTATCTGAGCTGGCGGGTAACTCAAACTTTTTAGTGGTGAGGCGTCTGATAGTGAGTTAGGGGAGTTCAGAGTCAACTGAACTCCCCCACTCTCCAGAACCGGAACTGATTCATCCCACCTGGCTAGGTGTTAGCGATTAACAGTCGCTGCCCAGCCACAGACGTCCGGGCCAGAATTAGTAGGTATATTCCCCCCAAAGCCAGAATTTCTCCCGGTCAATCGCGGCCGGGCCGGTGCCACCGGCGCGGGCCAGCAGGGTGCTGTTTTTATCGGATTCGTAATCGGCATATTTCGCGCCCACGGTGAATTGCTTGTTGATTTTCTTCACCGCCAGCAGGTTTAACTCGTCACCGTAGTCATAACTGTCTTTATCGGACTCAAACCAGTGATAGGTGGCGAGCAGCTTAACGCCCCCGAGCCAACCGATAGCAGTCACATAGGTATCTTCCAGGCCATCTCTGGGGGTGGCGAGAAAATGATCCGCCCAGCCGTTAAATTTATGCCCCGTGGCCAGCTGGGTAGAGAAGCCATAAGTACCGTCTCCTTCCAGGGTTTCCTGGCCCACTTTGACGGTAAATTTCTTGTACTTGATCCCCACTTCCCCAAGCTGATAATCCGCATCGTTGGTAGAGGCACCATCGTCATAATCACTCTGATCGGCCAGCTCCGCCCGATAGAGCAGTTTGAAATCGTCATTCAGCGGTTGGTTACCGTCAAAACTGATCCCCAGGGTCCGGGTCCCTGCACCGGGCCCGATGGCAGAATTGTCATCAAATCCTAACCAGTAACCGTAAGCAGTAAGCTTACCCAGCCCCAGCCCGCTATAGGCCACATTGAGCAGGTGAGAATTCATGTCGGAATTACCGGCTCGACTGTTATCTCCAAAAATCCGGTGCGCCTTGGTCAGGTAGGCATAGGTCACTTTGGTATCAGCCAGGGAGCTGTTAGTAATTTTTAATCCATCAAAAGTCTGCTCGTTTTGTCGCCAGCCGACGTTACCAATAAAACGGGCATTATCGAGAATGATCCGCTGCCGACCGGCCTTAATCCAGGTATCAGCGAAGCCGCTGTAACTGAGCGTCAACCGGTTCAGCTCGGTCTCTTCGGGGTCGGCTACCACCGGGTACTGGGTATTGCCGTTAGTTGTACTGTTGTAGGAATCATCAATTGCGGTGACATCCTCAATTTCAGCAAATAGTTTCCAGCCAATAAAAGAGCCAGTTTCGTAACCTAAGCGGGTGCGCAGCGTCACCGCATCGGCATCACGGGATCGGGTATCGTCATCGACCGTTTCATAACGCAGCCGGATATTGGCCTTTACACTGCCCTCAGAAAAAGCCTCGGTTAGCGAATCGGCAACCACCGTACCGCTACTCGGAGCGACCGCACACGCCAACAGCATTGCCACTAATTTCGGTTTATAGAGATCCATATTCATCATCATTCCTTGTCGTCAATCATCGGCGGTGTAAACCAGCCATCGCAGCCGCCCCAGAAGCAGTCGTCCTCAAATCGCACCAGTGGCGGGTGGAAAACCATTTACCCATCTCCTCCCGGTACTGCACTGGATTCGACTTCAATTTGCAGAATGCATGCCAGATCCCGTGTAAATTCCAATGTTTCCGCGAATCGCCAGCCGTCGGCCATCCGAAATACCAGGCAATAATTTTTTATTCCCTTGTTTTTCAACCGGTTATATAAAAACCAAACGCGTCGAGCCAGCCGGTTTCTATGGCTTCAAACACCCGAGCATCGACAACCCTTCACACCTTTTATATATAGCTCCGTCCGTTTCCCCGGCCAATGAATTACCGCCAGGAAAACGCTAACCGATTGTGGTGCAAAGGATATTTGCCTGCACTCAGGGGCGGCATCCGCGGTTAACCGCACCGGTGCAGGCTGCACCAATCTGGCACTCAATACCGCCACATCGCCCGAACAATCCAGTCGTCACCGACACCGACGATCACGGTGAAAACCGCCCTCCGACCCGGCTGAACCCGCTTTTCCGTTAAAACCGGCGTGACGGTACGCACCGGTTGGCACGGTTCTCGCTAACGCCTTTGCGTGATTCGTTACCAGCGCCGGTAATCACTCCTGCCAGGGATAGCCGTTCAGTCTGACCCACGGCGACCCCGGGGTTTCCCCACCTGCTCACCGAACACCAGAGGATCGGGTACCAATGAAGACACCGAAAGCAATATTGAAAACCTTTATCTCAACCAGCCTGATAAGCATCTCTTTGGCCGCTGGCCCCTTGCTGGCCGCAGAGACACTGGAAAAAGAAGAGCTAAAACTTGGCTTTATCAAACTCACCGACATGGCCCCCCTCGCGGTGGCTTACGAGAAGGGCTATTTCGAGGACGAAGGCCTCTACGTCACACTGGAACCTCAGGCCAACTGGAAAGTACTCCTCGACCGGGTTATCGACGGCGAGCTGGACGGTGCCCATATGCTTGCGGGTCAGCCGCTCGGGGCGACCATTGGCTACGGCACTAAAGCCAACATCATCACCGCCTTCAGCATGGATTTAAATGGCAACGGCATCACTGTCTCCAACGAGATCTGGCAGCAGATGAAAGCCCATGTACCGGTTGAGAACGGCCTGCCAGTACACCCGATCAAAGCCGATTATTTAAAGCCGGTGGTGGATGATTACAAGGACCAGGGCAAGCCCTTCAACATGGGCATGGTATTCCCGGTCTCCACCCATAATTACGAACTGCGCTACTGGTTGGCCGCCGGCGGGATACACCCCGGTTACTATTCCAGAACTGACATCACCGGGCAGATTGATGCCGACGTGCTGTTATCGGTGACCCCGCCACCGCAAATGCCGGCCACCCTCGATGCCGGCACCATTTATGGTTACTGCGTCGGTGAACCCTGGAATCAGCAGGCCGTCTTCAAGGGCATTGGGGTACCGGTCATTACCGATTACGAAATCTGGAAAAACAACCCGGAAAAAGTCTTTGGCGTCAGTCAGACCTGGGCAGAGGCCAACCCGGTCACCCATAAAGCCGTAGTAAAGGCACTGATTCGCGCGGCCCAATGGCTGGACGAAAACAACGACGCCAATCGTAAGGAGGCCGTCGAAATACTCGCCCGCTCTGAATACGTAGGAGCTGATTACGAGGTGATCGCCAACAGCATGACCGGCACCTTTGAGTACGAGAAAGGTGACGTGCGCCAGCTGCCGGACTTCAATGTCTTCTACCGCTATTTCGCCACCTACCCCTTTTACTCCGATGCCGTCTGGTACCTGAGCCAAATGCGCCGCTGGGGCCAGATTCCCGAGCACCAGCCCGACAGCTGGTATGACGATATTGCCAAGCAGGTTTATCGCCCTGACATCTATCTGGCTGCCGCCAAAGCCCTGGTTGAGGAAGGGTTAATTAAGCAGGCGGACATCCCCTGGGATCATGACGGCTACCGTGAACCACAAACCGAGTTTATCGATGGCATCACCTTTGACGGTCGCCAGCCCAACGCTTATCTGAGTCAGTTCCCCATTGGCCTGAAGATTGACGACATCGTCGAGTAACGTTTAACCCTCCGTGCACGGGGCGGCAGGGACGCCGCCCCGATTGCCGGTTTCAGTTTGGAATCCCGCCATGAATAACCTGTCTGCCAAAATCACCCCCGACGACTCGGACAAACCTGAACAGAATGACGAGTCAGTGACGCCAGTTGCGGTCCAGCCTGATCCCGCCATTGAGAGCAAGGTTGCCATTTCCCAACGGCTGATCAATTTTTTTGAACTGATCAGTTTTACCTGGTTTATCCCGTTTATTCGGTTAGCCCGGGGCGAAGAGCCCCGCCGGCAATTCAAAGAAATCGGGTTAATGATCGGCACCCCGATCGCCGCCTTCATTATCTTTCTGATGCTATGGGACTGGAGCGCCGCCAAAGTGGAAACCAGCCTCGGCGCGATTCCCGGCCCCGCGGCCGTCTGGCAGGAAACCAGCAACCTGATCGACGAGCACTATCGGGAGCAGGAGAAAAAAGCCGCCTTCTACCAGCGCCAGGAGGTGCGCAATGCCAAAAAACTGGCCGACAACCCGGACGCCACCGTAAAAATTCGGGCCTACACCGGCAAGCCGACCTTTCCTCAGCAAATTTTGACCAGCCTGTACACGGTGTTTACCGGGTTTCTGGTGGCGACTCTGATTGCCATCCCTCTGGGAATAGTCTGCGGCCTCAGCAAAACGGTTTACACCGCACTAAATCCACTTATTCAGATATTCAAGCCGGTATCGCCACTGGCGTGGCTGCCCATTGTCACCCTGGTGGTGAGCGCCACTTATGACAGCGGCGATGGCGCCTGGTTTACCAAGAGTTTTCTCACCTCAGCCATTACCGTCACTCTCTGCTCGCTCTGGCCAACACTGATCAATACTGCCCTGGGGGTGGCTTCAATTGATAAAGATTTGATGAACGTCTCCCGGGTGCTGCAATTGAGCTGGCCGAAGACCATATTCAAAATTGTGATTCCCAGCTCGCTGCCGCTTATTTTTACCGGTCTGCGGCTCTCGCTTGGGGTCGGCTGGATGGTGCTGATCGCCGCCGAAATGCTGGCCCAGAACCCGGGGCTGGGCAAATTCGTCTGGGACGAATTCCAAAACGGCAGTTCCCACTCCCTGGGCAAAATCATCGTGGCCGTTTTTGTGGTCGGTTTCATCGGTTTTCTACTCGACCGGATCATGCTCACGCTACAGAAAATATTCTCCTACGGCGAAGCCATGTGACCGCGATTAACCCATCGCAACTGGCCAACCTAATCCCCAGGAATTCAAATGTCCTATCTGAGTTTGCAAAACGTCTGTAAAAGCTACGGTAGCCAGTCGGCGGCCACCCAGGTGTTAGAAAACATTAACCTGGAAATCATGGAACGGGAGTTCCTGGCCATTGTCGGATTTTCCGGCAGCGGTAAAACCACCCTGATTTCATTAATTGCCGGGCTAATTCAGCCCGACAAAGGTGTCATCCGCAAAAATGGCCAGCCGATCACCGGACCGGGAGCGGACCGCTGCGTGGTTTTCCAGACCTATTCTCTGATGCCGTGGCTGACGGTACACGACAACGTCATGCTGGCGGTGGAGGCGGTGCACCCCGACTGGCCGAAAAAGCGCCGCCAGCAATTCACCCAGCGTTACGTGGAGATGGTCGGGCTTGGACACGCCAGCCACCGCCGCCCGGCGGAGTTATCTGGCGGCATGCGCCAGCGGGTAAACGTGGCCCGAGCGCTGGCCGCGAGCCCAGATATCTTGCTGCTTGATGAACCTTTGAGCGCGCTGGACGCCCTTACCCGCGCCCGGCTTCAGGATGAGATCACCCGAATCTGGGAGGATGACCGCAAAACCGTGGTGCTCATTACTAATGATGTGGACGAAGCGCTGATTATGGCCGATCGGGTAGTCCCGCTTAATCCCGGACCCGGTGCCACTTTTGGACCGGAATTTGCGGTCACCCTGGCGCGACCACGCGACCGCCAGCACCTTAACACCGATGAAAATTTCAAAACCCTACGGGCGGATATTACCCAGTACCTGATTGGTGTAGGGGTGAGTAATTCGACCGGTAGCGACAATGTGGTGGAACTGCCCAACCTGAGGCCCCAGCACAGCATGGCGAAAAGCAGCCGCGCCGAACAGCTCGACCCTGACCTGCCCAGCGCGCTGGCTCCCTTTAACACCAAAGCAGATGACCCCCGCTATCTGGAGTTTTTCAAAGTAACCAAAATTTATCCCACCCCAAAGGGGCCGTTGACCGTCGTTGACGAGTTTCAACTGACCATGAAAAAAGGCGAATTTATCTCCATCATCGGCCACTCCGGGTGCGGTAAATCGACCGTCCTGTCGATGACTGCTGGCCTTAATGAAATTAGTAACGGCGGCATTGTTCTGGACGGCCGGGAGGTCGACTCCGCAGGACCCGATCGGGCGGTAGTGTTCCAGTCACCGAGTCTTTTCCCGTGGATGACCGCCCGCGAAAACGTGGCCATGGGTGTTGACCGGGTCTACCCTCACGCGAGCGCCGCGGAGCGCAGTGATCTGGTTGACTACCACCTCGACAAAGTCGGTCTTGGTGCGGCAATGCACCGACGTGCCGCCGACCTCTCGAACGGCATGAAACAGCGGGTTGGCATCGCCCGGGCATTCGCCCTGTCACCCAAACTGCTGCTACTCGACGAACCCTTTGGCATGCTCGACACCCTTACCCGCTGGGAACTCCAGGAGGTGTTAATGGAGGTCTGGAGCCGTACTCAGGTCACCGCCATCGTAGTTACCCATGATGTGGACGAAGCAATTCTGCTGGCCGACCGAGTGGTGATGATGACCAACGGCCCCCACGCCAAAGTCGGCAAGGTGATGGAAGTTGACCTGCCCCGGCCACGAACCCGAAAACAGCTTGTCAGCCATCCCGACTATTACCGCTACCGGGAGGAGTTGATTGGGTTTCTCGCCGACTGTGACAACGACCATTAGCCACTGGTTGCCGACCAAGTCCAAATGGCTCTCTGTTAGGGGGGTTAAGGACCTATTCAGAGCACCAGGCCAGCACCCACTCCGTCATTAAAAGCCCTTATCAACGAGACCTGACCGAAGATACCGTTCGTCCTGAGCCTGTCGAAGGACGTCCTTCGACAGGCTCAGGACGAACGGAGAAAGGCGTGTTAGTTGCCCCTCAAGCCTAAGCAACCTGATCCGCAGTAACCAACCGGGAGCTTGGGAACAGCAGTGTAAACCGGCTACCCTCGCCCACCTCGCTACGGACCTGCAGCTCGGCGCCGTGAAGGGTGGCAATGTGTTTAACAATCGCCAGGCCGAGCCCGGTTCCCCCTGTGGCCCGAGAACGGTCGGCGTCGATACGATAAAAACGTTCAGTCAGACGATTCAGGTGCCAGGCGGGGATGCCGTCACCGTTATCTTCCACACTTAAACAGCCCTGTCCCTGGTCATTCACTGACCAGCTCAGGGTGATCAGACTGCCAGCCGGTGTGTGCTGAACCGCGTTATAAACCAAATTAGAGACGGCACTGTGCAGCTCTTTCTCGGCCCCCCGCAAGGCAGCGTCGCTTCCTGGCTGCAAACGGAACTGGTGACTATCAGACAATTGCTGGGCGGCGGCGACGATTTCTTCCAGCAAGGTACCTACCGAAATGTCGGCCTCCACCGCCAGCTGCTGCTGACCGTCCAGCACCGCCAGGGCCAGCATGTCGGCAATGATGTCCTGCATCCGCCGGGCCTGCTGCCCCATCTGTTGCACCGGCGTTTGCCAGGCGGCCGGCAACCTCTCCGAATCATCCGCCATCGCTTCTAAATAACCACTGATCACCGTTAACGGCGTGCGCAATTCGTGGGAAGCATTGGCTACAAAATCGCGGCGTACCTGCTCCAGGTGCCGCAACTGGGTGATATCCCTCACCACCAGCAGTGAACGCTGATTACCATCACTCACTTTCAGTAACTGCAGTTGCAGCTGGTTATTAGTGGGCGCGAGCATGTCGGTGGTGGCCGACAACTCGGACGATTCGAACAGCGCAACGAACTGTGGGCTGCGAACAACATTGACAATCCGCTGACCCAGGTCGCGTTGGGTAAGGCCCAGCAGGCGACCGGCCGGGGCGTTATACCACTCGACATTACCTAACCGATCATACGCCACCACGCCGTCGGGCAGCGACGCGGAGGACTCTTCAAACCTTAGGATTCGTTTGGTTAACTGCCTTTCGCGCTGGGCGGCTGATCGACGGTCACGATAAATATGGTCGTATACCACCCCAAAAAACCCCTCGGGTTCGCGGGCATTAGTATCGTCTGGCGCCTGCAATATTCTGATTAGCCGCCGTATTTGCCAGAGCTGCCAGGCCAGATAAATGGCGACCGGTACCAGCGCCGGCAGCCACTGCAGGGCATCGAGCCCCCAGCCAAGTAATAGCACCGCAATCGCCAGATAGAGTTCGCGATACCAGCGCTGAGACATCATCGGTCGGAATCAGCCTTTCATTGAGAAGCGGTAACCAGCTCCACGCACGGTCTGCACTCGCTGATCGTAGCCGGACGGTTCGAGCGCTTCGCGCAGGCGGCGGATATGCACATCCACCGTGCGCTCTTCAATATAAACGCTCTGGCCCCAGACTCGGTCAATCAGCTCGCCCCGGCTGAACACCCGCTCCGGATGGCCCAGGAAGAACTGCAACAGCTTGTATTCGGTAGGCCCAAAAGCGAGCTCTTCACCACCCACCGTGACCCGATGACTCGCCGGGTCGAGCACCAGCTCACCCACACCCAGCTTCTCGCCAACCACCTCCGGCGTCGTGCGCCGCAGCACCGCCTTGACCCGGCCCAGCAGTTCCCGGGTGGAAAATGGCTTGCCGAGATAATCGTCCGCTCCGGCATCCAGACCCGCCAGTACATCTTCCTCGGTATCGCGCGCGGTAAGCATGATGATCGGAATATCCCGCGTGGCCGATTGCGAGCGCAACCGCCGGCAGAAAGAGACTCCGTTTTCACCCGGCATCATCCAGTCCAGCAGCAGCAAATCCGGTGACTGGTCAGCAATAATCAGCTCGCCGGCCCGGGCATCGGCGGCAGTTAGTGGTTCATACCCTGCGTTACCCAGGGCAAATGTCAGCATGTCGCGGATCGACGCTTCGTCGTCAACGATCAAAATTCGTGCACTCATAACCCTAAGTTAATCATGACAATGTTTCGAATTGATGACAGCACAGCATGGCACCTGTTTACCAAACACCTCATCACGATCAGCTGGATCGTTTAAAAGGCATTTATCAATAAAGAACCGATCCAAAATCCCGCTCGTCCTGAGCCTGTCGAAGGGCGCCCTTCGACAGGCTCAGGACGAGCGGCTTATTGGCAGTTACGAAAAAAACCACCCCAAAGCCGCAGAACTTAGTACCGCCCAGGGACAACCTCCATTAACCCACTTAGCTCGTGGACCTGAGTTCAGGCCAGACACTGGGTGAAAAAATCAATCGTCCGTTGCCACGCCTGGGCAGCGGCGTCTGGGTCAAAGGCAGCCCGCTGGTCGCAGTTAAATCCGTGGTCCGCGTCGTAGGTATAGACGGTTGCATCGGCAAGAACGCTGACGGCGGTTTCGATACGCGCCACCACCTCCATGGGAATGTGGCTGTCGCGTTCGCCAAAATGGAACTGGATCGG
>Ga0209273_10002103_pt1 | contig 15905 bp, 15 predicted proteins | sample tdAd471_FD_187126 | JGI IMG/M metagenome (GOLD analysis project Ga0209273, IMG submission 187126) | Marine sediment microbial communities from the Atlantic coast under amendment with organic carbon and nitrate - tdAd47.1 (SPAdes)... | ecosystem: Environmental > Aquatic > Marine > Coastal >...
CGCGAAGGTCCATCGAATAGGCTCGTGCCATGCCTTGCTGGCCTCCTCACCCAGCAGACATCATGAATCACATTCCACGCCTCTTGGGAATCCTCTTTCGAGTCAGCCCAATGTCATCCCGCTCTAGTGAAGCCGAGGCGCGGACAAAGGCGGAGGCGCTTTTTTCTATTATTCCGGCTTTGCCTTTTGGGCAGGAGCAGGCAGCAGCCTATTGCAGCATATCCTTTAAAAGGAACCGTTTTGACCGGCTGATTGCCGCGCATGCCCTGTCGCTCGGTTTAACTTTGGTAACAGCGAATGAGGCGGGTTTTAGTGATGTGCCGGGGCTGAAAATCGAGAACTGGGCAGTGTAACCTGCCAAATATGGGGATATTATAATAACGGCCGGGCAAGCTACTGTAGCCGCCCGGCCGTTATATGTACGGGATGTTGAAATGCTATCAGGCGATAGCGAGATTTTGTTTCTTGCGGCGACGCATCATTGTGCCGGCAGCACCCATGCCGATGATCATCATCGCCCATGTCGCTGGTTCAGGGACAGCGCCCACGCCGGGGACAAGCTGCCACACGCTGACATTATATTGACCAGCATTATCAGCAAAATTACCATCCAGCACGCCAAAACTGAGCTGTGTGTCCAGTGCGCCCAGGTCAATCACGAAATTATATTCATGGCTGGGGTTATATGCCGGTGCAGCAGGGGATGCCACCGGGCCGACACCATCAATAAAGGTGATCATGCGTCCTGCAAAACGGCTAGGGTTGAATGCAGCAAGCGGCTCTACCGATGTACCAATGCCGAGACGATAATAGCCGAACCCGGTAACATCGACCCCGCCACCATTATAATAAAAGGCATCGTTTACTGCATTGCCGTTAGAATTTCCGGTTCCGGAAATCAGAACCTCTACAAAACCGGTGTATGAACCTGTTGTAGAAGTACCTGACGGTGCTGTGAACAGTGCTGTTACATCTTCCTGTGGGGAAACCCGTGTAAATGCGTCACTGATCATGGTTGCAGCCTGTGCAGGCAAAGCAATGGCCAGGGCAGCCAATGTTACCAGGGTCTTTGTATATTTCATCATAATATCCTATATCATTACACAGTAAAGGCTACGAACCTGTTTTGTTTTCTGCGTGATCGGTATATTCGAAGTGGATGTCAAACAGATTGCGATGAATTATGCTGCACTGCGGTGAGTTGTTTCAAAATAATACAATTTTATATAAGGGCGCATATGCGTCGCCACATATGCGCCGCCAATAGTGTAACCTCAGTGCAGATTGCTCATGACCTTTCACTCCCAAATCCTGACCCTCTACCCGGAGATGTTCCCCGGCCCGCTGGGACATAGCCTTGCTGGCCGGGCCTTGGAGGATGGGAAATGGTCATGCGACCCTATCCAGATCCGTGACTTTGCGGCGGACAAGCATCGCACCGTTGATGATACGCCTGCGGGTGGTGGCGCGGGTATGGTGCTGCGTTGCGATGTGTTGGGCGCGGTGGTGGATGAGGCGCTGTCTCGCGAGCCTGAGACGCCCATTCTCGCCATGACCCCGCGTGGGAAACCCGTCACGCAGCAGCGCATCCGCGAGCTTGCCACTGGCCCCGGCGTTACGATCCTGTGTGGCCGGTTCGAGGGCTTTGATGAGCGCATTTTCGAGGCTCGCCCGCAGATCGAGCAGGTCTCCATGGGCGACATTGTCCTTTCTGGTGGAGAAATGGGGGCGCTGATGCTGCTTGATGCTTGCATTCGGCTGCTCCCCGGGGTAATGGGCGCGGCTTCGAGTGGAGTCGAGGAGAGCTTCGAAAGCGGCCTTCTGGAATATCCGCACTATACCCGACCACAAGAGTGGGAGGGGCGCACGATCCCGCAAGTGTTGCGATCGGGGGATCATGCGAAAATCGCCGCCTGGCGGAAACAACAGGCGGAAGATGACACACGGTTACGCAGGCCAGACCTTTGGGAACGTCGCAGGGACGTTCGGGACTGATCTGCCTCTGGCGCGCGACAACAGACGAAGGAAGAAGGGCATATGAACCTCATCCAGCAGATTGAAGCCGAGGAAATTTCCAAGGCTGGTAAAGATATTCCGGAATTCCGCGCTGGCGACACGCTGCGCGTTGGTGTGCGCGTTGTTGAAGGCGAGCGCACCCGTGTTCAGAACTTCGAAGGCGTGTGCATCGCTCGCTCGAACAAGGGCATGGGCAGCAATTTCACCGTGCGCAAGATGAGCTTTGGCGAAGGCGTGGAGCGCGTATTCCCGCTCTACTCACCAAATCTCGACAGCATCACGGTTGTGCGCCGTGGCGTCGTGCGTCGCGCCAAGCTGTATTATCTGCGTGGCCGCACCGGCAAGCGCGCCCGCATCGCCGAGCGCCGCGATACCCGCAACGACGGCTAATCGCTTACAGCGACAGAGTTTTAAAACAGGCGCACCGGAAGCCCCGGCGCGCCTGTTTTTATATGGTCCATGAGTATTTGCTCTGATTCGAGTGGATAGTGTGCGCCGCAACATCCGAATTGAAGCCATTAACCACTTCTTAACCTTTATTAACACCATTTGGCCGCGCATTTTACAAATGGGCCATAGCAATTATCGATAATGGCTTTAGGGGCTGTCGACATGACAGAGCTCCAGATAATGAGCCGGGCGTCGCTAGATTCATCTATGTTATTCCTGGCATTTCTTGCGCTTGCATCAGCGTTGCTGACGTCCCGCGCTGTTTTCGCACCGCATATTATCCGTCGGCCAGAGTCCGAAGAGGCGGTAGAATTGTTCGGGGCGGTCGGTGGCGCTTATGTGCTGAGCGTGATGCTCAGTGGTCAATTTGCGAGCCAGTTGCCGGTGCTTGGCAGTTTCATATTCAGCGCGGCGCTGCTGCGTTATTATTCCGTGCGGCTTTCCATGCCCGGTGTGTTGTGGTTGATGGTGCAACCCTTTGCATTGGTGGTGTCGGCGCTCTGGATGAGCCTGTTTGTGCTGGAAGCCGAGCTGACCGGTCTGATGCAGATCATTGTCATTGGTGGCATTATCGGGTCTGCGCTCGCATTTGGTTTTGATTTTGCCGAACGTGTTGCGCGTGAAGCGGTGCTCACCCATGAGCGGTGGCGCTTGCCGGTAAGCGCCGCCCCGATGGTCGAGGATAGTGCGCAGCCTCGTGTTTCGCTGCAATTGCCTTGTTATGCCGAGCCGCCCGAAGTCGTCATGGAGACGATGAACCGGCTCGCTGCACTCAAATATTCCAATTATGAAGTGCTGGTATGTGACAATAATACCAGGGATGAGGCGCTGTGGCGCCCGCTTGAAGCCCATTGTGCGGTACTCAATGCACAATTGGGTGAAGAGCGCTTCCGCTTCTTTCATGTCGCGCCGCTTGCAGGGGCCAAGGCAGGGGCGCTCAATTTTCTGTTGACGGTGATGGACCCGAAGACTGACATCGTTGCCGTGGTCGATGCCGATTATTATGCGCAGCCGGGTTTTCTGGCGGACCTTGTCGGCTTCTTTAACGAGGAACGCATCGGCTATGTGCAGACGCCGCATGACTATCGCGATCATGAGCAGAGCGTCTATCTCAATGCCTGCTATTGGGAATATATGCCCAACAACAAAATCGATATGCCCGGTGTCAGCGAATATGGCGGCGCGTTTACCATTGGCACCATGTGCCTGTTGCGCGCTGAGGGCCTGAAAAAGATCGGTGGCTGGGCCGAATGGTGCCTTACCGAAGATTCCGAAGTCTCTGTACGGATGCGTGCGGCGGGCTATGAAGGCATATATCTGGGCGATACTTACGGCCGCGGGCTGATCCCTGACACGTTCGATGATTACAAGAAGCAGCGTTTCCGCTGGACGGCGGGTCCGGTGCAGCAATTGCGTCGCCACTGGCGCCTGTTCATGCCTGCGCCATTGGCGCCTGCCATGCCGGGCTGGACCAAATTGCTGGAGGTGTTGCGCTGTGTTGCTCCGCTGCGGACGCTGACAGGTGTAGCAGCGATGGTGCTGGGCATGGGTGCGATGATCGTCAGCGGTTTGCTGGGACAGTTTGAGCCGGTGAACATCCCCAATGTCGTCTGGCTGGTTGCGCTGCTAGGGCTGGCAACCGGGCTGGCGCGAACACATCATCGCTATCAGCTTTCCGGCTGCACCCGGATCAGCGAGATGCTGATGGGCGAGGTTGCGCGTCAATCCTTGTTTTACACCGTGCTTATGGCCGGAGTGGCAGGCCTGTCGAAAAAGCCGCTCGGCTGGCGCCGTACCCCAAAATTTGCGCCTGAAGGCTCCAGGGCTTCGGCCTTTGACGACGCTATGCCTGAGACGATTGTGGGTGGATCGCTCATGTTCATTGCGCTGCTGGTGTTGATGTCAGGCCGCATATTTGGCGGGGAGCTGGCTTTTCTGATGTTTATCGGGCTGGCAACGCTGGCCGCACGGTTTCTGTGTGCACCACTCATGTCTGAGCTTAGCAACCGGCATGTGAATAGTGACCGGCGCGACATCAGGCGTGCTGATGGTGACGGTTGTACTGAGCCGCATCTGTTGCAGGAGCAGAATGTTCAGGAGGGGTGAAACGGCTCTCCGTTCCCTGTACTGCGTGGCCTGATTTGCGGTGAAACTGTACGCAACCGCAACAAAACTGACCCGAAACAGCCACACCCTCGTAATGCAAGGCTGATAGCTGCACTCCCAATATGGGGGAGTATATATGAACCATATAGGCACAATATTACGCGAGAAGGGCGCTGGAGTCGCTGCTGAGGTGGGCAATAAAACGCCTGATTGGCTCCATTTGCCGGAACCAAAAAGCTACAGGCCCAAGCTCAAATATCGCACCATATGGATATCCGATATCCATCTTGGTACACCGGGCTGCAATGCTCCGATGCTGTTGGACTTCCTGTGTTCTGTCGAGTGTGAGACGCTCTATCTTGTTGGCGATATCATCGACGGCTGGCGGTTGCGCAAGGGCTGGTATTGGCCGGACGCGCATAATGAGGTGATCCGCCGTATCCTCAAAATGGCGCACAAGGGCACGCGCGTTATTTATGTAACTGGCAATCATGACGAAATGTTGCGGGATTATGCTGGCATGGGCTTTGGCGGTATCGAGCTGGTTAATGAGGCAGTGCACGCAACCGCTGATAATCGCCGTCTGCTGGTGGTGCATGGCGATGCGTTTGACGGCGTGGTGCTCTATGCCAAGTGGCTCGCCTTTTTGGGGGATCAGGCCTATTATATGATGCTCAAGGCCAATCGCTGGTTCAACAGTGCGCGCAAGCTGCTGGGCATGCCCTATTGGTCGCTCTCGGCCTATCTCAAGAAACGCGTCAAGAATGCGGTGCAGTTTGTTTATGATTTTGAAGATGCCGTGGCAAATGAAGCGGCGCATCGCGGGCTGAACGGTGTAGTCTGCGGTCATATCCATACCGCTGAAATCCGCCAGATTGATGACATCACTTATTATAATGATGGTGACTGGGTGGAAAGCTGCACGGCGCTGACAGAAGATGCCACCGGTGCGATGGAGATTCTCGACTGGCCGGAATATCTGCGGGTTGAGGCCGAACAGAAAGCTGCGGTGGAGACAGTATGAGCGGCGCGCTGGCACGAATTGCTCCAATGAAAATCGCTATAGCCACCGATGCATGGGAGCCGCAGGTGAATGGTGTGGTACGCACGTTGCAGATGACCGTGGCGCAGATGCGCGCGCGTGGTCATGAGATAGAGGTGATTACGCCGGATAATTTTCTCACCATGCCGATGCCCGGCTATAGCGAGATCAGCCTTGCCATCGCACCGCGCGCAGGGATGCGACGGGCGTTGAAGGCTTTTGTACCCGATGTCGTGCACATAGTGACCGAAGGGCCGATCGGCTGGGCCGCGCGGCGCTGGTGCATGGACAAGGGCGTGCCATTTACCACCGCCTTTCATACCCGCTTTCCGGATTATCTGGCGGTGCGCACCGGTATGTCGGCGGACTGGTTCTGGCCAGTGATGCGGCGCTTTCATCGCGCTTCGTCAGCAGTGTTCGTCTCGACCGCGCGTTTGCGAGATGAGCTGAGCTACCGTGGTATAAAAGCCGGGCGGATATGGTCACGCGGGATTGATACGGCACTGTTTCGGCCCGATGGAGCGCAGCATGAGACCTTGGAGCAATTGCCCGGCCCGGTGTTGCTCTATGTCGGCCGCGTGGCGACAGAGAAAAATCTGGAAGCGTTTCTGGGTACAGAGGTGATTGGCACCAAGGTGGTGGTGGGCGATGGCCCGGCGTTGACGCAGTTGCGCCAGCAATATCCGCAGGCGGTGTTCACGGGGGCACTGGGTGGCGGAGAACTGGCCAGCGCCTATCGCGCAGCAGATGTGTTCGTGTTTCCGAGCCTTACCGATACTTTCGGCCTGGTGATGATCGAGGCGTTGGCCTGCGGTGTGCCGGTCGCGGGTTTCCCGGTGCAGGGGCCGCTGGATATTATCGGTGCGCGCGGACGCGGACCGGAGGATGCATTGGTGCAGCCGGTGGGCGCGTTGGATGATGATCTGGCGCAAGCGATCCGGGGTGCGCTGCGGGTGGACCGACAGATCGCAGCGCGATACGGGCGCAGTTTCCAATGGGACCGCTGTACGGACCAGTTTGAAGCAGGCCTTGACCATGCGTGGAACGCAAACGGAACGAAACTGGCCCGTTACGCTTAGGCCGGAGCGCGGGACAGACCTTGTATTTCAGGCATGGCTCTGACCACCCGGCACGTTTCACATGCGCGAAAGAAGGCGTTCGTCAACACGTGGCCAAGTCGGGCTGCCGGGCTGCCGGGCTGCCGGGCTTTTTACCGAACGCGTGGACCGCCAAAGGGCAGTGGCGGGGGCGGGCGGCGTGTGCCGCGCGGTAGCTGCGCCTGATAGGCGCGGCCGCAATGCTCAACGCAATAGGGGAAGCCGGGGTTTACCGTTTCACCGCAAAAGTGGAAATCTGGTTCACCGGGGTGGCCCATTGGCCATTTGCAGATTTTTTCCGTGAGGTCGAGCAGGCTTGTTTTGTCGGCAATTTCCGGGCTTGGCTTGGCAGGGACAAGGCGGCGCGGTGGCGCAGGCGGGATTGGTGCCTGCTGATCGCCCGGCCCCTGACGCAAGAAGCCACCGGGTCCGACGGAAACAACGCGTGTTTGCGGTGTTGCACTGGTTTGCTGTGGAATCGGCTGACTGGCTGTGGTCGCAGGTGTCGCGGTTGCCCGTGCAGTGGGCTGCGCTACAGGCTTGGGTGCGGCACTGGCGCTTTTCTCTTTTGGCTGCGATGCAGTAGCGCTGGGCTTCTTTGCGGCTGCTTTTTTGCGCGTGCCATCGCCTGATTTCACAGGGGAAGGGCGCGATTGCAGGCCAAGGCGATGGGCCTTGCCGATAACGGCATTGCGGCTGACTCCGCCAAGCTCTTCAGCAATCTGGCTGGCAGTCATGCCTTTTTCCCACATGCCTTTGAGCTGGTCTATCCGTTCGTCGGTCCAGGACAAAATTCACTCCATTATAGTGTAAGGCGGCTTCGCATAAGCGAATCATACATCATATGGCTGTCGTATACGCCAAGTTCAAGTTTTGCGGGCTTTCCTTATTTGGGCTTGCCCATATGAAGCACAGCAGATAGTCGATCTCATCATGAACGACCAGAGTGAATCTATCGCCCCCCCGCGTACACCGCTGATATTGCCTGAACCCGGCGTGCCGCGCATTCGCAATGTGAACTGGGCGGGAATGCATGCTTTATATATCAAGGAAGTGCGACGTTTCATGAAGGTGCAGCTCCAGACAATCTGGGCCCCTTCTATCACAACCTTGCTCTACCTCATCATTTTTACACTGGCGCTGGGAGGGCAGGGGCGCACGGTTCTGGGAGTCGCGTTCCCGGACTTTATTGCGCCGGGCCTCATCATGATGGGCATGATACAAAATGCCTTTGCCAATTCCAGTTTCGGCATGTTGGTAGGCAAGATTCAAGGCACTATTGTCGATTATCTGATGCCGCCCATCTCCACGGCCGAATTATTATTTGCTCAGCTTGCGGCTGCGATGACGCGTGGTATATTTGTTGGCTGCACCATATCGCTGGCGATTGCGCTTTGGCCGGGGATTAACCTTGTGCCACAGCACCCTTGGGCGATCCTGGCTTTTGGCCTTCTCGGCACAATGTTTGTCAGCTTGCTGGGGGTACTGACCTCCATTTGGGCTGAAAAATTCGATCATGCGGCGGCGGTCACCAATTTTGTCGTCGCACCGCTGGCGCTGTTGTCTGGTACATTTTATTCGATGGAACGTCTTTCACCACTTTTCCAGAATATCAGCCATGCAAACCCGTTTTTCTATACGATTTCCGGTTTTCGCTATGGTTTTCTTTCTGCGGCGGATACTGAGGTAATGCGCGGTCTGGTGATGCTGGTTGTGCTCAATCTGGTGCTGCTATTTGTGGCATATCGCTTGCTCAAAAGTGGCTGGAAAATCCGACCGTAGCCCCAAATGTGCATATATGAGGAAGGCCTTGGGCCGAGCCAGTCGACCCCGCCCTTTGCCTGACCCAGAGCGGACTTTTCCATCCCGCTCTAAGGACTGTGGGGATTCATCGTGAATTGATGACGGCTGCGGCGAGGTATATCATGGCTTCGAAGCTCGGGTCGGTTTTGCACACACGCATGGCGATTCGCCTGAACTCTTTGATTTTACAGAAGAAGTTTTCGATCAGGTGGCGCCATTTGTACATCTCTGCGCCGAGCGGGAGGGGGAGGTTCGGCGCGGGTGCTGCGAGATGACGATCTTCGCGCCGCGCTCATTGAGATCGGCGATGATGTCGTTGCTGTTGAAAGCCTTGCCGGCGAGCAGCGCCCCGGACCCGACGCCCTTGATCAGCGGTGCGACGTTGATACTGTCGAAGCGGTTGCCGGGCATCAGGTGGAAACGCACGAGATTGCCCAAGGCGTCGGCGAGCGCCAGAATCTTGGTCGTCATGCCATCTTTGGAACAGCCGATGGCCTGGCTCTGAGTCTCCCTTTTGCGCCCTGCCCACATAATGTGACGGACTTCAGATTCGGATACTGGAAGCCATTCGTTGCCAGTGCCCCCAGGAAATACCAAAACCCCAGTCATATTTTCGCAACGGTGCAACGCAGCCTATAATGCAAATAGGAGAGCGCCCCATGGCTGATAGCAAGAATAGCTGGAAAATAGTCTTCGTCGATGATGATGATATGGCTCTGGATGTCATGTGTAGGCTTGCACAACAGGGGTTGCCTGATGCGCATATTTCCCGGTTAAACTCCGCGACATCCCTGATGAAGCAAACAGACCTGAACCGGTTTGACTGCATCATATTGGACTATGACCTTCCCGACGCCGATGGCATGACCTGCGCACAAACTCTCAGAGAGCGCTTCCCGCATCTGGCCATTGTTCTGTGCACCGGCGCGGGCGATGAAATGCTGGCGGCACAGGCGATACAATCCGGTGTGAATGACTATATCCCCAAGTCACGTATTTCCGTGGAAGCGCTGGGCCGCACCATAACCAACGCCATCACATTGGCCGAGCGGGGCAGAATCATCGACGAACAACGGGCGGATATCGAAACCTTCGCTTTCGCGCTCGCGCATGATTTTAAACAGCCTGTACGCCAGATTATGACTTTCTGTCAGATGATCTGGGATAATATCGTTACGGAGCAGAATGCAGAAACCCCCAGGCTCATCAGCTTTGTCATCAACGCAGCGGACCGGCTGGATCGTCTGGTTGAGGTCATGTCCGAATTTTCCCTCCTCAACCGTTCACCGGACATCGACATTCTCGATGTCGGCCAAACCATAAGGGACGCGCTGGAGTCCATTCGCCATTATATCGACGAGCGCGCTGCTACAGTCACAATAGAAGGAGCGCTGCACGTGAACGGCAATGCCGACCTGCTCGCACTGTCGATGCAGAATATTATCATCAACGGGATCAAATATAACCAGAGCAAATGCCCCAATATAGTGATTACACTGACCGAAGATCAGGGCGAGGGCATTATCACCATACAGGACAATGGCATTGGTATAGAAGACCAATATCTCGACTATATCTTTCAGCCATTGGCACGACTGCACGGCAAGGCCGAATATGAAGGGGCAGGCCTGGGCCTTACCTTGTGTCGCAAGGCGATTATCGCGCAAGCAGGTACCATTTCCTGCACCTCGCATATGGAAGAAGGAACCGAATTCAAAATAGCGCTGCCTTTACCCTTTGAGACTGGCAGGCGCCTCGCAAATGCTGCTTAGGTGGTGTTGACATTCAGCCCTGCCGGTCTGCAAATGCCGCTTTTCTGCGCTTCGGGTCACAGAAAACCAGCATTTTCGCCACGGCATCTTCTGAATGTAAACACCACCTAGTGATCCGGATCTGAAGTTCGCTGCATTATTCGGCAAGCACTGAGCGAACTTCAGATCCATAAGGATCACTAGTAACTATATGAATCTAGTGTGGTTTAAGGATTTGAAATTCGCTCTGCACCTGGCCGTTTCAATGTGGCGAATTTCAAATCCGGGTCGCTAGTAAGTATATGAATCTAGGGTCAGGCCCCATTAATTCCGAGGATCATGGTTTGAAGCGATTGTCCGCTATGCGAGGAAGAAAATTGCAGGAAATATGGGGTAATAATCATAGTAAATATGATTAATAAAATTATTAATTTAATTAATTGTCAAATATATTATTAATATGAATGATTTTAAATATTTAAAAATATAATTATTTATAAATATAACACTATGAATTTTTCCATATATAAGAAAAGTTACTTATATTTTAACTATTTTTTTACTCTGTAAACTGCACATTATCTACATCGATTCGAGAATTAGACCGGGTCACATGACCCACCTATTTATATACGGAGATGCAAATGGCAGATGCACCATCAGCGGCAACGGTGGCAAACACCTATGATGTGAGCAATATTGGCAGCAAGCAGACACTTACCGCACTGGACACAATAACAGACCCGCCCATCAACGTCCTTCTGGTCGAGGATGATGAAGCAGACGCTTATCTTATCGAGCAAGCCCTGCACAAGCACCGCAAAGTAGGGGAGGTGACAAGAGCCCATGATGGCGAAGAAGCGCTGTCCTTGCTTGCGAGCGGGCAGATTCAGCCTGATCTGGCTTTGATCGACCTGCAAATGCCACGCAAGGACGGCTTTGCGTTACTGCTGGAAATGCAACAGCACAAAGTTGATTTCACATGCGTAGCCCTGACCTCCTCCCGCAGTGGAGCGGACTCTATGCGCTGTTTTCATCGCGGCGCACGCATGTTCGTCAGCAAGCCGAAACAGCCCGAACGGCTCGCCGCGCTGCTGAATGAAGTCATTCGGGAACTGTAGGTTGTCCGAATTTCGCATCATGCTGCAGGTTCCGTGCCCATCATCACCTTGCAAGAGTATCATCTATGGGAATGATTGAGAATTTCGGGCCGACACCGCTCCAGTCTGATGCGGCATCTTCATATCAGTCCGATCTGGCATTCCGGTCAATTTTCAACAATGCCCCATGCGGCATGTTGTTGGCCGATCCTCAAGGCACCATCGTAGGCAGCAATGAACGACTGCAAGCGATGTTTGGCTATAGCGAAGAAGAACTCGTGGGCCAGCCAATAGAAATATTGTTGCCCGAGCGTTTTCATAATGATCATGTCGGGTTACGTAACGGCTATACCACCCTGCCCACACCAAGATCCATGGGGCAAGGGCGAGACTTGACCGGGCTGCGCAAGGATGGTGTCGAGTTTCCACTCGAGATTGGCCTGAGCTCGGTTGACACCGTACAGGGGCGATTCAATTGTGCGTCCGTTATCGACATCACAGACCGCAAACGCAGTGAATTGCGCTTGCGAGATGCGAAAGATCAGCTTGAGGAATTCACCTATGTCGCTTCGCATGATTTGCGTTCTCCTATCCGCGGCATTGCCAATCTGATTGATTTCATCCGTGAGGATTATGGCGACAAGGCACCCAAATCTGTGCAGCAAAATCTGGCACGAATGGGTGACCGCATCAATGCCATGGAGAAGTTGGTCGATGACCTGCTATCCTATGCGCGGTCCGGGCGACGCACGGCAAAGGTCGAACCTATCAAGCTGCGCGAACTCACCGATGAAGTGCTTGCGCTGGAATCTCCCCCTGCATCACTGCACATCACTACTGACGTTACAGACGAATGCTTCAGGGGTGCCAGAACGCCTTTTGCAACCGTTCTGCGTAACCTTGTGTCCAACGCGATCAAACATCATGACCGCGAAACCGGCACTATCAACATCTCGATACGGCTGGCGCATGATCAATGTGTCATGGAAGTATCCGACGATGGCCCTGGCATACCTGAATCTGCCCAGAAGCGGGTTTTCCGTCTTTTTCAGACCCTAAGCACTTCAGAAAGAAAAGGCGACGGCCTCGGGCTGGCATTGGTGCAACGGCTGGTCATTGGGCATGGCGGTACCATTGCCCTTTTCAGCAATGACGACCAGCGCGGAGCCATGTTTCGAGTGCGCTGGCCCAGATATGCAAGGACCGATCTCGATGACTGACAGAAAACTCAACATATTGGTGATCGATGATGATGATATTACCGCAGAAATTGTCGAACGCGCGTTGCGCAAAGTCGATGGTGAGTTTGAAATCATTCCAGCTGCAGACGGGCTTGAAGGACTCAATATACTGCAAGGAGTGGCAGATGTCACAGTCCCCAGACCCCATATCATTCTGCTCGACCTGAATATGCCGCGTATGAATGGTTTTGAACTTCTCGAAGCCGTCCGGGATGACAGCAAGCTGCGGGACAGTGTTATTTTCGTGCTGACAACCTCAGACGCCGACACGGATCGTTCCCGCGCATATCATGAACAGGTCGCTGGCTATATGGTCAAATCAAAAGTCGGGCCACAGTTTGCCCGCCTCGCCAATTTGCTGAGCAATTATAACTCAGCTGTACATTTACCGGATTGAGCACGCTTATGTCATCAGCCCTTCAACGGTTTTTGCTGGTCGATGACGATGATGTCGATCGCGAACGCCTCCATCGTTTGCTTACAAAACTCGACCTGCCCTGCCATATAGATGAAGCCCGGTCACTGGATGAAGCGCAAGCCCGGCTTGCAGACAACAGCTATGATTGTGTGTTTCTCGACTATAGTCTTGGCGGCGCATTGGGGCTGGAACTGCTCCCGGCGGTAAAAGCGCACAGACCGGAAATATGCCCGGTGATTCTGATCACATTGCATGAATCAAAAGAACTGATTGTAGAAGCCATCCGCAGCGGCGCTTCTGATTATATCCCGAAAGCCAATCTTGATGATATGCGGCTGCAAAGCGTGTTGGAAGCCGCCTTGTTACGGGCACATGTCGAACAGAAACGATGCCGTGCGGAAGCAGAATTCCAACAGCTGACCGAAACGATGCGTGCTGATTATGAAGAGTCACTCCGCAGTGCCGCAGAGCGTGCACAAAGCGCCTATCGCGCGAAAAGCTCGTTCGTTGCGAATATGAGTCATGAAATCCGTACCCCTCTGAATGCTGTCATCGGCCTGTCGTTTCTGCTTGAAAAAACATCCCTCGACACCAAGCAGGGCGAGCTGGTGAGCAAGATAAAATTGGCGAGCAAGACATTGCTTTCAATCGTCAACAATGTCCTCGACATGTCGAAAATCGACGCCTCAGAGCTGGTAATAGAGCGCGCGCCGTTCAATATGGCGGATCTGATAGACGATCTTGGCAAGCTCATCGAGGTGCAGCTTAACAACAAGTCCGTCCAGTTCAGGGTCGAACTCTGCCCGACTTTGCCAGAAAGGCTGTTGGGAGACCGGGCACGACTGCATCAGATATTGCTGAACCTGCTGACCAATGCCGCAAAGTTCACCACTCAAGGGCATATCACGCTCAAGGTTGAACAACTGGCGCATCACAAAGATACCGAGAGACTCCGCATAACGGTTTCGGATACCGGTGTTGGCATTAAACCCGAAACCCTCGATCATCTCTTCGAACCATTTGTACAAGCCGACAGCTCCACCACCCGGCGCTATGGTGGCACTGGGCTGGGGCTATCGATTGCACGGGAGCTGGTAGAGCTTATGGGCGGTCATATCGGCGCCAGAAGCGTCGCAGGAGAAGGTAGCCAGTTCTGGGTGGAGATCGCGCTGGACCGGTATCAGGAAGCCGACAAAGAAGACCATATACGCTACCCTGCCGGTCAGCATCGCCCACGCCTGAAGGGAGTGCACATACTGCTTGTCGATGACAGCGAACTCAATCTGGAAGTCGCCAGCAAAATATTGGAGCTGGAAGGCGCCAGGGTTCACCTCGCGCTCAATGGCAATGATGCAGTGGACTTTGCGGTCAGCAACAGCCGGTCGCTCGACGTCATCCTGATGGATATTCAAATGCCCGATCTTGACGGGCATGAGGCCTTTCGCAAGATAGAATGGATGTTGGGGAAAGAGCGCCCGGCGGTGCTCGCACTCACGGCTGGTGCGGCCAAAATAGATGAGAATGCGCCAGACCAGTTCGGTATGGATGGCATCATCTCCAAACCCTTCGATGTCGATGATCTCGTCAATATAATCCTGCAAACACTGGAACATCATCAAGACAACCCTCCGGAATATCCTGATGCCCGCAATAATGACGGGCATTGGCCCGCTATAGAAGGCGTGGATATGGATGATGCCAAAATACGCATGGCAGGTGACATCGATTTATTTCGTTCTGTACTGCACAGGGTGATTGTCGAATTTTCGGATCTGGACGACCCCGGTCAGGGAACAGACACAACAGCGCTGCAAAGGCGCATGCACCGGCTCAAGGGGACAGCCGGCCTGTTAAGCGCAACACGGCTGACGAAACTCGCCGCCGTTGCAGAAGGTGCATGCAGAGACAGCACGGATAATGCGCTCCCCGAGTCGGTCAAATCGGTGCAGCTCGAGCTGGGCCGATTGCATCGCGAGGCCCGCCGCGCCTTTGCCAATGCGGCCTGACAGCAAATCGCAGGCGGCGCCTCACACCGCCCATGCCGACTTTCGGCTCGCCTTCCCCAAAAAAATAGCGATAGCTATGATGGTCGATGAAATGGCTTGGTTTATTGCCCGATCCATACCTGCTGCGCGTTGACGAAGGCCAGGATGCCATGCGGCCCCAGCTCGCGGCCATAGCCGGATTTCTTGATGCCGCCACTGGGCAGGCGCGGGTCGGTTTTGACAATCCCGTTGACTGAAACCTGTCCCGCCTCAATCTCGCTGGCCATTGCCTCGCCCAGCTTGGCATCCCCTGTCCAGACGCTGGCCGCGAGCCCATATTCGGTATCATTGGCGATAGTGAGCGCATGCGCCGCATCATCAGCGCGGATGATCACGGCCACGGGCCCGAAGGTTTCTTCGGCAAAAGCACACATGCCGGGTTTGACATCAGCGAGCAAAGTGACGGGATAGAAATAGCCCGGCCCCTCAGGCATTTCGCCGCCCAGCAGGCACCGCGCGCCCTGAGCGATCGTCTCGCTTACCTGACGATGCAATTCCTGCCGCAGATCATCGCGCGCAATCGGACCGACATCAGTCTCTTCCAGCGCCGGATCACCCATGCGCAGCGCAGCAAGCCGCTCTTTCAGCTTTTCGGTGAAAGCATCATAAACCGGTGCCTCCACGATAAGCCGCTTGGCAGCAATGCAGGACTGGCCGGCATTGATGATCCGCGAGATTTTCAACACATCCGCCGCTTTATCAAGATCGGCATCAGCAAGAATGATCGATGGGTCAGAGCCACCAAGCTCCAGCACGGCGGGCTTGATTTCTGATGCGGCAGTTGCGGCAACCAGCGCACCACCACGCGACGAACCGGTGAACGACACGGCATGGAT
>Ga0209273_10002106_pt1 | contig 15877 bp, 16 predicted proteins | sample tdAd471_FD_187126 | JGI IMG/M metagenome (GOLD analysis project Ga0209273, IMG submission 187126) | Marine sediment microbial communities from the Atlantic coast under amendment with organic carbon and nitrate - tdAd47.1 (SPAdes)... | ecosystem: Environmental > Aquatic > Marine > Coastal >...
TGTTCGGCCAGGAATTGACCGGTGCGACCCTGTCGGCTGAGGAAGAACTGGCGGCCCTCGGTCTGGAAGGTGAAACCTCGGGCCAAGCTGTGGCCGAGGAAGAGCTGGCGCCTGTGCCTTTCGGCCTGACCCCACAAGGGTTTGAAACCGCGAAGACGGTTCTCTTCTTTGCCTCGTTCGGCCTCATCTTCTTCTTTGTGTCCTCGGTGGGCGCTCTCTCGCTGCACTATGGTTTGACGGCGTTCAATTCCTTCACGGGCGGCACCAAAGGTGAAAAGGCCCAGAGCGATCACAAGCGCGACAGCCGCGACCGGGATCACTCGGATCTCAATATGAAGCTGCTGCGGGCCGATAAGGTGCAACAGCAGATCCGTCATCCTGAAGAATCGACGGCGCAGTTCCTTTCGATGTTCGCCAGCGCCTATTCTGAGGGCCTCGTGAACGGCAAGCTGCGCAACAATGGCCCCAAGCGTCAGGGTGTTGAGGACCTTCTGCACCGCTCGCTGGAAACCGTGGTCGCGGATGTCTATGACGCCCCGCGCCCCCGGTCGCGCCGCGACGAAGACGAGGACCGCCCGAATGTGGTACCGTTCTTCGGCGGAAGGCAAAGTGCCTAAGCTGACAAGTCTCGAGAGGGCCGCCCGCACCCCGGGCGGCCTTTCCTTTGATCAAGGACGGAGGGGATAATGGGCCGTCTCTTCACTATGCTGATATTTCTTGTTCTCGCGGGCGGGGCCGTTTATGGCGGCTATTACCTGATCAGCGATGTGCGCCAGGAAGTGGGCGCGGGCGAAGACCCCGACCACGGCGATCCAACGCATCTCGTCATCGGGATTGATGTCTCGCAGTCGAATGTGATCGTCACCAATGATGCGTTTGCGCGCAAGGTAGCTGACCGGGTGCGCCCGATGGTCGAAGGCCTTTCGCCACGATCCGAAGTCACGGTGCGCACCTTTGGTGTTTATCAGTCAACAGAAAATGTATTGCGCATCGACCGCACGATCTCCGCGCGCAACCGGCCTGAAGAAGTGGCAACACTTGTGCACGGCATTATTGCGGGTGTGCCGCAGCTGGTGCGCGATGGGCGCGTCCAAAGCCAGGGCTTTACGAACATCATTGGGTTTCTCGACAACACGTCGCAGCTTGTGGATTGCCGCGATTACGAAGTGATTGTGGTGCTCGCCACTGATGGGCTTGAAGATTCAGAGTTCGCACGGCTTCAAGACGCGAACACCAGCTTGCCGGAACCCGAACGCATTTTCCGCGGCTGTGATGAGCTGCACATGCTCGGCGTGGGGCAGGGGCTCGGTTCGCCCTCAACGACGCAACGCCTTCGCCAGGAATGGGATGTGTGGGCAGATACTGCGGGCTTCAGCCGCTTTGTGGGCCTCAACGACTGGTAGGCCCTTAGCGCGTTACAGGCTTGGGAAACCGCGCGCGGATCGTCTCAATCGTTTCGCCATCTGCTCTTAATTTCGCGAGCGACAGGGCGTCGTGCCGTTTGGCAAGGCGATTGCCGTCCGCGTCACACACAAGATCGTGGTGCAGATAATCCGGCACCGGTAAATCGAGCAATTCCTGCAAAATGCGATGCACGAACGTGGCGGCGAACAGATCATCGGCGCGCGTCACCAGCGTAATCCCTTGCGCCGCGTCATCCACCACCACGGCCAGATGATAGCTTGAAGGCGCGTCCTTCCGCGCCAACACCACGTCACCAAATATTTCGGGTCTCGCGGTGATCGCTTCAGGTGCGCCACTTTCTGTGGAACCCATCTCTACGAATGTGAGCGATCCTGGCGCAGTGTCCATCGCGCGGTCCATATGAAGCCTGAGCGCGTGTGCCTCGCCTGCTTTGATGCGCGATGCCGTTTCGGTGGGCGCAAGATGCTTGCACGTGCCGGGATACAAAGGTCCATCAGGTCCTGTGGTTGGGGGTCCGTGCGGCGCGGAGAGGCTCGCGCGGAACTCAACTTCGATTTCTTTTCGCGTGCAAAAACAGGGATAGACGAGGTCTTTCGCGCGCAACTTGTGGAGCGCATCCAGATATGCAGGCGTGCGCTCTGATTGACGCATGACGGGTTCGTTCCACTTAAAACCCAGCCATTTAAGATCATCATAGATCGCTTGCTCATATTCTGGCCGCACGCGGGAGGCATCCAAATCTTCGATGCGCAGAATGAATGTTCCGCCCGTCGCCCGCGCCATATCCCAGGCGATCAGCGCCGCGCGCGCGTGCCCCAGATGCAGCCCTCCCGTTGGGCTCGGCGCAAAGCGGGTGGTGTGAGGCGTCTCAATCATTGCATTGACTTATAGACTGCTTCGCTTTCAGGGTACGCCCCCTATGGCTCGGATACCTAAACGATTGCGCACCCGCGCCCATTTCGACGCCGCCGCCGCGCACCTGTGCGGGGCGTGCGAGCACATGGAGTTTATGGTCACGGAACTAGAAGAACCGCTGCCCACGCGGCTGCGCGCGCCGGGGTTTGAGGCGCTGCTCAAAGCTATCGTGGGACAGCAGGTTTCCATCGCCGCGGCGGCGTCCATTTGGGGCCGGCTTGAGGCGACCATCGATCCTATGTCGCCCGAAAATTTCTTGCGCAAGCGCGCAACGACGCTCCGCAAGTGCGGGCTGTCGGCGCAAAAGGCGCGTTATGGCCGCGAGCTTGCCAAAGCGATCGCGACGGGCGCGCTCAATATCGAAGGCCTTCCGCGTATGGCGGATGAAGACGCCATTGCGCATCTCACCCTGGTGCCGGGGATCGGCCAGTGGACGGCAGAGATTTATCTCCTCTCCTGCCTTGGACGTCCGGATGTTTTCCCGGCGGGCGATCTGGCGCTTCAAGCAACCTATCAGCAAGTGGCGGGGCTAGACGAAAGACCCTCCACAAACGAGATGGTGGTGATCGCCGAACGCTGGTCGCCCTACCGCGCGGTGGCGGCGCGCGTACTTTGGACATATCTTCACCACGTGCGCAGGATCGAAGCAGAAGAAAAAGAAGTAGAAAAAGCAAAGGCCACCGCATGACGCAGAAACTTTCCGGTCCCCGTATGGAGCCCGCCTCGGGCGGCGCTGCCAAATCGCTCGTGATTTTGAGCCATGGTTATGGCGCGAACGGGGATGACTTGATCGGGCTCGGCAATTTCTGGCGCGAAGCGATGCCCGATACGGCGTTTATCTCGCCTAATGCGCCGCAGGCCTGTGAGATGAACCCCGGTGGGTATCAATGGTTTCCCATCACCATGCGCAGTCCGGGGGAGGGGTGGCGTCCGCCTGCGGAGGAAGTTCGGAAGCTTGTGGCGGGCGCGGCGCCCTCGCTCGATGATCTGATCACGGACGAACTGGCGCACTATGGTCTTGATGAGACAAAGTTGGTGCTTGTGGGCTTTTCCCAAGGCACCATGATGTCGATTTATGTGGGGCTCAAGCGCGCCATTACGCCGGCGGCGATCTTGGGATTCTCGGGTGCGTTTGTGGGGTTCGATGACGAGAACGAGGTGACCGCCCGCCCGCCGGTCTTTTTAGTCCATGGCGATCAAGACCCCATGATCCCCGTCCAAGCCATGTTCAAAGCGGCGGAAGATCTTGCAAGCATTGGCGTCGCGGTGGGATCGCATGTGAGCAAAGGCATTCCCCATTCCATCGGTCAAGATGGTTTGCAGCTTGGCGGTCAGTTCATTTTGGACGCGCTCAGTGGCAAACTTGGCACTTCATAAAGAAGAAACACTGTATATAGTACGCTCCAGGTGTCGGGGCGCTAAATGCCCCGTAAGGGAGTGCGTACGGTGCAGACGGCGAATCCGGAAGCCTGCCCGGCTCTGGTACTGAATGCCGATTATCGGCCCCTAAGTTACTACCCCCTGTCGGTGTGGTGCTGGCAGGACGCGATCAAGGCCGTCTTTCTCGAACGCGTAAACATCGTCTCCAATTACGATCAAGTGGTGCGCTCGCCGTCGTTCGAGATGCCGCTGCCGTCAGTGGTCTCACTCAAATCCTATATCAAGCCCGCGCGCTTTCCAGCGTTCACACGGTTCAACGTGTTCCTGCGCGACAGGTTCGAGTGCCAGTACTGCACGGCAGATAATGATCTAACGTTCGATCACCTTGTGCCGCGCGCAAGAGGTGGCCGGACCACATGGGACAATGTGGTAACCGCGTGTGCGCCATGCAATTTGCGCAAAGGTTCCAAACTGCCCAAGGAATGCGACATGCATCCGGCGCGGCATCCACAGCAGCCGACGGTTATGGAGTTGCATTCCAACGGACGACACTTCCCGCCGAACTACTTGCACGAAAGCTGGCAGGATTATCTTTACTGGGACAGCGAACTGGAGCCCTAAGAATTACGCCTTCGCTTCGCGCCACATGGGCCACAGCGATGGCCCGTCCGGTTCAAACTTTATCTCTTGGATGGTCTTAAACCCGTGACGCTCGTAAAGCGGCGTGTTCTTGGGGTTTGAATTTTCAAGATAGGCGGGCATGCCTTCCACGTCGACTTTGGACAAGGTGGCATCGAGGATTGACGAGCCAAGCCCTTGGCCCTGGAAAATCGGGTTCACGCCAATCATGAAAAGGTAATAGTGATTGGGCTTCTTTGGGTGGTTTTTCTCGAGCGCACCCATCACCTTGAAGACCCGACCGAGCCGTCGGCGCGTACACATACGCCAAAGCCGTGGCATCATGCGCAGTTGCTGGAAAATACTAGGCGAAGCGCCAACGCCGGGCTTTCCCCACAAGGTCGCGCAGCTTCCATCTTCCGCGGCAACTGCCCATCCGCGCTCACAATATTGGGGGAGCACCAAGTCGATTAACATGCGCCGCGCCACGTCGCGGCCCGCATCATCACGCAAGAACCAATCCATCACCGGGTCGGCGGCGAAGGCGGCGCTCAAGGTGTTCGCGACGGTCGAGTTGATCTCGTCTGAAACCGGAACCGGGTTTGCCGCGGCGTCGCGGCGGGCGTGGCGGGCTTCGTAATCGGCGCTCATATTTTCTCCGAAATGCGGATCGCTGCGCGGCAGCCAAAACGAATGGCGCGCGACAAAATAGGATAAGCGATTGCTTCTTCCGCGCCGTGTTCGATCGCCGCTTCGCGATGTTCAATCTCGTCTTCGCGGAATTTTTCAACATGCCCGGCAAGCTCGGGATCTTTGTCCTCGAGCTCTTCCAGTTGGGCGGCATAGTGATTGTCGATCTCGGTTTCCACCGCCGCGGTGCACGCCATCGCAACCTTGGGTCCCATGAGCGCTGTTGCCGCGCCCAGCGCATAGCCCGCCACATGCCACACTGGTGCGAGCGCCGTGGGTCGCACGCCGCGCTCATTCACCATCCGGTCAAAGGTTTCGAGGTGTTCGTCCTCTTGCGCTGCCATGTGCTCGATCTTAGCGACCGCTTCATCCATACCGGGTCGGCCGCGCAAAACCGCGAGCTGGCCTTCGTAGATGCGCACGGCGCCAAATTCGCCAGCATGATCCACGCGCACCATTGCGGCGCGGCGTGCTTCCTCGCTGCGCGCGCCGGGGAGCGGCATCTGCCGCTTTATTGGTTTTTCGGATGCGTCCGTCATGCCTTTTGCGCTTTCCATCCTTTCCAGAAAAGCCACACCATCGCCGCCAAGAGGAGCGCCTGGATAAGGAAGTTATACCCCGCGAGCGTGATTCCCCAAAACTCCCACTGGATGGCGTCGCAGGGGACCGCCGTATCCGCAGCCGAACCGCTCATCAGATCTTCAATGGTTGCCGGCCCGCCGCCCACGTCCGCCGCGGTGCAGCCCGATCCCCACCAACCGTGCTCGATGCCGATGTGCTCGCCCGCCTTGTAGAGGCCCCACAGGGTCAGCGCCATCAGGGGCGCAAGCCCGCGCAGGCGCCAGTGCGCCATAGCCGGAGAATAGTACGGCACAAACAAAACGATCGCTGAAATCATGATCCCGGCGTACCAGGGCTCGCGCTGCTCTAAACACAAAGGACAGGGCCAAAGTCCACCTACGAGTTGGAGATACCAAGCCCCGCCCAATGTGACCGCCGCAGCAGCTAGATAGAGCGCGTGGGCGGCGAGGGCGGGCTCGCGGTTGGCGAAGGCTTTGGCGCGATCAAACATGGGCCAAGGCTAGCTGTATCGACGCGCCAAGGCGAGATGGCATTTGGGGGCGCCCTTCAAGGCTCTGTCAGATAATCGTGCCGACAAACTGGGAAAGCCAATCGATAAGGGCGCGTCCCACCATAATCAGCATCCCCACCCAAAAGGTTCCGATCACGGTTCCCAGCATCACAAGCAGCCCGTCGCGTTCGATCATGCCGATGGCCATGATGGCGATCGCCACGCCGGGCATCGAATTGGTCAGCGGCACGGGCAGCAAGATGGATATGCAGAAGACCACCATAAAAAGCCCGAAGAGGCGTTCCGGTCCGTTGCTCGTCAGAAAACTTAAACGTGGCTTTGCGATTGCCTCACCCCAGCCGAGATAACGTTTTGCGCGAGTAGCAACCTTGGCAAATTCAGCGCGCGAGAAGGCGCGCGCGCGTATGCGCTTGGGCATCCAGAGGCGATGCCGCCCTGCCGCCATTTGCAGCGCGATCAGCAACATGGGGATCGATAAGACTTGTGGGATGCCATAAACGAACGGCAGGCACACCGGCAGCGCCAGGATCAGCATGGCCATGCCGAAGGCGCGATCCGACAGCGCATCAAGCACTTCGCCCACGGACATTTCAGGCGCATCCGAGGCCGCAGCCAAGTGGATCAATAAATCAGATGTGCGTTCCGGGCGCGTGGCACTGCTCATGGATAGCCGCATATCAGGGGCAGGGGGCGAAGTCCAATCGACCTTTTAGAGAGCGAATGAGGCGGCGCAATGGCGGCGCTTGACCCGAGGCCGCGCCCGACTATGATCCCACCCCTTCGCGGCAGGCCCCTGTGGCGGAACTGGTAGACGCGCGGGATTCAAAATCCCGTTCCTTTACGGGAGTGTCGGTTCGATTCCGACCGGGGGCACCACTTTTGTATCGCGCTAATTTTCTTCACTTATCTTTCCCTTTTTCAGCACCCTTTCGCCCCATTTGCGACACGGCACGCAATAAGGCTACGGTCAGGCGGATAGCAATTGCCCTGCCGCGTTCTGGCATGGGCTCTTTTTTGACGGGAGAGGTTCATGCTCAATTGGAAATGGGTTCTGGCGGCGGGTGCGACGGCTGCGGCACTGGGAATTGCTGGGCCTGTAGCGGCGCAGGACGTAAATCTTCCGCCTAGTTATGGCGAGATCAGTTTCGGTGCGGGCCTAGAGCCAGATCCTTTTGAGGTGGAATTGCGCGCGGGCGGTGCCATCGACGCCAGCGTTTCCATTGAAAGCACCTGCCTTGGCAGCATCGCCCATGCGCCGGATTTCAATCTCACCTACGACGCAGGCGATATGCCGCTCTATGTATCGGCAAGCTCGCAATCCGATACCACGTTGATCGTCAATTCCCCCGACGGTGAATGGCACTGCAATGATGATTTCGAAGGAAACTTCGATCCTGTGCTTGCGTTCGAAGAACCGCAATCTGGTCTTTACAACATTTGGGTGGGGACCTATGGGGCGACAACGACTTTGCCAGAGGCAACGCTGCGCATCTCTGAGGTCGAAGCGCCGATTGTTCCGCCCGCCAAACTGGCAAGCGGTGTCGATTGGGACCTTGATCCGAACTTTGGCTCGGTATCGCTTTCAGCAGGTTTTGAGGAAGATCCTTATGTGATCGATGTGGTGGCGGGCGGCGAAGTGAACGCCGCTTTTGTCGACGCTGCGTGCTGGGGCTCGATTTCACGCGCGCCGGACTATCGCCTCGATTATTCGGATGCTGACGAATATAATTTGACCTTTACCGCGGTCTCGGCTGGCGACACCACACTGCTCGTGCGCGATCCCGAGGGCGGATTTCACTGCGATGATGACAGCTTCGGTAATTTCAACCCGCGCGTGGACGTGAACGCGCCGCAGGATGGCGCCTACTATGTGTGGATCGGCATCTATGGTCAGGGCAATGGTTATGCGGACGCGCAGCTCGGCATATCCGAGATCGGCGCGGGGCCTGCCGGCTCTACCGGCAACATCGATTGGACCCTTGAGCCCAACTTTGGCTCCGTTGACCTCGTAACGGGTTTCGTACCTGATCCGCATACGGTGGAACTCATCGCAGGCGGCGAAGAAGATGCCAGCCAGCTTGGTTTTACGTGCCGCGGCTTTGTCGCGGCGGCCCCTGATTTTCGGCTGTCCTTTGAGGCGGGTAATTTGCCCCTTACATTCTCGGCTATATCGGACAGCGATACCACGCTTGCGGTGCGTGACCCGAGCGGCGTCATTCATTGCGACGATGACAGCGGCGGCGGTTTGAACCCACAGTTAACGGTGGATGGCCCGGCGTCGGGCGACTATCACGTTTGGGTCGGCGTCTATGGTCAGAGCGGCGGCTATCCTAGTGCCACACTTTCGATCTCAGAGATTGGCGCGAGTTCAAACCCTGGCGCGGTGGAGCTCGAAGTGGATGGCGAGCCTTCCTATGGGGATGCATCGCTTGAAAGCGGGTTTTCACCTGATCCTTACGTGGTCTCGCTTAATGCCGGCGGAAATGTCGAAGCGTACACGCTTGGCTTCTCCTGCAACGGTTACATTGCAGCCCGCCCGGATTTCGCGATCGATTTTTCCGGCGAAAGCGAAGCGCTCTACATCTCAGCATCGTCGAGCGTGGATACCACCCTTGTGGTGAGCGCACCCGACGGCAGTTGGCTTTGCAATGATGATTTCTTCGGGCTCAACCCGGCGATTGAACTTGAAAGCCCCCGCGAAGGCACCTACCGGATTTGGGTGGGCACATGGAATGATACGGACGAGCTACCGCCCGCGACGCTCTATATCTCTGAAGACGAAGCGCAATTCTGAGCAACGCTGAAAGTCGTGAAGATTGGGCGTCATCTTTCGGTGGCGCCCATCTTTTTGTAGTCTGACCCAATGACGTTTGCTTCCGATCCCACACCACCAGAACTCAAACGCACGCTCGGCTTGCCGCTCTTGGCGCTATACGGCCTCGGCACCGTTCTAGGCGCGGGCATTTATGTGCTGATCGGCGAGGTGGCAGGACGAACAGGTAGCTTTGCACCGTTGTCATTCTTGCTCGCGTCAGTGCTTTCGGCGCTGACCGCGTTTAGCTTTGCCGAACTGGGCGGCCGCTTTCCTAAAAGTGCGGGCGAGGCGGTTTATGTGTTCGAGGGGTTTGGCCGGCGCGAGCTTTCGCTCGTTGTGGGACTGCTGGTGGCCGCGAGCGGGGTGATCTCCTCAGCCGCCATCGCGCAAGGTTTTTCTGGTTATCTCCAGACCTTCATTCAGGTTCCCGACATTGGCGCAGAGATCGTTTTAATCTCCGTACTTACAACGCTGGCGATTTGGGGAATTGCGGAAAGCGTCACAGTTGCTGCCGTCCTTACGCTGATCGAGTTGGGTGCACTCGTTCTTGTTGTCGCATTGGGCTTACCGGGTGCGATGGTATCGGATTTGCCCGCCGTCGGGCCGGTCTCGGGATCGGTGACGGGATTTGCAATCCTCTCCGGCGCGGTGCTTGCCTTTTACGCTTTCATCGGGTTCGAGGACATGGTCAACGTGGCCGAGGAAGTGGTGGATGCGCCCCGCACCATTGGGCGCGCCATCGCAATTGTCGTCGTCGTGACAACACTCGTCTATGTGGGTGTTGCCTTTGTCGCGGTGCGAACGGTTCCGCCTACTGAGCTTGCAGCCAACTCAGCACCGCTGGCGCTATTATTTGAGCGGATCACGCACATGCCACCCCAGGCGATGAGCCTTGTGGCCATGCTCGCCATTGTGAATGGCGCGCTTATTCAAATCATCATGGCTTCGCGGGTTCTTTATGGATTGGCGCGCCAAGATCTGTTGCCCGCGATATTTGGTGAAGTTCATTCATCGACGAAGACGCCGCTTAAGGGAACGATAATCGTTGGCTTAGGCGTGCTTGCGGCGACGCTTCTATTGCCGCTGGTGACGCTGGCCGAGCTCACATCAGCAATGATCCTGATTGTGTTTACGCTTGTGAATGTCTCGCTTGTGCTCGTTAAGCGCCGCGGGCCCCCACCTCAAGACGCATGGAACGTACCCATGGCCATCCCGCTTCTTGGTGCGGTCAGCACGGGCACTTTCGCCGTCTTTGCGATTTTTGAAGTCTTTCGCGGCTAGTAGCTCTTGGCGAAAACCGCGATACGCTTGGCGGGTTTGCCCGTAAGAATGCAAGGGCCCTTACCGCCTGGCTGATCCAATGGGAGGCAGCGCACGGAAACGCCAAGATCCTTCAGCTGATCTTCGGTGGCACTGTCCTCGCACCACCACGCTTTTACAAAGCCGCCCGTTGCATTGAACGTGTTGCCTTTCAGCGCGTCGAAATAAGCTTTGAACTCATCAAAGGTGGTGATGTCGTCGCGGCAGCGCGTCGCGCGATAGGCTTTGGCTTCTTCAAAGAGGTTCGATTGTATACCCCAGAGAAGTTCTTCAAGCTCGCCTGCAATTTCATCGATCGATAGAATTTCCTTTTTGTCACGCACCTTGTCGCGCCGAGCCATGGCCGCGCCATTATTCTCGATATCGCGCGGACCCACTTCGAGCGTAACGGGCACACCTTTGCGCACCCAGTCCCATTTCTTCTCTTGAGATTGAATTTTCCGGTCGTCGATCCGTACGCGCACCCGCGCACCGTCGAAGTTTACAGCGCGTAACTGCTCGGCGACTTTTTGCGCATATTCCATAACAGGCCCGTGGCTTTCCTCATCGCGGATGATGGGGACAATTACAACGTGATCAGGCGCTATGCGTGGCGGCACGCGCAAGCCATCATCATCCGCGTGCGTCATGATCAAGCCACCAATAAGCCGCGTGGACGAGCCCCAAGATGTTGTGTGGCAGAACTCCCAATCGCCATTTTCGGTTTGAAAGCGAATGTTTGCTGCCTTGGAAAAATTTTGCCCCAGATAGTGCGAGGTGCCCGATTGGAGCGCTTTGCCGTCCTGCATCATGGCTTCGATGGTGAAGGTATCCACCGCACCGGGAAACCGTTCGCCCTCGGATTTTTCACCTGGGATCACCGGCACGGCCATATATTCCTCGACCACCTCGCGATAGACATCGAGCATGGTCATGACTTCTTCGCGCGCTTCGTCTTCGGTGGCGTGGGCGGTGTGACCTTCCTGCCAAAGGAACTCGGACGTGCGGAGCCACAGGCGTGGGCGCATTTCCCAGCGCATCACATTGGCCCACTGATTGATCTTCACCGGCAAGTCACGATAGCTGCGGATCCAGCCTGCGAACGCCTCGCCAATAATGGTCTCGGAGGTGGGCCGGATCACCATGGGCTCTTCCAGCGGTGCAGCGGGGATCAGTTTACCGTCTTTATCCGCCTCAAGCCGGTGGTGGGTGACCACGGCCATTTCCTTGGCAAAGCCCTCCACGTGGGCGGCTTCCTTTTCAATAAAGCGCAAGGGGATCAGGAGTGGGAAATAAGCGTTCTCGTGGCCGGTTTCCTTAAACCGCTTGTCCATGGCCTTTTGCACATTTTCCCACAGCGCATAGCCCCAAGGGCGGATGATCATGCAGCCGCGCACCGGCGCGTTCTCGGCAAGATCTGCCCCGCGCACCACCTGCTGGTACCACTCGCTGTAGTCATCGGCCCGGGTGGGGCTAATCGCCGTCTTGTTGGACTTGGCCATCACGTACTCCGCTATTTGAAGTGATGCTTAGCGCGCCATGGGCGCCGCCTCAAGGCGCGTTTCGCAAGGGACCCTATGGGCCTTTTTGAAGCCGCGCGGCAAAGTGCGCTTCTTCTTGAGCGCATTCGAGGAAAGTATGCCCCGCTTGCTGCGCCATGTGTTCCAGATCCAGCGGGGCCATGGGGTCGTCGGCCAATACGGTAAGCACCTCGCCCACACCCATCGCCCGAAGCCGCTTCTCAGCCTTTAAGACGGGAAGGGGGCATTTGAGCCCGCGCGTGTCGAGGATCTCATCACTCATGGGCCGAGGGGGATAACCTTCCCAAGCGTCAAGGGCAAGCGCTTTGCTTGACCCAGCAATGCCCCTCTCTATGCTTTTGAGCCTGCGCCTTTATCCACGGAGATTGTCCTCATGGGTTTTTTCGCCCAAATCCGCCGCGACTTTGTTTATCTCAAAGCGCTTCTCAGAATAGCAAAGCGGCTTACGCCGGTGGCCGATGATAGCTCGCTCACGGCGGCTGATCTCGTTGAGGGTTGGGCGAAAAAAACGCCGGAGAAAGAAGCGCTGGTTTTCGAGGATCGCAGCTACACCTACGCCCAATACAATGCTGAGGGAAATCGCTGGGCGCATTGGGCGCAGGCGCAAGGGCTCGGCAAAGGCGACGTGGTTGCGCTGTTCATGGAGAACCGGCCCGAGTATTTGTTCGCGAGCCTCGGCCTCGCCAAAATCGGTGTCACGGCCGCGCTTATCAATACGAACCAAATGGGCCATGCACTCGCCCACTCGCTTAACATCGCCAACGCAAAGCTGCTCATTCTCGGAGCGGAACTTGCTGCAAGTTACGCAAGCGCCAAAGACCAACTAAACGAGGCATTGCCCGTTTGGGCCGAAGGAGGTGCCCTCGAAGGGGCGCAAAATCTTGAGGCAGCGCTGCCAGTTCTGCCCGTCGCGCATGTGGGCCGCGAAGCGCGCGAGGGCCTTACCGGCGATGACATTTGCTTTTACATCTATACCAGTGGCACTACGGGGCTGCCCAAGGCAGCGCGGTTTATACATCGCCGCGTGCAGTCGGGCTCGGGGCTCTTTTCGCTCTCAGTCGATGCGCGCGCCAGCGACCGGGTCTATGTGTGCCTGCCGCTTTATCATTCGGCGGGTGGCGTGGCCGCACTCGGCGTTGCTTTGTTTGCAGGCGGCACAATCGTGCTGACGAAAAAATTCTCAGCCACCAAGTTTTGGGACGACTGCGTCAAGTACGATGTCACTGTGTTTCAATATATCGGCGAGCTGTGCCGCTATTTGCTGAACACTGATTCAATTGAGGCTGAAAGCAATCACAAGGTTCGCACTTGTGTGGGCAATGGCTTGCGCCCCGAGGTTTGGGGGCCGTTTCAAAAGCGCTTTAATATTCCGCACATTGTTGAATTCTACGGTGCCACCGAAGGCAATGTGATGCTGTTCAATTTCGATGGTCGCCCCGGCGCGGTGGGGCGCATCCCTTGGTTTGCGAAAAAAGCCTATGAGCGCATCAAGTTCGTAAAGTTCGACGTGGAAACCGAGGAACCCGTGCGCGGGGCGGACGGGTTCTGCATTGACTGCGGCGTCGACGAAGTGGGCGAGGCGATCGGGCGTATCTCCGATGAACCCGGCGAAGGCTTTGAAGGTTACGGCGATCGCGCGGCGGACGAGAAGAAAATCCTGCGCGACGTGTTTGAGCCCGGGGACAAATTTTTCCGATCCGGGGACCTCTTGCGCATGGGCAAGAACGGCTATGTCTATTTCATCGACCGCATTGGCGATACGTTTCGTTGGAAAGGGGAAAACGTCGCTACCTCGGAAGTGGCCGAAGCGCTTTCTGTCTTTGGCGGCGTCACGGAAGCCAACGTCTATGGCGTTCATGTGCCGGGCGCGGACGGGCGTGCGGGCATGGCGGCAATTGTGGCGGAGGCGAGCCTTGATGTTGCGCAATTGAGCGCGCACATCGACCGGGAACTGCCTGCCTATGCGCGGCCTCTATTCCTGCGGCTTTTGCCGGAAATGGAAATTACCGGCACCTTCAAGCACCGCAAAGTGGACCTCCAAAAAGAAGGCTTTGATCCCTCGGCGATCGAGGATCGGATGTTCTTTTTTGACGAAGTGGCCGAGATCTATGTGCCGCTTACCGCGACGCTCTATGAGAAAATCAATTCAGGCGGTTTGCGGCTCTAGGCGTCCTCGGCAAGGCGAATGCCGGTAAACTGCCAGCGTTGATGCGGGTAGAAGAAATTCCGGTATGTAGGCCGGATGTGGCCTTCGGGGGTCGCGCAGGAACCGCCGCGCAAGACCATCTGCCCGCTCATGAACTTGCCGTTGTATTCTCCCACGGCGCCTTTGGGCGCGCGGTAACCGGGATAGGCGGTGTACGGACTTTGCGTCCATTCCCAGCAATCGCCAAAGACCTGGCGCAAGGGCGCAGCGCTGCCATTAACGGGCGCAGGCGCGGGTGAAATTCCCGGGCGAAGAAAATTCCCCTCCAGAGGCAGATCGCGGACCGCAAGCTCCCATTCTTCTTCGCGCGGCAGGCGCTTGCCCGCCCATTCAGCGAAGGCGGCAGCTTCGAAATAACTGATGTGGGTAACGGGCGCATTGGGGTTCAAGGGCTCGCGGCCGTGAAGCGTGAACGATGTCCAACCCTTCTTGCTCTCTTCGCTGTAGAGTGGCGCGCGCCAACCTTCTTGGTTCACCAGGGCCCAGCCATCTGCAAGCCACAACGACGCGGTTTCATAACCGCCATCTGCCATGAACGCGAGATATTCGCCGTTGGTGATCAGTCGGTCGGCAATATTGAAGGGATCAATATAGCTTTTGTGGCGGGGGCCTTCATTATCGAAGGCAAACTCGGCGAGCTCCCAGTCAATGCCCGTTTCCTCTAGCCCCCCTTCATGAGCGATCCAACCGAGTTTCGGAACACCATTGTCTGCCGCGGGCGCAGGCGCATCGTAAGCCGCGAGCGCGAGGGGATTAAACGAAAGTGCGTGCTTGATATCCGTACAAAGAAGTTCCTGATGCTGTTGCTCGTGATTGATGCCGATGCGCATCAGCTGAAATACTTCGGTAAACCTGTTGTCGCTTACGTTTTTAAGAAGCTTAGCGACGGCCTTGTCCACATAGGCTCGAAAGTCCAGAGTTTCCGCAACACCCGGTCGTGTAATCATTCCGCGCGACGCCCGCGGGTACTGTTCGCCAATTGCGTTGTAGTAAGAATTGAACAAATGCTCAAATGCACCGTTAAAGGGCGCGTAGCTATCATCGAAGGGTTTGAGCAGAAAAGTTTCGAAAAACCAGGTGGTATGTGCGAGATGCCATTTTGTGGGGCTCGCATCGGTCATGGACTGAACCGTCTGATCTTCCTGCGTAAGAGGCGCCGCAAGTGCGCAGCTCCCCTCGCGGGTGTTCTCAAAAGCGCGTAGAATTTCAAGGCGTCGATCTGACATGCGCGACACATTTACAAGATGATTTGGCCCGCGCAAGGGGAAACCGTGGGCTCTTGATGAAAGGCCCCGCGAGACCTTAGTCTTACGGCAGAACGGAGACCTTTATGACCGATCCCCGCGCGCGCGATGTGCTTACCTTCTGGTTTGATGAGACAAGCCCCAAACAATGGTTCAAATCGGACCCCGCGTTTGACGAAGTGATCCGCGAGCGTTTCGGCGCGGTGCATGAGGAGGCGGCGGCAGGTCATTGCGAAGGTTGGCTTGAAACGGGTGAAGGTGCGTTGGCGCTGGTCATCCTGCTCGATCAGTTTTCACGCAATCTCTATCGAGGCGATGCGCGCGCTTTTGCTCAAGATCAAAACGCGCGCGATTGCGCGGACCGGGCGCTCGAAAAAGGCCATGACATTGTGTGTCGCGATGATCGCCGTGCGTTCTTTTATATGCCGTATATGCATGCGGAAGATTTGGAGATCCAAGAAAAATGCATTGCGCTTATTCGCGAACGGCTGGGCGAGGATTCGGGCAACGTACCGTACGCCATATGGCACCGTGATTTGATTCAAGAGTACGGGCGGTTTCCGTTCCGCAATAAGGCGCTAGGGCGCGAATCGACGCCGGAAGAAATCGCGTATCTCAACAAAAAGAACACGTCAGGTTAGGCGTGTCGTA
>Ga0209273_10002108_pt1 | contig 15872 bp, 25 predicted proteins | sample tdAd471_FD_187126 | JGI IMG/M metagenome (GOLD analysis project Ga0209273, IMG submission 187126) | Marine sediment microbial communities from the Atlantic coast under amendment with organic carbon and nitrate - tdAd47.1 (SPAdes)... | ecosystem: Environmental > Aquatic > Marine > Coastal >...
CAATCAAGACAACCTTGTCCTCTATTGTGTCTCAAAATCAGACTGACGACACCCCCCCTGCCCAGACTCACCCTGACGACACCCCCTCGAAACGTCCCCACCGGCTGATCGCCCCGGATTCTCGCCCCAGGCCGACCCTTAAAGCGAAGTCTGCAAATTATAGCGTTCGTAGTTTTTATAAAAAACGCTTGACGAAGTTATAGCGTTCGTGTACAAACTAAGGGTCTACTTCGTAATCTTACACAGGAGAACGCGGCCATGACATGCCAGCAGATACTCGATTCGCTCGAAGTTGTGGGTGAAGCACACGACTGGTGGATCAAAACCATCGACAATGGTGGTCAGCCAATGGGACCATATGACACCAGAGGAGAGGCCCAAGAGGATTATGTCGGCCTCAAGAAGTTCTACCGGCTGTTCCGAGACACCATGGAATAACCCACCAGACCCCTGATCCAATTGGATTGGGGGTCTTTTTCTTTTTATGGCCTGAGAAAATCAAGCCTGAGCGCCAGTGGGGTTAAGGTTTAGAAACAACTGGGTAGTGCTGAGAGCCACTCCCAGTATCGTGATGTACTCGGATGAATTCAAATCAGAATAAAGCTGGATTTGCTTCGTATGGGCTGTATCGAATTCAAGGGCGAGAACGTAGGTTTCCCCGGCTGTAAGCACCGCATCTACATCAAAGGTGCCAGCAATCCCTAGGATTCCCCAAGTACCAGAACTTCCAGACGAAACTGATACGCCGCTAGCCTTAGCGGCATCTTCTCCATTGTCCGCAGAAGCTAGATAGTAGAGACCATCATTCGTGTTGCGGTATAAGAATCGGCCAGCAGCTACAGTTTCACCGAACTGTATTGCTGAAAGAATAACCTGATTGTTCCCAGGATCGGCCTGGGTAAGTGTCTGCACTGCCATCCATGGCTCCCAAATAAAAGAGGAACCCCCCACAACAAGCAGGGGGGCGTGCTAGGATGCCCTTGTCAAAACATTTACCAGCACTTCCTCTAATGTACCACAAGTCTAAGGTTCGTCAATTAAACCTTGCTTATGCATCCAAACGGCCTGCTCCACCCTGTTCAGGCCAGTCTTTTTAGTAATCCTGCGGGACAATTCCGCAACATGATGCCCAGACAATCCCAGGATATTAGCGATATCCTCGTTCTGAAAGCCTAGTGCTATCTGTTTAGCCACCCGCATTTCACTTGGGCTGAAATGTATCCCGCATCGCCCAGGGTACTTTATAGCACCCGCAAGCGTGGTCCGTTGCTTCGTGGTCCAGACATATTCTCCCTCCAGTGTGCGTTCAACACACTTCAATAGGTAATCTTTGGTTGCGTGCTTACTTATCCATCCCCTAGCACCTAACGCCAAGGCCCGTGCCTGCACTGATAAAATAGTGTTCGTGGAATACATTAAAACGCTCCGATCTGATTTCTCACGGAGGGCGTGAAGTAGGCGTAAACCATCCCCCACTCTATCCCAATCTGCCTCTATGATAGCCAAATCGAAGCGTTCGGCAGTCGCAGTAGCGTTGGTGCGGATAGACACATCATGGCTTTGCAACAAGCTAACCATTCCCACACCAATAACACTGCAAGGATCGTAAACGATTACCTTGCTGCCCTTTTCTTTCGTGCCCATTCCTCTACACTCGTATTGATTCCAAGACGTTCAATCATAAGATTGTTCCACGCTTTTGCCATAGCGAACGTGAGGCGGGGTTCATTGCGAAACTTCTCGGCAATTGCCTTAATCTTTTCGCTAGCCTGATCCTCTGGGTTAGCCAACGGGCCTGATTGCACCCACTTGGGACCAGCTAGGTTAATCATATCAGCAAAATAGAGCAGCTTATCGGAATTCTTACAACCGACACTCTTTTCCATTGTATCGATAATTTCGCCTTCGCTTACTTCTTCTTTCGCCATAATAAGTCTCCTAAAAAACCCCCCTCCCCTGAAACACAGTAAAACAGGAGAGGGGGTAGCGATCTAATGCCGATGCCGAAGCACTAGACCTTGATCTTACGAGAAGCACGTTCCAAAGTCTCAAACACAACCAAGGATAACGTCTTCTCACTATTGGCAGCGTGCTTAGTCAGCTTATCTGCCAAAGTAACTGGAATGCTCACGTTAATGGCCTTGGTTGGGCCAGTATGTGAACAACGCCTGTGGCCAGACACCCCTCCACGGAGGGAAGTCTTCGATTTCTTACGTCTCGCCATCATATGCTCCTATTGCATAAAATGTAAATACAGGATATTGTAGTGTCCTGTTAATCACTTTTCCCCGCACGGAGAAACATTATGTTAATTCTCAGCCGCAAGAAGGGCGAGAAGGTACTTGTTAAGTTTGGTGACAAGGAACTTGTCGTTCGAGTAAACAGCGTTCATGGCAACAGCGTTAAACTAAGTTTCCATGGACCCCGCGAAATTGTAGTTCTTAGGGACGGCGTGAAGGATCAAAGTAGCCCTTCCCGTGCCGACTGCTAAACTTCAGCCGATTCCAGATTTTATCGCGGTCCAGTGCAAATAATTCTTTGTGCTGGATCGCTGCTTCCTTTACGCTTATCGTACCATCCTCCATGTAATGAGCATGAAACTGTACGTGTTCACGCATATCTTGCAATAGCGGTGTCAAGGCTTGCATACTGGAGGCCACAAATGGAGTCGGCCCAGTGACCCCCAGTAAATACAAGCGTCTAATCAACTTCTCGTCGTCGATCATATCGAAAGAACTTTCCTCACTGCTTCTTGTTCGATATCCAAATCTGCAACAGAAAAAGTAGCATCCGATACTGCTTCCAAATCCCCAGGCTGATCGCCAATAACAATAGTGACCATCTTAGCCTGAGACTCAGCTTTCCAATTATTGAAGTTATTCTTCACCTTGTCAGGCACCCTGAGCATGGCATCAGTAATAACAACAACGTCAGTTTTGCCTTCTGGACAGCCTAGCTTTTTCCACTTCTTGGGCAGTTCAACCAGAGGAACGTCGCAGGTAGTACCACCACAGTAGAAGTGTTCAAGCCAGTCCAGCAGTTCATTAGGCTTGGACTCTCCCGGTTTAATAGTAAGCCAATTGCCCTTGCGACCGCCGCTAAACCCTACCAAGCAAACCCAGCGGTTCTGATAGCTAGCGACCCAGTACAGTGACAGTGCTATAGCTTTCGCCATATGTACCCTATCACCATCCATCGATCCCGACTCGTCCACGACTACCACGATTGGGCCTTTGGCACGTTTGGCAAAACCATCGTAGTCCCAGGACATATATTCACGCTCGACAATCTTACGCATTACTTCGTACTGCATATCATTGTCAGCTAAACCAGCTAATTCGCTGGGTAAAATCTGTTCCAAGGGGCCTCCCATAGTAACACCGACCATTTCTTCCTGACCAGCGTCAATTCGATATCGCTGTTGTGCTTGTGCCATTCGTCGAAATCGACCAAGGTACTGACATATTGCTTTGAGACGATCTGAACCCTTGACCCTCTGAAACATTGCGAGCAATTCTTCTTTTGGGATTCGGTTTCCATCGTCACCTTGACCTAAACCAATGGCATCACGGATATCGTTAAGGGATTCCACTTCGTCGGACGCATCCCCGGCTGCTTTACCAGCAGCTTCGCGTGCTGCATCCTTCATTTCTTCGCCGCCCGGAGCGCCTGAGCCTTCACCCTCACCTTCTTCTTCGGCTCTTTTCTCCTGCTCCTGCTTGAATTCAATATACTGCGATGACATATGCCACGAAGCAATTTCACTAGCAAGAGCGTCCATAACCGTGTCGGCTTTCATCGACACGTATTCTGGGGATTCCTCTAGGGCGTCTACAAATGCTCGTCGATATTGATCCTCTGGGTTATTGGTTTTCTTATAATGCGGGAGAAAAGACATGCCCACAAAATCAGCAGCAGCATCTTCCGCTTCCAATTCCGAGTAACCTGCGTTGCGGTATTGCTTGCGGATTTTCGGTGCTGATTCGAGGGATTCTTCTCCACGGCGTTTTGACCACTGATCCAAATGCAGAACCGTAGGGTCAGGGGGTGGACCTTCTATATCCAACCCCTCCGCACCAGGGTCTACGTGAGGATTCTGAGCCAGTTCCCGCTGAATCGCCTTATCAGTTTCGGTAAATACAGGTTTATCTGTCATGGCTACTCAATCTTGATATCAGGGTCAGGGGTAATTGACTGAATAAGGGGGCTATCAAGGAATTCTGCATTCCACACTAAGTCACCTTCGGTAGGGAGTAGTGCTGACAATGATACATGCACTCCATCCCGCACAATCGGCTGAAACCACTTAACTTGACCCATAAGGTCGGTGTTAAGCAGCATCCCCTGAATTGCATCCCCTGATTTCTCGTCAACCATGGAGTAAACGCCGCTAGCGACATTCACCCCAGTCAATTCATACACTTCACAGACGACCACTTTGCCATCAATACGATCAAAAAATCGCCTTGAATTAGCAATCGGCAAAGCCTCATTCATGGCGGCATCATGGCCGTCTTTATTCAGCTTTAACCGTGACCGCTTGTCATCCGATCTTTCCAAGGTGTTCGCACGCATCAAATCGCTCCAATATCTACCATAGCTTGACGTTGCAGCAAGTTAATCGACTCGTCCGCACGCTGGAGAGCGCTTGCTACGCGAGGGTGGTGTGCCCCAAGTTTTTCAATCCTGTCGCGGGTGTCACGCACTTGCGACAATCCGGTAAGGATGGCTTGGGCCTGTTGCTTGCGGTTGTCCGACTTGGGCAACTTGCCAATGGTTTCGCTGATTTCGTGCAGAAATCCATTGACTCGCATACTCAAAGGTGCAGCAATCTTACGAACTACCTTCTCGCATTTCGCAGGTTGCTCCATCGGATCAGTCCATAGACAATCAGCCAACACAGACATATGCTCCGTTGTGACTGTAGGGGAACCCTCAAGCCACGCAGCAGCGTTGACTGCAAAACCAGCCTTCTTGTACCGGCGAGGCCCAGGTTCAATTCCCTCAGCCGCTAGGCTGGAAAGAATCGTCATGTAGGCATCGATGGCACTTTCCTCCCAGGGGAGAGACATAGCTGCTTTGTGTGCCTGGGTTAGTTCGTCTACGTGAAGATAACCCTCGAAGTCATCTAGGGATGTATTGCCCCAAATGATCTTGCGAATACCGGCCTCGGTTACAGTGTTACGCATAGTTTTACGCAACAAGAACCGATCAAACAAAGCACCAAGTTCACGCCCTGCGTCACCAACTGGCCACTCGTTAGATGCACTAATGCACAACTTGAGGGGGCAGTCCATGCCTTCATACTTACGCTCGTTCAAAATCTTGAGCGTAGTATTGAGGATTGACGAAGAACCCTTCCATATTTCGTCTAAGAACGCAACGTCAGCAGTAGGCAATTTGTGGTCTACGATACGGTCGTAAACCCCTTCATGCACCATCTTCATCACGTTAATAGGGCCGAAAACTTCCTCAACTGCCGTGAACTTTGTCATCAAATAGCTGAACGAATTACCGTGCAGCCAATTCACAATAGCATCGGAGAGCATTGATTTCGCAGTGCCCGGAACGCTCACCAAACAAAGGTGTTCATTGCAGAGCATGGCTATCAACGCCAAGTCAACTTCTTCGTCACGTTCAACCAACCGGGAAGTAAGGTGACTACGAAAATCAACAAACTTCTGGTTGATCGCACCAATATCAGTCAGAACCACTGGACTCGCAGTCTTCTCCGTAAGTCCACTCAAGGCTGACGGTAGGTCCGTCTGCGGTGTCGCCACTGGAATTGTTGTTTGTGACCCATGCCCTGAAGGTAGCGTCTGTTCCAGTTGGTGTTCTGGTAAATTGGGGTCTTGGGATGGGGTTGACGAATTCTGTGCAGTCTCCGTCAGGTTCTTGTCGGAAGGTGTCGTCCCCTCGACTAATGTCTTCTCGTCCTGCGTCATGGCGTAATTCCTTTTCTTTTGCTCGGATTTCACGTATAGCTAATTGGTGGTTGCGGAGTGCTTCGCCAAAGGTCTTGGCGTAGTACAACTTTTCACCAAATCCATAAATATCCGTTTGAACTTTTGTATAAAAAAAATAAACAACATCGTCAAGCTCAATTTCACACCCATGGAAATGGGTCTTAATGACATGCCGGTTGCGGCTGTGGTCAATAGGGTATGGTGCGAAGTTATCAATGCGATCTTCCTGCATCGTGCCCCAGTGCATCTGGCCAGTATTATAAGCGTCACGATCAGTTGCTACAATCACCCGCTTGTTTTCGTCCAAGGTGTAACGTGGCATGTTGCCCTCTCTTTCTATCGTCCTCCCGCTTCTATAATTGGGATATTCGCCTCAGTAGGCACATAAATGATCTGGTTTACAGAGCCAGATTGTATTGCTTCTCCAAATGCCGCGATGAATTCTTGCTCACGGTATTCGGGATACTTTTGTGCGGCCTCACCGACCAGTTCAATTGCCCTGGCCCGCAGTTCAGCAGCTTCAACTTCCGCTTTCGCGGTTTCAATCATAACCTGCTTTTCACTTTCAGCACGTTTAAGGGTTGCCTCTCCATCCTTTCCTGACTTCCAGACCTTATAAATAGGGCCGAAAAACAGTGTCGCAACTAAGAGAACGATAAAGAACACGGCAATAGTCACTACAGTTATTCCAACAATATGCGGCGGTTTCATAATCTACTCCTTACCTAGTGCAACAATTTTAGCCTGCATGTCATGGCGGGCAGCATTAAGCCGTTCCTCCAAGACAGCATGATTGTCCTGTAGATAGACGGTGTAAGCCTCTATCTTGGCAGCGGCCATAGCCCACCGTTCATTGGCGGTCTTTATGGCTCTTGCCCCTGTGTCCTCTCCCCACGTTTCAACACTCTTTTCCAAATCCGAGAGCAGTGCGTTGAGTCCTTGGTCGATAGCATCTTTGACGCTCTTATCGCCTGCTTCGTCACCGCGAGGGACCGGAAACGACCAAAGGTTGCCGCCGATTGCCTGTAGGAATGTCTGAATCTTTTCGGCAAAGTCCATATGCTCTTTAGGAACAAAGTACGCTACCCCTTTACGTGGATTGATAGCATAAAGGTCGGCGTTACTTTGAAATAAACGCTTAACCATATTGCTGATATCCTGTGCAGTGCGGTGGCTATCAGCGTATGCCATCTGGTCGTTAATTTCTTCCTGCATACGTTCATTGTTGCAGAGAGCCTTGCCTTCCTCAAGGTCCAGTTCAACATTTAAGCCTTCCGTGTACGTCACACAGGCGTCGTCGGTGTGCTTATCAGTCAACTGAAACTTCGGATTACTATTCCGACCCCGCAGCTTGTCCACTAAAATCGTGTGATCTTGGGCGGTTCTCATGTGCTTGATAGCACGACCGAGTACCGAAGTCTTACGCAGATTCGTTTCTGCTTGGATTCCAGCTTTCGATAGTGCGGAGTGAATTTCGGATAGCGGCACTTCGGGACCACTCATGTCCCAAGTCACTACAATCCCATTTAAGTCCTCTCGATTTGTCGTCATCTTTGAAGCCTTTCTTAATGTGGTTGCGTTTGCTGGTAATCTTTCCTACCATCGGTGAACTTCTCCGTTATTCAGGTTTCCTAGTGTACGACCTGCTTTTCCCTGATCGCTACGGTATTTATAGTATTCTTCCATTTCAGAGTCAAGGTCTTCATAAATTTTTTTAACATTTTCTTGTTTCCATAAGTCCTGCACCCCTCTACGAGGCATAGCGTGGATGTAAATATCGGTAACAGCCACGCTAGAATGACCTGCTGCCTCACGCACTTCACCAAGACTTCTGCCCCCTGCAAGGGCATGAGTGCAGAAAGTATGGCGTCCGCTGTGAGGACCACCGATCTGCCCTGACCGTTCTGGACCAAGAATCGCAATTGCTTTCCTCCACCACTGATAAACAGTCTGACGGGAAACGGGGGTCTTGTCATGTCCACTCTGCATTGTGTGAAAAAACGGGGCATCTGAACCGTCCACCTTTCTAAAATTCCACCAAAGTTGTATATCCTCCTTGGTCCCACTATCCCAATACAACGGCACGCTTCTGCGCTTATTGCACTTGGCAATAGCGGCAGGAACGTCAATTTCTGGGTATGGGCCAAAGGGTTTCACGTTGCCTACCTTTAGTCCTGCAATTTCGCTGGCACGAAGTCCACAGCAAGCACAGACACGAAAGAAGGCAAGCCGCTGACGGTGTTTGTCTCCACGTCGGTAGAGCATGTTTAGGTCGGTAAGGACTTTCTGCATTTCGTCCTTGGTAAGAATCCTGCTAATTAAAGATTTGCTCGCCATCATCATCCTCCAGCATAGCAAAGCCGATTTCTATGCGTTTGTAGTAGTAGTTGCTGTAAAAGTCGCCTCTCCTATCGGCACCATTAGCCATCTTCGCATCACTTCGCTGTATGTCTTCAGGTCTGCACTTGTGATTGCAGCCACCCTCTCCGTAGGTCAAAGGGGCACCACAAGCTACGCAACTTCCATAGTCTGAATACATGATTACATACCACGGCCTTTATCCGCTTAATACCCTTAGTAAGCGAACTGTGAAATTGTTAGGACATTGAGTGTACTACGACGCTGACTGACCAGACAATAGGCTACTGTTCTGTACTCTTGCGAGTATTAAGCGGCTAGGTTGCTGGCAAGCAGAGCCTAGATTTTTGTAGCCAGATTGTCTGTCGGGATTGTGAGCCCCTTACCGTCTTGTCCCTACCGTTTCGCAACTTCCGTGTAGGTAAGCCAGTCTTATACGCTGCTTTCTAAAATGACCACGGCTGCTTACGTCGTTGAAGACTTCTTGCCCCGATCTGTCATACAGATAGCGGTTTCGTTCAATTATGTTGTTATCGGTTTAAGAACCACCACAAAAACATGAGTACAATGAGTGTTTCCATTTTATTTTTCTGGTTAGTCTCCCATTAAACTAAATAGGCTTGTGCTTCCTCGCAGTCCTCGCAAATATCAAAGTTTGACAATTGCTTGCAAATACTGCATCTTTTTGTTAATTGTTGTCGCCTTACTCTGGAGAATTGGTCCCTAAGGCTCTTTTTGTTCTTATTATTCTTAATCATCCCGTACTCCATTATCACCATCTTTGGCTTTTCGGGACGCTTAATCTTGTCAGTATTCTTCGTTTTTGGCGAAAGTTTCTCAATTAGTGCTTCTATCTGCGTTCCAGGTAGTCTAAAAATCGCAACCATTTGCTCCCTAACGGCAGACAATTTGATTTTCCTACGTAGAATTTCCTTGTGCAGTTCCTTGTGGCAAACTTCACAGAGGGGAAAAACATCGCCCACCTTTTCTGACTTGTACCTTTCATATGTCCAGTGGTGGATTTGGACTTTACGACGAGAGCAGCATACAAAACACTTTCGTCCGTATGTTTTCCAAACTTCATGTCGCCACTTCTTTATCCTTCTTTTATTCATGGGCATTGGATAATCCCCTCTAGGTTATAAAAGCCGCAAGATGGGACTCGAACCCGACCCAGGACGCCTTTTTCTTATCCTGGCAAGTTGCCTGCACCGCGAACGATACAGGAGGACGCCTGAACAACCCAGTTCTTGTCTCGCGTTAAAAAATAAGTAGCCTTAGCGCAAGTTCTTGCTACTTATGACGATGATCTTGGCCTTGGGCTGCAAAACCAGTCTGCACACGGGCGTATTAAACCCTTCACCGTCTTCACCCCTGTCGTTGTCCTCTCGGACGCCCAACAGCAGGCAGTAGTGTAATGAAACTTCTGGGTTTGGTTTAGTTGCTCCGTCGAACACCCTTACCTTGCTCGATCAACTTCCGGTCCTGGCAGACCTTCTATTGAACCCCTTTCGGGCAGCTTGAACAGCTTTCGCCGTTCAATGTAGGCGCTTCGTTTCTATTACACGCACAACTTATGGTCTTGTCCGAAGACTCAACCATTTGCCAGATACTTACATTTCAAATAAGGTGCCCTTCTAAGGCTTGCACGTTGCATGATAGTTGCACAAATCCATGCTGCTTCGGGTAGTATTCCACTGTTAGGACAGCGACTCATACCTTTACTTGCTTGACAGTTTTTCTGCTCCTAAACAGATATCTGCCAGCATGACCGACTTTCTTCCACGGGGTCAACCGCTTCCGTCAATCTGCCTTTCGTTTATCCGGTTTAAGCCGGTCGCTCGCCCGTACTGCAAAGCGATTTTTAGTTAAGGTCCGAACGACAAACGGACCATAGTCTTAATCTTGTAAAGCAATCCTTCCTTTATTGTATTCTTGCCATAACGTAGTGATAATCGTTATGTCGTAGATACTGCATTCCGTGTCATTAACAGCTTTGCGAAATTCATCGCAAAAGTAAATAGCCCGACTCGGATTGAGGACTATATCAGAGACGTTGGCCTGTTGGTCGTCAGGAACGTCTTTGAATAGTTTTACAAAAGTACCCACCACCTTGTCAACAGTTTGGTCATTAAAATCTTGTATTTTTATTTTGACCATGATTATGCCATTTTTCCTAGCACGTAAGCCCCGCCCAGTATTAGTGCCATAAGCACTAATCCACCCGGCCAACTTATGTCTGATTCGGATGCAAATAAGATTACGTCAGTCATCGTCATACTCCCGTGGGTTATATGCGTCTAGGTGAGACTCAAATCTGGATTTACAGTGCTGGCATATTACATATTCAGGTATGCCACCCACCGCATTGTCTAGTGAATCTATATTTATTCCCAATTGCTTTGCCGCTTCTTCTCGTTCTGCATTATTGTCAAATATCACTGCTTCGGGACGGGTGTATGAGTCCCTCCCGCAGTCATGGCAGACGAAGACAAAGGCGGGCCGCAGGTCAACTGGGGCGTCAAAGTGTTCTCGCATCCTCTATACCTTCCTTGGAGGAATTTATCAGTGCAATCCATGCACCATCCGAATTCGTTCAGCCATTCACCGCGAGTAATTGCTTTCTCGCAACGCTGGCAGAAGTATTTACTTTCGCTCCGATCTGTCATCTAACATTCTCCGTGCAACGGGGGGAAGTTCCGGGTCAGGTTCTTCGTGTTGCCAATTCGCTGTTTGACACAATCCTTGTTTTTCTAAATCTACCCAAGAGCCTCCGTTCCGGGTGATACGTTGCCAATATCGGTAGTAGCATCGGTGACACAAGCCACGACGCCTAACTTTCGGCTTCTTCCCGCACGCTAGGCATGTCTCTGGTTTCTGCATGACCCTCCTCTACTAGCTTGCCTATGATGAAGTCCTTCACTATCTTGCCGCCCTCCATCTTCCCACCCTGAGTAGCCAAGGCGATAACACGCCGCATTGTGCAGTGGGTGTCATAATCCACCATTGCACAGCATAACATGCTAATAAGAATAGGTGGAACGTAGTTTTTCCAACCTAAATTTTGACCAATCATCAACATTCCCACGCTCCAGGCTATAAGTGCCAGTGCAGAGGCTACCTTACGCTGCCAGCAAGTAAGCGGTGATTTAGGAATGGTTTTATTGAATTCCTCATACCGGGGAAATAGATGGGTCATGTCTAGGTCAAGAGTGACATATTCACGACCATCTGGTGCAAGTTTCTTTTCCTCAGTAGTCATAATAGTCTACTTCCTGCTGGGTAATGCGATTGGGTGCGTTGGGCCGTGCCATGTAGTTATGCTTCTTCAGGTCATAACCATCTGGATTCTTCTTCAAAAGCAGCTTCAACTGCCTTGCTTCTGGCCAGATTCCTTTATTGGTCACGGCTTCTTGGTTGCAATATGAACATAATACGAGTACCGAGTGTTCGGCGTCAAGGCATTTCTGTCGCAAAGGTCCATTAAGTATTTCATGGACACACAAAACCGAACACGCTAAAGGCTTATCACGATGGGGTTTATGTGGACTTTTGCCACAAATCCAGCAGCCATCTTTTTTGTATTTATCTAGCAGTTCTTTTCGGAAACCACGGGCCTCATTGGCTCTTTTCCGAAACTTTGCACTTTGTCGTCGCATCCTTGCGTTCCTTTTCCTTCTTGCGCTGGGCATTCTTTGCCTTGCGGTAGTCTTTTTCCGAAAAAACAGCCACGTCTGGATAACCCAGTTCCGTGGCTTTTTCGGCTAGCTTGTGTGCTGCATCCTCGCAGGGCACACTTGCGTAAATTGTGTACGGTATATTCAGTCGTGTTACCGACACGATATAGCGAGTCTTTCGTCCCATCATAAGCCTCCCTGCCTATAAGAGTGGGGGGTAGGTTTGGAGTAGCAAGCACAGGAACAAGCCCCTACCCCCCGACGCAACCTAGTTGCTAAAGTACCCTCCACCACCACCGGCAGCGGCACCCGCAGGCTGTTGCTGTCCCGCATTAAGCGGTTTTACAGGGCCAGCAGCCTTTAGGGTGATAAAATTCTTGACTTCCCCAGAAGTTGGGTTAGTCCACAGGCGACCGTTCATCCAATAGTCAGCTTCAACTTCCTGACCTACGGCTAGCCCGTTTAGTTCGTCACACCCGTCCTTGAGGAATTCAATGAAGAAGTCCTCTGGGTATTCTGCGCTTCCGTTACGCAGATGTAGTATCCTTTTTCTCAGGTTCTTCTGTGCCCCGACCATTTCCTCTGGTGGGAGTCCATGAATCACGCCCCGAATTGTCATCGGCGCTTTTCGCATGGCTGCTTCCTTTCTTCAAAATATCTAAATTACTTTCGGCGGAACTAACCGCTTTCCTTAAATCGCCTAGGATTTCCTCAATCCCAGACCCCAATCTTACCCCTGCCCATGCTTTCGTACAATACTCGGAAAGCTGACGCACAGCGGTATGTCGATTGACTTCTGCTAGTATATCATCAATAGCTACGGTGTCTATGTCTATTTTGCGGTCCCCTAGCCACCGTTTTAAGCCTTTTCCATCCCCCTCTAGGGAACTAAGTAGAGCTTCAGTTTCTTCAATCCCTAGGGGACGTAGAACTTGGGGGAGAATGTGGTTTTTGCCAGCAACGGACAGGCAGTATCCCAGCAGGACTAGGTGAATGTCTCTAGCACCGCTAGGGTTTCCTTGGCTTCTTGGTATCCCTTCTTTGCTTGCAGCTTCGATGACTGTCGAAATAGGGATAGGTTCTGTGCGGACACTTCCAGTGTGCTGAATCGGTGGTTGCACTCTTTCTTTAGACATTTTCTTCTCCTGCGGGTTAGGCCGTGATGGGGACGGGAATCGGAAACGACGGTATCGAAACCGCACTTCTCGCAAACCATTTTGCTCTCCTAGTTCTTAAAATCCAAATCCCTCATGGATATATGACAAATCTTAGTATCCCAGTCCTGGGCATACTTGGGCTGAATTGGTGCCTCTGAAGGCAAATGGCCGTGTTTCTTTTGATATACGGCCCGTAGCTGCTTCATTGTTCGCTTGGAACCTGCGTTTCTCCACTGCCAGAACATAGACTCCCACTCTCGGTATGGTCGTTTCTTTTTAACTTGTATGATGTTTCCAGTAACTTTGCGTAGAACGCCACCCTCTTGGATAACGTGTCTGGTTCCCCTCTGAGCTTTGTGGCCACATGAAAGGCACGTATAGCCGGCATTTCTCTCGCGTCCACAATTGGGACATCGAATGGGTTCTGGTATATCGCCATCTTTTATCGCCTTTTCGTGTTTGGTGCTGGCTTGGTTGTGGGACATTGACCACAGTTCCCGCCAATTGGGTGTGTCGTTTGGGTCGCCGTGTCGTAGGTAACAGCCCCCGTGGTCGTTGATAACAGTATGCTCCGGTGTTTCTTGAGAGTAGCGGAGAATTCTTCCAATAATTTGGACATAACTGGCGAACGATCCAATGGGGGTAGCGAGAATACCACAGTAGGTTTTCGGAAGTGAAACACCCTCCCGCAGCTTAAAACGAGAGGAAATGCCCTTAATGTCGCCATCATTATACCTTTCTTGGATTTCTCGCCATAAAGGCAGAGTCAGTTTTGACTTTATACCGTCTACGATTGCACTCGTCGCGTCGATATGGCACCAATTCACACCGGCACGGGTGAACTGCGTCGTAAACCACTCCGACTCTTGCTTCCCAGGTGCGAAAAGCATCGTAGGACGTGCGTCTGGGTTTTGTTTTCTCCACGATTCTAATACATTCCCCACAATCGACTGGGTGTAGTTTCTCCGATCCCTTTCGCCTAAAACAAATTCCCCAGAACTGTTCCTTTTCACCTTCCGTAAATCGGGTAATCCGAAGGAGTAGACTTCCGTTGGTACGATTGAGCAACATTTTCTATAATCCTCCATTGTTCCCGACACTATCAGGTTGTCGTACATATGACTAACACCAATAGGTGTAGCAGTCATGCCTATGGCCACTGCGCCCCTCGACCGATGATCGTCAACGATTTCCTGCATAGTGGCCGCACGCTGAATGTGTGCTTCATCGATAACCACGATGTCGCACTCGAATTTAGGCCATAATGGCCGATCATTTCGCTTTTGGTTCCTATACACTCTGGCCAGTTCAGTCGGGGCAGAACATATTTGTATCGGGGCTTTGTAGTCGTAGTAGTCTTCGTACTCGGCGGCACGAACCCCAAAATCAAGATGTTTGTTCTGAAATTCCGCAATTGTTTGCCCTATCAGTAGCTTTCTGTTGATGTAGTAGCAGCATCGCTTTCCATGACTGCTTGCCCATCGAAACAATTCCGCTGCTACGCGACTTTTTCCACCGCCAGTAACAGCTTGCAGGCATGTATCCTGACCAACTGACGCCGCCCAAATAACACCTTTTAACCCATATTTCTGGGGTTCCCATAGCCCTGCATCCATTTCATATGTCATAGGTCACGTATCCTTGCCTCAAGTTGTATAAGTATGCCCTCTAAGATTCCTTTAGCAGCTTCAGCCTTCTCTGGAGTGATTTCCTCAGAGAGTATTTTAATGTCGTTTCGCAGTTCTCCGATTGTCTGTAGTATGTCGATTTTGAGGCGGGGAATGGCCCGTGGATGCGGCAATTCAGTGAAGGTTGGTACATTTTTTGGTGTGCTTCTATCGTCTTTTGATATTTGCGCTTCGTGTCGCTTAACAGCCTGACTGAGGCTCCCCCTCGCTTCAGCGTCCCTAATGATCGCGTCTTTTGTTCCTTTACTACAAGAAGCGAGTGCCAATACGCTAGCTTTTGTTCCCTTGATTTGACCGGATCGCACTCGCCGTTGAAACCAATCCGGTAGTGTATTAAAGGCCCGTGAAAGTCGCAGGTCACGATATAAGTCTCTTTCAGACCTTCCGGTATTTGCACTGCAATTCCGAATAGCCTGCTTAGTGCTGATGTCCACGGTGGTCCCACTGGACCCTTCGATCCCGTTGGCCCCCAAGCCCCGTGGCAAATCGGACCCACACTGTGACTTTTCCCTAGTGATCGCCCTGGCATAGTATTCTGCCCTCTCAATAAATGTAGACTTTCGGCCTTCGATCCCAAGGAATTCTTCTAAGTTGGTTTGGTCAGCATACGTCATTCCAGGAATACGTCAACCTTCCTGTCGTCGTGTACTTCTGCTATCACCTGAGCGTTATTACTTCTCGCCCATTGATCTAGCTTAAAGAAGTTCTCTGAGTCAAGTACGGTGGCGTTACTGCAAATGTAAGTTCGGAATTCTCTCGGCTCAATGCTATCAAGAGACTTCATAATCGCCTTGGAGTGACAGTATGTCCTGCGATTGAACGGGGACTGTACTTCTAGGTCGGATGTATCGCGTAGCCTACGCAAGGTGGTTCGCGGTTCGGGGCAGTATTCCCCCGTCGAGTCCATGACCCCAAATGATTCTTCTAATTCACCGTCAACAGTCTCGAAATTAAGAACAGCGTCAAGATGATTAGGTTCCATAAGGCAATCGCAATCCACCAATCTGATAGCGATACCACCTTCTT
>Ga0209273_10002113_pt1 | contig 15813 bp, 17 predicted proteins | sample tdAd471_FD_187126 | JGI IMG/M metagenome (GOLD analysis project Ga0209273, IMG submission 187126) | Marine sediment microbial communities from the Atlantic coast under amendment with organic carbon and nitrate - tdAd47.1 (SPAdes)... | ecosystem: Environmental > Aquatic > Marine > Coastal >...
GAGAAACGAAGTTGAGCCTCCCAAGCGGGGGCAATTCTGCATCAGTCTGCAACACTTGCCTCATCCGGCTGCGACAGCTCGCACGACACCATCTCTGTCAGAACACTCGCAAATTCGAGCTGTTCTTCCAGCTTCAGAGAGCTGACAAACTTGCTGACATCGCGCTTCTCGCGACCGATCGCGGCGGCGGTTCGGCGAAACAGGTCCGGGCTCAAATTCTCTTCCATCGCCGCAGTAATACACTGGCAGGTCGCCGGGGTCTCGCCATCGGCCACGCAGGTCTCTGTCAGGATTTCCCGGTCAGATTTCTGATTGCAAGCGGTCAGGGCCGCCATTGCCGCAAAGGTCAGGATAAGCACGCGCATTCCGGCAGCTCCGATCTGTCTGGCCCAAACCAAGCATGAAATTAACCAGCAGGTAAAGCGCCTATTCCCGGTTCAGGATCTTGTCGACCTGAATGCCTTTACCAAAGTCGCGCATGAAATCTTCCTTCACTTTCAGGCGGTCATAATCCTCTTCCACCCAGTCCAGGAAAGGCTTCCAGTCTTCCTTCGCGCGCCCGGCATTATAGTCGGCATAGGCCTGGAAGAAGGCGTCCAGCATGCCCGTCTTGCCGTGTTTGACGTGCAGGTATTTCAGGGACAATTGCTCCACCGCCTCTTCAAACGGCACGTTTTCGCGCAGCAATTTGTAGAGAACAGACATCAGCCCCGCCCGGTCCGCGCCGGATTTGCAATGCATCAGGGCCGGATACTCAATGGTCTCGAACAGCTCTTTCGCGGCAAACAGGGCCTCTTTGGTCGGCGTATCGCGGGAAAAGACCTGGAAGTCGACCAGAGTGATTCCCGCTTTCTCGCAGGCTTCTTTCTCCAGCAGGTAATAGCCCTTGGTGCTTTCGCCGCGCAAATTCAGGATCGTGCGGATGCCAAGTTTCTCGGCATATTCCACCACTTTCTTCGGTGAGGGCTGGTTCGCCCGCCACATCTCGGGCGAGATCTGATGCAGATTGGAAAAAGCCGCGCGCAGGAAGCCATGATCCTGCCAGACCAGTTCCCGGCGGGCCCGGGCCCGGCCTTCGCGCGTCATGAGGTCAGCCGCCACATGGGGCGTCTTCCGCTTTTTCTTGGACCTGATCTTTACCATTGCCCTGCGGATTAGCCGCCCCTCCTTCTGCCTGCAAGCAATAGCGTCAGAAAGAAAATGACATCCCCCTGCATCCAAACGCGCCCCTGCCTGCATCTCACAATCAAAGGCGCCGCAGTGAGCGCCCATAAAACACCTGAAGGAGCTTCAACATGACTGAAGACATCATCGTCCCGCTTGGCCTGTTTGCCATGATTGTCGGAATTGTCTGGCTGGTCAGCCATTTCAATTTCAAGAAACGCAAAACCATCCACGAAACCGTGCGCGGAGCCATCGACAAGGGCCAGGTTCTGGACCGCGAGATGATCGAGCGCCTGGCGCTGGTGACGGACCCGGTGCGGGCTGATCTGCGCCGCGGCGTGCTGTTCCTGGCCGTCGGGATCGCCTTTGGCTTTCTCGGGGTTATGGTCGGAAGTGAACAGGGCGAAGCCATCAAGCCGATGATTGGCGTGGCCTCATTTCCGGTATTCCTGGGTCTGGCCTATCTTGGTCTCTGGGCATTCGGCCGCCGTGAGACGGCCTGAGCTGAGACTGGTCTCCGAAGGAGGGCGCGACATGCGCAGCGATCCAGACCTGGCCGAAGACGCCGCACAAGGCAGCGAGGCAGCCTATGCCGAGCTGGTGCGGCGCCACCAAGCCCGCGTGCGGGGCATGGCCCGGCGGCTGACCGGGTCTGCCAGTGACGGGGACGATATTGCCCAGCTGACCTTTCTGAAGGCCTGGCAGAAAATCGGCACCTATACCGGCGGCACCTTCTCGGCCTGGATCTGCACCATTTGCTGGCGGGAATATCTGCAACTCCGCCGCAAGCAGAAGATCGAGATCGAGTTTGACGAAACGGCAGAGATCATTCCGTTCGAGCGTACCCAGTCCGATGAGGTGGGTGACCAGATGGACCTGACCAATGCCTTGCAGAAACTGACAGAAGCCCAGCGCGTGTGCGTCACGCTCTGTGTCGCGGCGGGCCTGTCACATCGCGAAGCGGCCGACGCCACGGGCTGGCCGCTCGGCACCGTAAAATCCCATGTGATGCGCGGCGTGGACGCGCTCCGCAAACACCTTGCAAGCAGCCAAGTGGCGTGATGGAGTACAGATGATGCGTGAACAGGAACCCTACTCAGACCTCACCGATCTTTTTACGGCAGAGGACCGCAAGCTGGACCCGGCCCCCTTCGTTCAGGACGTGATGGGCGGTATCCGCCGCAAGGCCCTGATGCGCCGTGTCCTGCTGGGCGCAGTTGGCCTGGCCGGGGCGAGCGTCGCCGCAATGCAATTGCCAAAACTGCTGTCAGGCTGGACGGGCCTGGACCTGGCCCTCACCAAATCCGTGGTCGACGCGAGCAAGGATGCGAGCCTTCTGTCCACGGTCGATCCGCTCTGGCTGGCCGTCGGTGGCGTCGTGACACTCAGCCTCCTGGCCATCACCACCTGGGAACGGACTTAGGCGACAGGTACGGTTGACCAAAGATAGTACTTTTCTTTGTGTCAGTCGGCCTGCGAAAGCAGCAGAAAGTAACACTTCTGACTTAAACCTAAAGCAAGTTGGTTTTGATAACTTGCTATTACACCACACCATAGATTGCCTTTGGTGTAAAAAACCGCAGATGTTTCTCCGGAGGGATTGTACCCAAATCTTTGACCGTCCCGACCAAAAAAATTAGTCACGCCGTCGTCATTGGTTACGTAGTATCCTACGTATTGATTGTCTTCAGTTAAAATTCTACGCGATCCATTTTTCCCGTTTTTGTAATTACTCTTGCTGTTGTCATAATTGCTGGAAGCGTTGCCGTAATTACTGGAAGAGTTGGCATAATTGGTCGAAGAATTATTGTAGTTACTCGGAGAATTAGCGTAATTTGTAGGAGCCATTTCATAGCTCAAACTGCTTGGATCGACTATGATCGCCGTAACGTCGCCAAATGCCGGGCCGGCAGCTACCGACACCAAAACTGCGGCACTAATAATAATCGAACGCCCCATATTGTCCCCTCTTCACATCAACCATCCATGACAACCCTAATGATCATCTCCCGCCATGCAATGGTATAAACGTGACATCAGGGTTTTCGCCACCCCAGCCCTTCAAGCAGGGCTTTTGTTTCGTATAGCGGCAGGCCGACAATGGTGGTGTAGCTGCCGCTGATATGGGTGATGAAGGCACCGGCCATGCCCTGGATGCCATAGCCGCCCGCCTTGCCCTTCCATTCGCCGCTGGCGATGTAGGCGGCGATATCCTGATCGGTCAGCCGCTTCATCTTCACTCGCGCGAGCACGGTGCGGCTGGCGATGCGGCCATCAGGAGACTTCACGGCCACGCCTGTGATGCATTGATGTGCGCGGCCTGATAATTGGCGCAGGAAGTGTTCGGCCTCTGCCTCATCCGCCGCCTTTTCCAGATTGCGCTGGCCCATCGCGACAACCGTATCGGCCGCCAGCACATAGCCCGCTTCCGGGCAGGCCTCGGCCTTTTCCACCGCCAGACGCTCCGCCAGCGCACGGGGCGACTCGTCCTTGCGACGGGATTCGTCAATGTCGGTCGGGTGGATCGCGTCCGGCACAATCCCGATCTGGGCGAGCAGGTCTCGCCGCCGGGGACTCGCACTGGCGAGGATCAAAGGGGCGTGCCCGGAGGACGCCATCATGATTATTTGAAGCGGTAGGTGATGCGGCCCTTGGTCAGGTCATAGGGCGTCATTTCAACCATAACCTTGTCACCGGTCAGCACGCGGATGCGGTTCTTGCGCATCTTGCCTGCGGTGTGGGCAATGATTTCGTGGTCATTTTCCAGTTTCACGCGAAACGTCGCGTTCGGCAGCAGTTCGACAACTGTGCCTTCAAATTCGATCAGTTCTTCCTTCGACATGCAGTCTCCAAATCAGGGCGGTCCATTGCGCCGCCGAAACGCATATAGGGGGCGCATAACGGTTTGCACGGATTCCGGCAAGATTTGAAGCTCAGCAAGGCAATATAAGCCATTTTCCGGAAATTCCGTACTTCTGATACGTCAGGGCATCAGGCTGGGTTCCAGATCAGACGACAAGGCGCGCAAACGCGCCGATGCCAGCTGCAACTCCACCCCTGCCCGAAGGCGCGCAATCTGGGCATCGCGATAGGCATTTTCGGCGTCCAGCGCATCCACCAGAGTGCGCGCACCGGCATCATATTCCTTGTAGGCGCCTTCCGCCGCCAGGCTCGCCGCAGCTTCTGCGCGGGTCGCAGCCTTCAGAGCCAGGTGGCGCGCCTCGATGTCGCCCCACAGGCTGCTGACGGCTTCCTTCAGCTGAACTTCCACCACGCGTACACCTGCGGTCGCGGCGCTGCGCCCTGCCCGCGCCTCACGCGTGCTCGCGGATTTGAGGCCGCTGGTATAGAGCGGCACCTCGACCGAAACGAACGCACCGACATCGCTGATCGGGTCTTCAAAGAAGAAATAGATGTCCTCTCCCGTCGTCGCCCGTGCCTTGAGGGAGACTTTCGGACCGAACCGGCTGCGCGCTTCCTGAACGCGCTTGTCGGCGGAGGCCTCACTGGCGCGCGCGGCGGCGAGGTCAGGATTGGTCTCCAGTACATGGGCCAGAGATTGCTGGAAGTCTGTCGGCATCCCCCCCGGCAGCGCGACCGGATGGGCCGGGCTTGGCTTGTCCAGGCCGGTCAGGCGAGCCAGCCTGGCCTCCGCTGCGGCCAGAGCGGCACGGTAGCCTTCCTGCTGCGCCTCAGCCGAGGCGAGGCGCGACTGGGTGAGCGCGATATCTGTGCGCGTGACGAGCCCCTGATCGAACTGCGCCTCTGTCTGTTGCAGGCGGAGGCGAAAAGTCTCCACCTGCTCTGCCGCGACGGCCAACTCCTGTTCCGCCAGCCAGGCACGGGCATAGGCGTCAAACGTGTTGAGCACAGTCTGCTCTCGCGCGCTGAGCAATTGCGCGGCGGCGGCTTCACGCTGCGCACGGGCCGCATCGATCGCCGCCGCATTGGCGCCGGAGGTAAAGACCGGCCATTCCGCCTGCAGACCAATCTGGCGCGGCACCTGGGAGATGCGGTCTGTCGTGAAGTCTGTCTCCAAGGCGCCGATCTGGGCCTGAAGGCCTGCCGTGGGACCGGCCTTGGCGCGCGCGGCGTCCAGACCGGCTTCGCTGCGCTCCATCCCGGCAGAGGCCTGATCGAGCGAGGGGTCATATTGCAGGGCAGCCTCAAGGGCCTGCTGCAGGGAGACAGGCTCAGCCGCCGCCAGTGGCGCAAGCGCCATCAGGCAGGCCCCGGAGAGAAGCGCGCGGAGACTCATTTGAACGCGTTGCCGGACTTCAGGCCCAGCGCCTTGAAGATCATCGCCGCCGGGCAAAAGCTGGTAAAGGCGGCCTGGAACAGGTTCAGCCCGACAAAGGCCGTCAACAGAAACCAATAAGGCGAAACAAAATAGCCAAGCGCCAGGCTGGCAAGCACCATAAGGCCGGCAAAGGCAAAAACTGCGCGGTCGATATTCATGGGAATGCTCCTTCCACAGATCAGGCAGACAGCCTGAAGGTTGATTTTATCCAATTGATAAGCCCGTCCCCGGTTTGCGCGCCGGGCTGTTGGGCGATCTTCTTTGCGTCCTTCCAGGCGATCAGCGTCGGGATGCCCCGAATACCGAGGCCTGCCGACGCGGACTGGTTCTGGTCTGAATTCAGCTTGAAGAAACGCACCTGCCCGGCAAACCGTGTGGCGGCCTCCGCATAGGACGGGGCCATCATACGGCACGGGCCGCACCAGGGCGCCCAGACATCCAGCACATAGGCACCGGTATCGCGCGCCTGCAGGCGCGCCAGCATTTTCTCGTCAATGTCGACCGGCTGGGGTGTGGCGAGGCTGGTCTGGCATTTGCCACAGCGCCCGCCGGTCAATGGCTTACCGACGGATACACGGTTCGTTGCACCGCAATGGACGCAGACCAACATCTGGGTATCGACGGACGTGTCAGTCATGAAATGCCTCTATGCTTTCAGCTTGTGCGTGTTGATCAGGTTCAGCGCAGCATTCTCGAACACATTGTCAGACTTGCCGGTGCGTACCTTGCGCAGGAAGTATTTCTCGAAGGCAACCTTCGCCATATGGACCCATCCGCCGGATACGGACCAGTTGACATTGCGCGGCGGGATTTGCGGCTGTGCCACGAAGGCCACGCCGCCATCGCCAAAGTCTGCGATACAGATGGCATTCCAGGTCGCCTCATGCGTCGGCTCCTTGCCACGCAGGATCTCACCGATGTTTTCCGCCGTGGCGGTGACCATGGATTCGATCATGAAACCCGTCTTCGGCACACCGACCGGCACCGGCGTCTTTCCGGGCGGGGCTATGGCGATGCAAACGCCGATGCCGAAGATTTCCGGGTATTTCGGATTGCGCTGATGCGTGTCCGTAATGACAAATCCCTTCGGGTTCACGAGGCCGTCAATATCCCGCACAGCCGGAACACCGCGGAAGGCCGGCAGCATCATGGAGAATTTCATGGGCAGCTCATGCGTCTGCTTGACAGAGCCATCCTCGTTGACTTCCTCCACGATCATTTGTCCGGGTTCGATCTTTTTCACGCGGGCATTGGTGATCCACTTGATGTGGCGTTCCCGCATCTCGCTTTCGAGCAGGCCCTTGGTGTCGCCCACGCCGTCAAGGCCGAGATGGCCGATATAGGGCTCTGACGTGACGAAGGTCATCGGCACTTTGTCACGAAGTTTGCGTTTGCGCAGTTCGGTCTCGATGATCATGGCCGTCTCATAGGCCGGGCCGAAACAGGACGCGCCCTGCACAGCACCGACGATGACCGGGCCGGGATCTTTGCAAAACTCCTCAAACGCATCGTGGCCCGCCTGGGCGTGATCGACATGGCAGACTGACTGAGTGTAGCCGCCATGGGGACCGAGGCCTTCAATCTCGTCAAAGGCCAGTTCCGGCCCTGTTGCAATGACCAGATAGTCATAAGGCACGGTCTGGCCATCTGACATCAGAATGGTTTTCTCATCGGGCTGCAGCTTTTCGGCCTTGCCGACCAGCAGTTCAACACCGCGCTGTTTCATCGGTTTTTCGAGATCGACCAGAATATCCTTGCGCTCTCGCCAGCCAACCAGGACCCAAGGGTTCGACGGGACGAACTGGTAATAGGAGGTCTCGTTGATACAGATGACCTCGTCTTCCTTGCGCGCCGCGTTGCGCACCTCATAGGCTGCGATGACGCCGCCCAGACCCGCCCCCAAAATGACAATCCTGGCCATGATGAACTCCCTGGTTCTTTTTTCTGATATGAATACTTTACTTTATATTCGTATTTTATAAAATGCGCAATATGTCGCATAGGTGCAAGCCGGGAGTGCTTGTATTTACCCTGAAAGGCGCCTCGTGCGCATACGTATAGATACTGGAGGATCGCCCTATGGCCGACGAGAGAGACCTGTCCCCAAAAACCGTGTTTGAAGACCTGAAAGCAGGCCGCATCATTCTGGTGGACGTTCGCGAGCCCGCAGAATTCGCCAATCAGCGCATTCATGGCGCACTGCTGAACCCACTCTCCACGTTTGAGCCGAAGGCGGTCCCGACAGACAGCGCACGGCGCGTTGTGTTCCAGTGCGGGTCCGGCAAACGCTCCCGCCAGGCGCTGGAGGCATTCATGGCCGAGACAGGTGCAGACGCTGCACATCTGGCCGGTGGCATTGGCGCATGGAAGCAGACGGGCCTGCCCTGTGTGCAGATCAATCCCGCGACAGGACAGGTGGAAGATCATGGCCGTTACTAAAGCATTCCTGACCGCCACGGCTTTGACGCTGCTGTCTGGCATGGCGGCGGCGCAGACGCTGGAAGTCGAGACATCGACCGTGATGGATTACCGTCCGGTCGTTGCCCGGATTGAAGCCGGTGACACGGCTACAGCGCGCTCCCGCCTCCAAGGCGTGGTTAGCCGCCTGACCATTGATGAGGGCGATGTCGTCTCCGCCAGCCAGGTGGTTGCCGTCGTGACCGATGGCACACTGGCCCCGCAACTGGCGGCGCTTTCTTCTCGCATACAGGGACTTGAGGCCCAGATCCGTCAGGCCGAAGAAGACCTTGCCCGCAATGAAGCCCTGTTCAAGGAAGGCTTTTTCCCGAAGGCGCGCCTGGATGAGCAGCGCACCGGGCTGGACGTGCTGAAGCGTACCCTGTCTTCGGCACAATCGGAACGCCGTGCCCTGTCTGCCCGTCAGGCCGAGGGCCAGATCCGCGCGCCGGCAGATTCCCGCGTCACGGAAGTAAATGTCGTGGAAGGCTCCATCGTGGCGCCCGGCGAAGTGATCGCCAGTTTTGCGACGCTGGACGGCATTGTGCGCCTGTCCCTGCCAGAGCGCCATGCTGCGCAGATGGCAGAAGGCGAGACCGTGACGCTGCGCCTGCCCGCACGCGGCGGCGACCTGCAGACAGCGACCATCGTGAAAGTCTATCCCGAACTGCGCAATGGCGAGGTGATCGCGGATGCGACCGTGGTCGGTGGCCTGAATGCGCTGGTGGGCGAACGCGTGGACGTACTGGCCCCTGTGGGCGAGCGTCGCGCGATCCGTGTGCCAAAGGAATATGTCTCTACCCGCTATGGCGTGGACTTTGTCCGCGTGCTGGTCGGCGACCGTTTCGTGGAGGCGCCCGTCGCGCTGGCTGCGCCGCTGGCGGACACGGACGGCCAATATGAAATCCTGAGCGGCCTTCGCCCCGGCGACCGTATCGAGAAACCGGAGTGATCCGATGAAAGCCGACATTTCGGGCTCCATCACGCGCGCGACAATCCGCTCGCCCCTGACGCCGCTCTTCCTGCTGACCGCGCTGGCGGTGGGGCTGATCGCCCTGCTGACCATTCCGCGTGAGGAGGAACCGCAAATCTCCGTTCCGATGGTGGACATCATGGTCTCAGCGCCGGGTCTGCAGGCGCCGGATGTGGTGGAGCAGGTGTCCAAGCCGCTGGAAGAGATCGTCATGGCGATCCCGGATGTGGAGCATGTCTACTCCCAGAGCCAGGATGATGGCGCGATGGTCACGGCCCGGTTTGATGTCGGCACGGATGCGGATGACGCGATCCTGCGCATCCATGAGAAGATCCGCGCGAATATGGACCGCATCCCGCCCGGCGTGCCGATGCCGCTGGTCGTAGGCCGGGGCATCAATGACGTGCCGATCGTGACGCTGACCCTGTCACCTGAAGACTGGACCGGCGATGTCTGGAACGACACCAGCCTGCGCATGCTGGCGGATGAGTTGCAGAAGGAATTGATCAAGGTGCCGGATGTCGGTCTGACCTCACTGGTCGGCGGACGCGATCTGGTGATGCGCGTGGAGCCGGACATTCAGGCGCTGGCCTCCTATGGCGTGCCGCTGCAGACGCTGGTCGCCTCTGTCGGACAGGCCGCCTCGGCGCTGCCGGTTGGAACCGCGCGGCAGGATGGCAATTCGCTGCTGGTGCAGGCCGGCGACCGGATGGACTCACTGGCAAAACTGGAGAAGCTGGAAATCAGCGGCGCGAACGGACGTACGGTCTATCTGTCCGATGTCGCGACGGTGACGGTGGATGGTGCCGAAACGGAATCGCGAGTCTGGACGCGGGAACATCATGCGGGCGACGATGCCTTTGTCGCGCGGCCCGCTGTGACGCTGGCGCTGGCCAAACGGCCCGGCGCAAATGCCGTGAAAGTGGCCGAGGCCATTCTGGCGCGGGTCGACACGCTGAAGGGGCAATTGATCCCGGAGGGTGTGCGTGTGGACGTCACCCGCGATTATGGCGAAACGGCCAATCACAAGGCCAATGAGCTGTTGTTCCATCTCGGGCTGGCGACGATCTCCATCGTTGTGCTGATCGCCTTTGCGATTGGCTGGCGTGAGGCGCTGGTGACGCTGATCGTGATCCCGACGACGATCCTGCTGACGCTGTTTGCGTCGCTGATGATGGGCTACACGATCAACCGCGTCTCTCTGTTCGCGCTGATCTTCTCCATCGGTATCCTGGTCGACGATGCCATTGTGATGATCGAGAACATTGCCCGGCACTGGGCGATGCGTGACGGACGCCCACGCATGCAGGCCGCCATTGATGCTGTCTCCGAAGTGGGCAACCCGACCATCATTGCCACGATGACCGTGATCGCCGCCCTGTTGCCGATGATGTTCGTCTCCGGACTGATGGGCCCCTATATGGCCCCGATCCCGGCCAATGCGTCGGCGGCGATGGTGTTCTCTTTCTTTGTCGCAGTCGGCATTGCGCCCTGGCTGATCATGAAGATTGCCGGACGGGCCAAACTGGCCGGACATGGCGATGAGGGCGGAGACGGCGCGGCGCATGGCGAAAGCCGCCTGGGGGTTTCTATCGCCCGCATCGCGACGCCGGTCGTCTCCTCCAAGCGCAATGCGTGGACCTTTCTGATCATTGTCGGAGTGGCGACGCTGTCATCGCTCAGCTTGTTCTATTTCAAACTGGTGCCGGTCAAGCTGCTGCCGTTCGACAACAAATCCGAAATCCAGGTGGTTGTGGACCTGCCGGAAGGCGCGACGGTTGAGGACACCGAACGGTCCCTGTTCGCGCTGGCCGATGCGATGCGCGATGTTCAGGAAGTTGAATCCGTGCAGGCCTATGCGGGCACGGCTGCGCCGTTCAATTTCAACGGCCTGGTACGCCACTATTTCATGCGTAACAGCCCGGAACTGGGCGACCTGCAGGTGAATTTGTCCGAGAAGTCTCACCGCAAACGGGCGAGCCATGACATCGCGCTGGACCTGCGTCAGCGCCTGCTGGCCGTGCCAATGCCCGAAGGCGCTAGCGTGAAAGTGGTTGAAGTGCCGCCAGGTCCCCCAGTGATCGCGACGCTGATGGCAGAGATCTATGGCCCGACACCGGAAGCACGACGCGAGACGGCTGCCATTGTCCGCGACTTCTTCGAGGAAACGGATTTCATCGTCGATGTGGACGATTCCATTGGAGACCCGGCCCCGCGCATGACGGTTTCCGTCAACGAGCCGAGCGCCGCAGACTATGGCATCGCCCAGCAAGACATTCTGGACACGATCGCGCTGGCCTTTGGCGGGCAGATTGTGGGCGTCTCTCCGCGCGGTGAAGGCCGTGATCCGCTGGACATTCAAGTGAAGCTGCCCAAGGCCGAACGCAACTGGTCCCAGGAGTTTGCCGCCATCCCGGTACCACGCCGTCCGCTCGGCACAGGCCAAACGCCTGTGGAACTGGGTGCGCTGGTAGACGTATCGGAAGAAATGGGATCCCCGGTCATCTTCCGCCGTGACGGCTATTTCGCGGACATGGTGATGGGCGAACTCGCCGGGCGCTATGAGGCCCCGATCTATGGCATGTTCGAAATCCAGGACAAGGTTAAGGCCTATGACTGGGCCGCGGCAGGCCTGAAACAACCCGCCATCCGCATGTATGGCCAACCTGACAATGAAGCTGAAACCACACTGTTGTGGGATGGCGAATGGGAAATTACCTATGTCACCTTCCGCGACATGGGACTGGCCTTCGGCGTTGCGCTGTTCGGCATCTATATTCTGGTGGTCGGCCAGTTCGGAACCTTCCGGGTGCCACTGATCATCCTAACGCCTGTGCCGCTGACATTGATCGGCATCATGATAGGTCACTGGCTGTTCGGGGCACCATTTACGGCAACCTCCATGATCGGCTTTATCGCCCTCGCCGGGATTATTGTGCGCAACTCCATCCTGCTGGTGGACTTCGTACGCCACCGGACCGACGACCACACGCCGCTGAAGGATGTGTTGCTGGATGCAGGCGCGATTCGCTTCAAGCCGATCCTTCTGACGGCGCTGGCCGCCATGATCGGCGCAGCGGTGATCCTGAGCGATCCGATCTTTCAGGGACTGGCAATTTCACTGCTGTTCGGGCTTGCGTCTTCAACTGCTCTGACTGTTTTGGTCATTCCTGCGATCTATATAGCCTTGAGGGGCCCGGACTGGATTCCGGCTGACAGAAACATACCGCGGGCTGTAGAGCCTGATACACAGGAGGTACCCAGCTGATGCCTGCAGGCCGCCAAATAAAAAGTGTTGATGCGTTCGAGCTGATGTCCGAGCGCATCCATGAAGCCTCTGAAGTGCTGAAGGCCATGGCCAGCGATACACGGCTGAAGATCATGTGCGCGCTTAGCGATGGGGAACTGGCCGTGAACCAGCTGGCCGAGATGACCGGGCAATCGCAATCGGCCGTCTCGCAGCATCTGGCCAAGCTGCGCGCGGCAGGCCTAGTGGAGAGCCGCCGGGATGCCCAGACCATCTACTATCGTTGTAGTGGCGGCATTGGCGAAGCTCTGGTAAACACATTGTGTAACTTCTATCGCTGACGTAATCGGACTTACCCGGCTGCGCGGCGAATGATTTTGGCCGGACGTGATGAATAGTCAGAATCGCGTCCCGGCATGATTTGGACATGGCGCAGGAACTGAACCAGGCATATTTCGAGCTACACCAGATTGAGCCCATCCTTTCCTGGGCGGAAAAATCAGGTGTGGACATTGACGCCATTCTTGCCCGGCTGGGCATCGATGCGGCTGCGCGCAGAGGCACGGCCGAAGCCCGGGTCAGGATTGTCGACTATTACCGCATCCAGCGCGAAATCGCGCGCCTGATGGATGATTTGACTGCACAGCTTTCCGAACGCAAATTGCTCTACCAGACCGGCCCGTTCGTGGTGACGCAGATGCGCTCTGCCGTGACGCTGATGGACGCCATCCGCAGCCTGGCCTCCCACTTCAACATGATGCATGGCGGCAATTACAACAATATCCGCCAGAACGAGACAACGCTGACCCTGGTGGTGGATGATGCGAGCTTCCCCTACCGCTTCCGCGATGACAGTGCCCTGACCCACTTCATTGGCGACGCTTTGCTGATCAAGACGCAGTGTCTGCTGGAGAGCATTTCCAATGGCACGGCCGGACGCGCGCTAAAACGGGTAGTTCTGAAACGGGACCGGCAGGAAGCCGGCAAGGAGCATTTGCGGTTCTGGCAAGTACCGATCAGCTACGGCCATTCTGCCTACGAACTGGTTTATGACATCGATGTCGCGTGCGAGCCCATTACCCCTGCCCGCGATGTGGATCTGACGACGGACGGCCTGTTCGACCGGGTGATCCGGTATCTGGAAGAGCTGTCGCCCACGGTCGATACGCGCTCCTACACAGCCCGCACCGAAGACCTGATTGCCGACGGTTATGAAACCCAACAGGCCGCCGCGAGCCAGCTGGGCATCAGCGTGGCCACCTATCGACGGCGCCTGAGTGAAGAGAATACGAGCTTTCGTGACATTCTGCAGGAATCCCGTGCGCGGCGAGCGGGCCGAATGCTGGCGCAGGGGGAAAGCGTCGCCCAAGTATCCGAAAAGCTCGGCTATTCCGACGTGCGCGCTTTCAACCGCGCCTTCAAGAAATCGCGAGGCCTTTCCCCGGCCGCCTTTATGAAAATGAGCGACCAACCTGTTGCTGCGAAATAACACGTGAGCGAAAATGTTCACTCCGCCTGAGCCGTCGGGTCATCGCCTGCCGGGGCAGTTTCCCGCAATATTCCCCCCATAATGCCATACATATGTGGCCATAAATCCGTGGGAGGATAAATTGAGACATCATCGCTTCAATACACTCAAGCTCGGCCTGGTTTCCGCCATTGCTCTAACCACGGGGCAATATATGGCCCATGCGCAGGACGATTCCGGCGAGCAGGAAGAAGCCCGTACGCTGGGGCGCGTGACGGTTACGGCGCAACGCCGGGAAGAAGACCTGATCGACGTGCCACTGTCGGTTTCCGCCTTTGACTCCGCTCAGCTGGAAGCCACCGGCGCAGTCGACATCACATCCATTCAGCGCTCCACGCCGAACGCCACGATCGAAGTGGCACGCGGCTCGAACTCTACGCTGATCGCCTTCATTCGCGGCGTCGGCCAACAAGACCCGCTCTGGGGCTTTGAACCGGGCGTTGGCCTCTATGTGGACGACGTCTATATCGCTCGCCCGCAAGGCGCGATCCTGGACATCTTCGACATTGACCGCATCGAGGTTTTGCGCGGACCGCAAGGCACTCTCTATGGCCGCAACACGATTGGCGGCGCGATCAAATACGTCACCAAGAAAATGAGTGACGAGCCTGAACTGAAGGCGAAAGTGAATTTCGGCTCTTACAGCCAGCTCGACACGATCGTTTCCGGCTCAACGCCGATCGGTGACCAGTTCGCCATTGGCGGCGCCATCGCCAGCTATCAGCGCGACGGCTATGGCAAGAACCTCTTCACCGGCGCAGAACATTACGACAAGGACGTGCTGGCCTATCGTGTAAGCGCAGAATGGCAGCCAACCAGCGATTTCTTCGTGCGCTTTGCCTATGACAAGTCACAGGATGATTCCAACGCAAAGCACGGCCACCGCCTGTTGCCGAGCGCCGATGGGACCCTGCCGGTTACGGACAATGTTTATGATACGCGCGGCGGCGCAGGCGACGACAACTCGGTCGAGACGGAAGGCTACTCCCTGACGGCGGAATGGGACGTCAATGACGCTGTCACGCTGAAATCCATCACGGCGTATCGTGAAGGCCACACCGTAACGCCGATTGACTTCGACGCCCTGCCACAACCGGACTTCGACGTTCCCGCCTATTACAATGATGACCAGTTCAGCCAGGAATTCCAGATGCTGTACAATGGCGACCGCCTCTCCGGCGTCGCGGGCATCTACTATCTGGACGGCAGCGCAGATGGCGCATTCGACCTGCTGCTTTCCAGCCTGGGCGTCACAGTGTTCCAGGGCGGCAAGCAGGACAAGGAGAACTTCTCCCTCTACGGAGACTTCACCTATGACCTGACAGACCGCTGGAGCGTGTCACTTGGCGGCCGTTACACCAAGGACGAAACAACGGCTGATGTGACGCGTGAACTCTGGCTGGGTCTTGGCTCCGGATCCTTTGATCTGGATAATCAGACCTCTATCTTCCTGGCAACCCAGACCGGCTATACCGGCCTGAACCGTGAGGACGAGGAATTCACCCCGCGCATCTCTGTTTCCTACAAGGCAACTGACGACATCAATCTGTATGCGACCTATGCCCAGGGCTTCAAGGCTGGTGGCTTTGACCCGCGCGCCCGGGCGGACCTTGACCCGCTGGGCCTGTCGCAAGAAGGCTTTGGGCCCGAAAAGGTCGACAGTTATGAGATTGGCCTGAAAGGGAATTTCTTCGACAACCGTCTGCAGCTGAACACAGCCGCCTTCTATGCCGAATATACCGATCAGCAGATCACAGTGCAGAGCGGCGCGGACTCCGACAATGATGGCGTGAATGACACCTTCGTGTCCTCTGTCTTCAACGCTGGTTCATCCGAATACAAGGGTCTGGAGATTGAGGGCAGCTGGTTTATCAGCGACGAGTTTACCCTGATGGGCAACCTTGGCTACATCGATGCCGAAATCAAGGAGATCATCTCGGCGGGCGTGAACATTGCAGACCAGTTCGTGACGCAGAACACGCCGGAACTGCAGGGCCAGCTATCGCTGAACTATATGAAGGATTTCGGACCGGACTTCGGCTCGCTGTCCATTACTGGATCAGCCTCCTATCGTGACGAGTATTATCTCTTCAACGTGCCGAATGAAGGATTTGATCCGGGCACGAATGCTGTCTTCCCGCTCG